>Ga0308175_100001290_pt1 | contig 16937 bp, 7 predicted proteins | sample PhyCR1_3_FD_203893 | JGI IMG/M metagenome (GOLD analysis project Ga0308175, IMG submission 203893) | Soil microbial communities from UC Gill Tract Community Farm, Albany, California, United States - DLSLS.C.R1 | ecosystem: Environmental > Terrestrial > Soil > Agricultural land | place: USA...
GTCTCGGGATTCCCGGCCGGCCACCGCTCCGGCTCGAAGTTCTTCACGTACAGAAATTCAGGCGTTCGAATCGCGCGAACAGGATAGCCGGCGTCATTCGGTCTGCCGATATCGTGGCGTTCTTTCCCGATGAGCATCTCATCCCGCGCGGGATCCAGACGGCCCGACTTCTGAGAGGTTAGCAGCGGGAGGAAACTCGTCCCCGTCATTGTTCCAGTGGGCATCACCTCCGCTGCTTCCAGAAACGTGGGAGCAAAATCGCGAACGTTGACGAAGTCATCGATCACCCGCCCGGGCGGAACTTGTTGCCCCCAACAGATCGCCAACGGAACGTGGAAGCCATCCTCGAAAATCTGGCCCTTCACACGCGGGAAGGGCATCCCGTGATCGGACGTCATCACGACCAGCGTGTTCTCGAGCTGCCCTATCTCTTCCAGATGGCTGAGCGCACGGCCAACGTGCTGGTCGAACCACTCTACTTCCAGCCCGTAGTCGAGCAGATCATCTCGGACGACTGCGTTATCGGGAAGATAAGGGGGAACTTGCACGTCTTTGCGCTTCTTGCCGGCCCTCCCTCCCGAGCCGGGCTCATACGGCCTGTGAGGTTCGTGGCCCCCCAACCAAAAGCAGAAGGGTTTATCGCTCGGCTTCTCTCGGAGGAAAGCCGCAAAGTTCGCTGCGTAATCGATGGGTGAAATGCCGGATGCCGGCGCGGGAGATTTGATTGCGTTCCACTCTTTGCCCGCCGGATTGTGTGGCCAGCCAGTCGAAGTGTAGTCTCCTGGACCCCAGCCCTTTCCAGTGCAGCCAGTCACGTAACCGGCGTTCTCAAGCACATCAGGATAAACGGTCAGATCACGCGGAAAGATGCTTTGGTGATTAACGGCCTCTTTGCACTGCCACGTGTTACGGCCGGTCAGAATGCTGGCTCGGCATGGACTGCACTTCGGATTCGATGTGAACGTGTTGCGGAAGAGCACGCCGGTCTTCGCGATACGGTCGAACGTTGGAGTCTTGATCCACTCGCATCCGTAAGCGCCCGCGTGGCCGCTGCCCCAGTCGTCTGCGATCGCGAACAAAATGTTCGGACGCTTTGCCGGTGCCGCACTGGCCCGCTGACCGTTGCTCAACAAGAAGTTTCCGGCTAGTCCGGCCACCACTTCTCTGCGTGTCATTCGCTCGGTTTAGCCTCGCTCAACGTGGACTTCCAATCGCCCCAAGGGCTCTCGGTAAAGTTCACCTTCACATTTACTTCCCGGTAGTGACCGACGCCGGCTCGGCGCACATACTCTTCCGCCGGGAGAAACTCGTCATTTAGCGATCGCAGACGTGACGTCAACTGCCGCTCCATGTTGGACTGTACGTCGGCTGCTTCCGGCCGGTTGCAAAGGTTGCGTTTTTGAAACGGATCGGCTTGGTTGTCATACAGCAGCCAGGGTCCCTCGACCGACCGGACATACGTGTACTGCACGGACCGCAAGCCGCGGTACGCCGCAAATCCGTAGCGCCGCGCCTCCGTGATGGGCACGGGAAGATTGATGAACGCAGCGTCCTTCGCAGCGTCCTCGCCCCGTCCTTTCGCAATTGCGGAGAGATCTTTTCCTTGCACTCCGTCCGGAACCTTCAACCCCGCTATTGAGAGGAGACTCGGCATTATGTCGGGCATGTTCAACGGAGTCTTCACTCGGCGCCCGCGCCTCCCGAGCTGTCGCGGGTAGCGCAAGAGAAAAGGAATGCGTAGCGACTCATCCCACGGATATAACTTAGTGGTCAATCCTTGGGATAGCATCATGTCGCCGTGGTCTGACGTGAACACCACCACCGTATCGTCGGCAATGTTTAACCGTTCCAGCTTCGTCAGCAACCGCTCCAGGCAAGTGTCGAGCGCTGCTATATGCGCGTAGTAGCCGCGCAGACCAGATTCCGCTTCCGCACGTTTGTTCTCCGGAACATTGGGTCTCAAGTTCAACGTGCGCGTGCGATACATCTCTCGATACTGCTGCGGAGCCGTATGGAGCGGGAAGTGAGGCGGTCCGAGCGAGAGAAACAGGAAAAACGGTTCGCTCGGCTTTGCATGCGCCTCCATGAACGCGCATGCATCGTCTGTTTGCGAGAAGGCGTCGTAGCCCGGCCAATAATGCGGCGTGGGATCGCTCGCTTCGTAATACAAGGAGTGGTTATAGTCGTGGCTGCACTCGCACGCTTTCCAGTAATCGAATCCGAGGTGTTTATCGGCGGGCACTGGAGCGAGCCTTCGCCCATAGTTTCCATCCGGGCTGCCATAGAGATGCCATTTCCCGATGTAACCGGTTCGGTAACCCGCCCGCGCGAACGTTTCGGCCAGTGTCGGCGAGTGAGGCTTCAGTTCAACGTCGTTGATGAAAACGCCGTGGGTCAACGGGTACTGGCCGGTCATGATGCTAGCCCGTGCAGGACAACACACGGGGCAGTCGGACACGGCATTATCGAAGCTGATGCTCTCCTTGGCAAGACGGTCCAATACCGGCGCTGTGACGTTGGTGTCGCCATTGTAACCGGTAGCTTGCGATCTCCATTCGTCACACAAGACAAACAGCACATTTGGCTGCTTTGATCTGCGAGCTGGGAATGCGGATCTGGTCGAAGCTCCGGCCGCAGCAGATTTCAAGAAATCGCGGCGCTTCAAAATGAGTGACTCATATTCACCAACATTGACCGTGACCGAAGCGTAATATTATCATTGCTTCCACGTATTGGGTTTGTTTCGCGCCCAAGCTCAATCACCTCTGAAAGTTGAGAAGGAAAACTCATGGCCCGCATCAGTCGAATTATGTGCATCGCTGCATTCTGCGTATTTGTTTGCGCGGAACTGCATGGTCAATCGAACCTTGCCGGTGTGAGCGGGGTTGTCACCGATCCTTCCGCCGGTTCCGTTCCGGGCGTTGTTGTAACCGCGACGAACACGCAGACGGGCGTAGCGAAGACTGCGACGACCAACGCTTCTGGTTATTACAACATCGAAAACTTGGCGATAGGTGCATATCGGCTCACTATCCAGCACCCGGGCTTCCGAAAGTATATCCGCGAGAATCTTACGCTAACCACAGGTCAGCGGCTCGGTCTGGATATTCACCTTGAGATCGGAGACACGCAGCAAGCGATCACCGTCACGGCGGAAGCTCCACTCACGGAAACACGAAGCAGCGATGTCAGCCAGTTGATCGAGTCCAAGAGTATCTCGGCTTTGCCGCTTGGAAATCGCAAGACGCTAAATGTTCTACAACTCAGCGGTGCGGCCGTGTTTGTCGGGTACCCGCTAAACACTCCTGCGAATGTTAACCCGAACTTCAGTCTTGCCGGCGGGCGCACTCAAAGCCAGATGGCATGGATCGATGGCAGCAACGCACAGAACATCCGCATCGGGGCTGGCCAGATCAATATGGACCCGCCGGTAGAAGCAGTGCAGGAAGTGAAGGTGCTCAGCAATAACTACGCGGCCGAGTACGGGGGGTCCGCCGGGGGTGTAGTCATTGAAACGACGAAATCAGGGACGAATCAGCTTCACGGAAGCGCGTATGAGTTCCTTCGGAACAATGCCTTTGATGCGCCTGGCTTCTTTGCTCCGGTAAGAAACGGTTCCAAGGTGAGCCCAGAACTCCGCTACAATGTCTTCGGTGTGACGGCAGGCGGTCCCATCCGCAAAGACAAAACGTTCTTCTACGGTGCCTACGAAGGTCAGCGGCTCGTGACCGCTTCAACCAACACACTCACTGTCCCGACCTCCCTGCAGCGTGGAGGCGACTTCTCACAAACGTTCTCGTCTAACCGCACGCTGGTTCCCATCTACGATCCAAATTCCACGCGGCTGGTGAACGGCGCCTATGTGCGGACGCAGTATCCAGGTAACATCATTCCGAATAGCCAACTCGATCCTGTGGCGTTGAAGGTGCTGGGTTATTACCCGCTGCCCAACCAGACGCCCAGTAACATCGCCGGTGCGAATAATTTCAGTGCCAATGAGGTCGTCGGATCGCCGGCCGACTTCTTTCTAGTCAAGGTCGACCACAACCTTAGTGACAACGACAAGATCACAGGCCGCTATATGAGAGTCGCCGGGACGACGAACCTGGGAAGCATCTATCCTCAAAACGGCGCAGGTGATCCCAATACGTTCGCCATTAACAGGATTCAATATGTATTCGGTTCGTGGACGCGAAGCTTGGGCCCGACCAGGGTGAATGATCTGCGCTTCACTTTCAACGACCGCGTCTTCCATAGCCTGAGTGCTGGTCTCGGCGGTGGGTATCCGGCAAAGCTTGGTCTCAGTGGTGTACCGGCGGACGCGTTTCCGCAGTTTACAGTCTCCGGTTACAGCGGGCTCGGCGCATCGACCCAGGAACGGCGCCAATCGCCCATCCAACAGGAACAGGTCGTGGATAACTTCTCCTGGGTTCGCGGCCGCAACACATTCAAGTTCGGCTTTGAGGCGCGGCGTAGTTTCGATCGTGATGAACTGCTGACGTCGGTCTCAGGTGCTTTCACATTCGCCACGCAACCTACAGGTCTACCCGGCAATTCCGCAACTGGAAACGGCTTGGCGTCATTGCTTGTCGGGTTCCCCACTGGATTCAATGAACTTCAAACCCAGACACTGAACCGCTCGAGCTGGTACTTCGCAGCCTTCGCCCAGGATGACTGGACCGTCACTCCCTCGCTAACTCTTAACCTTGGCGTGCGATGGGAGACCGATACGCCGATGGTTGATTCCAATAACCGCATGAACAGCTTCGACCCGGCGCAGATTAACCCTGTTTCGGGTACGCCTGGCGTAGTCAAGTTTCTTGGGCTGAACGGCTATCCGACCAAGCCTTACCGGACAGATTGGAACAACTTCGGCCCTCGTTTCGGGTTCGCATATAAGGTGGGACGGTCGGAGAAGACCGTGATCCGCGGCGGATTCGGCATCTTCTTTTCCCATCCCTTCGACGCTGGAGTGCCGACGGCCAGTACGCTCGGGTTCAGCCTTCAGGCCACTCTAAATAGTCCCGACAACGGCATTACCGCTCCATTTCTGCTTCGGAACGGAGTGCCTGCACAGGCTTCGACCGCCACTCTGAATGACTCCTTCGGAGCCGTAAGGGTGGGCACTAATCCCAACACGGCTGTTACTTTCTTTGACCGGAACCGAAGCACCGGTTATGCGGAACAGTTCAACCTCGGAATCCAGCGTCAGTTACCCGGCACGATGGTGATGGAGGCATCCGTTATTGGTAATCTCTCCCGGAAGCTGCCAATGAGCAATCTCTCGATCGATCAGATTGCTCCTCAGGTGCTCACACTACAAACGGCGACGCAGGCGTACCGCCCATTCGCGCAATTCAGTAATGTGTCCATTCAGAGCCCAACGATCGGAATGTCGAATTATTATGCCGGCCTCATTCGAATTGAGAAGCGGTACTCTTATGGCCTGAACTTCGGAGCGAATTACACCTGGTCGAAGCTGCTTGGCAACCTGAACGATGTCGGTTCAGCACTGGGCGCTGAGAATGGACCTTATTCGAACTACTACAACCGAAGGGCCGACTACGGACCGCAGTCGAACGATATCCGGCATCGAGTAGTGCTGAATACCGTGTACGAACTTCCGTTTGGACCAGGCAAGCGCTGGCTGGCCAACAATATCGCAGGGCAGGTGGTCGGCGGTTGGGTGCTCGGCGTTTTGGGGGCGGTGCAAACGGGACCACCCGTTACTGCTGTCACCCAGACGAACTCCTGCAATTGCTTCTCTGCCGGCTCGCAACGACCGAATGTCATCGGCGACCCGAATCTGGAGTCGTCTCAGCGAAGCATTGCGCGCTGGTTTAACACGTCGGTTTTCTCGCAACCGGCTACACTTACATTCGGAAACGAGGGGCTCGGCATAATAAGAGCACCTGGGATCGTGAACTTCGATTTCTCGCTAGCCCGCACATTCCGTGTAACGGAACGATTTCACGCCGAGTTACGTGGCGAATTTTTCAATGCTCTGAATCATACGAACTTCGGACTGCCAGGCACCACCTACGGTTCGTCGACCTTCGGCGTGGTCAGTTCTTCCGGACCTGCCCGGCAAATTGAGGTCGGCGCCAAGTTCTCCTTCTAAAGGCAGGAGGTTCCTGCGCCTCGCGAGCGGCGTAATTGCGCGATTCACGAGGGGAATTCTTTCCTTATTTGCTGAAGCCAGTGTATTTTTCCACCATCTTTATACCTCTTATTAAATGAAATCTGATCCTGGATCAGAAAAGCTCCGCAACTTTCGTCTGAGGTATTCCATGAGAATCGATACTCTTCTGGCATTTGTGCTCGCATCGGTGGTCTCGATACACCCTGCGCAGGCCACGAGCCGCGTTATTGCGCGCGTCAATGGCGGTTCGGTGGCAATCAATTCGATCTGCCTGTCTCTCGCCTGCACGGTAACCCAAAGCATTGGTGATCCGGACGGCCAGTTATTCGTGATTACCTCTACAACGGCAGATACCCAGACGCTCGTTTCTGCGCTGTCAAGCCTCGCTGCCATCAGCGATTGCGAACCCGATCAACTGGCTCATTCGGCGGCATCTACTTACACAGCGCCCGCCGCCCTCACGGACACGGCCACAGTCAATTACTTCGGCGTAGCCGTTCCCCACGGTTACCTCAGCCAACCTGCAGTCGGGCTTCTTCGCATTTCTGATGCCCAGACAACTTTCGGGATCCAGGGTTCAGGGACGATCGCCGTGATCGACACCGGTATCGATGTGCATCATCCTGCTCTTGTAGGCAGTTTATTGCCCGGTTACGATTTCACTCGTAACCAGAACGGCGCCGATGAAACGCTGGATCTGAACTTGTCCTCTCCTCCAAGCTTGGGCTCGCCAACTGCGGTGGGGCAAGCTGCAATCGCAAATCTGGATCAGTCGACGGCTGCTGTGGTCGATGGAAATGGCCCGTACGGATACTTCGGCCACGGCACGATGGTGGCCGGCGTGATCCACCTCGCGGCACCTGGGGCGAAGATCCTACCTTTTAAGGTCTTTGGTTCGGATGGGACCGGGTACACCTCGGATATCCTTCGCGCCATCTACAAGTCCGTCCAAGGGAACGCCAATATCATCAACATGAGCTTCAACCTGAGTTCGAATTCGACCGAGATCAGAAACGCCATCAACTACGCAAATGCCCACAATTTGATCTGTGTAGCGGCGACGGGTAATAGCGGTGAAAATACCGTAGTCTATCCAGCGGGTCTCACAAATCTGGTGATGGGGATCGCGTCCACGGACAATAGCGCTCGGTTGTCCTCTTTTTCAAACTATGGTTCGCAAATGGTGTGGGTTGGTGCACCTGGCGAGGGCATTGTCACCACGTATCCATACGGAACGTACGCAGCGGCTTGGGGAACTTCGTTCAGCGCTCCGTTCGCGGCTGGTGCCGCTGCACTCCTTCTGCAGGTGAGCAGCCAATGCAACCAAAGTAGTGCCGCGGGAGCAATGGCACACGCGCAGTCTACAGATCCGAAACTGGGCAACGGAGCGCTGGACTTCTACCAGGCTGTCCAGGCCTGGCGCGGCATGCTTGGGCTCCAGTGAGTGTGGCTTCTTAAGTCGGGTTCCAATGTTCCGGGAACGGAGAGGATGTGAGCGACTGTCCGTTCCCAGTTCTGAAAATGACGCCTACCGGGTTGCCGAACGAGTTTTGCCCGTTACCTTATCCCATCCATAACGGATAGAGTCCTTCATTCGTTCCCAGGTGCTGTTCGGGTAGCGCCGGCCGTAATCACTCCTTAAATCGGATTCAACGGCGCTGAAGTCCTTACCTCGATAGCGCGGGTCGTTCGCCATTTCGTAGCCGTAGCGATAGGCGGGACTGTAAGTGTCGTAGGTCGCGCCAGTCGAGGCATAGTTCGTATCGAAATGGCGACGGAAGTCGGTGTTAACGTCATCCGTGTATCCAGCTTTCCCAGCGCTGGCCTCCTTCAGATTCTCTACGTTCACCTCAGTACGGCGAACCGTGTCGCGTACGGTTTCACTTCTTTCAGTGGCCTCCTTACCGACGCGTACTTCTTCCACAACCCGGGCCTGCTTTGTGACAACAGGTTCTTCGGCGTATTCCTGTACTTCGATTACCTGATCTTCGCCTCGGATCTCGGATGCCTCGGCGGGTCGGTTTACAGGCCGGCGCTCAACCCGAACCTTCTCCTCCCGCAACTGAACGGTTTCTTCGACGGGCTGCTCAATTACGCGCGAGTAGACGCGTACGCCTCCCCGTGCCACGGCGCGTTTACCCACCTGCAGTTCCTCTTGAACAACGGGGATCGCCTGCGATTCCTTCGTACCTCTTTGGGAGGCATCATATCCGGTTCTGGCCGTATCGGTCCTCCCTACCCCGGAAGCTTGCACGCCACCTTCGCCCTGAATATCGATGGGCGAGTGACGATTCAGAATCTTGGTAGCAAGGTCGAGGTTCTCGTCTGTCGCATCAACACTCACCACGATGTTCCCGCTGCGCAGCGCATCTTCATAGTGTGGGCGGTCAGTTTCGTCCTCACCACCAAAGACCCGGTTAAACCAGCCACTTATACCGCCTTCGTGCTGGCTTTCCGTATCGTACGCAGAGCGACCAGCAGCTGTGGATGATGCTTGTCCCGAATTGTCGGAAGTGACGTATATGTCACTCTGACTGAAGCCATTTTGTTCCAATTCATCCACCGCGGCTTGAGCCTGGCTCGTGCTGCGAAATACGGCAACAATCGTTCTCTGAGTTCTTGGCATGTGTTTTTCTCCTTTTTGTCTGCTTACAGTTTCTGGACGTGATTCCCGGTGATGAATTTCGGTTCTCATGCGAACGGCTTGTAAGCGCAGTACTGAAACTGGAACAGACACGGCGTCGTCGATTGCTCACCATCAAAGCTCAGGAGGAGAAACATCGAAGATAGATCATGGCGGATCAGGCGACCAAGGGGCCCCGGATATCCTGAAGATCGGCGCTGCCCCCGCGCATCACCGATTAACCCGACCGTAACACTTTAGTGCGGCTCGACTCTGCAGCCTATGTTCCATCATTAGATTCGAGTCTCCGTCTATCATTAATTAGTTTCACGCCAATTACATGTCCAAAGTCATTGCACTACTTACTTGCCTCCTTCTTTCCGTACCCATCGCAACTCCACAGACTGTCGGAAATGCTGATGCTCCCACCCGTACGGTTGGTCCGCAAGATGACGGGTCGATCGTTGCATCAAACAATCAGACGCTGACACCCGCGGGACAGATCGTGCAGCTTGGCTCCCCAGTGCGCGCCAAGGCGGTAGCGCTGAATCCGAATAGCAAGACCCCGAGCGGCGCGGTGCTGCTCATGGGCGCGCCACAGCCGATCATCGTATTCAATACCGCCACTGGCCAGATTCTGCAAAGGTTCATCCCGACGGCCGTGAACGGGGCCAACTTCACCTCCGATAAGACCGGCTCGTTCACCGGCATCACGTATTCCGCGGATGGTTCGAAGCTGTTCTTCAGCCAGGATGACGATCATGTCGTCATCGCGAATGTGGATCGTCAGACCGGACGTCTAAGCAACGGACAGAATGTAACGTTGCCCTCACCCCCAGCCGATGGCCGCAAGTATCACAATGCGAAATCGATTAATCCTGGCGGCATCGCAATGTCAGAGGACAGGAAACGTGCTTACGTCGTGCTGAACGCGGCCAACACCTTGGGCGTGCTGGACCTGACGGCCGTTCCCGCAAAGCTCGTGGCCCAGATCCCTGTCGGCAACGCGCCGAATAGCGTGGTCATTCGGGGCGGATACGCGTATGTGAGTAATGAAGGTGGGCGTCCGGCCAGCAGCGGGGATTTCACAAACGACTCTGATGGAACTCCGATCGTGGTTGATCGGAAGGATGCCTTCACAATCACCGGCACTGTCTCGGTCGTAGACCTCGAAAAAGGCGCAACCGTGAAGACCTTCGATGTGGGTCTCCATCCCGCGGGGATGACGATTTCCGGATCGAATCTTTACGTTGCGAATGCCTACAGCGACAGCCTCTCAGTCATCGATCTCAACGCCGGACAGATTATACGCACGGTCAATCTGAGCGTCCCCATTGCTGGCGGAATCTTCGGGTCCGGGCCGAACGGGGTCGTCGTTGCCGGCGACAACCGCGCCTTTATCACCTTGGGGCAGGCTAACGCGATCGCGGTCGTCAATCTGTCGGGCCGGGATGCCCATCCGGTCATCGGCTATATCCCAACCGCTTATTTCCCAACGTCCATCTCGTATGACGCGAACGGCAAACAACTCGTGGTCGCTGACGACAAAGGGCTTGGCGCGCAAGGATCAGTAGGTACAGCGGTAGGAGTTACCGGGTTTAACACGCATCAGGATACCGGCGTGGTCAACCTGATTCCGTTACCAAACGCCGATCAGCTTGCCAGGTACACGGAACAGGTGATGAACAACAATCACTGGAACCTGACTACCAACATCCAGGTTGGACCGGAGTACGTGGACCGCGGCGCTAAACCGGTCGCCATTCCCAGGCACATCGGCGAACCTTCGCTCATCAAGAACGTTTTCCTGATTATCAAGGAGAATCGCACCTATGACCAGATGCTGGGTGACGTGCCCTGGGGCAATGGAGATCCGTCGCTCGCAGTCTTCGCATCCGCACTGCCGAACCAACATGCGTTGATCAAGCGTTTTCCGCTGCTCGACAATGTCTATGCCCCGAGTCGCCAGTCGGCCGATGGACATCCGTGGATCGTAATGTCAGGTTCGTTCTATTCGAACGATATTGTGTCGCCGGATTGGATCCGTTCTTACCCCGGAGGCGACGCCGACGATCCGCTAACCTACACACCGCGTGGATTCCTTTGGACCGCTGCCGAGGCGAAAGGGCTTTCGGTTAAATTGTTCGGAGAGTGGGCGGGAGGAGGGAAAGTCGCGACCAAACCGGATGGAGGCAACTACACCTGGAGTGATTTCTACAGCACCACAATGTGCAAGGAGGGCAAGGCTCCCGTCTCAAGTTGCATCGTTCCGGACAGCGCGGTGACTGTCAGCTCTCCGGTCCCGTCAGCAGCCAAAATTCTGGATCCGCACTATCCACCATTCAACCTGACGATTCCTGACCAATACCGGGTTGATTACTGGATACCGCTCTTCAAGCGGCAGGACGCGACGAACCAGGTTCCAAACCTGACGATCTTGTGGCTTCCGGACGACCACACAGCCGGCACGAAGAAAGGCATGCCTTATCCGATCAACTACGAAGCCGACAACGACCTTGCTCTCGGCCGCGTCGTGGACGCCATCAGCCACAGCAAGGTGTGGGCGCAATCCGCGATCTTTGTTGAAGAGGATGATAGCCAGAACGGTGTTGATCATGTGGATGGACATCGCCAACCGGTGTACGTCATCAGTCCGTATGCCGCAGCCCCGCAGGCGCCCGGCCAAGGCAAGGCGATCCACACCACCTACACGGCTGAGAACATCAACCGCACGATCGAGAATATTCTGGGCATGCAGCCTTTGACCCAATTCGACCTGGTCGCCTCACCGATGTTCGACGCGTTCCAGAATACTCCCGATCTGACGCCTTTCGATCATTTGCCGGCCGTGATTGCCTTGAACGACGGCCCGGATTTTCCGCACAAAGAAGGTGTCGCGTACACTCCACTCCAGAAAGCATGGCTCAAAGCTACGGCGGAAGTGATGAGGAACAAATACGACAAAGCCGACGCTGTTGACCCGAATTTCCTGAACCATGCAGTCTGGTATTCGGCGACCAATTGGGGGCGTCCCTACCCTGGTGAGCGCGATGTCAAGATGCCCGGCCCGTTCGTGAAAGCCGCCAAGAAGTACCACGACGACGATGATGATTAGCGGTGAGTCCCTGAGTTCCTGCCAACTTATCTTCCCGTCCACACCGGCGCAAGCCATGCAACCGGAGCATTGGCATCGATGCTGGCGGGCCTTTTGCCGCCGTCATTCCATACGCGGACGAAGAAGTACTTGCTCGAGTCGTCTCGAACTTCGGGCGACCAATGGACTGTGTAGTCGGGCGTTTCGGGCGTATAGGTCTGAACCACGGTGCCGCCGTCCTTAACGATATCGACCTTCGTGATCTTGTTCTTGGGATCCGCCGTCCCGGTGGAGTCGATCGCAATGTCGAACTTCAAGTGAGAAGGCCGGTCTAGAGTGGATCCCATGATCGCCCCGTTCACCCGATAGCTACCATGCAGGCCTCCATCAAGTGTGGCGTAGGTCCGGCGGTTCTTCATGGCATCCAGAATCGAGAGCTTCGATTTGTCCTTCGCGAGCACAACTGTTCTCGACGTTGAACGCGCGATCGCGCCCGTACCGTGATTATCGATGCCGCAAACGGGAGAGACTTTCCAGCCTTCATCCAGCGCGCGGACGAAGCCTTCGTAATGAAGATGGTTATTGCCGTTGATCACTTCGAGCATCGTAATCTTCTCGGTAACTCCGGGTGTGCGATAGTCCCAGTCGTTGTACTGGTTGAGCCCGGGGTGATTGAAGCTCGCTACTACGGGGCCTGCGCTGTTGGAGGGCGCAGTTTCAAGCCAGCGATACATGTGCGGCAGATCCATACCCTGCTTCAGCGCGTTGACCATGCCGGCAGTGTTGATGATGTTGATGTGGCCCTCCCCGCCAGGCCCGTCGTTTTCGGAGTACTCAAATCCGGCTAGGGCGACGAAGTCGGCATCGGTGCTTGCAGCCGCTGCCCGCTTGGTATCCTCCCAAGCAACGTTCTCGCCGCCATCTTGCGGATGGAACGGCACGTCTTGAGAATGGTCGGTGCTGACGTAGAAATCATAACCGGCCGCCTTTGCCAATTCGAAATGTTTCTTGGGCGGCCCCTGGTGCTCCTCCCAATCAGCACGCACCTTCATGCCTGGCCCGGGATACTGGACCGAATCCATCACGAGCATGAGCGCGCAACCGGCCGAACCTTTGATCTGGCCGCTCCATCTGCCGCCCAAGTACGTTTGAACACCCGCGCAGCCGTTCTTCTCAAATTGGTCGCCGTGAGACCAGGTGTTTTGCGTGTGTGCATGAGTGCTTCCGACGAGAAACCGATGCTCCGCAGCGGTACCCGGCTTTTGCGCAACGAGGCACAGTGATGCGCCGAGGCAAACGGCAGCGCCGATGAGCGCACGTGTGGAGAGATTAATCAAGGAGTCCTTCCGGGCTGAGGCGCTGCGCAGGACAATTCCGGCACGCGTTGTCGCAACATCTTCCCGCGATTGTAACTGACCCACGTTGCGGTCGAGTTACAGGCCGCGAATCCGTGCATTTAGTGAACGGGAGCGATAGAATCAGCTGGACGTTGTGTCTGGGGCGGTTTAAGTTTTGACACGGTTGGATTGACATGAAATCTCTAGTAAGGTACGCAGCGGCCTTGGTTATTGCTGCCGCAATTCAGAGTGCCTTTGGGCAATCGACGACGGGATCGGTCACGGGGCGAGTGGCAGATGTCTCGGGCGCAGGCGTGCCCACTATTAAAGTCCAACTCAAAAACACGCAGACTGGCGAGACGCGCGAATCGGTCTCGAACGAATCGGGCGACTATGTGTTTCCGACGGTCGCGGCTGGGACTTACCAGGCCGAGGCGGATGCGCCCGGGTTCAAGCATACGATCCGTGGCCCATTCACTCTGAACGTGAATCAAAACGCGCGTATCGATCTGAAACTGGAAGTTGGTTCGGTCAATGAAGTGGTCGAGGTTCATAGCGACGTACCGCTCGTGGATACGCGCGATGCACAACTTGGCTCGACCGTGGACGCAAAACGTATTCAGGAATTGCCGCTGAACGGACGCAATGTCTATGACCTGGTTGCTTTGACTCCGGGAACCGTGAATGTCTCAACATCTCTGACCGGTTCGAATGACAGCAACAACATGAACGTAAACGGGCAGCGGACAATGGCGAATAACTTCTTCCTGGACGGAGCTTTCAACAACTCGCTGTTCCGGAATGGCGGAAATATGGCGCCAAATCCGGATGCAGTGCAAGAGTTTCACCTGATCACGAGCAACTTCGACGCGGAATATGGACGGCTTCCGGGCTCGGTCATGAATGTGGTGACCAAGTCGGGGTCGAACAGCTTCCACGGAACTCTGTTTGACTTCCTGCGGAATGATTCTTTGAACGCACGGAATTTCTTTCAGACTACGGTGAATCCGCTCAAGCGAAACCAGTTTGGAGGCACCTTCGGCGGTCCAATCCGGAAGGATAAGACCTTCTTCTTTGCTTCGTACCAGGGCCTGCGCTTGCGCACCGACACTTTCGTAAATGGGGTCATCGTGCCCACTGCCGCGGAGCGCGCCGGAGATTTTTCCGCCAACCCTGTCGCGCGCCGGCCCACAGGCTCGCGCTTTGTAGGTGGAAGGATCGTTTCGGCGAGTCTGCTCGACCCCGTTGCTCTACAGATTCTGAACAAGCTGGTACCTCTACCCAACAACGCTTCGGGTACTTATTCGGCGCAAGGCCCGGCACCCGTTAGCGACAACCAAGGTATTCTGCGCGTCGATCATCAACTGACGAACTCGCACCGGCTCTCAGGCACTTTGTTTATGGATCGCGCGACCACAACGAGTCCGTTTGGCGGGATCAGCAATATCGCAAATTACGGCGTTGTCGATACAGACTACCGGCAGGAGAATGTAGTCGTCAGTGACACGTGGAGTGCAAGCCCTTCGCTCGTGAACGAGGTTCACGTTAGTTACACACGGAATTACTATGCCAGCGCGACTCCGATCCGCACGAGCTGGCAGGACTTCGGAAGCCAGGTAGCTCTTGGAGCACAGCCCCCGCGGCCGCCGCAGATCACAGTCACGGGTTATTGGCAGGGCGGTACCTTCGGAGACAATATCCAACCGCAAACCACCTGGGGCGGCACAGATATCGTGAGTTGGATTCACGCAAATCACAGCATCCGGATGGGCGGCTCGTTTCTCTGGAATCATTTTCGTGAGACGGGCAACTGGCTCGGCGCGGGACAAACCACATTCACCGGTGCTTACACAGGAAACGGAGAAGCGGATTTTGAGATCGGCATGGCAGCCACATTCCGGCAGAACAGCGGCCTGAATCGCGACTTTGCCGGCACTAACTCGGGACTGTTCATTCAAGACGACTGGAAGCTGGCGCCGCGCCTCACGGCAAACCTGGGTTTGCGATGGGAACTGAACCGACCTTACACGAGCGCAGGCGATGCGCTCGCTACATTTCAGCCGGGCGTGCAGTCGCAACGGTTCCCGACCGCTCCGCGCGGGATTGTGTTTCCTGGTGATCCCGGGATCCCGGCAGGCATAGCGCCGACTGTCTTAACCAATCTTGGGCCGCGAGTGGGGCTCGCATGGGACGTATTCGGGAATGGTAAGACATCCGTGCGGACTGGTTACGGCGTCTTCTATTACGCGAACATTGCGAATGCAGTGTCGAACCTGCAGAGCCAGCCATTCATTCTGGATTTGACGATCTTCGGTACACCGAACCTGGTGAACCCATGGGCAGCGCAAGGCGGAAGCCCGTTCCCTTACACGCTGAACACCGCCAACCCTCGGTTTGTCACCCCCGTTTCGGCGAATTATCTCGGCGAGAACTCGCGGACGCCCTACGTCCAGCAATATAACTTCACGGTTCAACAGCAGTTGACTGGAACAATGAGCTTACAAATCGGCTACGTCGGCAACACATCTCGCAAGCTGTATGTTCAGCGCGACGCCAATGCTCCGCTATTAGGCCCCGGCGCATCGACCTCGAACATAAACGCACGGCGGCCATATCTTCCCGGGACGTTTGCAGCCGTTACGGAACTTGAAACAGCGGGGAATGCTTCTTACAACTCGCTGCAGGTGATCTTCAACCGGAGACTCGCGAATGGTTTTTCGCTGGTCGCGAATTACACCTGGTCACGCTCTATCGATACGCTCTCGGCCGATCCGACAAGCATTACCTCCGTGGGCTTCGTCAATTCGAACGACTTCTCGCTCGATCGCGCGGTATCGAATTTCAATATCCCGCACGTGTTCACCATGTCATGGGTTTGGGAGGCGCCGGCGTTCAAACGCTTGGGCCTGCTCGGACGGGAACTGCTTGGGGGCTGGCAATTGTCGGGCATCATGAATGCTCATGACGGGTCGCCCTTAACCGTGACATCCGGACGCGACACAAATCTGGATGGAAACACCAACGATCGGCCTAATCTGGTGGGTAATCCGGTTCTAGATAACAGCCGGCCGCGATCGCAGTTGATCAACCAATACTTTCTGACCACGGCCTTCGCCGGGGTACCGGGTAGCCAACTATATGGCAGCGCCGGGCGCAACATCCTGATCGGACCTGGCTCGGTGAATTGGGACATTTCAGCGTTCAAAGCTTTCGCGGTCACCGAGCACCAGGCGGTGCAATTCCGGGCCGACATTTTCAACGTGTTCAACCAGGTGAACTTCGGGAACCCGAATACAACCTTGACGAGCGCCAACTTCGGAAAGATCACTTCGGCGGCATCGCCCAGAATCTTCCAGTTCGCACTGAAATATGTCTTCTGATCCAGATTGCCTTGCCCTCGCCCGATAGGGTGGAAATACAAAAAGCCCGGTCACTTATTCAGTAACCGGGCTTTTGTTTCTCGAGGCCGATTGGACGCGGGCTACTTCCGACCAGCGGAAATAACCATGAAGTACATCAAACTTTAAGTGGAGATCCGGAGTCGAGAGCATCGTCTTACGACGAGCTCAATGGAGTGGAACGGCTGTCACTTACTTGAGTAGCTCCGAAGAGCCTTTCGGTGACTCCACCCACGTTCTCTCTTAGAAAGGAGGTGATCCAGCCGCAGGTTCTCCTACGGCTACCTTGTTACGACTTCACCCCAATCATGAATCATACCTTGGACCGCTGCCCCCCTTGCGG
>Ga0308175_100001292_pt1 | contig 16927 bp, 20 predicted proteins | sample PhyCR1_3_FD_203893 | JGI IMG/M metagenome (GOLD analysis project Ga0308175, IMG submission 203893) | Soil microbial communities from UC Gill Tract Community Farm, Albany, California, United States - DLSLS.C.R1 | ecosystem: Environmental > Terrestrial > Soil > Agricultural land | place: USA...
CGCATTGCGACAAAAGGGTCAGACCCAAATGTCGCATCAGCCGCCCGCGAGCACGGCGTCGTAGCCCTCGGCGCGCAGAACCTCGATCACGACGTCGCGGTGGTCGCCCTGGAGCTCGATGACGCCGTCCTTCGCCGAGCCGCCGACGCCGCAGCGCTTCTTGAGGCGGCCGGCGAGCTGGCGCAGCGCGGCGTCGCCAAGCGGCAGGTCGTAGATCGTCGTGACGCCCTTGCCGCGGCGGCCGGCCGTCTCGCGCTTGACGCGGACGCGCGGGCCGGCGGCCATCGTCAGCGCACGCCGACGAGGTCGACGACGAAGATCAGCGTCTCGTCGGGGCCGATGACGCCGCCCGCGCCGCGCTTGCCGTAGGCGAGGTCCGGCGGGATCGTGATGCGGCGCCGGCCGCCGACGCGCATGCCGGCGACGCCCTGGTCCCAGCCCGGGATGACCTGGCCCTTGCCGAGGCCGAACTTGAACGTGTCGCCGCGATCCCAGGACGCGTCGAACTGCCGGCCGGTCTGCCACGAGACCCCGACGTAGTGGACCTCGACGATGTTGCCCGCCGCGGCCTCCTCGCCGTCGCCGACCGTCAGGTCGTCGACCTCGAGCTGGTAGGAGGGCGGCCCGTCGGGCACGGAGACCTCGGGCTTCTCGGAAGCGTTCATGCCCCGCACGCTACCGGCGCACCGGATTCAGGCCCAGTTGTACGCTCGCGTTCATGAGCTTCCGGCAGGGGAGGCTCGCGGGGATCGCAGCGCTCGCACTGGCCGCCGCAATCGCGCCGGCCGCGCACGCCTTCGATGCCTCCCGCGAGGCCGACAACTACTCAAAGATCAACGAGCGGTTCCAGCACGTCTACGGGCTGGACCCCGACTACGAGGCGAACCTCGCGGCGATCAGCGCGCAGAACGAGCTGGAGTACGACCGCATCCTCGCCACCGACGGCCCCGCGCGCACCTACGGCCGCGACTTCACCGGCAACCTCTGCGCCCACCACGGCAACGGCTGCGCCGGCGACATCCGCTACTACGGCTGGGGCGACCAGGAGGGCGCGACCGTCAAGCGCGTCCTGTTCACCGCGCGCAACGGCTCCACGCTCTCCGGCCACGTCTGGTCCAGCGACGCGTGCACGAAGAACTGCCCCGGCATCGTCATCACCAACGGCTCGGTGCAGGCGCCGGAGGAGCTCTACTGGTACGCCGCCACCGACCTTGCCCGCGCCGGCTACGTCGTGATGACCTGGGACCCGCAGGGGCAGGGCTGGTCGGACACCTACGGCGACGGCGCCGACCGCTACGACGGCGTGCCGAGCCAGACCGGCGAGCCGTTCTACGACGGCACCGAGGACGCGCTGGACTTCTTCTTCTCCAAGCCGGCGAGCCCGTATGTCCCGCGCCGCTCGTGCTCCACCGGCACGAGCCATGCCGACAAGCAGCGCGCCCGCGTCCTCGACGGCCGCGACGCCGCCTACAACCCGCTGTACGCGCGCCTCGACGCCGGCCGCGTCGGCATCGCCGGCCACTCGCTCGGCGCCGGCGCCGTGTCCTACGTCGGGCAGATCGACCCGCGCGTGAAGGCGATCGTCGCCTGGGACAACCTGCGCGGCCCGGGCCCGGCGCCCTACACCTGCCCGTCGGGCTCTTCGAAGCGCCCCGACGCGCCCGCGGCCAAGCCGGCGCTCGGGATGTCCGCCGACTACGGGCTGACGCCGACGCCCTACACGGCCGACCCCGACCGCGGCGCCAAGAGCGACGCGGCGCGCCAGCTCGCCGCAGCGGGCGTTCCCACGGGCGAGCTCGTCATCCGCGGCGGCACCCACTACGAGTTCTCGTTCATCCCGAACCCGGCCTTCGGCGGCACGCTGCGCGGCGAGGACCTCGTCGCCTGGTACACGACCGCCTGGTTCGACCGGTTCGTCAAGGGCGACAGGAGGGCGACGGCCCGCCTCTTCACGGACCGCTGGCGGGCCGACGGCGCCGAGGCGGCCGTCGATCCCGAGGCCGATGGCAACCTCTTCTCGTTCTACTACGACTCGCCGCTGTGGGTCGACGGGCGAACGTGCGCCGACCTGCGCAGCGCTCAGGACTGCGCGCTCGCGCCGGACGGGCTTGGGCCGTTTTCGGCGCTCGGCGCCTCGCGACCGTAGCGGCGGCGGTGGTGGAAGAACGCCGCCCAGGAGCCGGCGATGCTGGTCACGATCGTGATCGAGAGCAGCTCGAGCACCACGTCGAGGATGTGGGCCACGGTGCTCTCGGGGTTCGGGAGCTGCGACGACACGGTCAGCAGCTGCGTCGTGGTCCAGAACAGCGCTGCCCAGTAGCTGTCGAACGCGTGTGGATGGCCGTGCTCCGCCGCCATCGCGATGCCGGCGGCCGCGAGGTCGACCACGATCGCGACCGCCGCCAGCCAGGTCAGGAAGCGGCTGTGGCGCATCGTCGCGTCGCTCATCCCCATGGCGGTTGAGTTCGCCATATCGCGCCCGTTTCCCGTGCACCGCGGGCGGGAATCCCGATCCCGACATGACCTCGCGCCGCGCACAGTCCTACGGCCGCGTCATGGAGACGCTGCGCTCCGTCGGTGACACGAAGCTGCATCCCGAGGAGCAGGATCAGCTGCGCGAGGCCGCGGACGCGCTGCTCTTCTGCGACGACATCGACGCCGGCCCCGAGGCGAAGATCGCCCTGGACGGCGTGCGCGACCTGACGCGCCGCCTCGCGGCGACGGGGCGCTGGACGCCCGACGCCGCCGACCGGCTGCTCGAGGACCTCGCCGGCTGCGGGCCGGTCCTGCTGCTCGTCTAGAAGTCCGCGCCGCCGCCACCGGGAGGCGCGACGGCCTCCGGCGTGCCCTGCTCCCACTCGACCTCGTGGCCGAGGCCGGCGCCCTTGAGCACCTTCAGCGAGAGCAGCGCGCACTTCATCCGCGTCGCGGAGATGTCGATCCCCAGCAGCTCGAGGACGAACGCGCGGTCGAGCTTGAGCAGCTCGTCGATCTTCATCCCCTTGACCTCGTCGGAGGCCATCGACGCGGCCGCCTGCGAGATCGCGCAGCCGTGCCCGTCGAAGCGCAGGTCCTCGATCGTCCCGTCGTCTGCGACCTTCAGCTGCACCCGCAGCTGGTCGCCGCACAGCGGGTTGAAGTCCTCGAACTCGAGGTCCGGCGATTCCAGCTCGCCCCAGTTGTGGGGGCGCTTGTAGTGGCTGAGGATCTCCTCGCGGTAGAGGTCGTCCATCAGCCGAAGACCTTCGCCACGGTCGCGAGCCCGTCCACCAATGCGTCGACGTCCTCGCGCGTGTTGTGGATCGCGAACGACGCGCGCGACGTCGCCGCCACGCCCAGGTGCGCCATCAGCACCTGCGCGCAGTGATGGCCGGCCCGCACGCAGACGCCCTCGCGGCCGAGGATCTCGCCGACGTCGTGCGGGTGCGCGTGGCCCAGCGCGAACGAGATGACCGCGCCGCGGCGGTCGGGGTCGCGCGTGCCGTGGATCTCGAGATCCGGCACCTCGGCCAGGCGTTCCAGCGCGTACGCGACAAGCTCGCGCTCGTGCGCGCGGATGTCGTCGATCCCGATCGCGCGGATGAAGTCGATCGCGGCGCCCAGCCCGACGCCCTCGGCGATCGCCGACGTGCCTGCCTCGAACTTGTGCGGCAGCTCGCCCCAGGTCGTGCGCTCCTTCGTGACGCGCCTGACCATGTGGCCGCCGGTGAGCCACGGCGGCATCGCCTCGAGCAGCTCGCGGCGCCCGTGCAGGATGCCGATCCCTGTCGGGCCGTAGGCCTTGTGCGCCGTCCAGGCGTAGAAGTCGGCGTCGATCTGCGCCAGGTCGACCGGCACCTGCGGCACGGCCTGCGTGCCGTCGACGACGACGACGGCGCCCTTCGCATGGGCGCGGGCGACGATGTCGGCGACAGGGTTGATCGTGCCCATCACGTTCGACACGTGGCCGACCGCGACGAGCTTCACATCGCCGCCCTGCAGGTAGGCGTCGAGCACCGTCAGGTCGAGCATGCCCTCGTCGTCGATCGGCACCCACTCGAGCTGCGCGCCCCTCTCCTCGGCCAGGACCTGCCACGGCACGAGGTTGGAGTGGTGCTCCATCTCGGTCAGCACGATCCGGTCGCCGGCGCCGACGTTCGCGCGGCCCCAGGCGTAGGCGACCATGTTCAGCGCCTCGGTCGCGTTGCGCGTGAAGATCGTGCACTCGGGGTCCCAGTTCAGCCAGGCGGCGGCCTTCTCGCGCCCGGCCTCGAAGAGCTCGGTCGCCTCCACGGCGAGCGGGTACACGCCGCGGTGCACGGACGACCGCGTCGTCTCGTAGTACGACGTCATCGCGTCGATGACGCTGCGCGGCGTCTGCGACGTCGCGGCGGAGTCCAGGTAGACGAGCCCTTCCCTGTCGAGCGTGGGGAACTCGTGCTGCAGCGCGGTGCCGGCGTACAGGCCCATCAGGCGGCCGCGCCGACCTCCTCGCGCAGCCGTCCGTAGCCCTCGCGCTCGAGCTGCTCGACCAGCTCGGGCCCGCCCTCCTTGGCGATCCGGCCGTCGAACATGACCGACACCCGCTGCGGCTCCACCATGTGCAGGATCCGCTGGTAGTGGGTGATGATCAGCACGCCCATGTCGGCCTGCTTGGCGACGGTGTTGACGCCATGGGCGACGACGTTGAGCGCGTCGATGTCCAGGCCGGAATCGGTCTCGTCCAGCACGGCGATCTTCGGCTGCTGCAGCGCGAGCTGCAGGATCTCCATGCGCTTCTTCTCGCCGCCGGAGAAGCCCTCGTTGAGGTAGCGCGAGCTGAACTCCCGGGGGACGTTCACCAGCTCCATCGCCTCCTCGACCGTCTTGCGGAACTCGCGCAGCGAGATCTCCTGCTCGCCGCGCTGGGCGCGGTGGGCGTTCATGACCATGCGCAGGTACTTCGTCACGGTCACGCCCGGGACGGAGACGGGGTACTGGAACGCCATGAAGAGGCCCATCCGCGAGCGCTCGTCGGGCGCGGCCTCGGTGATGTCCTCGCCGTCGAACAGGATCTGCCCCTCGGTCACCTCAAGCGTGGGATGGCCCATGACCGCGTTGGCGAGCGTCGACTTGCCCGAGCCGTTGGGGCCCATGAGCGCGTGGACCTCGCCGGGCCGGACCACGATGTCCAGGCCCTTGAGGATCTGCTTGTCGCCGACGGCGACGTGGAGGTTCTTGATCTCGAGTTCAGACATTCAGGAGGTCTCTCGTTGGGGAGGTCGGCTTGTTCGAAAAGGCGACGAGGTCGGCGAGCGTCGTCTGCGCCAGCGCCTTGAAGACGCCGCCCTGCACGCGCGTCCACAGCAGCTTGGTGGCACAGCCGTGGCCCTGGTCGGCCTCGTGCGAGCACAGGACGCCGTGCCCGCTGACGCCGCGGTCGTCGACGAAGCAGGTCATCGGGGCGACGGAGCCCTCGAGCGCGACGATCGCCTCGTCCATGCGGATGTCCTGCGGGGGGCGCGACAGCCGGTAGCCGCCGTGGGCGCCGCGGGTGGACTCGACGAGCTCGGCCTTGCGCAGCAACGCGACGATTCGCTCGAGGTACGCGAGGGGCAGGCCCTCCGCTTCGGCGATCGCCTTCAGCGAGACCGGACGCGCCTCGCTCTGGCGCCCGAGCTCCACGAGGAGCCGCACGCCGTACTCCGCCTTCGTCGTGAAGATCATCGTGGATAATCCTACCAATGCGGTCGGAGATCCAATCCGGGGTGTGCGGCAGCGACGAGCCGCGCCTGTCCGTCCCCGAGCGTGAGGCTCGCGCATCCGGGTACAGCGAGGCCATGGCCGATCAGCTCACAGGCATCCTGGACCGCATCGACGAGCAGGTGAAGGAGGCCCGCGCGATCGCCGCGACGGCGGCCGACGGCGACCCCACCGCACTTGACGAGCTCACCGGGCCGATCGAGGAGATGGCGACGGCGGTCGCCGCGCTGCGCGCGACCACCGGGGTCTCGCGACTCGCCGCCGACCCCGACGAGGCGTGACCGATGGGTGAGCGCGCGAGCCACGCGCCCGGGACGTTCTCCTGGGTCGACCTGGCCACGAGCGACGCCGCCGGCGCGAAGGTCTTCTACGGCGGGCTGCTGGGGTGGGAGTTCGAGGACATGCCGGTCCCGGATTCGCCGCCGTACTCGATGGCGACGCTCGGCGGGCGCCGTGTCGCGGCGCTGTACCCCAAGCGCGACGAGTCGCAGCCGTCGGCGTGGCTGTCCTACGTGACGGTCGAGGACGCCGACGCCACCGCGGCGCGCGCCATCGAGCTCGGCGCGAACGCGATCTCGGAGCCCTTCGAGGTCCTCGAGGCCGGCCGCATGGCGGTTCTGCAGGACCCGGCGGGGGCGGTGTTCGCGATCTGGCAGCCGCGCGCATCGATCGGCGCCGAGCTCGTCAACGACGCCGGATCGCTGACGATGAACCAGCTGAACACGCCGGACACGGACGCCGCGCAGGCGTTCTACGGCGGCTTGTTCGGGTGGACGTTCCAGCAGGTCGCCACCGGCGAGCAGGCCTTCTGGGGCATCCACAACGGCGGGCGCCTGAACGGCGGCATGATGCCTGCCGAGCCGCCGCACTGGCTGGCGTACTTCACGGTCGCGGACATCGACGCGAGCGCCGCGAAGGCCGGCGAGCTCGGCGGGCGCGTGTTCCTCGGCCCGGTGCCCATCCCGGCGGGCCGCATCCTCGTCGCCGCCGACCCGCAGGGCGCGGCGTTCGCGCTGTTCGAGGGCGACGTCGACGACTAGGCGCCGGCCGCCGCGCGGGCGCGGCGCGCCGCCTTGACGCGGTCGGTCTGCGCGAGCGCCACCTTGCGCAGCCGGACGTTGTGCGGCGTGACCTCGATGCACTCATCCTCGCGCAGGAACTCGAGCGCCTGGTCGAGCGACAGCGTCCGCGCCGGCACGAGCCGCACGAGCTCGTCGGCGGTCGACGAGCGGATGTTCGTCAGGTGCTTCTCGCGCACCGCGTTGACGTCGAGGTCGTCGGCGCGCGCGTTCTCGCCGACGATCATGCCCTCGTAGACCTCGTCGCCGGGGGACACGAACAGCGTGCCGCGCTCCTGCAGCTGGAAGCAGCTGAAGCTCGTCACGGCGCCGCGGCGGTCGGCGACGAGCGAGCCGGTGGGACGGGTGCGCAGCTCGCCGTGCCAGGGCTCGTAGCGGTCGAAGACGTGATGCAGCAGGCCGGTGCCGCGCGTCTCGGTGAGGAACTCGGTGCGGAAGCCGATCAGCGCGCGTGCGGGGGCGAGGTAGTCCATGCGCACCCAGCCGGTGCCGTGGTTGACCATCTGCTCCAGCCGGCCCTTGCGCAGCGCCAGCATCTGCGTGACGACGCCGACGTACTCCTCCGGCACGTCGATCGTCAGGCGCTCCATCGGCTCGCAGAGCTTGCCGTTCACCTCGCGCGTGACCACCTGCGGCTTGCCGACGGTCAGCTCGTAGCCCTCGCGGCGCATGATCTCGACGAGCACCGCGAGCTGCAGCTCGCCGCGGCCCTGGACCTCCCACGCGTCCGGCCGCTCGGTCTCCTGGACGCGCAGCGAGACGTTGCCGACCAGCTCGGCCTCGAGCCGGCCGAGCACCTGGCGCGCCGTCAGCTTGTCGCCGTCCTGACCCGCGAGCGGCGCCGTGTTGATCCCGATCGTGACGCTCAGCGACGGCTCGTCGACGGTGATCACCGGCAGCGGGCTCGGGTCGTCGGGATCGGCGAGCGTCTCGCCGATCGTGACCTCCGGGATGCCGGCGATCGCGATGATCTCGCCCGGGCCGGCCACATCGGCCTCGACGCGGTCCAGCGCCTCCGTGACGTAGAGCTCGCCGACCTTCGCCTTCTCGATCGCGCCGTCGGCGCGGCACCAGGCGATCTCCTGGCCGCGGCGGATCGTGCCGTGCCGGACGCGGCACAGCGCGAGCCGGCCGACGTAGGGCGAGGCGTCGAGGTTCGTCACGAGCGCCTGGAGCGGATGCGAAGGGTCGTGCTCGGGCGCCGGGATCGTCTGCACCAGCAGGTCCATCAGCGGCTCGAGCGAATCCGACAGCGCATCGGGGTCGAGTCCCGCCTGGCCGGTCTTCGCGTTGGTGTAGACGATCGGGAAGTCGATCTGCGACTCGTCGGCGTCGAGATCCAGGAACAGCTCGTAGGTCTCGTCGAGGACCTCGGCGATGCGCGCGTCCGGCCGGTCGACCTTGTTGACGACGAGGATGATCGGCAGTCGCCCCTCGAGCGCCTTGCGCAGCACGAAGCGCGTCTGCGGCAGCGGCCCCTCGGAGGCGTCGACGAGCAGCAGCACCCCGTCGACCATCGTCAGCCCGCGCTCGACCTCGCCGCCGAAGTCCGCGTGACCGGGCGTGTCGACGATGTTGAGCTTCACCTCGCGGTGATGGACCGACGTGTTCTTGGCCAGGATCGTGATGCCCTTCTCGCGCTCGAGGTCCATCGAGTCCATGACGCGGTCGGCGACGTCCTGGTTGGCGCGGAACGCGCCGCTCTGCCACAGCATCGCGTCGACCAGCGTCGTCTTGCCGTGGTCGACGTGCGCGACGATCGCGACGTTGCGGATGTCCTCTCTGGCGGCCATGCGGTCGCCCGAGGGTAGGGGGTCTGCGCCTCAGTACTCGTCCCGGCGCCGCCACCAGCCGTCGGTCTCGTTGCGTCCGAGCGGCGCGCGGTCGAGCCACTGGTACATGCCCCAGAGCCCGTCGAGGCCGCGCGCGTAGGTGGAGTACGTGTGGTGCACGACGCCGTCGCGCATGGCGAACGCGCTCATGCCGGGCTGCTCGCGGACGAAGCCGGCGGCGTCGGTGCCGGCCATCTGCGCGAACTGCGCAACGGTGCTCGACGGGTCGACGTGCTCGAGCCACGACGTGTCGTTGTCGCGGTAGTTGTAGTTCACGCTGCCGGAGCGCTGCTGCTCCTCGGTGATCGAGGTGTTGAAGTCGTAGTTGAAGTCGCTGTCGAGCGACGACGCCCACGGGAACGACCAGCCGAGGCGCTGCTTGTAGGCCTCGAGCTTGTCGACCGGGGCGCGCGACACCGCGTAGAAGGCGACGTCGTGGTTCTGCAGGTGGACGACCGAACCGTTGAACCCGTCGGCGATCGCCGAGCACGACGGGCACGCGCCCGTCCAGTCCGCCCCGAACATCAGGTGGTAGACGAGCAGCTGCGAGCGTCCGCCGAAGAGGCCGGCGAGCGAGGCCGGGCCGTCCGCGGTATCGAAGCGGTACTCCTTCTCGACGGGCACCCACGGCAGCTCCTGCCGGCGCCGCGCGACCTCGTCGCTGCGGCAGGTCAGGTCCTTCTCGGCCTCGAGCAGCTCGAGGCGCGCGGCGAGCCACTGCTCGCGCGTCGCGGTGGTCGGGGTGGTCATCGGATCAGCTCCTTCTGGATGAGTGCGATGGCGCCGACGGCGCACATCAGGGGGAGGCTCATGGGGTCGATCGCGACGAGCGCGGCCATCAGGCCGATGCTCGACCCGACGCACCAGCCGCCGAAGCGAGCGCCGGAGCGCCGTTCCGCGCGACAGCGCCGGCGGCAGGCGCGCGCCAGCGGAGTGAGCTCGTACGCCGCCGCGGCCGCGATCAGCACAGCGGCGACCGCCGGCGCGGGCGGCATGTAGAGCGCGTAGATCACCAGGCCGGCCGCCGTCCAGACGACGAGGTACGAGCCGGCGAACAGCGGCGCGCCGAGCGCGCCGTCGTGCGAGCGGGCGCGGCGCGCGATCGCGGGCAGCGCGCCCGGCAGCATCATCGCCGCCATCATCGGGGCCCAGCTCGCGGACATCATCGGCGCGCGTCCGGCAGCGGCTCGCCGGTCTCGAGCAGCGTCTTGAGGTTCGCCAGGACGCGCGGCCAGCCGTTGCTGATCATGCCCGCGAGCAGACCGTCCGGCTCGAGGTCGTCGTGGACGACAGTCAGTTTGACCTGCTCGTCGTCGAGCGGCTCGATGTCGAACGTGACCTTCGAGCGGCGCTCGGCGCCGAGGCGCTCGCGCCGCTCCTCGGCGATGTCCAGCGCCGCCGCCAGCTCGGGCGTGAACGTGTGCCACCGGTACGACAGCCGGCGGAAGGGATCGGACTCGACCACGACCTGCTCGGCGTCGGCGATCGTCACGCCGCGCTGGTGCCAGGTCATCGCCGAGCCGGCCCGCCAGTCGGAGTCGAACGTGATGTTCCAGTATCGCTCCGTGAACGCGGGCTCGGTCAGGGCCTGCCAGAGCCGCTCGGGCGTGGTCCGGATGTAGGTCGTGTAGACGAACGTGGGCTTGTCCATGGGGGAGTCCTCCAGGGCTCTTTTGAGATCGGCGAGCGCGTGGACGCGGTCCTGCTCGTAGCGCGTGATCCAGCGCTCGGAGATCTCGTTGATGGGCGCCGCGTTGAGGTAATGGAGCTTCTCCCGGCCGCGGCGGACGGTCGTGACGAGATTGGCCGCCTCAAGCACCGCGAGGTGCTTGCTCACCGACTGGCGGGCCATGTCCAGGCGCGCGCACAGCTCGCGCAGCGTCTGGCCGTTGCGCTCGTTGAGGCTGTCGAGCAGCAGGCGCCGGCTCGGGTCGGCCAGCGCCCGGAAGATCTCGTCGATGTGCTGATAGGCAGCCATGTGGCTGCATATATTAGGCAGCCGGACGGCTGCCTGTCAAGCGGCTGCCCGCTCCTCCGCGTGGGCCGCCACGACCTCCGGCACGCCGGCGATCTGCCCGCCCGCGCAGCCCTCGGCCCGGCGCCCGCGGCAGCTCGGATTGCGCAGGCCGGCGGCGCCGAGCAGCCCGCCGAGCGCGACGAGCACGCCGCCGATGCCCACGCCGAGGTGGAAGCCCGCGACCGATGCGTCGGACACCTCGGCGGTGACCGCGCGCGCCTCGCTCGCCGACAGGCCGCGAGTCGGCGGCGGTGCCAGCGGCGCGTCGCGGGCGTCGGCCAGCGCGGCCCGCACGCCCGCCGACGCGTTGGCCGGCGTCGTGATGTCGCGCTTGACCGAGGCGGAGACGACGGCGCCGATCGCGGCGATCGCGATCAACCCGGCGACGCGCGCGACCGCGTTGTTGACCGCCGACGCGATGCCGGCGTTCGACTCGTCGGCGTCGGCGAGCACGGTCGCGGTCAGCGGAGCCACCGTCATCGACAGCCCGAGGGAGAACACGAGCAGCGCCGGCAGCAGCTGCGTGACGTAGTCGGCGTCCGCGTCGACGCGCAGCATCAGCGCGAAGCCCGCCGCAGCGATCAGCGGCCCGACCGCGAGGAAGAGGTGCGGGCCCCTGCGGTCGGCCAGCCCGCCGAAGCGCCCCGACAGCGCGAACATCACCAGCGTCACCGGCACCGTCGCCGTGCCCGCCGCCAGCGCGCTGTAGCCCGCCGTCTGCTGCAGGAAGACGACGAGGAAGAAGAACAGCATGCTCAGGCCGGCGTACATGGCGAACGTCTCCGCGTTCGTCACGCTGAAGTTCCGCCGCCGGAACAGCGCGAGCGGCAGCATCGGCTGCGCCGCGTGCATCTCCCACACGACGAACGCGGCGAAGAGGACCGCGCCGCCGATCAGCGGCCCGGCGACCGCCGCGCTGCCCCAGCCGTCCAGCGGCTGCTGGATCAGACCGAACGTGACGCCCGCCAGCCCGACGGCGCACAGCGCGGCGCCGAGCGCGTCGAGCTTCACGCCCTCGCGCGGGCGGCTCTCCGGCACCGCGCGCGCGACCAGCCAGAGCGTCGCGAGCACCAGCGGGACGTTGATCGCGAAGATCCAGCGCCACGACGCGGAGTCGACGAGCTGGCCGCCGATCAGCGGCCCGGCGACGATCCCGATGCCGCCCCACGCGGTCCACAGCCCCACCGCGTGCCCGCGCTCGTCGGGCGGGAACGTGGCCGCGATGACCGCGAGCCCCGCCGGGGTCAGCAGCGCGCCGAACACGCCCTGCAGCGCGCGCGCGACCACCAGCAGCTCGATCGTCGGCGCGACCGCGCAGACCACCGACGCCACCCCGAACCCCGCGACGCCGAGCGTGAAGATCCGCTTCTCGCCGAACAGGTCTCCGAGCGAGCCGGCCACCAGGATCAGCGAGCTCAGCGTCAGCAGGTAGCCGTTGGAGATCCACTGCTGGCCCGCGAGCCCGCCGCCGAGATCCGAGCGGATCGCGGGCAGCGCCACGTTCACCACCGTCGAGTCGACCGACACGACCGCGGTGCCCATGATCGCCGCGATGAGCACGAGCCGCTTGCGCGAGTCCATCGGGCAACTGTACGGTCGCGCCGTGGCCGGGCGTGTCCTGTTGCTCGCCGCAGCGATCATCGCGGTCCTCGCGTCCGGCGGTGGAGCGTCTGCGCAGGAGGCGAGCTGCACGTGGCCGGACAATCCCGGCGGCCAGATCGTCGGCCCCGACCAGGTGCAGCTCGGCGAGACGATCGGGTTCGGCGTCGAATTCGACCAGCCGGGCGAGGGCAACTACGCGATCGACCAGGTCTTCGACGTGGACGGGCCCGACGGCCACGTCACGCTGCCGGAGGGGCAGAAGCTCACCCCGCAGACGGCCGGCACCTACACCGTCAACGGGCACTGGAAGGAGACCTGCGGCGACGGCGTGACGCCCGACCGCACGGTCACGGGCAGGCCGCTGACGGTCGTCGTCCAGGGCCTGCAGCCGCCGTATGCCTACCTGATCGTGCAGGACGGCGCGAGGCGCGCGCCCGCCCTCGCTCAGATGCGCGTGCACTGCGACGAGCACCCGCTCGCCGACCCGATTCAGGTGATCGCGAGCGGCGGCGGCCGGGCCGCCGCGATCACGCGCCCGAGGGGCTGCACGGCGTACAGCCTCAGCCGCAGCGCGGACCGCCACGGCGCGCGCTGGGCGCTTGACGCCAGCGACTTCGACAGCCGCGCCACGACGCGCGCGCCCGCCCGGCGCACGGCGCACCTCGAGCTGCGCTCGGGCGGCGCGACCGTCGCGTCGTTCGACGTCCGGTTCGCTCCCGCCGCGCACCACCGCGAGCACGTCGCGCTCGTCGCGAAGCACTGCAGCGCCGGCTCATGCCAGGTCCTGCGCCTCAAGCGCGGCCAGTTGCCGCCGCCGCTCTTCGGCTGACGGAGGCTCGTGCGCTGCGCGCGGGGGCTCGCCCGGGTCAACGGGTACAATTCCTATCTCAGGAATCGGATTTGGAACGAATGTCACCAGTCATCGACGTCTGCACGCTCGACGAGCTTCCGCCCGGCGCCACGCGCATCGTGGAATGGGAGGACCTCGAGATCGGCCTGTTCAACTGCAAGGGCGAGATCCTCGCGATCGAGGACCGTTGCTCGCACGACAACGGGACGCTCGCCGAGGGCGAGGTCGACGAGGACAAATGCACCGTCGAGTGCCCGCGGCACGGGTCGCTGTTCGACCTGCGCACGGGGCGCCCGCTGACGCTCCCGGCCTACGTGCCGGTCGAGGCGTTCGCGGTGCGCGTCGAGGGCGACATGATCAAGGTGGAGGTGGAGTAGCGACATGGCCGCGACCCCCGAGAAGCAGCTGACGCCGGAGGAGTCCGCGCTCAAGACGCTCGGCTCCGATTACACCGAGCGCTACGGCTTCCACGACGCAGAGAACTACCTGTTCAAGGCTCCGAAGGGCCTCACGCGCGAGCTCGTCGAGAAGATCTCCGAGTTCAAGGGCGAGCCGGAGTGGATGCTCGAGTTTCGCCTGAAGTCGCTCGCCCACTTCGAGGCGCGCGCGATGCCGACCTGGGGCTCGCCGATGCTCGGCGAGGTCGACTTCGACGACATCCACTACTTCGTTCGCGCATCCGAGCGCTCCGAGCGCTCGTGGGACGACGTGCCCGAGGACGTCAAGAAGACCTTCGACCGCCTCGGCATCCCCGAGGCCGAGCGCAAGTTCCTGGCCGGCGTCGGCGCCCAGTACGAGTCCGAGTCCGTCTACCACCAGGTCAACGAGCAGCTCGAGGCCCAGGGCGTCCTGTTCATGGACATGGACACCGCGCTCAAGGAGCACCCGGACCTCGTCCAGGAGTACATCGGGACCCTCATCCCGCCCAACGACAACAAGCTCGCGTCGCTGAACTCGGCCGTGTGGTCGGGCGGCTCGTTCGTGTACGTGCCGCCGGGCGTCCACGTCGAGATGCCGCTGCAGGCCTACTTCCGCATCAACACGGAGAACATGGGCCAGTTCGAGCGGACGATCATCATCGCCGACGAGGGCTCCTACGTGCACTACGTCGAGGGCTGCACCGCCCCGACCTACTCGAGCGACAGCCTCCACTCCGCCGTCGTCGAGCTGTTCGCCAAGCCGGGCGCCCGCATCCGCTACACGACGGTGCAGAACTGGTCGAACAACGTGTTCAACCTGGTCACCAAGCGCGCCCGCGCCGACGCCGACGCGACCGTCGAGTGGGTCGACTGCAACCTGGGGTCGAAGCTCACGATGAAGTACCCGAGCGTCTACCTGATGGGCGAGCGCGCCCACGGCGAGATCCTGTCGATCGCGTTCGCCGGCAAGGGCCAGCACCAGGACGCCGGCGGCAAGATCATCCACGCCGCCCCGAACACGACCTCGAACATCTTCGCCAAGTCGATCTCGAAGGACGGTGGGCGCAGCTCCTACCGCGGCCTGCTCGAGGTCGCCAAGGGCGCCCACGGCTCCAAGTCGAAGGTCGTCTGCGACGCGCTGCTGCTCGACCCCGAGTCGCGGTCGGACACCTACCCGACGATTCGCATCGGCGAGGACGACGTCGACGTCGGCCACGAGGCGACCGTGTCGAAGGTCGGCGAGGAGCAGCTCTTCTACCTCCAGTCCCACGGGATCGACGAGGAGGAGGCCTCCAAGCTGATCGTCAACGGCTTCATCGAGCCGATCGTCAAGGAGCTGCCGATGGAGTACGCGGTCGAGATGAACCGCCTCATCGAGCTCCAGATGGAGGGTTCGATTGGCTAGCTGGGAGACGGTCGAGCTCCCGCAGTTCAAGGGCGTCACCGGCTGGGAGTTCACGGAGCTCAAGGGCTTCGAGCTGACCGCGTACCCGACCGCCACGGCGGGCGAGTTCACGGACGTCGAGCCCGTGTTCGACGAGCCCGAGGGCGCCGTCGTGCTGCGCCAGGCCGACCACGGCTACGAGCGCGTCGACAGCGCTGTCTCCGAAGGCCCGCTCGTCATGCCGCTCAGCCAGGCCGTCGAGGAGTACGGCGAGCTGGTGGACCGGCACCTCGGCAAGATCGTCACCGCCGATGAGAACGCGTTCGTCGCGCGCAACGCCTCGGAGTGGGAGGGCGGAGCGTTCGTCTACGTGCCGCGCAACACGAAGCTCGACGCACCGGTCCTGCTGGACGTCCTGCAGAGCCAGGAGGGCACCGCGCTGAACTGGCGTGTGCTCGTCGTGCTCGAGGAGGGCGCCGAGGCCGAGGTCTGGGAGCAGTACCTCTCGACAGCGCCGGGCCTCGTCAACCTCGTCGTCGAGCTCGTCGTGGGCGAGAACGCCCGGCTGCGCTTCGTCAGCGCGCAGGAGCTCGACGAGTCCTCGTTCGTCTTCGGCACGCAGCGCGCGCGCGTCGCTCGCGACGGCAAGCTCGACTTGGTCGTGCTCGGGTTCGGATCGGGCAACGGCAAGATCTTCCAGAACACGATCCTCGACGGCGAGGGCGCCGAGGGGAAGGTCACGGGCGCGTACGCCACGCGCGGCCGCCAGCACCTGGACTTCGACACCACGCAGGAGCACGCGGCCGCCAACTGCAACTCGGATCTCGCGTTCCGCGGGATCCTCGGCGGGCGCTCCAGCGCGGTCTGGCGCGGCATGATCAAGGTCGACCCGGGCGCGCAGCAGACCGACGCCTTCCAGGAGTCGCGCAACCTGCTGCTCTCCAAGAAGGCGCACGCCGACGCGATCCCGGGCCTCGAGATCCTGGCCGACGACGTCCGCTGCACCCATGCCGCGGCGATCGCCCAGATCGACCCCGAGCAGCTCTTCTACCTGCGCGCACGCGGGCTCGACCAGGAGGTCGCCTCGCGCCTGGTCGTCGAGGGCTTCCTGGCGGAGCTGGTCGAGCGCTTCGAGGAGGGCCCGGTGCGCGAAGCGCTCTCGGCCGCGCTCGAGCGCCGGCTCGCCGACGTTCTTGGATAGCGGCTACTAGGGCTTGACCACCCCCGTGTCGCCCGGGGTCTGCTGCGGCTTCGTGTAGGGCGTGATCGGCCCGCTGGCGGGATCGGTGACCATCGGCTGGCCGATCAGCTTGATCTTGCCGTTGACGATGTGGCCGATCTGCACGCCGCCGAAGCCGCCGTGGTCGTCCTTCGCGTAGCGGTAGGGCACGGTGCCCGGCCCGGGCGCGACCTTCCCCGCGTTGAGCGCGTCGACGATGCCCTGGCGGGTGGGGTCGTCGCCCGCCGCCTTGAGCGCGGCCGCGAACGTGTAGGCCGCAGCCATCCCGTACTCGACGTTGCCGTCGAACGGGGCCTTCGCGTCGTACTTGTCGTGGATCTTCTTGAACAGCGCGATCCACGGGTTCGACGTGTCGTCGACCGAGGGCAGGTAGCCGTCGGTGTAGGCGCCCTCGATCAGCGCGGTGTCGGCCTTGCCCTTCGAGAACGACTTGAGCAGGCCGCCGACCGTGGTCGGGTCGGCGCCGACGTTCGAGAGGAACAGCTGCGGCTTGAAGCCGACCTTGAACGACACGAGCTGCCCGAGCGCCGTGTAGGCCGGGATCGTGAAGTCGACCAGGATGTCGGCCTTTGCCTTCTGGATCGCCGTGATCTGCGGGGCGACGTCGGTGTTGCCGGGCTGGTAGGGCTTCGCCGCGACGATCTGGTCGGCGATCTCCTCCTTCAGCCCGGTCAGACCGCCCTGGCCGAAGTCGTCGTCCTGGTAGAAGACGCCGACCTTCTTGCCCGCGAAGTTCTTCTTGATGTAGTCGCCGAGGATCTTGCCCTCGATCTGGTAGCTCGT
>Ga0308175_100001293_pt1 | contig 16924 bp, 16 predicted proteins | sample PhyCR1_3_FD_203893 | JGI IMG/M metagenome (GOLD analysis project Ga0308175, IMG submission 203893) | Soil microbial communities from UC Gill Tract Community Farm, Albany, California, United States - DLSLS.C.R1 | ecosystem: Environmental > Terrestrial > Soil > Agricultural land | place: USA...
CCATCGTTATGCGCAGCAGCAGCCTCCGTTGCCCGCAAACCCCCTGGACCGAGACCGCCAACTCCGCATAACCAGCCACTCGCCATAACACATGTTATGCGTAGCTCTACATAACATATGGTTCCCAAGGCAGACGAAGAAGCAGACCCGGACCTTGTGGCGCTGCTTGGCCCGGGCGAGGGTCCCGATGATGATCTCGTTCATCAGGGGACGGGGACAGAACAGGAGACGGCTGTGGAGGGCCCGGCTGGTCACCTCCACCAGGGCTCCTTCTTCGGGGATGAAACGGAGTCGTCGGCTCATCACCCTCAGAAGACGTAAAATCGGGTCCAAAACTTATTCGCCTTAGAACCGCTTGGGTTTGCGAGGGGGGGGGCGACGAGCCTTTCCGGTATTTCAGAACAAGCGGTTGATGGGGAGGCTCGCCCCCATCCAGGCCTCGGCGAGGGGCTGCCGGCGAGGGGCTGCCGGGGGGCACCTCCGCGAATCGGGTGGCACCTCGAAGCCCCTCGAAGCAGCCGGCGACCTACTCCTCCGTCTCCTCCGCCGCTCGCGCCTTCCGCTCGCCTTCCAGCTCCAGCTCTCGGTCGGCGGAATCCTGCTTGACCTGTTTGCGGGGCTTGAAGCCGTAGCGGATCAGCTCGGGGGAATCGAAGCCGTGCTTCCCTCTCAGGCTCGCTCCGACGCGACCGCGGAGATTGTCCGCGCGTTTGGCCAGAGCCTGAAGGCGCGCGGTGAGCACCCGTGCCTGCGCCATGTGATACCGCTGCTGCGCGGCCAGCTCGGTAACCTCCTGGGCGGTGGCGCGCAGCTCGTCGAGAGACCCGCGTAGCTCAGGCATCTCCGCGGCGAGATCCTGATCCTGCTCGTACACCTTGGACCATCGAAGCTCCCGATCGGCCAGCGATTTCCTCGACGTCGACATCCGAAGCTCTCCCTTCGAGAAAAGACAACTCCGAACCGGTGCCGATCCGGCAGACCGTTTCGTTGATTTCCCCGCCCGAGCGGCCCATCCGGTGGACCCTTCGGTACGTCCGGGATCTGGGTGAAGACTGTCCAATCTATCAGGAGGAGGCGCGGACCGGAAGAGCGGGCTTGGAGGGTGGGAGCGCGGCGGCCGAGACATGGAGTCTCGAAGGTTGAGACTTGGAGTCTCAAGGGTCGAGGCACGGAGCGCGACGGCTGAGGCTCCATGGCTCGGAAGCAGAGACCGGGAACGCGCCGTCTCAGGCTCGGTGCCTCAAATGCTGGGGACGGGAGCGTCAGGCAACGAGACTCGGAGACTCAAGTCTTCAGGCCCGCAGCGTCAGTGCTGAGACTCGGAGTCTCAGGTGCTGAGGATCCGAGCGCCAGTGCCGAGGCGCAGAGGCTCGACTGCGGCGACGGCTGAAACCCGCGATTTCCGCTTCCGGCGTCGCGGCACGCACAGGCCTGCCGCTGCAGGATGATTCTACCAGGAGAGGAGGTCGCGAAGAGGCCTTAAATTGGCCCCCCCTCTTCGAGGTTCCATCCAAATAGCACCTCTCCCCGCCGACGAGGCTATTTCTTGGCGGCCTCCGCGGGCAGATCGCTGCTGATGTACTTGTCCGCCACCGGTACGTGGACCGGGCCGAGGGCCGCGATGCGGTCCTGGGCCCGCCGGCGGTAGTCCGCGTGGTGGATGGCGTCCGCCTCCGGTTGCCAGCGGAAAGCGGGATCGCGCGAGAGCAGGAAGTCCACGAAGGGCGCCAGGAGCCGCAGCTCCGGGTTGGCCTCCTCGACCCACAGGAACTGGCCCGCGGGATTGACCTCCAGGAAGACGTGCTCCCCCTCGGGCGTCACGATGAAGTCGAAGCAGCCGAAGAGGATACCCAGGTTTCCCATCAGCCGTCGGCAGGCCTCCTCCACGCCCCGCGGCAGCCGGTCCGGCTCCACCCGGAGACGGGACCCCGCGGCCCGCCAGTCCAGGCGCGCCGTTTCCAGCTCCTGCGAGAGCAGCCGGGCCGTCACGAAATGGTCGCCCATCACCGTCACCCGCAGCTCGTGGGCCTTGTCGATCCTGGCCTGGAAGATGCCGGGGGTGAGCCGCAGGATCTCGTCCTCGGGCAGATCGTCCTCGCTCACCTCGCTGGTCAGGAGGATCGCCACCCGGTCTTCGCCATCCCACTGCGCGGGGTAGAACGGCTTGTAGACCGCCCGGCCCTGGAGCTCTCCCACGAACCGCCGGATGCGGGCGGGATCGTTGCTCATCAGCGTGGGCGGCACGGCCAGGCCCGCGCGCACCGCCTCCCGGAGCTGCACCGCCTTCAGCTCGGAGCGGGCGCGGGTCGCCAGGGGGTTCACCCAGAAGGCCTCCGGCGCGGCCAGATGGTAGAGCCCGTCGAGGAAGTCCCGGCACTCCCGCCGCGCCACGGGCACGTCGCCGGGGTGGAGGTCCGGGGGGAGAACCGGCGGCGTCGGACGCCGCATCCACACCACGTCGAACGGTGGGCGCCCCCCTTCCAGGCCCGGCCCCGAGATCTCCCAGCCCATCTCGCCGCCACGGACGTCGATCGATCCTGTCTGGAGCGTGGGAAAGTCGGTGCCGCACCACAGAACCGCCTCGTGCCCCCGGTCCTCCAGCGCCAGGGCCACCTCCTCGACGTGAAGGTCTTCGGGATAGGTCGGGATCAACACTCGCGTCATGCAACATCCTCCAAGGCTCGAAAAGCGGGGAGACGCGTACAAGAGGATTGGAGAAAGGCCCCGGCCGGTCGGGCCGGGGCCTCGGGATGGGCGGGACCGGATCGGACCGCGGTCCCTCAGTGGTCGCGGTATGGGCCGTCCGGCGGATCGGTCAGGGTCCAGCACTGGACGCTGCCGGAAGCCTTCTCGAGCTCCTCGCGAGTCAGCTCCCGGGCCAGCCTGCGGCCAAGGATTCGCCGGGTGTGAGTCTCGTTCTTCTTCATTCTCACTCCTTTCTCGTCCGGAAGGGGCCTCAAGGACCACGCTCCCACCAGAAAGGGTGCCGCGAGCAGTACCAGGCGAGCCGGGCCCGGGCCTATCCACACCGCGGCGGATCGGGTGGCACCTCGAAAGCAGCTAGCAGGCACGCACCCAACTGTACCCTTCGCAAGCCCCTTCGGAAAATATGGTTGTGGTGATCGTAGTGATTCCGACTTGGCCTCCATTCGCAGCCGGAAGTTGGTTCTCTTCGAGCAGCCTGAGTGTCTCGACTTTAAGCGCGAGCTTTCTCGGACGCAGGTTTTTGTTCATAACTCCTCCTTGTTTTGATGCTTACTTCATCGCCATCGTTCGTCGGCGACTTCAGGGTGGTGTCCGATTTTCACTGAAAACCGGCCTCACGATGAATCCAAGCTTGTTCCAAATACTTAGGAGATGAGCTACCCGCCAGGGTGGCCGTCACTACGCCGATGGAGTGCTGCCCCGATTTCGCTAGTCTCGGCCGGTGCGTGATTCCGCCCTCCGCTTCCGCGATACCGTCCCCCTGAATTGCGGAGCTCCCTCTCGAATTGCGACACGCCCTTCGCGAATTGCGTGACGCGAGCCGGGTGCCACCCGACTCGCCGTGGAATCGGTTATAATCAAGGCACCTTGCAGCTCCAGGTTTCCTGTCGCAAGCCGGACGGCGCTTGGGTAGCGCCGCTTTCACCGGAGCGAGACTCCGCGGCCACGCTGGTGCTCGCCTTCGGTGCCTCTGGGCTCGACCCTGAAACGGCCGCCGCCGTCGAGCTCGCCGAGCGCTTCCCCAACTCGCACGTCCTCGGATGCTCGACGGCCGGGGAGATCCTGGGCGCCAGCGTGCTGGACGGCAGCCTGGTGGTCGCGGTGCTCCGCTTCGACGCGGTACGCCTGCACAGCGCGTTCGCGCCGGTCTCTTCGGCCGGCGATTCCCTCGCCGCGGGCCGGGCGCTGGGGGCCCAGCTCGCCGGAGAGGACCTGCGGGGGGTCCTGGTCTTCGCCGACGGGATCCACGTCAATGGCAGCGAGCTGGTCCGCGGCATCAGCGGCGAGCTGCCGCGCGGGATTCCGGTCACCGGCGGCCTCGCCGGAGACGGCCAGCAGTTCCGCAGCACCTGGGTGATCGGCGGCGGCCGCTCCCAACGCAGCGGAGCGGCGGCGCTGGGCCTGTACGGGAAGAGCCTGTGCTTCGGCCATGGCTCCCGGGGAGGGTGGGACATCTTCGGACCCGAGCGCCTGGTGACCCGCTCGCAGGGCAACGTCCTCTACGAGCTCGACGGCCGGCCGGCGCTGGCTCTTTACAAGGAATATCTCGGACACCGCGCCTCCGGCCTGCCCGCGACCGCCCTGCTCTTCCCGCTGGCGTTGCGCGGTCAGGGCGGCGGGCAGCGGATCGTGCGCACGGTGACGGGCATCGACGAGGACCACCAGTCGATGACGTTCGCGGGCGACATCCCCCAGGGTTGCGTCGCCCAACTGATGAAGGCGAATTTCGACCGCCTGATCGACGGCGCCAGCGACGCGGCGCTGCAGACCGCCTCGCAGTGGGAGCCGGGAGCCCCGGTCCTCGCCATCGCCGTGAGCTGCGTCGGCCGCCGGATGGTCCTGGGGGAGCGCTGCGAGGAGGAGCTCGAGGCCGTGCGGGAGGTGTTGCCCGCCGCGGCCCAGATGATCGGCTTCTACTCCTACGGCGAGATCTCTCCCTACGTGGCGGGCGGCGGCTGTGAGCTGCACAACCAGACGATGACGCTCACCACGATCTCCGAGGCCCCGCCGTGAGGCCGCACCGCCTGCTCGACCGCCAGTTGCGCAAGCTCGGACTGGCGAACGGGGCCGCGCCCCCCTCGCCCGCGGCGTGGAACTCCCTGCTCGAGCGGATCTCGGCGACCTATGCCGAGTCCGACGAGGACCGCTATCTGCTCGAACGCTCGCTCTCCATCTCGTCACGCGAGATGCGCGAGATGTCACAGGCCCTGCTGAGCGAATTGGAAAAGCGGGTGGCCGAGCGCACCGAGGAGCTCGAGGCGGCCCGCCGGCGGCTCAAGTCCCAGGAGCGGGCCCTCATCGACCTGACGCTCGTGGCCAGCCTGCCGACCGACAACCTGGAGAGCGAGCTCCGCCACCTCACCGCGGGCTCGGCCCAGACGCTGGCGGTCGAGCGGGTGAGCCTCTGGCTGTTCAACGCCGAGCGCACCGCCCTCCTCTGCCGGGACCTCTACGAGCTGGAGGGGGGGCAGCACTCGGCCGGCGCCCTGCTGGCGACCGCTTCGTTCCCCACCTACTTCGCCGGCATCGCCGGCAGCGACGGCGTCGCCGCCGACGACGCGCAGGCGGATCCGCGGACCCGGGAGCTCACCGACCCCTATCTCAAGCCGCTGAGCATCACGTCGAAAATGGACATCCCCATCCGGATCCGCGGCGAGACGGTGGGAGTCCTGTGCCACGAGCACACCGGGCCGCGGCGCAACTGGGAGGCCGACGAGCAGAGCTTCGCCATCGCCGTCGCCGGCCTGGCGGCCCTCGCCATCGTCGGCCACGAACGGTGGCAGGCCCTGCGGGAGCTCGAGAAGGCCAGGGCCGCCGCCGAGGAGGCGACGCGCGCCAAGTCGCGCTTCCTGGCCAGCGTCAGCCACGAGATCCGCACACCCCTCAACGCGATCGTCGGCATTTCGGAGCTGCTGCAAAAGACGCCGCTCTCCGAGTCCCAGAGAGAGTACGTCGGCACCCTCCACACCGCCAGCGAGACGCTGCTGGCCCTGGTCAACGAGACACTCGATTTTTCCAAGATCGAGGCCGGAAAGCTGGAGCTCGAGACCACGGAGATCGATCTTCAGAAGTGCCTCGACCAGGCGCTGGACCTCGTCGCGTCCAAGGCGAAGGCGAAGGGTCTGGAGCTCCGCTGCGCCCTGGGCAGAGGCGTGCCCCGCCGGATCGTCTCCGATCCCACCCGGCTGCGGCAGATCCTGGTCAACCTGCTCGACAATGGAGTCAAGTTCACGGCCCGCGGCCACGTCGCGGTGAGCGTGGACTGGCAGGCGGACGGGGACGCGACGGGCGTCCTGCTCCTCAGCGTCACCGACACCGGCGTCGGCATCCCGGCCGACCGTCTGGGCTCGATCTTCGGCGCCTTCCTGCAGGTCGACACCACGACCACCCGGGCCTACGGCGGCACCGGCCTCGGCCTCGCCATCGTCGAGCGCCTCTGCGAGCTGATGGGGGGCTCGGCGACGGTGGAAAGCGTTGAGGGGCGGGGCTCCACCTTCCGGGCGCGCATCCGGGCGGCGCTGCCGGTCCCGCCGGCGGAGCACGCCGCGCCGGCCCAGCCCTCTCCTCCCGCCAGGCCGCCGGCTCTCGCGGAGACCGTCCCCTCATCGCTGCGCATCCTGGTCGCCGAGGACAATCCGGTGAACCAACTGCTCGCGGTCCGCATGCTGGAAAGCCTCGGCTATGCCTCTCCGCTCCTCGCCACCGACGGCGAAGAGGTGCTGGAAGTGCTGCGCCGGGAGCGCTGCGACCTGGTGCTCATGGACCTGCACATGCCGCGGATGGACGGCATCGAGACCAGCCTCCGCATCCGCGACATGTTTGTGGAAGAGGCGCGCCCCGCGATCGTCGCCCTGACCGCCGACGCGCTGGAGGAGAGCCGCGCCGCCTGCCTCGATGCCGGGATGGCGGGGATCCTCATCAAACCCTTCCGGACCGACGAGCTGCGAAGTTGCCTTGCGCGGTTCCAGAGCAGGTACCAGGCCCGGGCGTCCTGATCCGGAACGCGGGGGCGTCGGGCCGGCGCGGACGTCTCCTTTCCTGTACTAATATCTTCCAGCCTATGGAAAACGGCCGACAGAGTTGGATTCTCGCCCTGCGGGGGCGCCTCGCCTCGCCCCCCCCGCGGCGGCTGCCGGCGAGCGACGCGCGGCCGGCCTCGGTGCTGGTGCCGCTGTACGTGGACGCCGGCGAGCTCTGGACCGTCCTCACCAAGCGCACAGACGACCTGCCGAGCCACCGCGGCCAGATCGCCTTCCCCGGCGGCGGCCGCGAGCTCAAGGAGGACCCCTGGGGCGCGGCCCTGCGCGAGGCGCACGAGGAGATCGGGCTCGATCCCAAGGCCGTCCTCAAGCTGGGCGAGCTCGACGAGCAGGAGAGCCCGGCCGGCTTCCGGGTGATCCCCTGCGTGGGCGCGATCCCCCACGGCGTCAAGCTGACGCCCAACGCGGGTGAGATCGCCGAGGTCTTCCCCCTCCCCCTGACCGCCTTCGCCAACCCGCGGATGGTCGAGGAGCGCGAGGTCCTCCTCAACGGCATTCCCCGCAACCTCCTCATCTACCACGTCGGCAACCGCCAGATCTGGGGCTTGACCGCGCGGGTGCTCCAGAACCTGCTGGTGCGGCTGGGGTTGGAGACGGAGCCGGAGAGCTGAGAGCTGAGGGACGACCGGATCGACCCTGGGCGCCAGCTCTACGAGCATCCCGAGAACGCTGAAACATCCGTCAGGGCATCGGCCGCCCGGCCCTGGGGATTGAAATACATCTTTACGATACCAGTGTTGGTGTCCCGGACCCGTAGGGTGAATTCGACATTCGTGGTTGCGGCGGCGAATACCCAGTGCCGTTGATTGACGCCGCAACCGTTCAGCACTTTCACCATGAGCTCCCAGTTCGCGGGGCCAAAGAACCAGAAGATACCGGAATCGCTGGAGGTATAGGGCACCACCTGGCCATTCCCCGAGGAACCGTCGGGGATGCGCCAGAAAGCCTGAACCCGGAATCGGTTACCGTCGAGACAAAGAGCCGTCGAGGTCGCGGCGCAACTGAATGAGGCGTTCGCCGTCACGCTCGTGCCCACCGTGAACTGCCCTGTATTGTTCGAATGAATGGTATCGTTCACCGCAAGATAGAGCATGCCGGTATCAAAAGCGTTGAACGTCAGACTGGAGCCGACAAAAAACCAGGATCCGCTCTCGCCGAGACGACCGATCAGGGCTCCGAACTGTGCCGAAGGAAGCAGGCAGGATGCCGTGCAGGGGAAGCCATTTCCGTTCGGAGATGCCAGGTTTCCCTGGTCCGGAGGAAGGGTATTGACCTGCCCTGATGCGGCAAGGCTCACCAGATCTCCCGCGATCAGGTACAGCCCGGTCTTGGTACCCGCCGAGGTACCCGGAATGGTAACGGATGAAATCGGTCCAGTCAGCGCGAAAGAAGCAGACGCCAAGATCAATTGCAGGCAAGACATGAACAGAGCCGATGAGCGTGTGCGCATTTTTCCTCCCTAAGAATGTTGGAGCGACGAACCTCACCGTATGCCGAGCTGGCCAATTCGTCAATCTTTCTCTGATTTAGCAAAGTGGCAACGTGCCCTCTTGGGTTGAAAGCAATCCTTCTCTTCACATCGCTCAAGACGTCAACGGGATCGATCGGGAGGCGGAAAACTTTGCGCCGGCGGAGACGTACTCTCCTTGGCAGTCCAGCTTCGAGATGCTTTGAAGGCTTCTGGAGAGACGGCATGCGCGCCACCGACTTCGAATTCCGCCACCGCTTCTGGTTCATCTTCCTGCTCTTCTGGGCCGCGTTCTCGATGTACTGGCTCGACCACCGGGGCGCCGGCGTGACGCTGGTCCGCCTGCTCTCCGGCACCGTGACCGAGCTCGCCGTCCACGCGGTCTTCGGCTTCGCCGCCCTCCTGATCGGCATCGCGGCCCTGGTGCGGACGTGGGCCGCCGCCTATCTCCAGAGCGAGCGGGTCCACGACGCCAACCTGCGCACCGAAGGGGTGGTGGCGGACGGACCCTACCGCCACGTGCGGAACCCGCTCTATCTCGGCAACCTCCTCCTGGCCCTGGGGATGGGCCTGATCGCGAGCCGGCTGGGCTTCGTCATCCTGGTCGCCGGACACCTGATCTTTCTCCTCCGCCTGATCGGGCGGGAGGAGTCCGAGCTCCTCGCCACGCAGGGCGAGCGCTACCGGACCTACTTCGACGCCGTGCCCCGGCTCCTGCCCTCGCTCCGGCCCCGCGTGCCCGCGAGCTGCCTTCAACCGCGCTGGCCGCAGGCGTTCCTCGGCGAGATCTTCTTCTGGCTCCTGTTCGCCGGCACCTCCTGGTTCGCCGTCACCCTGAGCTCGAGGACGATCCCGATCGTGGCCATCGTGGGAATGGGGCTCTACTTCGTCATGCTGGCGGTCCTGAAGCGCCGGCGGGCGGCTCCCGCGGGGTAATCCGGCCGTAGGCGGAGGCCGGGAACAGGGCCTGGACGATCTGCTATCGTACCGGACCAGCCCGTGCCGACGATCCCCGACATCCGCATCCGGACCTGCAACCCCGCGCCCCTCCGCGAGAAGGGCGATTTCATCCTCTACTGGATGATCGCCTTCCGGCGGCTCGGATGGAATTTCGCCCTGGAGCGCGCCGCGGAGCACGCCCGCCGCCTCGGCAAGCCCCTGGTGATCCTGGAGCCCCTGCGCTGCGGCTACCGCTGGGCGAACGACCGCATCCACCGCTTCGTCATCGAGGGGATGGCGGACCACGCGGCGCGGCTTGCGAGGTCGAACGTCCTCTATCACCCCTACGTCGAGCCGGAGCCCGGAGCGGGCCGAGGGCTGGTGGAGGCGCTCGGCCGGCGGGCCTGCGTGGTGGTGACGGACGACTCCCCCGCCTTCTTCCTCCCTCGCATGATCGCCGCCGCCGGGGCCCGGCTGCCGGTGCGCCTGGAGGCGGTCGACTCCAACGGCCTCCTCCCTCTCCGCGCCGCGGACAGAGACTACGTGACCGCCGCCCACTTCCGGCGCTTCCTCCAGAAGGCCCTCCCCGGCCACCTGGAGCTCATCCCCGCCGAGGACCCGCTGGCCGGTCTCCCCCCGCGGCTGAAGAGCCTGCCGGCGGAGATCCTGAAGCGCTGGCCCGCCGCGTCTCCGGAGATGCTGAAGGGGGGAACGCTCGCGGCGCTGCCGATCGATCACTCGGTGCCGCCGGTCGCGGACGTCCGGGGGGGCGACAGGGCCGGCGAGCGGGTGCTGGAGCGGTTCCTCGACGAGCGGCTGGAGCGCTATGGCGAGGGGCGGAACGATCCGGGGGAGGCGGTGACGAGCGCGCTCTCCCCCTATCTTCACTTCGGCCACGTCTCGCCGCACCAGATGTTCGCCGCCGTGGCCACCCGCGAGCGCTGGAGCCCTGACCGGCTCGCCGGCCGGGCCACCGGAGCGCGCGAGGGGTGGTGGGGGATGAGCCCGGCGACCGAGAAATTTCTCGACGAGGCGGTCACCTGGCGCGAGGTCGGCTACAACATGGCCGCCCACCGCGAGGACTTCGAACGATACGAGTCGCTCCCGGCCTGGGCCCGGGCCACATTGGAGAAGCACGAGCGCGACCGCCGGCCCCATCTCTATGATCAGGATCGATTCGCCGCCGGCGAGACCCACGACGATCTCTGGAACGCCGCCCAGGGGGAGCTCCGCGAGCAGGGGCGCATCCACAACTATCTGCGGATGCTGTGGGGCAAGAAGGTGATCGAAGGGTCGGCCTCGCCGCGCGAGGCGCTCGAAACCCTGATCGATCTGAACAACCGCTACGCCCTGGACGGACGCGATCCCAATTCCTACACCGGCATCTTCTGGTGCCTCGGCCGCTACGACCGCCCCTGGCCCCCGGAGCGGCCCATCTTCGGCACCGTGCGCTATATGAGCTCGGACAGTACGCGGCGGAAATACAAGGTGGACGGGTATATTGCGCGGTATGGGCGGAAGGGGCAGATGGTATTGTTGTAACGTATTTGTAGAGGCGGCCGATGAAAGGGAATTTCATGCGATTTATTATCCTGATGCTTCTCACCCTCCCCCTCCTCTCCTGCGCCTCGGGAGGGCCGAAGCCCGTGCCCTCCGTGCTGGCGCTCCGCCTGGAGCGGTTCCTCCATCCGCCCGGGGGCACGGTCGCCGTGGTCTACCACAACCTCGGCACGGGAGCGATCTACGCCCGCAACGAGGACCAGACCTTCCACGCCGCCAGCACCATGAAGGTGCCGGTGATGATGGCGCTCTTCCAGGCGGTCGACAACGGCGAGCTCCGGCTCGATCAGCCGATCCCAGTGCGCAACGAATTCCAGAGCCTCGCGGACGGCTCCCCCTTCTCGCTCGATGCCAAGGACGACGGCGATCCGGATCTCTATCAGGCCGTCGGCTCCACCCGGCCGCTGGAGGAGCTGATCCGGCGGATGATCACGCGCAGCTCGAACCTCGCCACCAATCTGTTGATCGAAAAGATCGGCGCCTCGCGCGCCCAGGACCTGATCCGCGGGCTCGGCGGCTATCACACGATCATCCTGCGCGGCGTCGAGGACGAGAAAGCCTACCGGGCCGGCCTCAACAACGTCACCGCGGCGGAGGACCTCGCGATCGCCCTCACCGCGATCGCGCAGGGCACGGGCTTCAAGCCGGCCTCGAATCAGAAGATGCTCGAGTTTCTCAAGGCCCAGGAATTCAACGAGAAGATCCCCGCCGGCCTGCCGCCCGGCACCCCGGTCGCCCACAAGACGGGGGACATCACGGGATTCCATCACGACGCCGCGATCGTCTATCCGCCGGGTGAAAAACCTTACATTCTGGTGGTGATGACCGAAGGGTATCAGGACGAAAAGGATGCCAACCGCGCCATCGCGGCGATCTCGCAGGTGGTCTGGGAACGGCGGGCGGACCTGCTCTCGGGACCGGAAGCGCAGCCGGCCAAGCCGCCGCGCGAGGGGGGATAGACGATCATGACCGCCGACGCCGATCTCCTGCAACGCACCACCGAGCTGGCGCTCGAATTCCTGGAGGGTCTCCCCCACCGGCGGGTCGGCCCCACCGTTCCCCTCGAGGAATTGCGGGCGGCCCTGGGCGGCCCGCTCCCCGAGCAGGGGGAGGATCCGCTCGCCACCGTGGAACGGCTCGCGCGAGCGGCCGACCCCGGGCTGGTAGGCATGGCGGGGCCGCGCTATTTCGGCTTCGTGATCGGCGGTCACCTGCCGGCCGCGCTCGCCGCCGACTGGCTGACCTCCACCTGGGACCAGAACGCGACCCTCTACGTGAGCGCGCCGTCGAATTCGGTCGCCGAGGAGGCCGCGTCTGGCTGGCTGCTGGAGATCCTTCAGTTACCGCGCGCGGCGAGCGTGGGCTTCACCACCGGCTGCATGATGGCGAACTTCACCGCCCTCGCCGCCGCCCGCCACGCCGTGCTCGCCCGCCGGGGGTGGGACGTGGAGACGCGCGGCCTCTATGGCGCGCCGGAGATCGACGTGGTGATCGGCGACGAGGCGCACGTCACCATCCACGCCGCCCTCCAGATGCTGGGCCTCGGCCGCGACAGGGTGAAGCGGGTCCCCACCGACGGCCAGGGGCGGATGGAGACCGCGGCGCTGCGCGAGGTTTTGAAGGACCGCCATGGCCCGCTGATCGTCTGCGCCCAGGCCGGCAACGTGAACACGGGCGCCTTCGATCCGCTCGACGAGATCGCCACCGCCGTCCGCGAGCACGCGGGGTGGCTGCACGTGGACGGCGCCTTCGGCCTCTGGGCGAACGCGTCTCCCGCGCTCGCCCACCTCGCCCGCGGCGCCGAGAAAGCAGACTCCTGGGCCACGGACGGCCACAAGTGGCTCAACGTCCCCTACGACTCCGGGATCGTGATCGTCAACGATCCCGCGGCGCACCGGGCGGCGATGACGATCGCCGCCCCCTATCTCGTGCAGACGGAGGGGCGCGAGCGCGATCCTTTCGACTACGTCCCCGAATTCTCGCGCCGCGCCCGGGGCTTCACCGTCTGGGCCGCCCTGCGCTCTCTGGGCCGCGCTGGGATCGCCGATCTCGTCGGCCGCTGCTGCGCCCTGGCCCGGCGCTTCGTGGAGATCCTGCGCCAGGAGCCCGGCGTCGAGATCCTCAACGACGTGGTGCTGAATCAGGTGCTGGTCCGCTTCCATCCACTGGGAGGCGGCGATGCGGACGCGTTCACTCGCCAGGTCATTACGCGGGTCCAGGAAGATGGCACCTGCTGGCTGGGCGGCACCACCTGGCACGGGGTGGCGGCGATGCGGATCTCGGTGTCCAACTGGTCGACGACGGCGGCGGATGTGGAAGAGTCGGCGGGGGCGATCTTGCGGGCCGCCCGGGCATAAATGCCCGGGCGGGGCGGGGGCCCTCTTTACAACCCCCGCTCCACCGGCGGCAGACACCGCCCCTCGTCGCAAGCCTGATACCTCAACATGAGCCGCCCCCCCTCCGAGATCTCCCCCGTGATCTCCACCCGCCCCGAGTACACCCTGATCGCCTCCTTCGAGTATCGCGACTCGAGCCGCTCCCCATCCGGATAGCGCACGTTCCGCACCTCGCCTTCCACCTCCGTCGCCACCAGATAGGGCTCCGAGGCGGGGTTCGCCTGCAGGTGCCAGCCGGGGGCGATGTCCAGGGTCAGACGGAACGGACGCCAGCCGTCCGCCGCGTCTCCCAAAGTGAGATGCGGCCGCACCAGTTTCTCCGCCTCGTGCTCCAGCATGGCCACGGTGCCGGCCGAGGCCTCGCGCTCGTGGGCCGCCCGGGTCTCGCCATACTCGGCATTCGCCTCCTCGGGTCCGCCGCCGCTCTCGTGATAGCGGCGGACGGCGAGCGCCAGCATCCGCACGCCTTCGGGATGGTTCTGGACCAGCTCCGTGAAGGCGCTGAGGGCGGCCCGCGCCTCCCCCCGCCAGCCGAGATCCCCCGTGCGCCGGCCGAGATCGATCAGGTTCAGCACGGCCACGGCGTTGGCCGCGGGCATGGCGCCGTCGAAGACGTCCTTGCTGCGGAAGAGGACGTCCGGGCTCACCCCCGCCGTGAAAAAGCCCCCTTCCGGGTCGCGCAGCCGCCGGAGCTGCTCGCTGGTGACGTCGGCGGCGGCGGAAAGCCAGCGCGCCTCGCCGGTCGCCTCGTGGAGGGCGAGCAGGCCGCGCGTCAGGAAGACGTAGTCGGCGAGATAGGCGGCGATCTTCCCCTGCCCCTGGCGCCAGACGTGGAGCAGCGGCCCGCCGGACGGGCGCATCGTGTCGAGGATGAAGTCCGCCGCCCGCGCCGCCTGCTGGACGAAGGCGGGCTCGCCCAGGAGCTTGCCGGCCACCGCCAGACCCGTGATCACGGTGCCGTTCCAGTCGGTCAGGATCTTGTCGTCCGTGGCCGGACGCTCGCGGCCGTCGCGGGCGGCGAAGAGCTTCGCCCGGCCGGCGTCGAGCTCCCGCATCAGATCCTCCAGCGGCATCCGGCGGCGGCGGGCCACCTCGTCGAGCCGCTCGGGGAGATGGAGCACGTAGTGGCTCCCCTCGAAGAACGGCGGGCCGCCGAAGCCGAGCAGGGGAGCTAGGAAGGTGAAGTCCTCCTCCCCCAGCGTCTCCATCAGCTCCTCGCGGCTCCAGACGTAGTAGGCCCCCTCGTGGCCGTGCGTCTCCGCGTCGATGGCGCTCCAGAAGGCCCCCTCGGGCGCGGTCATCTCGCGGGCGAGCCAGCCGGCGGTCTCGCGCGCGATCCGCGCCGCCTGGGTGTCGCCGGTGCGGGCGTGCTCGCGGGCGTAGAGCTCCAGGAGGAAGCCGTTGTCGTAGAGCATCTTCTCGAAGTGGGGGATCTGCCACTCGCGGTCCGTGGCGTAGCGGTGGAACCCGCCGCCGAGCTGGTCGTAGATGCCGCCATGGGCCATCTGATCGAGGGTCGCGGCCAACATCTCCCCTGCCTCCCCCTTCTCCCCGGCCAGCTCCAGCAGGAGATAGAGATTCGAGGGGGTGGGGAACTTGGGGGCGTTGCCGAAGCCCCCCCACTGGGGATCGAAGCGCCGGGCGAGCGATTCAAAGGCCCGCAGGGCCACCGGACCGGCGGGGGGCTCCGGCGACGGATGCGACCGCCCCTCCAGATAGTGGGCCATGGCCCGCGCCATCTCCGCGGCCTGCTCCTCGACGTCGGCCCGGCGGGTCTTCCAGGCATTGGAGAGATCCTCCAGCACCTGCCGGAAGCCGGGGCGGCCGTAGCGGCTCTCGGGGGGGAAGTAGGTGCCGGCGTAGAACGGCGTGAGGCCGGGCGTCAGGAAGACCGAATTCGGCCAGCCCCCCTGCTCAGTGAGGATCTGGGTGGCGGTCATGTAAATCTCGTCGAGATCGGGGCGCTCCTCCCGGTCGAGCTTGATGTTGACGAACTCGCGGTTCATCAGCTCGGCGACGGCGGGGTTCGAGAACGACTCCCGCTCCATGACGTGGCACCAGTAGCAGGTGGAGTACCCCACGGAGAGGAAGATCGGCTTGTCCTCCCGGCGGGCCCGCTCGAGGGCCTCCTCCCCCCACGGGTACCAGTCGACGGGGTTGTGCTGGTGCAGCAGCAGATACGGGCTGCTCTCGCCGGCGAGGCGGTTGGTACGGCTGGAATCGTGCGCGCTCATTGGTGAATCCCTCCCCCGGCACGGTTTCCGTGTCCGGCAGGGGGCATTGTATTAGGATCTTCATCCGGCAAGAGGTACGCGGCCGGTCCGCCCGGGCATGAATGCCCGGGCTACGCTTCAACCGAGAAGCCGGGTGAACCCGGCTCCCCGCTCGCGGGACCTAACCCCAGAGCCGGCTTCAGCCGGCTTTTCGGTTCCAACGTAGCCCGGGCATTGATGCCCGGGCGGGGCCGGCAAGCTGTACGCCCCCAAAAGGAGATCCACCGATGGTACGAATCGATCGACGCATCGCCGTAGCCGCAGGATCGCTCCTCATCGCCGTTGTCTCCCTGGCTCCGCAGGCCGCCCTCGCCCAGGCCCCCACCGTCGACTCCGTGGTCGACCACCTGACCCAGGCGCTGGGCGGCAGACAGGCCTGGGACAACACGCACTACATCCGCTTCAACTTCCTCGGCCGCCGCACCCACTGGTGGGACAAGTGGACCGGCCGCCACCGGCTCGAAGGGGACACCAAGGAGAAGCAGCATTACGTCGTGCTGGAGAACGTCAACACCAAGGAGGGGTCGGCCTGGCTCGACGGCAAGAAGCTGGAGGGGGAGAAGGCCCAGGAGATGGTCAAGAACGCCTACGGCGCCTGGGTGAACGACACCTACTGGCTGATCGAGCCCTACAAGCTGCGTGACCCCGGCGTGAACCTCTCCTACGTGGGCGAGGAGAAGCTCGACGGCAAGACCTACGACAAGCTGGCGGTCAGCTTCGGCACCGTGGGGCTCACCCCGGGCGATCGCTACTGGGTCTACGTCAACCGCGACACCGGCCTGATGGACCGCTGGGAGTACATCCTCCAGGACCAGCCGAAGGAGGGCCCGCCGACCGCCTGGAAGTGGGAGGGGTGGCAGAAATACGGCAACATCATGCTCGCCCCGCACCGCGTCCAGGTCGGCGGCGACCGCAAGCTGGAGCTGACGGACATCGCGGTCTTCGATCAGCTTCCGGATTCGGTGTTCACGTCCCCCGAGCCGGTGAAGTGACGTGCCGGGCCGTCTCCGCGCCATCTACCTGAAGCGCTTCAAGAGGGGTCCCATGGACCCGCGCGGGACGGCCACGCTGATCGCGGGCCGGGGGCTCGAAGGCAACGCCAACCAGGGGGGGCGGCGGCAGGTGATCCTCCTCTCCGAAGAGGCCTGGAACGACGCCACCGCCGAGCTCGGAATGCCCCTCGATCCCTCCACCCGGCGGGGAAATCTCCTCCTCTCCGGGCTGGACCTCGAAAAGACCCGCGGCCGAACCTTGAGAATCGGCGCCGCCCGCCTGCGCATCTTCATGGAGTGCACCCCCTGCTACCAGATGGACCAGGCAGCCCCCGGCCTCAAGGAATTCCTCCGCCCCCACTGGCGAGGCGGCGCCTGCGCCGAGGTGATCGACGGCGGGGAGATCCGGGTGGGCGACGAGGTGGCGTGGGAGGAGGAGGCGCAGGGGGTGCTGCCGTGGAACCAGGATAGCCCTGAGCCATGAAATCACCCCCGGGCGGCACCCGTCGGGCCGCCCGGGCATGCGAATTCAAGGCTCCGGGCACAAGGT
>Ga0308175_100001294_pt1 | contig 16920 bp, 16 predicted proteins | sample PhyCR1_3_FD_203893 | JGI IMG/M metagenome (GOLD analysis project Ga0308175, IMG submission 203893) | Soil microbial communities from UC Gill Tract Community Farm, Albany, California, United States - DLSLS.C.R1 | ecosystem: Environmental > Terrestrial > Soil > Agricultural land | place: USA...
GGACGCCCGCTCGCAGATCAAGACCGAGCTCGGCCCCGAGTTCTCCGACTTCGACCTCGACTCGCTCAACCCGCGCAGCTTCGTGCAGAAGAACCTGTTCGGCGACGAGGACGACGAGGACGGCCCGAACCGGCAGTCGCAGCGGCCGGCCAGCCGGATCAAGAGCGAGCAGACTCCCTACGACCCCGACACGATCTAGACACGCCTCTGACCAGGGCTCTTACCGCCTGCACAGGTGGATGGGGCACCATGTGACCTCGTCCGCGCGGCCCTACCGCGCCCGGTGACCGGATGACTGTGACCAGGAGGATTGGCGGATGGCACGACGCCGGATTCGCGGCGTGTTCGGGCTCATCGCGCTCACGGTGGCAGCGGCGCTGGTGGTGGCGGGCATCGCCCTGCCGGGCGTGCTGCTCGCGGGCGCGGCGACGACGACAGTGGCCCACTCGGTCCGGTCCCTGCCCGACGGCATCGACCCGACCAGCCCGCCGCAGCCCTCGGTCCTGTACGCCGCTGACGGCACCACGCGGATCGCGACGTTCTATTCGCAGTACCGCAAGCCGGTGCAGCTCAAGCAGGTCTCCAAGGTCATGCAGCAGGCGATGGTCGCCGCCGAGGACCGCCGGTTCTACGAGCACGGTGCCGTCGACGCCAAGGGCGTGTTGCGCGCCGCCGCGGCCAACATCCGCAACGGCGCGGTCGACCAGGGTGCCTCCACGCTGACCATGCAGTACGTCCGCAACGTGCTGAAGAACGACCAGAACGTCAGCGCCGCCGAGCGCAAGGCCGCCACGCAGGACACGCTCTCCCGCAAGCTGCAGGAGGTGCGCTATGCGGCCGAGCTCGAGCACACCATGTCCAAGGACCAGATCCTGCAGAGCTACCTGAACATCGCCTACTTCGGCGCCGGGGCGTACGGGATCGAGTCCGCGGCCCAGCGGTTCTTCTCCACCACGGCGTCCAGGCTCACGCTGGCGCAGGCCGCGCTGCTGGCCGGGCTCGTGCAGTCGCCCGACGCGTACAACCCCATCTCCCGGGACCAGAGCTCGGCGCTGAGCCGCCGCTCGTACGTCCTGGAGTCGATGCGGACCATGGGCGCGATCACCCAGGCCCAGGAGACCACGGCCAAGGCGAAGAAGATCGGCCTGCACCCCAAGACACTGCCCACCTCGGGCTGCACCGGCGTGCCGGGCGACCACAACGACTGGGGCTTCTACTGCGACTACTTCGTGCGCTGGTGGAACGAGCAGTCCGCGTTCGGCAAGACCCCGCAGCAGCGCACCAACAAGCTGCTGTCCGGCGGCTACCGCATCATCACCCCGATGCAGCCGGACGTGCAGGCCACTGCGCTGGAGCAGTCGGTCGGGGTGTACGGGTACGACGATCCGAAGGCGCTGCCGATCGCGGTCGTGCAGCCCGGTACCGGCCGGGTCCTGGCCATGGCCGTGAACCGGCACTACGGACTACCGAAGGCCGGACAAAATGACGTCTCCACTACCGTGGCGCCGCTGATCTCCGGCGGCGGCGGGCTCACCGGCTACCAGGCCGGCTCGACGTTCAAGATGTTCACGATGCTGGCCGCACTGCAGAACGACATGCCGCTCTACACGCCGTTCGACGCGCCGTCGCAGCTGCCGACGCACTGGCGGGACTCGGGTCCCAACTCCTGCGACGGACAGTACTGCCCGAGCAACGAGAACCCGTCGTTCATGGACGGCATGCGGACGATGTGGGACGGCTTCGGGCGATCGGTGAACACCTACTTCGTGCACCTCGAGGAACAGGTCGGGGCCGACAAGGCGGTCGCGATGGCGCAGAAGCTCGGCATCACGTTCCGGGCGCCGAGCGACCAGCAGCAGGTCAAGGACGCGGTCGACTGGGGGTCGTTCACCCTGGGCGTCGCCGACACGACGCCGCTCGACCTGGCCGAGGCGTACGCCACGGTGGCGGCGGAGGGCGCTCACTGCGAGGCGCTTCCGGTCACCGCTATCTACGGCGTGAACCACAAGAAGGTCCCCGGCGTCGCCGACCCGACGTGCGGTCGGGTGATCAGCCCGGAGATCGCACGGGCCGCGACGGACGCGGCGCGCTGCCCGGTCGGCCAGCAGTCCACGTTCGGGCGGTGCAACGGCGGGACGGCGACCGCCGTCAGCGGAATCGTCGGGCGGCCGGTCGCCGGCAAGACCGGCTCCTCACAGGGCAACGTCACCGAGACGTTCGTCGGGTTCACCCCGCAGGTGGCGGCGGCCGGGATCGCGGCCGACCCGGCGGACCCGACCAACGCGGTCGGCTCGTTCGTCTCCAAGTCGGTGAACGCGGCGGTCGCGCACACGATCGCGGTCGCCGTACGGGATCTGCCGGAGCAGGACTTCACCCCGCCGAGCGTCGAGACCGCGTTCGGTCCGGGCGGGATCGTGCCGGTGCCGCAGCAGACCAAGCCGAACGACGGCCGCGGCGGTGACAACGGCGGCCGCAACAACGGCGGCGGCGGGAACGGCGGCGGTGGCGGCCAGCCTCCGGGCGGGGGCGGTCCTGGCGGCGGCCCCGGCGGTGGCGGCGGTACCAACGGTGGCGGTCAGCAGACCGGCGCGGTGCCCACCGGCACCCCGGCGGCCCCCGCAACCACCGGCGGCGGCCCCGGCAACGGCGGCCGTACCGACAACGGCGGCGGTACCGACAACGGCGGCGGTACCGACAACGGCGGCGGCACCGGCCGCGGCACCGGCGGCGGCCCCGGCAGCGGCTGACCGTCGCAACCCGCCGGCGGGCCGGATTCCTGCCTCACCCGGCGGAGCAGAGACCTAGCCGGACAGCACAGCCTCCCCGGCGCGCGCCGACCGGCCAGGGAGGTGGCGAGCCCGGTCGGACCCGCCGGGCGGGCGGGGTCAGCGGGTGGCGGGGGAGAGGCCGAGCTGGAGACCGGCCAGACCGCGCTGGCGGGCGGCGAGCCGGTCGGCGATCTCGCCGAGGGCGATCGCGGCCGGTGAGTCGGGCGCGGACGTGATGATCGGCACGCCGGCGTCGCCGCCCTCGCGCAGCCGCTGGTCGATCGGCACCTGCCCGAGCAGCGGCACGCTGGCCCCGGTCAGCCTGGACAGCGACGCGGCCACCGCGGCCCCGCCGCCGGAGCCGAACAGCTCGACCCGGCTCCCGTCCGGCTGCTCCCACCACGACATGTTCTCGACCACGCCGACGATCTGCTGGTGGGTCTGCAGCGCGATCGCCCCGGCCCGCTCGGCCACCTCCTGCGCGGCGACCTGCGGCGTGGTCACCACGAGCAGCTCCGCCGACGGCACCAGCTGCGCCACCGAGATCGCGATGTCACCGGTGCCCGGCGGCAGGTCGAGCAGCAGCACGTCCAGGTCGCCCCAGTAGACGTCGGCGAGGAACTGCTGCAGCGCCCGGTGCAGCATCGGGCCCCGCCACACCACCGGCGAGTTGCCGGGGGTGAACATGCCGATCGAGATCACCCGCACCCCGTTGGCCTGCGGCGGCAGGATCATCTGCTCGACCTGGGTCGGCTGGCCGGTGACTCCGAGCATCCGCGGCACGCTGTGCCCGTAGATGTCTGCGTCGACCACGCCGACCGCCCGCCCCCGGTCGGCCAGCGCCACCGCGAGGTTGACCGTCAGCGACGACTTGCCGACCCCGCCCTTGCCCGACGCGACCGCATACACCCTGGTCAGCGAGCCGGGCTTGGCGAAGGGGATCTCGTTCTCGGCCCGGGCCGGCCCGCGCAGCTGCTCCTGCAACGCCTTGCGCTGCTCCGGGCTCATCACGTCGAGGTCGACCCGGACGGAGCTGACGCCGTCCAGCGGCGAGACCGCCGCGGTGACGTCCCGGGTGATCGTGTCCCGCAGCGGGCAGCCGGAGACGGTGAGGTAGACCCCGACCGTGACCGTCCCGTTCGGGTCGACCCGGACGTCCTTGACCATGTTCAGTTCGGTGATGGGGCGGCGGATCTCCGGGTCGCGCACCGATGCGAGCGCGGCAGTGACCTGTTCTGGCGTGACCACGCTTCCAGCGTACGCAGGGCAAGAGTTTGCCCTGGGACCTACCATGATTACGTGCGCCCTGCCCTCTCCGCCCGTGAACTGTCGGTCTGGCGGACCTTCCTGCGCGCGCACGCCAGCATCACCCGGCAGATGGAGCACGACCTTGCCGAGCGGCACATGCTGCCGCTTCCCTCGTACGACGTGCTGTTGCAGCTGGCGGAGAGCCCGCAGCGGCGGCTTCGGATGACCGACCTGGCCGACCGGGTGCTGCTGTCCCGGTCCGGGCTGACCCGGCTGGTCGATCGTCTGTCCCGGGAGGGCCTGGTCGAGCGGGAGTCCTGTCCGTCGGACGCGCGCGGGACCTTCACGGTGATCACTGACAAGGGACTGGCCCGTCTCCGGGAAGCCGCGCCGACCCACCTGGCCGGCATCCAGGAGCACGTGACCAGCCGCCTCACGCCCACCGAGCTGGACACGTTCGGCCGGTTGCTGCGCAAGCTGCTGCCGGAGTCGGACGCCGTCCCGGTCGGCGGCTGCGCTCCGGCCGCCGAGCCGGACGAGCCGGACGAGACGGCGGTCGCCGGCTGACGCCCTAAGCCGGGCGGTCCGCCTCCTTGCGCACCTGGTCAAGGTAGTGGCTGAGCTCGGAGCGGATGAAGTCGCGCGTCGCGACGTCGCCGAGCGCGATGCGAACCGCGGCCAGCTCCCGGGCGAGGTATTCGATGTCCGACCGGCTGCGCTCGGCGTTCATCCGGTCCTCGTCCAGGTTGATGCGGTCGCGGTCGGTCTGCCGGTTCTGCGCGAGCAGGATCAGCGGTGCCGCGTACGCCGCCTGGAGCGAGAGCGCCAGAGTCAGGAAGATGAACGGGTACTGGTCGAACCGCCACGAGGCCGGCACCACCACGTTCCAGGCGATCCAGCCGATCACGATGAACGTCTGCAGCACCAGGAACCGGGCCGTGCCGATGAACCGGGCGATCGTCTCGGCGAACCGGCCGAACGCCTCCGCGTCGTAGTGCGGCCCGGTCCGGCGGACCCCGCGCGGCTGGTCGAGTCGGGTCTCAGCCATCGATGTCCCGCTCCCGCCAGTCCTCCGGCAGCAGGTGGTCGAGCACGTCGTCGACGGTGACGGCGCCCACCAGCCGGTCAGCCTCGTCCACCACCGCCGCCGCCACCAGGTCGTACGTGGCCAGGTAACGGGTCAGCTCGGCCAGCTCGGTCTCCGGCCGGACCGGCTCGAGGTCGTCGTCGACCACGCCGCTGACCAGCGAGGAAGGCGGCTCCCGCAGCAGCCGCTGGACGTGCGCGACGCCGAGGTAGCGACCCGTCGGTGTCTCCGACGGCGGCCGGCAGACGTACACCTGGGTGGCCAGGGCCGGGCTGATGTCGGGGTTGCGCACCCGGGCCAGCGCCTCGGCGATCGTCGCGTCCGGCGCCAGGATGATCGGCTCGCTGGTCATCAGGCCGCCGGCGGTGTCGTCGCCGTAGCGCAGCAGCCGGCGGACCGGGGCCGCCTCCCGCGGCTCCATCAGCTGGAACAGCCGCTCCCGCTCGGGCGGCGACAGCTCGGCCAGCAGGTCGGCCGCGTCGTCCGGGTCCATCTCCTCGAGGATGTCAGCGGCCCGCTCGTCCGCCAGCGACGCGAGGATCTTCACCTGGGCGTCCTCGGGCAGTTCCTCGAGCACGTCGGCCAGCCGCTCGTCGTCGAGCGCGACCGCGATCTCCTGCCGTCGCTTCGCGTCCAGGTCCTGCAGCATGTTCGCGATGTCCGCCGCCCGAGAGGTGGACAGCACGCTGAGCAGCGCGTCGGCGCCCTGCTGGGCCTCCGGCGTGGGCCCGAGACCCTCCAGCTCCTCCCACTCGACCTGGCGGACGTGACCGCGGCGCCGGGCGAGTCGGGAGCCGAGATCGCGCACCGCCAGCCGGGTCAGCACCCAGTCCTTGGTCCTGGTCTGCTCCATCGCCGCGTCGATCACCGTGACCCTGGCGTCGGTCTCCCGGATCGTCGCGGTGCGGTCGAGCAGGCTGCCGAGCACCAGCGCCTCGCCCGGGCGCTGCTCGAACCGGCGCAGGTTGACCGAGCCGCTGGCCAGCACGACCGCGGCGGCCTCGATCGAGGTCACCCGGCCGATCGGGACGAAGATCCGGCGCCGGTGCTGGATCTCGACCAGCAGCCCGAGCACCCGCGGGGGCAGCGGGTCCGGACGGAACATCACCACCACGTCGCGCACCCGGCCGACCGGCTCGCCGTTCGGGTCGAAGACGGCGACGCCGGCGAGCCGGGCCACGTAGATCCGCGTGCCCACCGTCACGAGGCGAGATTACCGACCTTGGCCAGGCAGGACGCGCCAGGCGACGACGACCCGCGGTCACGGTCGGTCGCGTCCGATGCGCGGGTTGTCACAGTCGCAAACGGTTCGTCATAGACGTCCCAGATCGTCATCATTCCGAGAGAAACAATCCGCCGGTCGCAGCCGCACCGACCGATGCCGGCGTGTCGTCCATGACGAGAGGAACCTGCTGTGCGCCCGTTACGAACCCTGGTCGTGTCCTCCGTCGCCACCGTGATTCTCGCCGGCTGCGGCGGCACCGAGGTTGCCGGCAAGGGTGCACCCGCCTCGCCGTCGCCGTCCGACAACGGCGTCGCAGCCATGAGCGCCGAGCAGATCCTGAGCAAGGCGACGTCGGCGCTGAAGAGCGCCGACGCAGTCCGGGTCAAGGGCACCGCCGGTAGCGGGGCTGAACGCTTCGACATCGACATGCGATACACGGCCACGTCGGCCCAGGGCACGCTCGCCGTGGCCGGCCAGCCGATCGAGATGCGACGGATCGGCGACACCGTGTACGTCAAGGGCTCGCGGGAGTTCTGGTCCAACCGCGTCCCGGCGGCCGCGGCGGAGCTGCTGACCGGCAAGTGGCTGAAGAGCCCGGTGACCGGGAAACGGCTCGGCGAGCTGGCCGAGCTCACCGACCTCTCCAAGGCTGCCGACGGGATCCTCGAGCCGGACGGGACGATCACCAAGGGCGAGAAGAAGACCGTCGCCGGCACGCCGGCGATCGCCCTGGTCTCGCACGGTGCAGACGGCGGCAAGCTCTACATCGCCGCGACCGGCAAGCCGTACCCGCTGCAGATCGTCCCGACCAACGCGACGGACTCGGGCCAGATCACTTTCACCGAGTACGGCAAGCGGGTCACCGTGTCGCCGCCGCCGGCCGACCTGGTGATCGACGTGTCCAAGCTCGGCAACTGACCGGCGCGGGCGGCTAGGGTCGGTGGGTGCCGACGCTCCCGTACCACGTCCTCGACGTGTTCACCGACCGGCCGTACGCGGGCAACCCACTGGCCGTCGTGCTCGACGGCGACGACCTGTCGACCGAGTCGATGCAGGCGATCGCCCGCGAGTTCAACCTGTCCGAGACCACGTTCCCGACCAGCTCGGACCGGGCCGACTACGCAGTGCGGATCTTCACGCCGGGCACCGAGCTGCCGTTCGCCGGGCACCCGAGCATCGGCACCGCCTGGTTGCTGGCCCGGCTCGGCCGGATCCCGGCCGGCGAGGTGCGGCAGGACTGCGCCGCCGGCGTGCTGCCGATCGCCGTGACCGGGTCCGGCGCGACGCTGACCGGCGGCGGGCCGACCGTGTCCGACCCGCTGGACGCCGAGCCGCTGCTGCGCTCGGTGGGGCTGGAGGCGGGCTCGCTGGCCGGGATCGCCCCGCCGCGGACCGCCGGCACCGGGCTGGAGTGGACCTACCTGGCGGTGGAGGCCGACGCGGTCGGCCGGGTGGCGCCGGACTGGATCGGGCTGGCCCGGTCGGTGCCGTCCACCGGGCTCGCGGTCTTCTCCTGGGCGGAGGGGGTCGCGCACCTGCGGGCGATGGCCACGGAGGGCTTCGAGGACCCGGCCACCGGGTCGGCCGCGCTCGGCTTCGGCGTCTACCTGACCGCCTCCGGACTGGTCCCGCACGGTACGACGGAATACCGGATCCATCAGGGCGCCGAGATCGGCCGCCCGTCGACGCTGTACGGGACGGTTACCACGGAGGGCGGGACGGTCACCGCGGTGACCGTGCGCGGCGGCGTGGTGCCGGTCGCAACCGGGGAGATCACGCCACCGGCGTGAGCCGCAGGACGACCGCGGTCGTCCAGTCGGGGTGGCCGTTGAGGCGGCCGGCGGTCAGCGCCGGCACGACCTGGCGCCACTCGTCCGAGTCGCGCTCGACACCGGTGACGGCGGCCTGCCAGGTAGCGACGCGACCGCCGGTGTCGGCCGAGCGCGCGACGACCGTGCACTCGCTCGCGTCGGCGAGGCCCGGGAGGACCTGCTCGCCCGGGCCGGTCAGCAGGTAGGTCGCGCCGTCCCGCCAGACCGGCCAGGCCGGCACCGGGTCACGCCCCGGCGCCGCCACCCACAGCACCGCGGCCCTGCGCGCCACCTCGTCGACGAGACCCACGCACCTCACCCTGCCACCCGGGCGCCCGGCGGCGCGCTGGGAGGATGGGGGCGTGGCGGGTAGGGCGGTGACGGTCCCGCCGGCCGGGGACGTCGCGCTGATGGCGGTCGCGGTGACCGCGGTGTCCACCTCGGCGCCGATCATCGCGGCCACCGCCGCCCCCGCGCTGGCGATCGCGGCCTGGCGGAACCTGATGTCCTCCGGGGTGCTCATCCCGGTGGCGCTGGCCACCCGCCGCGCCGAGCTGCGCATGCTCGGCCGCCGCGGCTGGGGCCTGTGCCTGCTCGCCGGCACGCTGCTGGCCGGGCACTTCGCGGCGTGGGTGCCGAGCGTGACGCTGACCTCGGTGGCGTCCTCGACCGCGCTGGTGGCAACCCAGCCGGTGTGGGCGGCGCTGCTCGCCCGCGCCTCCGGCCAGCACGTCGGCCGGGCGGTCTGGGTCGGCATCCTGGTGGCGGTGGCCGGCGCGGGCATGGTCACCGGCGCCGACGTCACGCTGTCCGCGCGCGCGGTCGGCGGCGACGTGCTGGCCCTGCTCGGCGGCATGCTGGCGGCCGCCTACGTCACCGCGGGCGCGGCGGTCCGGGTCCGGATCAGCACCACCTCGTACACGACCGTCTGCTACTCGGCCTGCGCGCTGCTGCTCGCGCTGCTCTGCGTGCTGGCCGGGCAGCCGCTGGCCGGCTACCCGGCCGGCACCTGGGTCAAGCTGGCCGCGCTCACGGTCGGCGCCCAGTTCCTCGGCCACTCGCTGATCAACGTCGTGCTGCGCAGCACCAGCCCGACCGTGGTGAGCCTGGCCATCCTGTTCGAGGCCCCGGGCGCGGCGCTGATCGCGGCGGTCTGGCTCGGCCAGCTGCCGCCGGTCTCGGCCCTGCCCGGGATCGTCGTGCTGCTGGTCGGGCTGGCGGTCGTGATCCGCGCCGGCGCGCGGGCCCTGCCGGTGGAGTGACCGGTCGGTGCAGTGACCGGTTGAATGGGGCCATGAGAACGCTGCGCCCGCGCCGGTCCGTGCTCGCCGTGCCGGGCAGCTCGCCGAAGATGCTGGCCAAGGCGCAGGGCCTGCCGGTGGACGAGGCGTTCCTCGACCTCGAGGACGCGGTCGCGGCCGACGCCAAGCAGTCTGCCCGGGCCAACGTGGTCGCCGCGCTCAACGACGGCGACTGGGCCGGCAGGACCCGCGCGGTGCGGGTGAACGACCTGTCCACGGCGTGGACCTACCGGGACGTGCTCGAGGTCGTCGAGGGCGCCGGCGCCAACCTTGACTGCGTGATCCTGCCCAAGGTCACCGGACCGTCCCAGGTGGACTGGCTCGACCTCACGCTGACCCAGATCGAGAAGACGATGGGCTACGAGGTCGGCCGGATCGGCATCGAACCGCAGATCGAGAACGCGGCCGGCCTGGTCGCCGTCGACGCGATCGCCGCCGGGCCGCGGGTGGAGGCGGTGGTGTTCGGGCCGGCCGACTTCATGGCCTCGATCGCCATGCGCTCGCTGGTGGTCGGCGAGCAGCCGCCCGGGTACGAGCCCGGCGACGCCTACCACTACCCGCTGATGCGGATCCTGCTGGCCGCGCGGGCGGCCGGGGTGCAGGCGATCGACGGGCCCTACCTGCAGATCCGCGACGTCGAGGGGTTCCGCCGGCAGGCCAGGCGCACCGCGGCGCTCGGCTACGACGGCAAGTGGGTGCTGCACCCAGGCCAGGTCGACGCGGCCAACGAGGTGTTCGCGCCGGACCAGGCCGACTACGACCACGCCGAGCTGATCCTGGACGCCTACCGGGACGCGACCACCGTCCGGCAGGTCGGCGCGGTGATGCTCGGCGACGAGATGATCGACGAGGCGTCCCGGAAGATGGCCGTCGTGGTGGCGGCGAAGGGACGGGCCGCCGGGATGAGCCGGACCTCGACCTTCCAGCCGCCGGAGGATTAGGCGCGTCTCCCGGCTGGCGCCGCCGCCAGGCAATCGGGAGAAATGCGCTAAGCCCGGTCGAGCCCGGGGGGCAGCGGCTGGGACGAGTGGTTGAGCTGCACGAACAGCACCACCAGCAGGACGATCAGCACCACGTAGGCGAGCGTGACCACGGTTCCGACGGCGATCGCCGCCACCGCGGTGCCCGCGCCGGGCTCGTTCTCGCGGCGGATCCGCCGCAGCGCGACGATCCCGAGCACGATGCCCACCGGCGCCACGAGCAGCGAGAGGGCCAGCGCGAGCGGTGCCAGGGGCACGCTGCGCCGGGGCTCGGTCGCGTAGCGCTGGGCGTCGGTCATCTCCCGATCCTCACACTCCGGCCGCCGGGTCTCCACCCGCCCGGCCCGGACCGCGGAGCCGCCGGCCGGCCGTCCGACCCTCCATCCGCGACTGTCGCTGGTGGACTCAGTCCGGGCCCGACACTGTCCCTCGTGGACAGTCCCCGACCGTCCACCTGCGCCGGACACAGTGGACAGTTGACTCCGATGTGCTGGCGTACGGCAGCGCGACGTGGGACCGTTGACACGTGGCCGCCAATCTGAACTCCACCGCCGCCGCCCTGCTCGGTCTGCTGCACGAGGGGCCGATGACCGGCGGCGAGCTGGTTGCCGCGGCGAAGGAGCGGATGGAGCCGTTCTGGAGCGTGACCCGCAGCCAGGTCTACCGGGAGCTGCCCGGCCTGGCCGAGGCCGGCTACGTCCGCCCGGGCAAGCTCGGCCCGCGCGCGGCCCAGCCCTACACGATCACCGCCGCCGGCAAGCGCGCCTTCCGCTCCTGGCTGGCCGAGGAGGCCGGCGCCGACCACTCCCGCAACCCGCTGGTGCTGCGGGTCAGCTTCGGCGCGCACCACCAGCCCGGCGCGGTGGCCAAGCTCGTCGACGAGGCCCGGGGGCGGCACCAGGAGGCACTGACCGTCAACCGGTCCCGGGTCAACCAGCTCAAGCGCGAGGGCGGCGATCCCTACCAGCTGGCCACCGCCGAGTTCGGCGTCGCATACGAGCGGGCCCTCCTGCGCTGGCTGGACGCCGTCCCCACCACCTGACGGCGCAGTGGCCCCGCCTGCGGGGACCAGTACCCTGGATCGTTGTGACCGATGATGTGCCCGGCGAGCTCAGGGAGCTGACCGCGACCCTCACCAGCATCGAGAAGGTGCTGGATCTCGGCGCGCTCCGCGCGGAGCTGGCCGGGCTGGAGGAGCAGGCGGCCCAGCCCGACCTCTGGTCCGACCAGGAACGGGCGACCCAGGTCACCAGCCGGCTGTCGCAGGTGCAGGCGGATCTGCGCCGCGTCGAGGACCTCCGCCGCCGGCTGGAGGACGCCGGCGTGCTGCACGAGCTGGCCGAGGCCGAGGACGACTCAGGCACCCGCGAGGAGGTCGAGACCGAGCTCGGCGGCCTGCAGAAGGCGATCGGCGAGCTCGAGGTCCGCACCCTGCTCGGCGGCGACTACGACGCGCGGGACGCGCTGGTGACCGTGCAGGCCGAGGCCGGCGGCGTCGACGCCGCCGACTGGGCCCAGATGCTGCTGCGGATGTATCTGCGGTGGGCGGAGCGGCACGGCTACTCCACCGAGGTCTACGACACCTCCTACGCGGAGGAGGCCGGGATCAAGTCGGCCACGTTCGCGGTCAAGGCCCCCTACGCGTACGGGACGCTGGCCGGCGAGCACGGCACCCACCGGCTGGTCCGGATCTCGCCGTTCGACAACCAGCACCGGCGGCAGACCAGCTTCGCCGGCGTGGACGTGGTCCCGGTGGTGCAGCCCACCGACCACATCGACATCGACGACAAGGACATCCGCGTCGACGTCTACCGGTCCTCCGGCCCGGGCGGCCAGGGCGTCAACACGACCGACTCGGCGGTCCGGATCACCCACCTGCCCACCGGCATCGTCGTCTCCTGCCAGAACGAGCGCTCGCAGATCCAGAACCGGGCCAGCGCGATGGCGGTGCTGCAGGCCAAGCTGCTGGAGCGGCGGCGCCACGAGGAGCGGGCCGAGATGGACGCGCTGCGCGGCGAGGGCGGCAGCTCCTGGGGCAACCAGATCCGCAGTTACGTGCTGCATCCCTACCAGATGGTCAAGGATCTGCGCACCGAGGTGGAGACCGGGAACACGAGCGCGGTGCTCGACGGCGACATCGACCAGTTCGTCGAGGCGGAGATCCGCTGGAAGCAGAGCCAGGAGACACCCTCGCGGGCGTGAAAGTCGCGGGGGAGATCGCAGTAAGGAGCGTGCCCTTTTAGGCCCGCACCGTACGCGTGGGTAGACTGCGCGACCGTGATCCGCCTGGACCGAGTAACGAAGCTCTACCCGTCGAGTGCCCGGCCGGCTCTCGACGACGTCAGCCTCAACATCGACAAGGGCGAGTTCGTCTTCCTGATCGGCCCGTCCGGGTCCGGAAAGTCGACCTTCCTGCGGCTGCTGCTCAAGGAGGAGAACCCGACCCGGGGACGGGTCCAGGTCGCCGGGAAGGACCTCGGCCGGCTGTCGAGATGGAAGGTCCCGGCGCTGCGCCGCACGATCGGCTGCGTCTTCCAGGACTTCCGGCTGCTGGAGAAGAAGACGGTGGCCGAGAACGTGGGCTTCGCGCTCGAGGTGATCGGCAAGCCGGCGCACACGATCCGCAAGGTCGTGCCCGAGGTGCTGGAGCTGGTCGGCCTGGACGGCAAGGCCAGCCGGCTGCCCGGCGAGCTGTCCGGCGGCGAGCAGCAGCGGGTGGCGATCGCCCGCGCGTTCGTCAACCGGCCGCTGGTCCTGCTCGCCGACGAGCCGACCGGAAACCTCGACCCCGACACCAGCCAGGACATCATGCTGCTGCTCGAACGGATCAACCGCACCGGGACCACCGTCCTGATGGCCACGCACGACAACAACATCGTCGACTCGATGCGCCGCCGGGTGATCGAGCTCGAGCAGGGCCACCTGGTCCGCGACCAGGCCCGCGGCGTGTACGGGGTGGGTCGCTGACATGCGGTTGAACTTCGTCTTCTCGGAGGTCGCGGCCGGCCTGCGGCGCAACCTCACGATGACCATCGCGATGGTGATGACCACCGCGATCTCACTCGCCTTCTTCGGCGCCGGCCTGCTGGTCGCCAACCAGATCGGCGACATGAAGGAGCTCTACTTCGACAAGCTCGAGGTCTCCATCTACCTGAAGGACAACGCGACCCCGGTGCAGCGGGAGGCCATCACCCAGCAGCTGGACGCCTCCCCGGAGATCGCCAGCTACGACTACCTGGACAAGAAGGCCGCGTACGAGCGGTTCAAGAAGCTGTTCAAGGGCAACCCGCAGCTGATCTCGCAGGCGACCGAGGACGACCTGCCGGCGACGTACCTGGTCCGGATGAAGGACCCGGAGCGCTACACGATCCTGGCCCAGCAGTTCCCCAACGGGAAGAACGGCGTCGACCAGGTGCAGGGCCAGTCCGAGGTGCTGGACCGGATCTTCTCGCTGTTCAACGGGGTGCGGAACGCGGCGATCGCACTGGCGCTGCTGCAGGCGTTGGCGGCGTTACTGCTGATCTCCAACACGATCCAGGTCGCCGCGTTCAACCGGCGGGTGGAGACCGGCATCATGCGGCTGGTCGGCGCCTCCCGCTGGTATACGCAGCTGCCGTTCGTGCTGGAGGCGGCGCTCGCCGGCCTGGCCGGTGCGGTGCTCGCGCTGGTCGGCCTGGTAGCGGCGAAGTTCCTGTTCGTGGACAAGACGCTGGCCGAACCCATCCGGTCCGGTATCGTGCCGCCGATCGACGTGGGCTCGATCCTCGCCATCAGCCCGTACGTCGCCGGCGTCGGCGTGATCCTGGCCAGCGTCGCCGCGTACGTCACGCTCCGCCTGTACGTACGGTTGTAGGCGTGCCTGCCTCGTCGAACCGCGCGCCCACCGACCGGAAGATCATCGCGTCCAACCGCAAGGCCAGGCATGACTACGCGGTCGTGGACACGTACGAGGCCGGCATCGCGCTGATGGGCACCGAGGTCAAGGCCCTGCGGGAGGGCCGCGCCTCGCTGGTGGACGGGTACGCGACGATCGACGACGGCGAGGTCTGGCTGCAAGGCGTGCACATCGCCGAGTACGCGCAGGGCACCTGGACCAACCACGCGCCGCGGCGGAAGCGCAAGCTGCTGCTGCACAAGGCCGAGATCGAGCGGCTGGAGCAGCGGACGAAGGAGAGCGGGCTGACCCTGGTGCCGCTGCAGCTCTACTTCTCCGGCAGCCACGTGAAGGTCGAGCTCGCGTTGGCCCGTGGCAAGCGGTCCTACGACAAGCGGCAGGACCTGGCCAAACGGGATGCCCAGCGGGAGATCGCCGGCGAGCTGGGCCGGCGGGTCAAAGGCCGCGAGTGACCCGGTCCGTGCGGACCTGTCGGTTGTGCGCCCCGGCGGTCCCGGCGAGGATGCCGCCATGACCACTGCCGACCCGGGCAGTCGTGCCGGATCCCGGGACGGTTCGCCGGCCGGGGATCACACCGCGCTCCCTGCCGGCGGCCCCCAGGACGAGCCGGTGCGGCTGCAACGGCTGGTCGAGGCCGGTCCCGCCGTCGCGTACGCGCGGGCGGCGGACCCGCCACACCGGGTCACGTTCGTCAGCCGCAACGTCCAGCGGATCATCGGGCTGACCGTCGAGGAGCTGACGACGGCCTCGACGCCGTTCGGCGGCCTGCTTCATCCGGACGACCGGCGCACCGTGGCCGACCACTGGGACCGGCTGTTGCGGGAGGGCGCGGCGGTCTCCGAATACCGGCTGCGGCGCCCTGGGGGCAGGGTGTGCTGGATCCGCGACGAGCAGTCCGTCGTCCGGGACGCCGACGGCCGCACGCTGGAGATCGTCGGCTCGCTGCTGGACATCACCGAGCAGAAGCGGACCGAGGAGCGGGCCGAGCGGCTGCAGGAGCTCACCGCCGGTCTCGCGGCCGCGCTCACCCCCGAGCAGGTCGCCGCGAGTGCCCTGCTGCCGGCGCTGGCGATGCTGGAGGCCGAGGGCGTCGCGCTCATCCTGCGCGAGGACGACGGCGACACACCGACCCTCACGGTCCGCGGTGCCGCCGGCGAGCAGAGCCAGGTCGTCCAGCGGTGGCGGCGGCTGCCGCTGGACGCCGGCACCCCGGCCGGGTATTCGGTGCTGTCCGGCGCGCCGGTGTACGTCGGCTCGACCGCCGAGGCGCAGCAGCGGTTCCCGGCGATGTTCCGGGTGCCCTCGACGCTCACCCAGCATGCCTGGGCGGCGGTGCCGCTGCGGGCCGGCGGCGTGGTGATCGGCGCCCTCGGGGTCGGCTTCGGACAGGAGCGCGACTTCCCGCCGGCCGAGCGCCGGTTCCTGGAGACGGTCGCGGACCAGTGTGCGCTGGCCGTCGAGCGGGCCCGGCTCTACAGCACCGCGGCGACCGAGCGGGAACGGCTGGCCGCGGTGCTGGACCGGCTGCCGGCCGGTGTGGTCATCGGCGAGGCGCCGACCGGCCGGCTGGTGCTCGGCAACGCCGAGGTCGAGCGGATCTGGGGGCAGCCGTTCCAGGCCGGGATCGGCTTCGACCAGTACGGGACGTACCGCGGCTTCCACCCCGACGGCCGGCCGTACGAGGACGAGGAGTGGCCGCTGGCCCGCTCCCTGACCCGGGGCGAGGTGGTCATCGGCGAGGAGATCGACGTCGAGCGCGGGGACGGCACCCGCGGCACGATCGTGGCCAACTCGGCCCCGATCCACGACGCCGACGGGACGGTGACCGCCGCGCTCTGCACGTTCGTCGACATCACCGACCGGGCCGAGGCGCGGCGCCGGCTGGACGCGGCGTACGAGGCCGAGCGGAGGGCCAGGGCCGCGGCCGAGGCGGCAAGCGAGCGGCTCGGCCGGCTGCAGCAGATCACCGCGGGGCTGGCCGAGGCGCTGACCGTGGAGCAGGTGGCCGCGGTGATGGTGCGCGGCGGGCTGTCCGTGGCCGGCTGCCGGTCGGCCTGGATCGGCGTGCTCGACGAGACCGGCGAGGCACTGGGCGTGCTGGCCGCGTCGTTCCCGGTGGAGCCGGGCGGCCCGGCGGCGCGCATCCCGCTCAGCGCCGCGTCGCCGCGGGCCGAGGTGACCCGCACCGGCCAGCCGGTCTGGCTGTCCTCGGCGGCGGACGCGCTGGCCCGCTACCCGGGCCTGAAGGCGATCGGCATCGCCGACGGTGCGCTCGGCGTCGTCCCGCTGGTCTCACACGGCAAGCCGATCGGCGCGATGATGCTCAGCTTCGCCGACGAGGGCACGTTCGACACCCCCGAGCGGGCGCTGATCACGACGCTGGCCGAGCAGTGCGCGCAGGCGCTGGAGCGGGCCCGGCTGCAGGAGCGCTCGCACGACGTGGCGCTGGCGCTGCAGCAGAGCATGCTGCCCAGCGCCCTGCCCGAGGTCGACGGGCTGGAGCTGACGGCCCGCTACCACCCGGCGGTCGAGTCGCTCGAGGTCGGCGGCGACTGGTACGACGTGGTCGCGCTGCCCGACGGCCTGGTCGCACTCGCGGTCGGTG
>Ga0308175_100001296_pt1 | contig 16916 bp, 17 predicted proteins | sample PhyCR1_3_FD_203893 | JGI IMG/M metagenome (GOLD analysis project Ga0308175, IMG submission 203893) | Soil microbial communities from UC Gill Tract Community Farm, Albany, California, United States - DLSLS.C.R1 | ecosystem: Environmental > Terrestrial > Soil > Agricultural land | place: USA...
CCGCCGCCGCCGTGTCTGGCTCGCAGAGCCCGGTCCGCCGGCGGGGCGCGGCGTTAGGATTCGCCAACCAGGTCCAGCCAAGGAGCCTTCATGACCATCGTCATCATCGTCGTCATCGCGATCATCGTCATCGCGGTCCTCTACTTCATCGGGAAGCGCAACTCGATCATCGCCTCCCGCAACCGGGTCGACGAGTCCTGGAGCGGGATCGACGTGCAGCTCAAGCGGCGCCACGACCTCGTCCCGAATCTGGTGGAGACGGTCAAAGGCTATGCCGAGCACGAGAGCGCGGTCTTCGAGAAAGCGACCAAAGCGCGAGCCGAGGCGATGCAGGCCGGGGGCGTGCAGGAGACCGCGCAGGCCGAGTCGAAACTCACCGGCGCCCTGACCGAGCTGCGCGCGGTCGCCGAGAACTACCCGACCCTGCGGGCGACCGAGAACTTCCAGCAGCTGAGCCGCAACCTCTCCGAGCTGGAGGACGAAATCCAGGCCTCGCGCCGCATCTACAACTCCAACGTGCAGGCCTACAACACCGACATCCAGCAGTTCCCCGGCTCGATCATCGCCAACCAGGGCGGCTTCGCCCCGCGCGAGTTCTTCGAGATCGACGAGGCCGACCGCGCGACGCCGCAGGTCAGCTTCGGCAAATAGCCGGCCGCCCTAACATTTATGTCATGACTACGGAGACCAAAGAAGCAACCCTCTGGATCTGCGACAGCTGCGGGTTCATCTACGACCCGGCTGTGGGCGATCCCGACGGCGGCATCCCTCCGGGCACCCCCTTCGAGGACATCCCCAAGGATTGGTTCTGCCCCGTCTGCGGCGCCCGGACGAGCGACTTCCGGCCGCTCGAGCCAGGCGAGGCTTAGGCGGGCCGCCCCGTGCCGGGGGACTTCGACTACGACTGGCTGGTGATCGGCTCCGGCTTCGGTGGCTCGGTCTCGGCCCTGCGCCTGGCCGAGAAGGGCTACGAGGTCGGCGTCCTGGAGTGCGGCAAGCGCTTCCGAGACGAGGACTTTCCGAAGTCGACCTGGGATCTGCGGCGCTACTTCTGGGCGCCCAAGCTCGGCATGCGGGGGATCTTCCGCCTCACCACCTTCAAGGACGTCACGGTCGTCAGCGGCTCCGGCGTCGGCGGCGGCAGCCTCGGCTACGCCAACACCCTCTACGTGCCGCCCGAGGACTTCTTCCGGGACCGGCAGTGGGCCGACCTGGCCGATTGGCAGTCCGAGCTGGAGCCGCATTACGCCGAGGCGCAGCGGATGCTCGGCGTCACCCAGGTCGCCACCGACGACCCTGCCGACGAGCTGCTGCGCGAGTTCGGCGAGCATCTCGGCGTCGGCGACACCTACCAGAAGACTCCGGTCGGGATCTTCTTCGGGGAGGAGCCGGGCAAGACGGTCCCCGACCCCTATTTCGGCGGCGAGGGCCCCGCCCGCACCGGCTGCACGAACTGCGCCCGCTGCATGGTCGGCTGCCCCCACGGCGCCAAGAACACGTTGGTCAAGAACTACCTCTGGATGGCCGAGAAGCGAGGCGTCGAGGTGATGCCGGACAGCACCGTCACCGAGATCCGCCCGCTGGGCGCCGAGGACGGCAGCGACGGCTATGCGGTGACGAGCGAACGTCCCGGCCTGATCCGCGGCCGCAACCGCCGCACCCTCACTGCCCGCGGCGTCGTCGTCGCGGCAGGGCCCCTGGGGACGAACAAGCTGCTGCAGCGTTGCCGCCTCAACGGCACCCTGCCCCGCATCTCGCCGCGTCTGGGCGAGCTGGTGCGGACCAACAGCGAGATGATCCTGGCGGTCACGGTGCCCGAGGACTACGCGGACGACCTCACCAAGCGGGTGGCGATCAGCGGCAGCATCTACCCGGACCCGCACACCCACATCGAGACCGTCAGCTACGGCAAGGAGGGGGACGCGATCAGCCTCCTCTACACCCTCCTGGTCGGCGACGGCACCCGCGTCACCCGGCCCCTGAAGCTGCTCGCCCAGATCGCCCGCCACCCGGGCAGGTTCGCCAAGACCCTTTGGCCGCGCGACTGGTCGCGGCGCACGATCATCCTGCTGGTGATGCAGACGCTCGACAACGCGATCGCCCTGCGGCCGAAGCGCAAGCGCTCCGGCGAGGTGCGCCTGCAGACCGAGCAGGACCCTGAGAAGCCCAACCCGACCTTCATCCCGGTCGCCAACGAGGCGGCGGAATGGCTGGCTCAGCGCACCGGCGGCATCGCCCAGAGCGCCACCAGCGAGGCGCTGTGGAACGTTCCCAGCACCGCCCACATCCTCGGCGGGGCGGTGATCGGGCACGGCCCCGAGGACGGGGTCGTGGACCGTGACCAGCGCGTCTTCGGCTACGAGAACCTGCTGGTCTGCGACGGCTCGGCGGTGCCGGCGAACGTCGGCGTCAACCCCAGCCTGACGATCACCGCACTCGCCGAGCGCGCAATGAGCCGCGTCCCGCCCGCGGCCGGGCGGGAGCCCGGCTATGAGGCCGAGCCGAACCTCTCCGCGACGTAGTCCCAGTTGACGACGTTCCAGAAGGCGTCGAGGTACTCGGGGCGTCGGTTCTGGTACTTCAGGTAGTAGGCGTGCTCCCAGACGTCGACGCCCAGCAGCGGCACCGTGCCGTCGGAGATCGGCGAGTCCTGGTTCGGGGTCGAGATGACCGCCAGCCCGGAGCTGTCCTTGACCAGCCAGGCCCAGCCGGAGCCGAAGCGGGCGGCGCCGGCCGCTTTCATCTCCTCCTTGAAGGAGTCGAAGGAGCCGAAGGTCTCCTCGATCGCCGCGGCCAGCTCGCCGCTGGGGGCGCCGCCGCCGTCGGGGCTCATCATCTGCCAGAAGAGGGTGTGGTTGTAGTGACCGCCGGCGTTGTTGCGGACCGCACCCTGCTTGTCGCCGGGCAGGCTCGAGAGGTTGCGCAGGACGTCCTCGACGTCGCGGTCGGCCCACTCGGTGCCCTCCAGGGCAGCGTTGGCTTTGTCGACGTAGGCCTGGTGGTGCTTGTCGTGGTGGATCCGCATCGTTTCCTCGTCGATGTGCGGCTCCAGGGCGTCGTAGGGGTACGGCAGGTCAGGTACGGAGAAAGCCATCGCAGTGCTCCTTTGCTCGGTTGGGAGTCCGAGCGGAGCCTAGCTATTCGGGGCTGGCCGCCGGTTCTGCGGCTTCGGGACCGCGCGCGGTGCCAACCGCGTTCGGGTTGCCGCCGGTCCATTCGACGAAGCGGTACCAGGAGGGCTTCGGCTGGCGGGCGCCGGTCAGCAGGCCCGCCGACTGGCAGAAGACGCAGTTGCCGCCGTCGTCGCTCCAGGTGAACCACCAGGCGCCGCCGACGTTCCATTCCCGACGGTGGGCGGAAAGCATCGAGAACGCCTTCGTCAGCTGGTGGGCCTGGCCGAAAGTGCCGCGCTGCCAGCGGGTGGGGCCGCTTTGGGAGCCCCAGCCGAGCTCGGTGACGAAGAGCGGGGTGCGGGAGTCGCCGTAGCGGCGCATGATCCGCCGCAGATTCCGCAGCTGCCCGCCCATCGCCTTGGCGTCGGCGACGTAGGGGTGCAGGCCGACTCCGTCGAAGAACGGCTTCACGTGTCCGGCTTGGTAGAAGCGGGCGAGGAAGTCGCCGGAGCCGATGTTCGGCGGAATCTGCAGCGGACGGCCGAAGAGGCCGCCGAGGATCACGGTAGAGAGCGGCTCTTCGCGGTGGAGCACCCGGCCGGCGATCCGGATCAAGGTCGCGAAGCGCTTCGGTTCGGGATCGCCGTTGAAGGTGACGATGTTCTCCTCGTTCCAGATCTCCCAGCGCCGCATCGGCAGGTAGGGGAGGTCGAGGTTTTCGCGCCAGAAGGTGCCCCCGTCGCCGTAGCGGCGCACCGCCGCGCGCAAGAAGGAGGCCCAGGCCCGCCGCTGCCAGCCATGGGTGACCGGCAGGTCGATCCCCTCGGGCGCCACCCATTTAGGCGAGCTGGCGACGAAAGGCATGATCCGCAGCCCCGCTTCGGCCGCCAGCCTCACTTCGTGGTCGAAGCCGTCCCAGTGCCGTTCGGCGACCGTCGGGCTCTCCGGCTCCACCGTGATCCAGTTGAACGGCAGCCGCACGCTGCTGATGCCGGCTTCCCGCATCAACCGGAAGTCCTTCGCGTTGGCGGGGTTCTGGGGCGAGATCCCGATGAACCCCGGCGGCAAGTACCCCTGCGCGCCGCTGGGCAGTGCCAGCGCAAGCGCCAGGGCGAGCAGCTGGATCGTCCGGCGAGTCATCTCCTCGAATGGGAACCCATCCCCGGACCAAAGTAGCGGCACCGCGGCTCTCGCGGCGCGCCCCGTCCCCCGCTCTGGGATAATCACCTCTCTCGGGGCGTGGCGCAGCCTGGTAGCGCGCACCGTTCGGGTCGGTGAGGTCCCCGGTTCAAATCCGGGCGCCCCGATGAGCCTCAACCTCTGCCCCAGCGTCCGGCCGCGGGCGAGCACACGTGATCGCGACGAGCGCCGGGCCGGCCCCGGAATGAGGTCAAGGTAGTCGCGAAGAGGCCGATAAGTAGGGCGATGGCGCCGATCGATCCAGTGGTCCAGGGGACGCCGGCGCCGCGCGGGCAGGCGCCGCGGGCGGTCTCGCGGCAGCGCGTGGTCGAGCGCGCCGGGACCCTCGACCGCACTTTGCTGCTGGCCTCCGGCCTGGTCGCGGCGATCCTCGCGGGGACGGCGGTCTTTCGCGACGCCTGGGCGCTCCTCCCGCTGGTCACCCTGGCTGGCGCGATGGTCCTCGGGCCGCTCGCGGTCCGGACCGGGGCCAACCCGGAACGCGCCGAGCTGATCACCAGCCTCGGTGTGACGATCGCGATGGCGATCGCCGCGGGCGCCTCCGGCGGCACCGCGAGCCCGCTCGTCTTCCTGCTCCCGATCGGCGTGGTGATGAACGCCCTGCGCGCCGGGCCGGCGTCAATCGCGCTCTGCTCCGCGGTCACCGCCGTCGTCTTCCTCGCTGCCTCGCTGGTGGCCGACGCCGGCGCCATCCGCGCCGAACCGCTGCCGCTGCTGGCCGTGCTGGCGATGCAGCTGGGCGTGACCTTCGCCTCGGTCGTCCTCGCCGGAGCGGAGATCAGCCACCGCCGCGCCTCGATCATCGACCCGCTGACCGGCCTGCTGAACCGCCACGGCCTCCGCGACCGCTTCGAGGAGCTGCGCCAGCAGGCGCTCGTCACCGAGGCGCCGATCGCCGTCGTCCTGTTCGACCTCGACCACTTCAAGCGCGTCAACGACGTCCACGGCCACGCCGTCGGCGACCGCCTTCTGCGCGAGGTCGCCGATACGGTCCGCCAAACACTGCGCCGGTTCGAGCTGGTCTACCGGCTCGGCGGCGAGGAGTTCCTGATCCTGCTGCCGGGGATGGCGGCGTGGGAGGCCGAGAGCGTCGCCAACCAGCTGCGCCTGGCGATCGACCGGATGGAGCCGCAAACCGGCGCCACGGTCACCGCCTCCTTCGGCGTCAGCGGGGCCGAAGGCGAGGAGATCGACTTCGAACGGCTTTACCGCCGTGCCGACCAGGCGCTCTACCGGGCGAAGGACGCCGGCCGGGACCGGGTCAACGTGAGCGTGGCCGCCCCGGTCGCGGGCGAATCGTTGGCTCAGGTCAACTAGCGATTTGGGTCGCCGCCCGCAGGGCCGCTACGCAAATCGTCGCCCCCGACACGGTCGCAGGGGCTAAGGTCGAAGCTGTACCCGATCGAGGAGGATCGCGATGAGCGTCCTTGTCCGATTTGCCCCAGCGTCACTGACGGCAGCGGAGTACGAGGAGAGTGTCCGCAGGCTCCAGGAGGCGGGCGATTTTCCGCCCGACGGCTTGGATTACCACGTCTGCTTCGGCACCGAGGGGAATCTTCGCGTGAGCGAGATCTGGGATTCCCGAGAGCAGTTCGAGGCATTCGGCGCGCGGCTGATGCCCCTCCTCGCCGAAGTTGGAATCGAGCCCGGCGAGCCAGAGTTCCTGGAGATCCACAACCTCGTCAAGCGCTGAGCGTCTCGCCCCGGCCCGCGCGACCTGGGCGAGATCACCACCAGTTCGGATCACTCTCGTGCGATCCTTGGACGAATGTGGCTTCAGCGGGCGATCCGGCTTCGGGAGAGGTCTCGGGGCTTCCACCTCGTCACCGAAGAGGTCCTCGAAGCGCTGCCGGAGCTGGCCGAGGTCTCGGTCGGGCTTGCGCACCTGCTCATCCAGCACACCTCCGCCTCCCTCGCCCTGAACGAGAACGCCTCGCCTGAGGTGCGCCACGACTTCGAGGCGTGGTTCGACCGAGCGGTCCCGGAAGGCGCTCCCTACTGGACGCACACGCTGGAGGGGGACGACGACATGCCGGCGCACGTCAAGGCTGCCCTGCTCGGCCCCTCGCTGACGTTGCCGGTCGGCGACGGGCGCCTCGGACTGGGCACCTGGCAGGGGATCTACCTCTGCGAGCACCGCGACCGCGGCGGCTCGCGCTCGCTGCTCGCCACCCTCTGGGGCGAGAGCCGAGGGTCCGCCTAGCGCTCCGCCGCCGCCGCGAGCCCGAATTCCGCCCGCCTCTCCTGCGGCACGAGGTCCAGGTGCTCGGGGTGGGCGGCGATGTGGTCACGCACGTACCAGCACTGCGGCAGCGCCTTCAGGCCCTCGGCGCGGACGGAGGAGAGGGCGAACTCGACCAGCTGAGCGGCCAGGCCGCGACCTCGCAGCTCCTGCTCGACTTCGGTGTGGGTGAAGGAGACGACTTCGCCCTCCCGGCGGTAGTCGGCGACCCCGACCAGCCGTCCTTGCAGCCACAGCTCATAGCGGGAGCGCGCCGCGTCCCCCCTGATCGTCGGGGTGTCGGGCGCTTCTTTCACGTCCGCTCAGATACCCGCGTTAGGGTCTTGGGATGCCGCAAACCCCCGCCTTCGCCTTCGAGGCGCACGAGGTCGACCTGCATGGTCGCCGCGCCGTGTACCGGACCGCAGGGGAGGGACCCAACGTGGTCCTGATCCACGGCATGATCAACTCCTCCCGCCACTGGCAGGGCGTGGCCGAACGGCTCGCTCCCTCCTACCGGGTGATCGCCCCGGACCTGATCGGCCACGGCGACGCGGGGACGCCGCGCGGGGACTACTCGCTCGGCGCCCACGCAGCCGGGATCCGCGACCTGCTGACGACGATCGGAGTGGAGCGGGCGACCATCGTCGGCCACTCCCTCGGCGGCGGCGTCGCCATGCAGTTCTTCTACCAGTTCCCCCAGCGGACCGAGCGCCTGGTGTTGATCTCCAGCGGCGGCCTCGGACACGAGGTCTCGCCCCTGCTGCGCGGGGCGGCGCTGCCCGGCTCCGCAGCGCTGCTGCGGCTGGCGACGCGGCCGCGGCTGGTCCGGGCCCTGGACGGGACCGGTGCCCAGCTTCGGCGGCGCGGAAACTCGACCGGGGTCTACCTGCAGTCGGTCGCCCGGGCCCTCGCCCCCCTGCAGGAGGAGGGCTCGCGCCGCGCTTTCCTGGAGACGCTGCGGTCGGTGATCGACGTCCAGGGGCAGCGGGTCAGCGCCCGCGATCGCCTTTACCTGCTCGGGGAGATGCCGACCCTGATCGTCTGGGGCGAGCGCGACCGGACGATCCCGCTCGAGCACGGGCTGCAGGCCGAGCGCTCGGTGCCGAACTGCCGCTTCGAGACCCTCCCGCGCGCGGCGCACTTCCCGAACCTGGAAGACCCCGAGGGCCTCGCGGCGGTGCTGGCCGACTTCCTCGCCACCACCTCCCCCGCGCACATCGTCGACTCGGAGTGGCGTGACGTGATCGCCCAGCGGGCACGGCGCCTGCGGCGGGTCGCCTAGATCATCTAGCGCTCATTCGACTTCGGCGATCGCGGTTTCGGCTTCGGCCAGCGAGGGGCCTTCCTGCAGGGTGCGGCTGCCGCCGGGCCCGCTGACGATCATCGCCTGCCCGAAGCGAATCCCGAGCCCGCGGGCGAGTTCCTCGTAGCCTTCCAGCCGCTTCGAGATCGTCCCGTCGGAGCCGCCGTTTTCTTCCAGGTCGGCTTCCCATTCGCCGAGGTCGAGTTCCTCGACCCCACCCGCGACCGAGGCGAGGAAGTCCTGGCTGACGCCGACCCGCTTGGCTTCGTCCTGGTTGCGGAAGAAGAGGTAGACGTACTGCCATCCGTAGCCCTGGTCCGCAGCGGCCTCCGCCCCGTAGAAACCGAGCTCCTCGGTGTTCTCGGCGTTCGAGTAATGGCGGTAGAGGAGCTTCACGTCCCCGGGCCGCGCCTCCCGTTCCGCCAGGGCCGGGATCGTGTGGAGAAAATCGTCGCGGCAGCCGGAGCACTGCAGGTCGTTGAAGACCTGAATCGTCACGGGGGCGTCAGCGGAGCCCAGCCGGTCCCCTTCCTGGGGGATCCCGCCGAAGGTCTCCTGCGCTTCGGAGATGCCCGCGACCTTGATCAGACGGCTCCCCGCCTCTTGGGTGGCGATGCTGACGATCGCGTAGGAGAGGAGGATCAGGGCGAGGGCGAGGATCGCGATCACCCATCCTCTGCCACGCCTGGGCATCGCTTTGACGGCCGCTTCAGACATCCAGGCCATTATCGCGGGCCGGTTCGCCGGCGACGATCCCGCTACGTGCACAGAAGCGTCCGTTGACACGCCCGCGGCCAAGGGTGAACATTGCGAATACCCAATATCAACGACCTGGGAGGTCATCGATGGCCAATCACCTGACGCCCGCCGAGCTCGCCAACCGGCTGCACATGGATCGGCAGGAGGTGATCGGCAAATGCGTTCAGCTGGGAATCCCGATCTTCCACGGTCGCATCGACAAGTCCCTCTTCGAGGCATCCCTCCGCACCCTCCCCGCAACCCGGCGCGCCGGAGCCCCGCCCCCTGCAGGGCACTGATCTACACTCCCCGCCAGATGGCGGGGAGGGGAACCAAATCGAGGACTCTCGCGGACTTGCTGCCGTGCTCCGCCGAGCTCTACGGACCTCGTCCAGCAGTCCGCTACAAGGAGGGCGGGGACTGGGTCACCCTCAGCTTCAACGAGGTTCGCGACCTCGTCCGCCCGCTCGCCTTCGGCCTCGCCGGGCTCGGAGTCGAGAAGGGCGACCGCGTCTCGATTCTCGGCAACACCCGCCCGGAGTGGACCTACTTCGACTTCGCCGCCCTCTCGATCGGCGCCACCGTCGTGCCGATCTACCAGACGAACTCGCCGGAGGAGTGCCGCTACGTGCTCGACAACTCCGACGCCAAGGTCGTGGTCGTCGAGGACGCCGAGCAGCTGGCGAAGGTGCGTGAGGTGCGCGAGCAGCTGCCGAAGCTAGAGCAGATCGTGCTCATGACCGGCCAGGCCGACGACGCGATCTCGATGGAGGATCTGGCCGCCCGGGGCGCCGACGGCGACGAAGAGGCCTGGCGTGCCCTCTACGGGGCGGTCACCCCGGAGGACGTCTGCACCTTCATCTACACCTCCGGCACCACGGGTCCGCCGAAGGGCTGCATCATCAGCCACGGCAACTACCGGGCGATGCTCGACATGGTCAACGAGACCAGCGTGATCGAGGACGAAGACCTCACCTACCTGTACCTGCCGCTGGCCCACTCCTTCGCGCTGCTGATCCAGTTCGGGACCTTCGACCTCGGCACCACGCTCGCCTACTGGGAGCGCGACCCGCTGAAGATCCTTCCCAACCTCGCCGAGCTGCACCCCACCTACTTCCCCTCGGTGCCGCGGATCTTCGAGAAGATCTACACCGCGGCAAGCAGCGGCATCGAGAAAGAGGGGGGCCTGAAAAAGGCGGTCTTCAACTGGGCGCTGAAGGTCGGCGCGAAGATGCGGGAGGCCGAACGCAGCGGCCGCCAGCCGGGGTTCCTGCTCGCGCGGCAGTACGCCTTCGCCGACAAGCAGGTGCTCTCGAAGATCCGCAACCTCTTCGGCGGCAGGGTGCGCCTGGCCGTCTCCGGCGCCGCCCCGATCAACCCGGAGATCCTCCGCTTCTTCGACGCGGCCGGCGTTCTCGTGGTCGAGGGCTGGGGAATGACGGAGACCTCCACCGCGGCGACGATCTCGCTGCCGGAGGACTTCAAGATCGGCACGATCGGCAAGCCATTCCCGGGCTGCCAGGTGCGAATCGCCGAGGACGGCGAGATCCTGGTCAAGGGCCCGAACGTCTTCCAGGGGTACCACAAGAACCCCGAGGCCACCCGGGAGACGATCGTCGACGGCTGGCTCCACACCGGCGACATCGGCGAGATCGACGAGGAGGGGTACATCACGATCACCGGCCGCAAGAAGGACATCATCATCACCGCGGGCGGCAAGAACATCACCCCTGCCAACCTCGAGGCCGAAATCAAGCAGCACCCGCTTGTCTCCCAGTGCGTCGTCGTCGGCGACCGCCGGCCCTACCTGGTCGCCCTGGTGACGCTCGACCCCGAAGAGGCAGCGGCCTACGCCAAGGAGCACGGGCTGGCCGAGGACCCGGTCGAGCTAGCCCGCAACCCCGACGTCAAGGCGGCGATCGAAGCCCACGTCGACAAGATCAACCAGGACTTCGCCCGCGTCGAGCAGGTCAAGAAGATCGCGATCCTCCCCGAAGACCTCTCCCAGGAGCACGGCGAGCTGACGCCGACGCTGAAGGTCAAGCGCGCGGTGGTGGCGCAGAAGCACGAGGGGGAGATCGAGCAGCTGTACGCAGCGTAGGGGGGACTAGACAGAGGCAAGTTCGGTACAGGAGGCGGGTAACCCTCCTCACTCGCCTTCGTCGAAGGAAGGGCAACGGCTGCCGCCTCGGACGAGCGCCCCTCCTCAGGCGCAAAACGTTCGGAGGGTCACCCACCTCCTCCACAACAGCTTCCCCCTAGACAACCCCGGCGCCGGAATTTGCAAGCTTCACGGCCGAAGGCTCATGCGTCAGCCTCCAGTCGCCGCTGAAGCTTCCGCGTTTCGTAGAGGGGTCCGGCACACCCCCTGAACGTTTTGCGACGGAGGAGGAGCGTTCCTGGAGGCGACAGCTGGTGGACTCCCCTTCGACGATGGTCGAGTGAAGGGGGTGTGCCGGACCCCTCCCGGACCGTGATTCGTCAGGAAGCCTGGCCGCTCTGACGCAGCAGAACCGAGGTCGTCTGCTCCAGGACGCGCCGCCAGGCGGAGCCCTGCTCGGGCTCTTCTTCGGAGGCATTTTCGACGACGCGGCGGATGCGCCGCTCGGAGATCTCGAGGCCGTGGCGCTGGGTGATCTCCTCGTAGCGGTCGTATTCGCGGGCCAGCGCGGCGGTTACCGTTTCGAAGCCGTGGCGGGCGATCTGCAGGCGGCGCGAGTAGTCCATGATCGGCGTCCCGAACATCAGCTCGTCGTTGGGGTCGGGCTCGATCAGGACGATGTCGACGCCCGGGTAGCGCTCCTGCCAATGCTCGACGGCCTGGTGCAGGCGGGCGTGGGCGATCAGGCGGAAGGTCTGGTTCGCAATCGCCGGCAGGCCCATGTCGGAGACGCGGCGGACGCGGCGGCCGAACACGGTCGGGATCGTCTTCTGGAAGTCGTTCACGTAGGGAACGAGCGGGTTGACGACGACGATGAACTTGGCGCCCTTTTCGACCGCGATGTCGACGTTGGTGGTCGAGCGGACGCCGCCGTCGATCAACTGCCGGCCTTTCAGCTCCACCGGCTTGTAGACGAGCGGCAGGCAGGTCGAGCACTCGATCGCCTTCGAGATCGGCACGTCCAGCCAGCCATCCTCGCCGAAGACGATCCGCTCGCAGGTGTCGAGGTCGGTGGCGGTGAGGTAGAGCTCGTTCGCCAGCAGGCGGAAGTCGTTGACCCGCCCGGCGTCGGCGAGCGCCTTCTCCACGTAATCCGAGAGGCCCGAGCCGGAGTAGAGCCCCGGGGGCAGCGCCTCCGCCAGCCCGACGCCGAGGTCGATCGCGGAGAGATCGCCGATCCGCGCCAGCGAGCGCAGCAGCTCCAGCGTGCGCAGCGGCAGCGCGGCGGCCTTCGTCAGAAGACCCAGGTAGTTGGGCCTCAGCACCTTGTTGAGGTCGAGGTCCTCGAGCTCGGACGGGACGCGGGAGTTGATCACCTGCATCATCTCCTCCGGAGTGATGCCGTTGGCGAGCATCCCCGCGACGAAGGAGCCGGCGCTGGTGCCGACGTAGACGTCGAAGTTGTTGACGGTGCTGTTGACCGCGAGCAGGTCGAGGGCACGCAGGGCGCCGATCTCGTAGACACCGCCGGTGAAGCCGCCGCCGCCCAGCACCAGCGCCGTCTTCGAAGGCTTTTTCCTGCCGCGCGCGCGACGCCGCGGCTTCGACTCGATGTCGACGACCTTGCCCATCCCACAAGGAGTATTCCAGGGCGGGCAGTCGTGGTCGGCCGCTACCCTGCGCGCGATCCGTGTTGAAACCCAGGATGAGAAGAGCTCTGGTCCTCCTCAGCGGCCTCCTGGCGGCTCTGCTGCTTGCCCTGGGGGGCGGCACCGCGCAGGCGAGCCAAACCTGCGAGCTGATGCGCTCCTGGCTCCACCAGGGAGGCGGTGCGGCCAGCGGGCTGCTCGTCGTCGACGCCGAAAGCGGGCAGGTGCTCTGCGGCAGCGCCCCGAACCGGCCCCGGTCCCTGGCCTCGAACATGAAGCTCTTCACCACCGCCACCGCGCTCTCGCGAATCGGGCCCAACGCCAGGATCCCGACCCGGGTCTTCCGCGACGGCCGGGTCGATGCCGATGGGATCCTGCACGGCAGTCTCTACCTGCGCGGCGGCGGCGATCCGACGCTGGGCACCCCCAGGTTCTACGACAGCTACTTGGCGGGCCTGGGAACCGACGTCTTCGACCTCGTGCCCCAGATCAAGCAGACGGGCATCAGGAGGATCACCGGCCGGCTCTACGCCGACGACACGATCTTCGACCGCCGCCGCGGCGTCGCCGACTCCGGCTATGCCACCAGCCCCTACATCGGCCCCCTCTCCGGGCTCGCCTTCAACTCCGGGTTCAGCGGCGCCACCAGCGCCAGCGGCTTCTCTTCCGACCCGGCCAAGCTGGCGGCCACGAAGCTGGCGCGGGCGCTGGGCGCGGCGGGGGTGGCGGTGCCGCGGCAGGTGGCTCTCTCCCCCACCCCGCCGAACGCGGGGCGGGTGGCGATCGTGCGCTCGCCGACGCTGACGCGGATCGTCAACACCACCGACGTCTGGTCGGACAACTTCTTCGCCGAGACCCTGATCAAGCTCCTCGGCGCCCGCTTCGGCGGCGCCGGCACGACGGCGGCCGGCGCCAGGGTGGTCGCCCGGTTCGCTCGCGAACAAGGGTCGGGCGTGCACGCGGTCGACGGCTCCGGGCTGACCCGCTCCAACCGCGCCAGCCCGGGCCAGGTGGTCAGCCTGCTGCTGGCGATGCGGCGGGGGCCGGCGGGCGAAGCCTTCGTCCACGACCTGGCGGTGGCGGGACACGAAGGCACTGTTGCCGACCGCATGCACGGGACCGCCGCCTACGGCCGCTGCCGCACCAAGACCGGCACGCTGACCGGCGTCAGCAACCTCTCCGGCTACTGCTTCAACCACAGCGGCCGGGTGATCGCCTTCTCGGTCCTGATGAACGGCGTCGGCGACCTCGGCCTCGCCCACCTCGACCAGGACCGGATCGCGGCTGCCGCCGCCGGCTACTGAGCCGCCGGGGCCCGGGCCAACAGCCTCCGCAGACCCGCTTCGTCGAGGATCTCCGTCCCCAGCGCCTCGGCTTTGGCCAGCTTCGAGCCGGGGCTCTCCCCAGCGACGACGTAGTCGGTCTTCTTGGAGACCGAGCTCGTCACCTTGCCGCCGGCCCCCTTCACCAGCGCCTCCGCCTCCTCCCGCGTCAGCTCCGGCAGGGTGCCGGTCAGGACCACCGTCTTGCCCTCCAGCGGCCCGCCGCTGGCGCGGCGTTCGGAGGCGTCGGCCTCCAGCCGCAGCCCCTTTTGCCTCAGCTTCTCGACCAGCGCCCAGGTGGCCTCGTCGGCGAGCGACTCGGCGATCTGCACGGCCATCACCGGCCCGACCCCCTCGACCTCCTCGATCGCCTCCGGGTCGGCCTCGTGCAGCTCGTCGATCGAGCCGAAGTGGTCGGCCAGCGCTTCGGCGGTGACGCTGCCCACGCCCGGCAGCCCGAGGGCGTAGAGCACTCGTTTGAAGGGGCGCCGGCGCGAGCCGTCGATCGCGGCCAGCAGGTTGCGCGCAGAGGTCTCGCCAAAGCGATCGAGCGCGACCAGCTGCTCCTCATGCAGGTCGTAGATGTCGGCGACGTCCTCGATCAGCCCCTCGGCCAGGAACCGCGAGGCCTGCTTTTCGCCGAACCCGTCGATGTCCATCGCTCCCTTGCTGACGAAGTGTTTGACGTGCTGGAAGGACTGGCCGGGGCAGCCGCGGCGGTTGGGGCAGATCGTGAAGACCGAGTCCTCGGGCTTCACGGTCGGGGTGTCGCAGGCCGGGCAGCGGGCCGGTGGCTTCGGTTTGCGCGTCCCCTTCGGCCGGCGCTGGACCATCGGCGAGACCACCTGCGGAATCACGTCGCCGGCCCGCATCACCACCACCTCGTCTCCTTCCCGCACGCCCTTGCGCGCCAGGTCCTCCTCGTTGTGGAGGGTCGCCGTGGTGACGGTGACGCCGCCCACGTGGACCGGCTCCAGCATCGCGAAGGGGACGAGGTGGCCGGTGCGGCCGACGTTCCACACGACCCGCTTCATCCTCGTCGTGGCGGTGGTCGGCGGGAACTTCCAGGCGATCGCCCAGCGCGGCTCCCGCCCGACCACGCCGAGCTCGCGCCAGAGCGCCCTCTCGTCGACCTTGACGACGACGCCGTCGATCTCGTAGTCGAGCGTGTCGCGCCGGTCCTCCCACCAGCGACAGCGCTTCACCACGCCCTCCACGCCCTCGTGGTGGCCGGTGTCAGGGTTGACCTTGAAGCCGCGGTCGCCAAGCCATTCGACCTCGTCCATATGGGTCGGGAGGTCGAGGCCGCGCACGGCGCCGATCCCGTAGATCCAGGTCGACAGCGGCCTTTCGGCTGCGAGGTTGGGGTCGAGCTGGCGGATCGAGCCGGCGGCGGAGTTGCGCGGGTTGGCGAAGGTGGGTTCGCCGGCCTCCGCCCGCCGCTCGTTCAGCGCTTTGAAGGCAGCGATCGGCAGATAGGCCTCGCCGCGGACTTCGACCAGCTCGGGCGCGCGCTCGATCCGCAGCGGCACAGAGCCGACCGTGCGCAGGTTCTGCGTCACGTCCTCCCCCACCCTGCCATCGCCGCGCGTCGCGCCGCGCACCAGCACGCCGTCCTCGTAGGTGAGCGTGATCGCGAGGCCGTCGATCTTCGGCTCGGTCGTGTAGCTGAACTCCGAGGCGGTGATGTCGAGCCGCTTCAGGTAGTTGGCGATCCGGTTCTCCCAGCCACGCAGCTCCTCCTCGTTGCGGGCGTTCCCGAGGGAGAGCATCGGCTCCAGGTGCTCGACCTGCTCGAAGCGCTCCAGCGGCGGCGCCCCCACCCGCTGGGTCGGCGAATCCGGCGTGCGCAGCTCGGGGTGCTCCTCCTCGATCGCCCGCAGCTCGTTCAGCAGCTCGTCGTACTCGTCGTCGCCGATCTCGGGGTCGTCGAGGACGTAGTAGAGGCGGTTGTGGTGGGCGAGGAGGGCCCGCAGCTCCTCCGCTCGCTCCTGTGGCGAGGCGCTCACGCGGCGGCGGCGACGGCGGCCAGCATCTCCTCGAAGCCCCAGCCCCGCAGCCGCTCGAGGCCGCCGTGGTCGGTGAGGTCGAAGTGGATCGGGGTGACCGAGATCCGCCGCTGGGCGATCGCGTAGAGGTCGGTTCCCTCGATTTCCTCGTACCCCGGCTCCCAGCCGTAGATCTCGTAGTGCTTGCGGCCGTCCGCCTCCTCCACCAGCTTCAGCTCGTCGTTGTAGATCCGTTTGCCGAGCTTGGTCACCTCGACGCCGGCCGGCTCGCCGGCGGGGAAGTTGACGTTGATCAGCGTCGCCTCGGGCATCGGCTCGTTGATCAGCCGCTCCACCAGCTGGGCGGCGAAGGCTGCGCCGACGGAGAACTCGAAGCGGCCGCTGACGTAGCCGAGGCCGCCGGCGGAGGATTGCTGGGAGAGCGCCACCGCCGGGATGCCGAGGACGATGCCCTCCAGGGCGGCTGCAACCGTCCCCGAGTAGGTGATGTCGTCGCCCAGGTTGGCGCCGTGGTTGATGCCGGAGACGATCAGGTCCGGGCGCCCGCCGACCAGGCCCAGCTCCGCGAACCGCACGCAGTCGACGGGGGTGCCGTCGGTGGCGTAGCCGACGTTGCCGTCTTCGAAGCTGACCTCCTCGACCGAGAGCGGCGAGCGAGTGGTGATGCTGCGGGCCGTGGCGCTGCGGTTGGAGTCAGGCGCGATCACGTCGACCGCGACGCCCTCGAGCGCCACAAGCGCCCGCCTCAGCGCCTGCAGACCGGGTGCCGAGATGCCGTCGTCGTTGGTGAGGAGGATCCGCACCCACGCGATTCTAGGTGTCCGAGATACTGCCGCCGTGCCCACGGTCAGGCTCGAGATCGAATACGACGGCTCCGGCTTCCACGGCTGGGCCACGCAGCCTCGGCTGCGGACGGTGCAGGGAGAGCTGGAGGCGGCGCTTGAGACGGCGCTGCGCGAGCCGGTCCGACTGACGGTCGCCGGCCGCACCGACACCGGCGTCCACGCCCTGGGCCAGGTGGCCAGCTTCGAGCTCCCCCACGGGCCGCCGCCGAGCCTCGCCGCGAGCCTCAACGCGCTCGTCGGCGACGACGTCGCGGTGACCGCCGTGACCCCCGCCGCCGAGGGCTTCGACGCCCGCCGCGACGCCCGCTCCCGCAGCTACCTCTACCGCGTGCTTGCCCGCTCGGCCCCCAGCCCCTTCGAGGATGGCCGGGCCCTCTGGTGGCCCCACCGGGTCGACCGCGGGGCGCTGGAC
>Ga0308175_100001297_pt1 | contig 16915 bp, 12 predicted proteins | sample PhyCR1_3_FD_203893 | JGI IMG/M metagenome (GOLD analysis project Ga0308175, IMG submission 203893) | Soil microbial communities from UC Gill Tract Community Farm, Albany, California, United States - DLSLS.C.R1 | ecosystem: Environmental > Terrestrial > Soil > Agricultural land | place: USA...
GATCGCGGGTGCCCGGCTGTCGCTGGCGTAGACGTCGCCGCCGCGCGTGATCACCACGTCTCCCAGCGCGTGGTCCGAGCCGTCGCGAGGAACCAGGTAGCGTCCACGCGGCGCGCCGGTGGTGAGGTCGAACGCGTAGAGTCCCGATCGCCCCGCGTCGGCGGTGTCGTAGCCGACCATCTGCGGCAGCGCCGCCGTGGCCACCCACAGGAGCCCGCGGGCCGAATCAACCCGCATGCCGAGCGGCGCCCACAGGCCGTCGCGCGCGGACGCGATGAACTCGCCGACCCGTCCGGTTCGGTCCACCCGAACGATCTTCCGATGGTGAACGCTGCCGACGAAGAAGGCGCCGGTTCGAGGGTCGTAGGCAATGCCTTCGGTCAGGAGGTCACGCTCGGGGAGCGTGAAGGCGGGCTGCGAGCGCATTACCGGCTCGGCGTTCCGTGCCAGCGACCGGCGGACCGCATCGAAGGCCGGCAGGGAACGGACCTGCGCGAAGTCGGAATCAGCGGCGACGTCGGCGGTGTAGCCGAGCTTCGCGAACCGGCGCAGCATGGCGAACGCGCCGGCCGTGTCGCCCGACAGGGCGCAGGCCGAGGCCAGCGTGTAGATCACGCCGCCGTGATCCGGCCGAAGCCGCTCCGCCTCGCGCGCGTAGGCCAGGAAGGCGGGCACATCGTGCGCTTGGTAGGCCTTCACCGCCATCTGGAAGGCGGCCCGGGACGCGAGCACGGGATCGTCCTGCGCTGCCGCGGGCGACGGGAGGACCCACAGGAGCGCCAGGGCAGACCATCCGATTGTTCGAGGCATGGGGCCACTACGCCCGTTGGCCGGGCCGGGTTCCATTGCCGGGAATCCTTGCGCCAAGTATTTTCTTCCCATGCAGTTGCCTTATCGCTCCGCGCATGCCTTCCCGCTCATCCTGGCCCCCATGGCCGGGGTGTCCGAGGCCCCGTTCCGCCAGATCTGCCGCGGAATGGGGGCCGATGTCGTGCTGTCGGAGTTCCTCTCCTCCGAAGCCATTCGCCGACGGATCCGGAACACGCTCGAGGGCGCCGAGTTCGAAGCGGTTGAGCGGCCCATCGGCATCCAGATCTACGGCTCCGATCCGAACGCGATGGCCGAGGCCGCGGGTCTCATCACCGAGCATTACCGGCCGGAATTCATCGACATCAACTTCGGCTGCCCGGTCAAGAAGGTGGTGCAGCGGAACGGCGGCTCGGGTTGCCTGCGCGACATGGACCTGGTCGAGCGGATCATCCGCGCGGTCATCGGGGCCACCCACCTGCCGGTCACGGTCAAGACCCGGAGCGGGTGGAACGACGAGCAGCGGGATCCGGTGAGCATCGCACGGCGAATGCAGGACGCCGGTGCGCGGGCGTTTACCCTCCATGCGCGGACCCGCACCCAGATGTTCTCCGGCAAGGCCAACTGGGACGAGATTGCCCGGGTGGTGGAGGCTCTGGACATCCCTGTGGTCGGCAACGGCGACATTCTCGCGGCCGAGGACCTGGTGCGGATGCGCGACCACACGGGCTGCGCCGGCATCATGGTCGGCCGAGGCGCGTTCGGCAACCCGTGGCTGTTCCGGGACGGACGGGCGCTGCTCGAGGGTCGCCCGGCGCCGGCGGCCCCCAGCGCCGCGGGGCGGTTTCAGGTGGCGCTGGCCCATGCGCGGCTGGCGCTCCGCCTCCAGGGCGACACCCGCAAGACCGTCATCGAGTTCCGGAAGCACCTCGGCTGGTACACCAAGGGCCTGCACGGCGCGAGCGACCTCCGCCAGCGCCTGTTCCAGATCGAGTCGATCGCCGAAGCCGAAGCGATCTTCCTCGACTATCTCGAGCCGGTCGCCGCAGTGGCGTGAGAGCCGAGCAGCTCGAGGCCCTCCTGGCCGACGTCGCCGCCGGCCGTCTCGCGCCCCCCGCCGCGCTCGAACGTTTGCGGCACCTCCCCTTCGAAGATCTGCCGTTCGCCCGCATCGACCATCACCGCGCGCTGCGCCAGGGCCAGCCGGAGGTGGTGTTCTGCGAGGGTAAGTCGCTGGAGCAGGTGGTCGCGATCTGCGAGCGGCTGCAGGCGGCCACGGGCGGTTTCCTCGGCACCCGCGCCAGCGAGGCGATGGCGTCTGCGCTGCGCGAGCGCTACCCCGGCCTGCAATGGAGCCCGGCCGGGCGCACCGTTTGGCTGCCCGCTGCGGACGCCCCGCCACCCACCGCCGGCCCGGCGCTCATCGTCTCGGCTGGCACGAGCGACCTGCCGGTGGCGGAAGAGGCCGCGACCGTGGCCGAAGCGTTCGGCCTGTGCGTGGAGCGCCTGATTGACGTGGGCGTCGCGGGCATCCATCGCGTGCTCGCTGCCGGCGACGTCCTGGGCCGCGCCCAGGTGGTCATCGTCGTGGCGGGGATGGAGGGCGCCTTGCCGAGCGTGGTCGGTGGCCTGGTGGCGGGGCCGGTGATCGCGGTGCCAACCAGCGTCGGCTACGGCGCGTCGTTCGGCGGGCTGGCGGCGCTGCTGGGCATGCTCAACTCCTGCGCCGCCGGCGTGACCGTCGTCAACATCGACAACGGCTTCGGCGCCGCCGTGGCAGCCGCCCGGATCTGTCGCCCGTGAGCTCGCGGACGGTCCTCAAGCGTGCCGATCCGCCGTTGGTCTGGATTGACATGGTCCAGCCGTCCTCGGAGGAGCTGGAGGAAATCGCCAGGACCTATGGCCTCCAGCAGACTTCGGTCAACGACTGTCTCGATCCCGAGCACCTTCCCAAATTCGAGCAGTTCGAGAGTTACACCTTCGTCATCATCCGCGCGTTCGACGAACGCTCCGAGCGCACCTGTGCCACGGTGCAGGAGCTGACCCGCAAGGTGGCGATCTTTTCCGGCCAGTCGTTTCTCATCACCATTCACCGAACCGAGCAGCCCTGGCTCTCGGCCATCGAGGCCAAGTTCGAGGCCGACCAGGCGGGCCGACCCGGCAAGGAAGGGCTGCAGGCGTACGTCCTCTGCCAGGTCCTCAACGCGGCGATCGACACCTACCTTCCGCCGCTCGAGGCCATCGAGACCCGGATCGACGCCTTCGAGGAGCTCGTGTTCGGCGGCGGCGAGGCCGACAGCCGCGCCTTCGCCGAGGACCTGCGCGACATCCACGTGCTGAAGCGCCAGGTGACGCTGATCAAACGGCTTCTGTGGCGTATTCTGGATGTGGTGCAGCGAATGACCCCGGCCAGCGGGCGCCCCGCCGCCCTGTTCCGCGACGTGCAGGAGAACGTCGAGAGCTACCACTTCTACGCCGACGAGCTGCTCGACGACGCCAACACGATCCTGAACGTGCAGCTCGCGCTCGCGGCGCATCGGACCGGCGAGGTGATGCGGATCCTGACGGTGTTCTCGGTGTTCTTCCTCCCGCTCACGTTCCTGGTGGGCGTCTACGGCATGAATTTCGACTTCATGCCCGAGCTCCGCTCGCCGTGGGGCTATCCGGCGGTCCTCGCGTGCATGGGCGGGATCACGCTGGCGATCTATCTGTGGTTTCGCCGCCGAGGATGGCTCCGCGAATGAGCCTCGCGGCCGTCCTCCTGGCGGCCCTCATCGGGGCCGGCATGGGCTGGGCCGTGGCGCGCCGTCGGGCGGGCCAGGGAATCGCCCCGGAGGTCGGACCACACCTCCTGCCCGACCCTGCGCTTGAATGGCTGCGTCGCGCTTATGACGCCCTGGGGGTGTGGGTGGCCGAGCTGGACCCGGGCGAGGAGGGGCCCCGCGCCGAGCGCATCGTGGACGCCGAGCGGCTGAGCGTCACCCAGATCGTGGCGGTGGACCGCCGGCTCGAGCGGGCCCGCGACCAGGAGCAGAACGGCGCCGAGCGGTTGGACAGCGGGACGCTGGTGTTCCATGCGGCGAGCGGAACGGCGGTGGCCATGCTGCTCCCGCCGGAGTTCGACGCCACTCGGCTGAGCCTGGTGGAGACGGATCTCCGGCGCCTGCTCGACGGCGTGCGCCGGCGCCCGCAAATCGTCGCCCTGGCGCAGGCCCAGACCCAGGAGGCTTCGCTCGAATCGGTGGGCAGCGTCGGCCTGCGCCTGGCCTATCAGCTCGAGCGCGCGCTCGACGCGCAGGTGATCGTGGCCTCCAAGGAGGCGCTCGCCGAGCCGGCCCGGGGCGACACGCTGCCGCCGCTTGCCCCGGTGCGGATCGTCGGCGTGTCGGGCCGCGGCGACCGCCGTCTCCTCGACACCGTGGTGCCCGACATCAGCGACATCGCCCGCGTCGCGCGGGGCGAAGTGGGCCAGCTCTCGATGCAGGGCGATCCGCTCGGCGGCGTGGTACCCGATCGTCGCCAGCACCCGGGTGCCGTGCTGCTCATGCCGATTCTGGTTGGCGACGAGGCCTTCGGCGCGGTGGCCATCTGGCCGCCGGGTGGCCGGGAGCTGATCGGCGCCGCGCTGCGCGAGCTCACCGAGGCCCTGGCCAACGCCGGCCCGCGGTTGGCCCGGGCGCTCGAGGCCGACAAGCGGGCCGCGCATGCCGTCTCGGACCGGCTTACCGGCCTGGCCAACCGGCGCAAGTTCGATGAGCTGATCGGCCAAGCGGAGCCTCGCGGCCCGCGAACCGGCGCGCTGGTGTACACCGATCTCGACCGCTTCAAGCTGCTCAACGACACCCTTGGCCACCCGGCCGGCGACGCCGCCCTGGTTCACTTCGCCCACATCATCCAGAGCCAGATCCGGGGCGGCGATCTCGCCGCCCGCATCGGTGGTGAGGAATTCGCCGTCTGGCTCCCCAAGGCCGATCTCGAGACCGGCGCGCGGATCGCCGAGCGCATCCGCATCCGGCTGGGGACGACGCCGTGGGACTGGAACGGCCGCGCCTGGCCGCTCAGCGCGTCGTTCGGCGTGGCAGCCTGTCCCGAGACGGGCGCCGCGCTCAACCTGCTTCCCGCCCAGGCGGACGCCGCATTGTATGTGGCGAAGAACAGCGGGCGGAACCGGGTGGAGCGGGCGGGGAGGGAGGCGGAAAGGCCGGTACGGAGGTAAGACGACGGTCCGGCCGCCCGACCCGCGGACTGTCGCCCCCCAAATCGACCCTCTGGCGACTATATTCCCATGACCCTCGGGGGCGACTGGCTTCGACGGGTTTGTGGAAGGGATCGCAGCGTGCCCAGGTCCAGAGTCCTGGTTAAACCGTCTGGAACGTATCAACTGCCAACTCAAACCTGGCACTGGCCGCGTAAGCTGAGCTAACGCTCGCTTGACGTGCCTTCGGCTGGAGGAGCCCGCCCGGAGCGCCTCCTGTTCGAATCGCAAACCCGGGCTGGCTGGACGCGTTGCTCCGACGCAACCGGTGAGAGCTTCCAGGAGATAGGCCAAGGGAAGGTGGGTTTGGCACCGGCCCGAGGCGACGGCAAGAAGCCAAGCCTACGCACGTAGACGTGGTTCTGGATGCTTACTCGGACCAGGGTTCGATTCCCTGCGCCTCCATCACACGACGGGCCCCGCGGAAGTGCCGCGGGGCCCGTCGTGTCAGGGTGATGCGAAGTCGCCGCAACTCGGACCAAGCAACTCGACTGCTCCTGCTTATGCCCTCCGACCTCAGTCCTTCGCCCGCGTACGCTCCGCGCAGAAGTACCCTTTCGTGGACGACACCCCACTCCCGCTGGACCACGTGCCCGTGAACCCGGCGGGATCGATGGCCTGGACGTTGAGCGCGAAGTACCCGCCGTCGTAGCGTGCCACGCCACGGCGGTTGGCATCGGCGCCGAGGCGGAGCACGATTTCCGTGCCGGCACCGGCGTGGATAGGCCGGCGCTCGATGACCAGCACACCCGGCGCGTCGGCGCTCTCGGCGGTCAGGCTGCCGGTGCGGATGGCGCCGACCGCCGCGGGATTCAGGTCCGTGGTGCCCCAGAGGGCCGCTCGGCTGGTGGTGTCCCGCACGCCCAGCACGACGATTTCTCGCGCGGCTGAGTCCGCGACGGGCTGAAGCCGCAGTGCCGCGTCTGCCGCCTGGCCCGCACGGGGGCCCGAGGCGGCCGTGAGGTGCAGCCGATACTCGCCGGCCAGGCCCGCGGCCGAGGCGGTGCGGGGCAGGGCGTTTGCCGACGGTGGCTGACACGGCCGCGCGGCCGGATCCGCCTCGGAGCGCGCCTGGTGGCACGCGGCGAGTGCGGCGCCCAGCAGCACGGTGCCCGCCATCCCGAGCCTCACGGCTGGACGATCTTCACGACGCGCCCGCCCTCGTCGACGACGCGAATCGGCAGCCGGAGCAGGTCGTGTTTGAGCTCGACGTGCGGGCCGTGCGCGAACGCGCGGAGCCCTGGCGCCAGCGTATAGGGGTCTGCTCCCGCCACGTTGACCGTGTACCCCAGGTCGGCCAGCGAGCTCACGGTGACGCGGCTCAGCGGATCGGTGGGGTCCACGAAGCCGGTCATGAGCTCGTTCCCGAACACCGATTCGCGCCAGTGGGCGTCCGCGGTGCCGGACCCACCGGTGTTCTCCACCGGCACCTTTTCACCGTCGACATAGTTGTTGCCGCCCACGGCGTTGAACGCCGCAATGGCCTGAGCGCCGGTGAAGTGGGGATCGGTCCCGCCCGTGAGCGAGGGATCGGCCAGCAGGCCCTTGTCGCTCCAGACGGTTCCGAAGCCGAGCACGTGCCCCATCTCGTGCAGGATGACGGCGTTCAGCAGGCCGCTGCTCTCGAGCACGTCCAGATCGGCCACGTCGAATTGCATCAGCCCCAGCACCGGAAGCCGGCCGACGTTGCGCACAAAGCATGGACCGGCCTGGCCGAGCACGTTGCCCGCGCCGTCGATCGGGCCAAGCGTGACAAGAATGAGCACGTCGTCGACCTGGCGATTGAGCACCGGTGAGTTGTCGCCGCACTGCCCGGCCGGCGCCGAGAGTTGCACGTTGGGCACATCGCCTACGATGAGGCCTTCCCACCGATGGCGGGCAGCCTCGAAGGCCTCGCCCTGCGCCGAGGTCGTATCGGTGAGGAACTGGAGCTCGATCGTGAACGGCGACACGCCGGTTTCGGTGAACGAGGTCGAGAGCGTGGTGTTGGCGACGGTGGCGGTGACCGGGATTGGCCCGGCGCCTAGAATGGTGAGCGAGGATGCCGCTCGCCCGTCGGCGCCGGTAAGCCCGGTGGGCGAGCCAAGCGTGCCGAGCTCCGGCGCGACGGTGAAGCCCACGGTAACGCCGGACACGGGGTGACCGGTGGCGTCGTTGACCTGGACCGTCAGCGGGGTGGCGACCGTCTGGCCGATGTTGGCGGTTTGCCCGTCACCAGCCGCCTTCTGGACTTGGCTGGGCGTCTGGGACACCGTGACCGTGGCCGTGGCGCTTACGGATCCTGCCGTGGCGGTGATCGTCGCGGAGCCGCTGCCGACGGCCGACACGAGGCCGGTGCTCGTCACCGAGGCCACGCCGGCGTTGCTGGTCGACCAGGCGACCGATGGCGCGGTGATGGTGCCGCCGTCCTGATCGGTGACCACCGCGGTGAGCTGCTGGGTCTGCCCTACCGCGTCGAGTGTGGCGGTGGTGGGGGCGACCGTGATGTCGCCCGGCACCTGGGTGTTGGTGGCGCCGCCCCCGCACGCGGCTAGCAGCAGGGCGGCGAGCAGCGACGAGTGCCGGGCGAGTCGGCGCGAGCGGAGCGGCATGCGCGGTACCGGATAAAGGAGGGCCGCACCCCTGCGGCGGCCGGAGCCGGGGATGCGGCGAAGGCGTCCGGAAGCTAACCTATGGCGCGCCGGGCCAGCCAGTCGGATCCGACCCACGCAGCCCGGTGCATGTTATTCTTGTTCAATGTTTGCACATATATAACTGTTAATCAATGAGTTAGCGGCTTCGACATTACCTGACTTCTTACGCAGCGAGCTCACATGAATTCCACTGCTGTTCTCCCGACGGCCTCGGGTGTGCGGCCGACGGCGGAGATTCGCGCCCTGTTTCCCGCTCTCGATCGGCGCCACCTCGGCCACCCGGTCGCCTACTTCGACGGACCCGGCGGGACCCAGGTGCCGCGCGCCGTCGCCGAGGCGGTCCGGGATTACCTGCTGCATCACAACGCCAACACCCACTGGCACTACCCCACCAGCGAGGAGACCGACCGGATCATCGCCGACGCGCGCGCCAGTGTGGCCGACCTGCTGGGAGCCGCGCCCGCCGAGATCGTGTTCGGCGCCAACATGACCACGCTGACCTTTCACCTTGGTCGCGCGCTGGGGCGCGGCTGGGTTCCCGGCGACGAGGTGGTGGTCACCGAGCTGGACCATCACGCCAACGTGGCGCCCTGGCGCGCGCTCGAGCGCGAGCGCGGCATCACCGTCCGCGCCGTTCCGCTGAACCTGGAGACCGGCGAGCTCGACTGGCCGGCGCTCGAGCGCGCCCTGTCGCCGCGCACCCGGCTGCTCGCCATCGGCGCCGCCTCGAACGCCCTGGGGACGATCACCGACGTGACGCGCGCCTGCGCCCTGGCTCGCGCGACGGGCGCGCTCAGCTTCGTCGACGCGGTGCACTTCGCGCCCCACGCCCTGGTGGACGTCGGCGCCATCGGGTGCGACTTCCTGGCCTGCTCGGCCTACAAGTTCTACGGGCCCCACGTCGGCATCCTGTTCGGCCAGCAGGCGCGGCTGGAAGCGCTGGACGCCCCCAAGCTGGCGCCGGCGCCCGATGGCGCGCCCGAACGGATGGAGACCGGCACGCTCGACCACGAGGGTATCGCCGGCGCGGGCGCCGCGGTCGAGTTCCTGGCCGGGCTTGCCACCGGGGACACGCGGCGCGGCCGTCTCCGGCGAGTGTATGCCGGCCTGCATCAGCGGGGTCAGGATCTGGTCGACCGACTGTGGAACGGACTGGGCGAGATCCCGGGCGTGATCCGCTACGGGCCGGCACCCGGCCGGCCGCGCACGCCGACCGTGAGCTTCACGGTCGACGGACGGAGCAGCAAGGAGGTAGCCGTGGCGCTGGCCGGTGAAGGGGTGTTCGTCTCTAACGGTGACTTCTACGCCACGACCGTCGTCGAGCGACTCGGACTGGCCGGGCGGGGTTTGGTGCGGGCGGGCTGCGCGTGCTACACCACTGCGGAGGAGATCGATCGCCTGGTCGCGGGAGTCGCGCGCCTCATGCGGGCCTGAGGGAGGCGCTGCTCGGGCCGACGGAGGTCGACGCCGTCGCCAGTGCCGAGTGAGCCCGGTGGGCCAGCTCGAACGCGAGCTCGGGCGACTGGGCCAGACAGTTGAGGTGCCCCATCTTCCGGCCGGGCCGCGGCTCGGCCTTGCCGTAGAGATGCAGCCGTACGTCGGGCAGCTTGAGCGCCTCGACCCAGCGCGGTTCGCCGGCCCGCCACAAATCCCCGAGCAGGTTGATCATCGTGACCGGCGAGAGCAGACGCGGCCTGCCGAGCGGGAGGTCGCAGAGCGCTCGCAGCTGCTGCTCGAACTGGTCCACCGTGCACGCGTCCATGGTATAGTGGCCGCTGTTGTGTGGCCGGGGCGCCATCTCGTTCACGAACAGCCTGCCCCCATTGGCCACGAACAGCTCCACGCCCAGTACGCCGGTGTACTCCATGCGCTCGGCCACCCGGATCGCCAGGTCGCGCGCCTCGCCCGCCAGTCGGGCCGGTACTCTGGCCGGCACCACCGTGGTCTCGAGGATGCCGTCCCGATGACGGTTCTCGCCGACGGGGAACGCCGCTACGTCGCCGCCGGCCGCGCGCGCGAGCACGACGGACAGCTCGGTCTCCAGCGTGAGCCGCTCCTCGAGCACGCACGCCGCCCGCCCCAAGCGCTCGAATGCCTCGGCGGCGGTGGCGGCATCGGTGACCAGCGCCTGACCCTTGCCGTCGTAGCCGAGGCGGCTGGTCTTGAGCAGGGCGGGAAGGCGAACGACCGATAACGCCGCGTCGAGCTCGCCCTCGTCATGCACGGGGCGGAAGGGGGCGGTCTCGAAGCCCTGGCCTTGCAGAAAGGATTTTTCGGCGATGCGATCCTGCGCAATCGCCACGGCGCTCACCGGTGGCCGGACCACGGTGCGGGCGGCCAGGCGCTCGAGGGTAGCCGCCGGCACGTTCTCGAACTCGGTCGTGACGGCACGGCAGGCGGACGCCAGCTGGTCCAGCGCCGGCTCATCGGTATACCCGGCGTGGATATGACGGTCGGCCACCGCGCCGGCCGGGCTCACGGCGTCGGGATCGAGCACAATCACCCGGTAGCCCATGGAGCGGGCCCGGAGCGTGAACATGCGGCCCAGCTGGCCCCCACCCACCACCCCGACCGTGGCGCCCGGCAGGATCACGCGGGCCCCGGCAGTTTGACTCCGAGCACCCGCTCGGTCTGCGCGGCGCGGAACGTTTCCAGGCGCTTGGCCAGGCCGGCGTCGCTGACGGCCAGCAGGGCCACGGCATACAAACCCGCGTTGTGCGCCCCGGCCGCGCCGATGGCGAAGGTGGCTACCGGCACGCCGGCCGGCATCTGCACGATCGAGAGCAGCGAATCCAGGCCCTGAAGATGGGTGGTGGTCACCGGCACGCCCAGCACGGGCAGAATGGTCTTGGCCGCGAGCATGCCGGGCAGGTGCGCAGCGCCGCCCGCGCCGGCGATGATGCAGCGGAGCCCGCGCCCCTTCGCTTCCTCAGCGTAGCGAAACAGCAGGTCGGGCGTGCGGTGCGCGCTCACCACTCGGCATTCGTGCGGCACCTCCAGCTCGGTGAGGCGGCGGCTGGCGTGCTGCATGACCTCCCAATCGGAGTCGCTGCCCATCACGATGCCCACCAGGGGTGCGGTCATTGGTGTCCTCGAAACGGTGAGCCAGGGTGGCCGGCAGGAATAAAGGCCCTTCCCGGCAAGCCGGGCAAGCGGCCGGGTCAGGGATCACGGTGGGGCCTGCGCCGGCCGCCTACGTTGCGCGCGGATCGATCCTATGGAGGACACATGCCGGAGCAAAAGGCGCGCGCTTCGTGGAGCGCGCGTAGCGACGACGATCTCACCGGCGCCGAGCGCCTGGTCGTGGCCATTCTCGATCACCGCCTGGTTCGATTCCGATACCAGGGACACGAACGCATCGTCGAGCCTCACCTGCTGGGCCTTCACGAAGCCGGCGAGCCCATGCTGGTAGCCTACCAGACCAGCGGCGGCAGTCAGAGCGGCCAGCTCCCCGGCTGGCGCACGTTCATTACCACGTCGATCGAGGACGTGGCAATCCACGACCAGCACTTCCCGGGGCCGCGGGGAGATCTGGCGGTGAACACGGAGCGCATGATCGAGATCTTCGCGCGGGCGTAACCGCGCCGCGCCCAGGGTGGGGCACGGCGCGGTTGCGCTCGCTATGCCGCGCACCTCGAAACTCACCGGCCGAGCGCTAGACCGTCGCCCGCGTCCGGTCCATGGTGCCCCGCGCCGCCAGCGCGGCCTGGGCGGCAGCCAGCCGCGCGATCGGGATCCGGAACGGCGAGCAGCTCACGTAGTTCATCCCCAGCTTGTCACAGAACGCCACCGCCGTGGGATCCCCACCGTGCTCACCGCAGATGCCCAGCTTGAGGTCGGGCCGGGTGCGGCGGCCCAGCTCGCCCGCCATCTGGATCAGCTTGCCTACGCCGGCCTGATCGAGCACCTGGAACGGGTCGTCCTCGATCACGCCGTGCTCGAGGTAGTACGGCAGAAAATGCCCCGCATCGTCGCGGCTCAGGCCCCAGGTGGTCTGGGTGAGGTCGTTGGTGCCGTATGAGAAGAACTGCGCCTCGCGGGCCAGCTCGTCGGCGGTGAGGGCGGCGCGGGGGAGCTCGATCATGGTGCCGAGCAGGAACGGCACCGTGATCTGGCGCTCGCGGAACACCTCTTCGGCCACCTCACGCACCAGCAGGGCCTGCTTCCGGAACTCCACCACGGTGGCCGTGAGCGGGATCATCACCTCCGGCATGACCCGGCCCTTCCGGGCCGCCACCGTGCAGGCGGCCTCGAAGATGGCGCGCACCTGCATGCGGGTGATCTCGGGATAGACGATGCCCAGCCGGCAGCCGCGGAGGCCCAGCATGGGATTCACCTCGTGCAGCCGGTCGATCACCGCCTGCAGCGCGTCGACCGGCATCTTGAGCTCGGCGGCGAGCGCCTGGATCTCGCTCTCCTCCTTGGGCAGGAACTCGTGCAGCGGCGGATCGAGCAGCCGGATCGTGACCGGGTAGCCCTCCATCGCGCGGAAGATGGCCTCGAAGTCGGAACGCTGCATGGGGAGCAGCTTGGCAAGCGCTCGCTTCCGGCCCTCGGTGTCCTGGGCCACGATCATCTCGCGCATGGCGATCAGCCGGTCGCCGTCGAAGAACATGTGCTCGGTGCGGCACAGGCCGATGCCCTCGGCGCCGAAGTCGCGGCCCCGGTGCGCGTCGGCCGGCGTATCGGCGTTGACCCGGACGCGGAGCTGGCGGATGCGGTCGGCCCACTGCATGAGGCGCAGGAAATCACCGCTCAGCTCGGGCGTGCGCAGCGCGGCCTGGCCCGCGAACACCTTGCCGCTGCCTCCGTCCACCGTGATCCATTCGCCCTCGGCGAGCTGGCGACCGTTCACCGCCAGGCGACCGGCGCGCTCGTCCACCTGGAGCTCCTGTGCCCCCGCGACGCAGGGCTTGCCCATGCCCCGGGCGACCACCGCCGCGTGCGACGTCATGCCGCCCCGCGCCGTGAGCACCGCCTTGGCCATCACCATGCCATGAAAATCCTCGGGCGACGTCTCCCGGCGCACCAGGATCACGGCCTGCCCGGCGCGGCCCAGCTTCTCCGCCCGATCGGCGTCGAACACGATCGTCCCGCACGCCGCCCCGGGCGACGCGGGCAGGCCGGTCGTCAACAGGTCGAGCTGGCTGGTGGGATCGATGGTGGGATGCAGCAGCTGGTTGAGATCGTGGGGCGGGATTCGGGCGACCGCCTCCTCTTCGGAGATCAGCTCCTCGTCCACCATCTCGCAGGCAATCCGCACGGCGGCAGGGCCCGAGCGCTGTCCCCGGCGGGTCTGCAGCATGTACAGCGTGCCCCGCTCGATGGTGAATTCCATGTCCTGCACGTCGCGGAAGTGGCGCTCCAGCGTGCGGGCCACCCGCTCGAGCTCCTGGTACGACGCCGGGAGCCGGTCCTTGAGCGTCGCGATCGGGAGCGGCGTCCGGCTGCCGGACACCACGTCCTCGCCCTGCGCGTTGAGCAGGTACTCACCGTAGAGCGCGCGGCCGCCGGTGGAGGGATCGCGCGTGAAGGCGACCCCGGTGCCCGAGTCCTCGCCCAGGTTGCCGTATACCATGGCCACGACGTTCACCGCGGTGCCCATGCTGTCGGGAATGTCGTGCAGCTTCCGATAGTCGATGGCCCGCCGGGTGTTCCAGCTCTCGAACACGGCCGCGATGGCGCCCCAGAGCTGATCGAGCGGATCCTCCGGGAACTCGCGCCCGGCTTCGGTGCGGACGTGCTCCTTGAACCGGCGGACGATCGCCTGCATCTCCTCGAGCGAGAGATCGATGTCGCGCTCGACCTTGCAGCGCTGCCGGTGCTCCTCGAGGATGTGCTCGAACGGCTTGCGGGAGAGATCGAACACCACGCTGCCATACATCTGGACGAAGCGGCGGTACGAGTCCCAGGCGAACTGCGGGTTCCGGCTTTGCCGGGTGAGCCCTTCGACGGTGGCGTCGTTGAGCCCCAGGTTGAGGATGGTCTCCATCATGCCCGGCATCGACACCGCCGCGCCCGAACGCACGCTGACCAGCAGCGGGTTGTCGCCGTCCCCGAAGTGCTTGCCCGTCGCCGCCTCCACCCGGTGGAGCGCGTTCTCCACCTGCATCTGGAGACGCTTGGGGAACTGGTGGCTCTCGAGGTAGCTGAGGCAGATGCTGCTGGCGATGGTGAAGCCGGGCGGAACGGGAATGCCGATCGTGGTCATCTCGGCGAGGCCGGCCCCCTTCCCGCCGAGGATGTCCTTCATGGCGGCCGTGCCGTCGGCGCGCCCCTGGCCGAAGAAGTAGACGAGGGGCTGCACGTAGGGGCCGCTCATGCGGGCGTCGCCACCAGAGGAGAGGCGTGCCGGAGCTGCATCAGCTCTCCCGGGATCCGGGTGGGATAGTGCCCGGAGAAGCAGGCGTGGCAGTATGCGTTGTTGGGTCCGGCCGCCCGCAGCATCCCCTCGAGCGACAGGTACCCCAACGAGTCGACGCCCAGGAACTTCCGGATCTCTTCGATCGAATGGGTGGCGGCGATGAGCTCTTCCCGCGTCGGCGTGTCGATGCCGTAGAGGCACGGACCGGTGATGGGCGGTGAGCCCAGCCTGAGGTGCACCTCGCGCGCGCCCGCCGAGCGGATCATCTGCACCAGGCTCTGGCTGGTGTTGCCGCGCACGAGGCTGTCGTCCACCACCACCACCGATTTGCCCTGGATGACGTCGCGCACCGGGTTGAACTTGATCTTCACCTTGGCCACGCGGTGGTTCTGGGTGGGATTGATGAAGGTGCGGCCGACGTAGTGGTTGCGGATCAGGCCGTGCTCGAGCTTGATGCCCGAGGCCTCCGAGTAGCCCAAGGCCATGGCGTTCGAGCTGTCGGGGACGCTGAAGACCACCTCGGCGTCCGGCGCGGGCTGCTCGCGGGCCAGCTGGCGCCCGAGCTCCCGCCGGACCCGGTCCACCGACTCGCCGAACACCGTGCTGTCCGGGCGGGCGAAGTAGACCAGCTCGAACACGCAGCGGCTGACCGGCCGGAGTGACAGCCGGGGCAGCTCAGTGACCCGCCCGTCCTCGATGCGGACGAACTCCCCCGGCTGGAGCTCGCAGGTGATGTTGGCGCCGAGGAGGTCGAGCGCGCAGGTCTCCGAGGCCAGCACCATCCCCCCCGACAGCCGTCCAATGACTAGCGGCCGGAAGCCGCGGCTGTCCACCGCCGCGTAGAGCGTACGCCCGACGGCGATCACCAGACTGTAGGCGCCGTCCACCTGTTCCAGCGCCTCACGGATCTGCCCTTCCACCGTGGGTGCCTTTGAGCGGGCGATGAGGTGCACCAGCACCTCGGTGTCGCTCGAGGTGGTAAAGATGGCGCCCTTTTCGACCAGGTCCCGCTTGATCTCGGCGGCGTTGATGATGTTGCCGTTGTGCGCGATCGCCAGCGGCCCGCAGCGGGTAGCCACCTGGCACGGCTGGGCGTTGGCCAGCACCGTGCTGCCGGTGGTCGAGTACCGGGTATGGCCCACGGCGACGTCGCCGGGCAGTGTGGCGAGAACGTTTTCGTCGAAGTTCTCGCTCACCAGCCCCATTCCCCGATGGGCGCGGGCCTGGCCTTCACGGTCGATGGCCACGATGCCGGCGCTTTCCTGGCCCCGGTGCTGCAACGCGTAGAGGCCGAGATAGGTGAGCCGAGCCGCGTCGGCAATGCCGGAGACGCCGATGATACCGCACATGCCTTACGCTCCCGCCCCGCGGTCCACGTCCGGATGCTGCATCCGGCGGGGAATCGCCGTGAAATAGGTCTGCCGCAACGAGCTCACAGTCCAACGTAACACGCGGCTACCTACGCGCAGTTCCAGGATGGCGTCGGGCTCGGTCACCTGGCCCACGCGATGAACGGGCACCCCGTGCTCGCCGGCCAGGGCTATCACGCTCCCCACGTTCTCAGGGGCCACCGACACCACCGCCCGTCCCCCGTCCTCGCCGAACAGAATGCCCTCGGGAGACACATTGGGCGCCAGTCCGGACAGATCCACCGACGCCCCCAACCCGTTGGTGGCGTAGGGGCCCCCGATGGCGGCTTCCGCGAGCGTCACCGCCAGGCCTCCTTCCGAGCAGTCGTGGGCCGACCGGAACAGTCGGCGGCCCGCGCCGGCCACGAGGAGCCGCTGGAGCCGCCGCTCGGCGTCGAGGTCGACCTGCGCGGGGCGGCCGCCGATGAAGTCCAGCACCTCGGCCCAATAAGCGGAGCCGCCCAGCTCGCCGGCGGTGGCGCCCAGGACCAGGATCTCGTCGGCCGGCACCGAGAAATGGCTGGGCACGCGCGCCTCGACCGACTCGAGCAGCCCCACCATGCCCACTGTCGGCGTGGGATCCACCGCGCCGGTCGGGCTCTCGTTGTAGAAGCTCACGTTCCCGCCGGTCACCGGCGTCTCGAACGCCCGGCAGGCGTCGGCGATCCCGCGGCAGGCCTCGCGGAACTGGTAGAACACCTCGGGCTTTTCGGGGTTCCCGAAGTTGAGGCAGTCGGTGATGCCGAGCGGCACGGCGCCGGTGCAGGCGATGTTCCGGGCCGCCTCCGCCACGGTGGCCTTCCCGCCCTCGTACGGGTCGAGCGCGACCAGCCGGTTGTTGCAGTCCACCGTCACCGCGAGGCCGAAGCCGGTACCCGGCACTCTGAGCACGCCGGCGTCGCCACCGGGCCCCAGCACCGTCGAGGCCTGGACGGTGGAGTCGTACTGCTCGTACACCCAGCGCTTGCTGGCGAGGTTCGGCGCGTCGAGCAGCACCTCGAGCGCCCCCTCGAGGTCCACCGGGGGCGGCAGCTCGGGCGCGCGAGTGCGCCGCTCGCGGGCTTCATCGGCTTCTCTGGCGGCGGGCTCGTAAATCGGACAATCGTCCACCAGCCGCTGCCCGGGAATGGCCGCGACCACGAGCCCGTGGTGACGGACCCGGAAGATTCCGTCATCGGTCACCCGACCGATGGGCGTGGCCTCGAGCTCCCATTTGGCGCACACGGCGCCGATCTCGGTGAGCCGAGCTGGCTCGGCCACGACCAGCATCCGCTCCTGCGACTCGGAGAGCAGGATCTCGTACGGAGTCATCCCCGCCTCTCGGGTCGGCACCAGGCCGGTGTCGATTTCCACCCCGACACCGCCGCGCGCCGCCATCTCGGCGCTCGAGCTGGTGAGCCCCGCGGCCCCCATGTCCTGGATGGCGACGATCATTCCGGAGGTGATC
>Ga0308175_100001298_pt1 | contig 16891 bp, 17 predicted proteins | sample PhyCR1_3_FD_203893 | JGI IMG/M metagenome (GOLD analysis project Ga0308175, IMG submission 203893) | Soil microbial communities from UC Gill Tract Community Farm, Albany, California, United States - DLSLS.C.R1 | ecosystem: Environmental > Terrestrial > Soil > Agricultural land | place: USA...
ACTTACTATGCGGGCACGTGGGAGCCAGCATACGAGCGGTGGGTGCAGATGCTGGCCGGCATGTATCGCGGTCCGGGACGCGAGCGGGTGGCGTGGGACTCGGCTCTGCTGTACGACATGATCTATACGCAGCCGGTGGTCTATGAGCTGGGTGCGCTGCGTATGCCGGTTCTGCTGATGATTGGCGATAAGGACACGACGGCGATCGGGAAGGATTTGGCACCGCCGGAAGTGCGGGCCGAACTTGGCAACTATCCCGTGCTCGGCAAAAGAGCCGCCGCTCAGATTCCGCACGCGAAGCTGGTGGAGTTTGCCGATCTCGGGCATGCGCCGCAGATCCAGGCACCCGAGCGTTTCCATGAGGCGCTGCTCGAAGGCTTGCAGGCGCTGAATGCTGCGCGGTAGCGCCATAATCTCAGCATGGACGCGGGAAACAGTAAGTGGAAGGACCACGGGGTGAAGGTGGTGCGAGCTGGTGAACTCGACCCAAACACCCTGCAGACTCCGGGCATGACGCGGGCTGCCGCGATTACTCATGCGCGCACGGGAGCCACGAAGCTCTGGGCCGGTACCGTGGTTGTGCAACCCGACGCAAAAACCGGACCTCATCACCATGGCGAACTTGAAACCGTACTCTACATCGTGAAGGGCCGGGCCCGCATGCGATGGGGCGATCATCTTGAGTTCAGCGAAGAGGCCGGCCCGGGCGATTTCATCTACGTCCCGCCCTACGTCCCTCATCAGGAGATCAATGCACGCCAGGATCAGGCGTGCGAAGCTGTCGTGGTGCGCAGCGGTCAGGATCCAATTGTCGTAAACCTCGAGATCGAAAGCCCAGAACCGGCGAACTCAGACCGCTTTCAGGTTCCATTTCATCCGAAGCCGTAAGCGGGCGCATGAGCTTGCAATCGGAGAACGAGATTTGGGACGCCTTTGAAGGGACGGATTCGAACCTGTGAGCGTACGCTCTAAGCCCAGCGCCGGGCTTCCGGTCTGTTCGAACGACCAATCCGTGCTCTGCGGGATTACTGCTCTCTCAGAAGGATTCGAAACAGATTCCGATGACGCGTCACTTTGGTGAATGCATAGACTGAGGGATCTGGTCCCGGCGAAATCTGCCAGGCGTCAATCAAACGAGCACCCGGAAGAGCAACTGCATCGTCCGGATTCAGGATTCCCAATTCTGGGAGATTGGGCAGCATCTTCCCCGGTGGCACTGGAATAACGGCAGTTCGGCCTGAGCTTGAACGTGAACTCGGGATAAGGCCAACGTAAAAGAACTTCCCGTCGGGAGCCCACGCGACGGGGCAGTAGCCTGCACAGATTGGTTTCGGATCTCCTCGTTCGATTGAGATAGCAACCGTACTTCCCATGCTGCTATCAGGGAGGGGCAGGCCAGCCACGACCCAACGTCGATCTGGAGAAATATTCCGGATGGCTCCGATCTTGTGCGGGACCACCTTGGAGCGACCCGAACCGCTCATATTCATTTGGGCAAGATAATTGGCTGCGCCATCCGTCAGTTGGAATAAGAGTTGACCCGCGGGTCCGAAGAAAGGGGAAGACTCGCCGGAAGAGGCGACCAGTTTGGGAGGCGAACTTCGATCCAATCTAGCTAGCCAGAGCTGGGATGGTTTTCCAGATGGATAAGTTGAGAAAACCGCCTCGCTGCCATCGCTCGAGATGTCAAATTCGCCTATTGAAGGTCCGCGCAGTACGGGTTCGCTGCGTCCGGATTCCAGATCGGCTCGCCAGAGCTCGCTCGGGGAGGCCGGGGAATCAGGGCGTATCAGATAAAAGAGTTCCTTACTATCCGAAGAGAAGCGAATGGATGAAAAGGGTGGGATGCGCATCGGCGCCACATGCCCTTCCGACGACAAAGGACGATCTCCGCGCGAATCGTGGATCCAAACTGCGCTTTCGTACGTGCCTATAGAAGTAATGAGAGAGCTGCCATCGGGCGACATGGCGATACCCTCCTCCTCGCTGGCTCCGAATGTGATCTGATCCGGCTTTCCATTCGGAAAGCGCTGGCGCCACAGATGGTTGCCACCGACGTCAGCTCCGAAATACATCCACTTCCCATCCGGTGACCATGCTGCCGATGTGCATTTGCCCTGCGGTCCCACCAGTCGGCCGCCGGAACTGCCATCCAACGGAATCAGTCGGCAAGGCTGCCAAACTGGATTCATTTCCAACACCAGAGCCCACTTGCGATCGGGCGACGCGTACGAGAGGTGCGCCATCGACCGCTCATGCTGCGGGAAATAGATCTTGCGGTATTCCGAGCGGTTTTCCGCGGCGGTGACAATTCCCATGTGAACACCGGATCCTAGTTCTGAAAAAAGGACCTTGCGCTGTTCTAGCCAGGTGAGCCCGGAGGCATTAGCTAGGAAGAGATTCGGCTTCCCACCGAGCACGGACACGGTGTACGTTTTCCACCCCAGTGGCCCAGGCTCTGCTGTGGTAAAAGCAATCCGCGAGCCGTCCGGGGAAAAGGCCAAACAGCACTTTGACCGTGCATCGTCAGTGAGTTGGACCGGCTCGCCATCGGGAAGCATCTTAACGTAGATCTGGTCGTTAGTGAGGAACCAGTCGTCGCTTCTAAGGAACGCGACCATCCTTCCGTCCGGCGATAGCGCGGGCGCGGTCACGGAGTCCGTGAAGTTTGTGATCTGGGTGTAAGTCAGGCTCTTCGGATACAAAGGGCGATTCCGCCACCACACCAGCATTGCTCCGATAGAAATGGCGAGGAAAGCGAGAGTAGCCAACGCGACAAAGTAGCGGCGGACCGGCTTCGTAGCTGCGGGATCCAACCTCGTTACCAGGGGTCCAGATTCGGCGGAATCGTCCGCCGCGGGGAGCGGCGGCTCCCCAACTGCTGTGGTCACTGGAACAGCGAAGACATAACCACGGCGCGCTACGGTCCGGATCATCCGTTGAGAATCGTCGGACAGCGTGCGGCGGATTTCGAGCAAACACCGGGCCAGGGAATTATCGGTAACCGCCGTGTCCGGCCAGACCGCCTCGATGAGCGCAGCCTTGGTCACCAGCCGCCCGTGGTGCTCCACCAGATATGTCAGGACTGCCAATGGCTTGGGCTGCAACGCGAGTTCTTTGCCTTGGCGTCGCAGAAAACCACCATCCACATCCAACGTGAAGTCCGCGAAGCAGTATCGATAACCGGACTTCTTTATCGGGTGAGGCGAAGAGCCGCTTGTAGAGCGGTCATGAATAATTCATAACTTTATCATCGCGTGATCACGACTGGAAGCTTCCATACGGGTAGCTTCGAGAAGCGGGCAGCATACCATGTGCTCCGCGGAGGATCATGATGAACGCGGAAAAAAGAGACTTCTTGACCAGAGTCGCAGTCATTTTGGCCATTGAACTATTCGTTCTGGGACAGCCGTCATTAGCACAAACCAGATGCAGACAAGCCACAGGCATGTGGCTCGACGGTGACCCAAGCACTTCGTATACGGGGGAATCAGGGAAAATCATCCACGGAGGAATCCTCAACGGGACGACCGTGGTGGTTTACGACCCGGCTTACGTTGTTACGCCTAACCCGAATTTCGTCTCCTACATCGCCGAGTTGACCATCACAACCAGCCACGGGCAACTACGGACCAGCAACGTATACCTCTACGATATTGTTACGAACGATCGATGGACTGCCATGGGGTATATCAATCCGGACACCAGCACGGGCAGATTCGCGGGAGCCACGGGTGTGCTCTACTTCAGCGGCAAAACCGTCGGTGTTTATCCGTTCGCGGCGTACCCGTCGCACATCGCAGGTCGAGTCTGCTTTGCAAAGGAGTTCGACAGCGAAGACGATGGAGTTGGAGAGCAGCCGACATCGGACGATCCGGAACAAGGCACTGGGGATCGCCGCTAGGCGCTCTAGGCACTCTTCGATAGCGGCAGACCGCGACAACGAGCGATGACAACTGCGCATTCGCTCCGACCGTTGCTGTATCGGAGCGGCCAGACCAATTACTTTCGGGTGATCGAAGTATCAAGTTATTGATTTGGCAGCATTTTCGGGTTGACGTTCGCCAAAGGATCGGGCGCCCTGTTCATTTGGGCTGGGCAAAGGCCCGAACGCAAACGATGCACTAATCGGGTGCTAAAGCGAGGGTTGCGCAATCAACGGCACTCGCCGACGTGCCTCGTTTGCTGTCCAACGCTTCAGCACTCAGTCACGGTTAACCCACTTGAAGTTTTCTGTTGCAGTAACTGATCCTGGGACTCAGGAGACAAGAATAGTGAAACAAGTGTGCTTGAAGGCGTTCATTGTCGTCCGGTCATTGTGTGAAGAAGATGGACAAGATCTGATCGAGTACGCACTCGTGGTTGCGCTCATCGCATTTGCCGCGACAGCTGGAATGAACACGCTCGCGACTGGCATTAACACTGCCTTCAGCAATATCGCGACGACGCTGAATACGGTTATTACGTAGGTTCGGCTGTCAAATCGATGCGATCAAATACAGTAAGTGCAGCGTGACTGCCCTCGTCGAGATTGGCAACCAGCTCGGCCAAAACATGTAACGGAACGACGCTTCCTGACAACGAGCAAGAATTCGGCTAGCGCCCGAACGGGTCGCCTTTTGGATACAACCCAATATCGGCTTCGCACGTTACGCCGGGTCTGACCTCAAATTTGCGTTGCAAGGTACTTGAGGCAAACCATACGAAAAGGTCAGGCGGTAATTTCACCTCGAGATGATAAGAGGATGGAGGAAGCCCAATGAACTCAAAAGAACCATCCGGTTTTGTCGAGGTTACGAACCTACTCTTTTGCCCCACAGCCGTAACGGAGATTGAACCAAGAGGCTTCGCAGACAAGCGACTCAGAGGCGAGACGCCGGGGTACGGTTCAGTTCCCACAAAGCCATAGATTTGCGCACGACGTCTTCCCGCCTTCATCGCCCGAAGTTGACGAATCAAAGCAGCAGCCGTAACCGCCGGCTGAGTCCGGCTGCATTTGCTGGTCAATAAATCATGTCTGCTCGCGGAAGCAGACACGAAATACTCGACCCCGACCTTAAACGGGTATGCGCAAGCAGTATCTTGGACGGGTGTTTTCACCGTGATCGTTTTCGCAGTGCCCAAGGTTCCGAACGTCTCGGATACTGAGAAATCGACCGGGATGTATTCAGAATCCCGGTCTGCTGTTCCGACAGAGATAACCTTCCCGAGAAATTCGATGCTCGCGTCACGGGGATTCGAGCAACCCGAACTGTCGATGCAACTACATGCGAAACCAAAGCACTGGCACGATCCGAATATCAGGACAAACTGAATTAGCTTCAGCATAGGTGCGAAATCTGGCTGCACAACGCACAAGACAACAAAGAGTATATTGCAACGGAGTTCTACATCAGTCCAGCTATGGCAAAACTCTGACTTGTTGTGCGGCGTTAGGAAGTGCAGCCCACTTTTACTCTGGACGCCTAAAGGGCTCTTGAGGGATCACGCGTTGCGATCGGTGATAGCCTCGTAGGTCATGAAAGTCGGAATCGATAGCTATTGCTTTCACCGCTTTTTCGGCGAAGTTTATCCTCAACAGCGACCTCCAGAACGGAGCATGACGCTCGAGGAGTTCATTGAATTCGCGCGAACACTGGGCGTCGATGGCGTTTCGCTTGAGTCGTGCTTCTTTCCGAGCGTTCAGTCGTCGTATCTAGCCGAGGTCCGCTCGATGTTGGATTCCTATGGCTTAGATCGCGTTTACGCCTGGGGACATCCCGACGGTCTCGAAGGCGGCACAAACGAAGCTGCCTATAACGAGATGATCCGCAGCTTCGATCATGCAAGTGCGATCGGGGCGAAAGTCATGCGAGTGGTCGGCAGTAGCTTACGTTTCCGGAATGAAGCGCACCCTCCGCAACTGGAGCGGCTGAAACAGATGTTTCGCAGGGCAGTGAAAGTGGCGGAAGAATGCGGCATCCGAATGGCGATTGAAAATCACATTGATTTTAATGGTCAGGAAATGCTTTCTTTGCTTAAAGCCGTGGACTCGCCGTTCCTCGGAATTAATTTTGATACTGGTAATTTTGTCCGTCTGCTTGATGATCCCGTGCGAGCGATGGACACGCTAGCCCCGTACACATACGCTACGCACATCAAAGACTTGAAGGTTCAGCGTGGCGTGCCGGCAAGCGAGTGGTACTTCTTCTCCAGTGCTCCAGTTGGCGAAGGTGTGGTGGACAATGCCAAGCTAATTGAAAAGTTGTGGCGTTGCGGTTTCGATGGGTTGCTCGCCGTAGAAACTGACTTCCTGCATCCGGATTACGGAGGAGACGAACATGCCGCGGTACGTGCGAGCGTCAGCGAACTCCGGCGGTTAGTCGCACAGGTCGAATCACCCGTTGCTGGAACAGTGTGATTTCGTTCATCGCGATCGTGCCGAAGAGTGAAGAACGCTAGCCGCTGTTTTGTTGAAAAGGGTCGGGGCGGTTCAAAGTCACCGAAGCGAGGCAATGACAAAGAGTCGCTTAAAGCGCAGAAGCCTGGATCTTGGCTCAGATTTTGGTAAGGATGTATATCTCCGATCTTTGCGAGTTGCCCTCTCGCCACAGTATTTCGAGATCGAGTTTGTTGGCACTGATAATTTTATAGATGATCTTTTCGACGTGAGCTGTGTTGGTACTTTTCAGATTCGTTATGTCGAAGATTTCAAATGTTAAGAGGTCCGGCCGGCCACCGTCTTTCAGCTTCAATCGCGGCTGGTTGCCTGCATTGCAGAAATGGATCATCTGCACGCTTCCCCTATCCAGATACAACACGGAAAGCTCTCTACCGAATTGCTCGGTCACAATCGAGCCGTTCGAGGCGACCTCATACGACATCTGTATCCGAAGTGTTTTGCCCTCGGATAGAATCGCCCATGTTCCTTGTAAGCCCTTGAAGATCTCAAACGCCTTTTCGGAGGTACCGAGCGTGGCGGAGGAGGCGTAAATTGCCAGACAGAGAAGGCCGATCTTAACTAGATTCGTCATCGCAAATGTTCGGCAAGATCTCGTCATGGTTGATTCCGGATCAACGCTAGTCATCTCTGACCGCAACTACCGCCAGCCGGCCACCGACGTCCGGTCCCTCTCCCTTGAAAGGGCTTTTCGTTAGTCCTTTGTACGCGCCGGCAAAACGCAGACCCGCGAGCTCTACGAGGTGCACTATCTGCGGCGGCGTATAACAGCGCCATTCGGCATGCTTTTCTCCCGAGCCCCCGGGGCCGTACCAATACCAATTGAGGTGTACCACTCCGTTAATTGCGTCGAACTCGGATTCGTCGAGGAACAGCGTGCCGTCCGCCATCCGGCTCGACAGCTTCGAACTACGCGCGATGAATGCACACATCAAGTCGCGATGATTTGTCTCTATGATCACTCGCCCGTTGGGTCGGAGCGCTCCTCGCAAGGTGCGGAAAACGGCCACGTCCTCGTCTTCCGTTCCGTATCCGAACGAAGTGAAGATATTGCACGCAATATCGAAGCCCGTTTCAGGGAGAGGGCTGCGCAGATCATGCTTCAAGTAACGCAGCCGCTCGACCGGCAAGTCGTTACGCTGGCGCTCTGCTGCTTGCAGCAAAGTTTCGGATTGATCAACGCCGAGTACGGTCGCTCCTAGCACTGCAAGCGGACGGGAGAGGCGTCCCCACCCGCACGGCGCATCAAGGAGGCGGCATCCTGGCTGGAGATCGAGCATCGACCACAGGTCCGCAGCCTGCTTTGAGTTCGCCTCTTCAGTGAACATCTCACCCCAGAGCCTGAGATAATCCTGGTCGAAGAATGTAGTCCACCATGCACTCATGCTGCCTCCCCTTCACGCGGGAACCTCTGCTGATCGCTGACCGTTCCCTGCGTTAGGCAGTGCACGAAGGACCGGACTGCACGGCTTCCCGGAGCGCTTCGAAGAACCGCGTCAGTCCTCGGCTTGGGTCTTCCTCTTCCGAAACGATAGGTTCGACACCCCGTTCGAGAAGAAGCCGCTCCTGTACCTCGTTGCGTTCAGCTAGCAGGATGTAGGACTTCGGCTTGCGCTGCTCTTGTGAATGCTGAGCCCACAGCTGCTGGAGCTTGTACAGCAGGTAACGGATATTCGGATCGCTAAGGCTATACCCGACGAATACAATCGGCTGGCCCAGGCTGTCTGAGCGTAGGCGAATGTCGAGTGGTTCTTCCAGGCTCATGCGCCTTAGGAAACTTGATTCGGTGAGCACGATTGAAGAAGGGTGGTCCAGGTCGCCATGAAATTTGATGATCTCCGTTTCGCTTCCATCCGATTCTGCCAAGTCAGTCACGTTTACAACCTTGCGAAAGGGTTTCCCTCGCGCTTCGAAAGCACTTTCCAGCCAAGAATCATAGTTGGTTGTGTAGATGACCGGGAAATCCAGATCCGTTATGCAGTGATGCGCCCTGGAACTGCGGATATCGACTCCCGATGGACACCATGTCGCTCTCATCCACGCAAATAACTCACTGTTCTCGCATGTTTCCAGCAGATAGTATTCACTGAGCGTTCGAAAATCAAATTCCTTGGCCGTTGAAAAATTCAGCCGCTCAGCCAAATAGGTTGTCAGCACGTCGAACAGCGGAAGACCGAGAGTGCAGGAAAGTCCAGCACCCGCGAATAAGATTGCTTTGCGCGACCTTACGGCCGAGACGAGGGAGTCAGGGAGCGTCATGCATGGTGAGTGATTGGTCAGCTTTGGTTTGGCATCGAACTGCACTTGCTAATGGCGTAATGGAGGTTCGACGGAGCGAACGCCCGCAACTTGGCGATTCTCCAGCACTTCGGGATGAAGTAACCGTTTACGGCAGTCCGGCTCTTCAGTCGCTCCACAGCGGGTCGACTCCCGCATGGTTCTGCTGGTTTCACTGATGCTTTTGCGATGCAACCGGCCGTTTCAGCCGGTCCGGTGATCCTGTGGAAGTAAACAGGGGCAACCTTCTTTTGACAACAGGAAGCGTCTTGGGCGTCTTACAGACGGGAAGCGAACATGGCAGATGACAACGACAAAGTTGTAAGGGCTCTGCACGACCTCGTAGCGACTTGCAACGACGGTGCGGAAGGGTACGCGAAAGCAGCGAAAGGTGTGCACGACACGGAACTCGGCAACTGGCTGGTGCGGATTTCGGACGAACGAGAGCGCTTTGCCGCGGATCTGACCAGCGCCATCCGAGACCTTGGCGGGGAGCCGCGAACCGACCTGCACCTAGGCGGAATTCTGCATTCCGGCTGGGTGGATCTGGAACAGCGCGTGCGGCCCAAGGACGAACGGGAGATTCTGCAGGAATGCATCGCTGGCGATACGGGAACGCTGAAGCATTACGACCATGCTCTTGCCCAGGAGCTCCGCCCGGGGACCAGGTCGTTGGTAGAGCAACAGAGGGCCGCAGTGGAACGGGATCTCAACTCTGTTCAGAGCAGAGCCAACCGGCAGAAGAGCCAGCACGCGTAACTCGAAGGAGGGGCTTCAGCGGTCACACTCGACGGCGAAGACGGTCGAGTTCGCGGCGATCTCGTTTAGATGGCTTGCCTTCCCGGAACGCCTCGAAATGCGGCATCGTCTTACGTTCTTCGGCCAGCTTTAGCCGTAGCTGCCGGCTGGCATCTGTTTCGCGGTAAAGTGTTTGGGCAACGGCAGCAGGGCCACGTATTTCGCTGAGGAGCAGAACCTCTATCTCGAAGTCGCCGCTCGCATTCTTTACATGGAGAAGATCGCCGGCTCGTACCTCACGCGATGCTTTTGACGGTTGCCCGTTTGACTCAATCCTGCCGAGGCCGCAGGCGTGTGCTGCGAGGGCGCGTGTTTTGAAGAATCGGGCAGCCCAGAGCCACTTATCCATTCTCACCCGGGTCATCACTTCATTTTCGTATGAAGGCTATTCCTGTGGCCCGGACGTCCCATTCAGAAAATCGCGACCGAGACTATCTGCGGAGAACCTGCAGCCTGACGCTGCACAGTTCTCTCAAACGACTGTATAACCCCAAAGCGCGCGGTGGAACGGCGGGTTATGACTGCGCTGCGCGGTCGAGTTCTCCGATATCGAGCTTTTTCATCCGTAGCATGGCCGGCATCGACTCCGGCTGTTTCACCAGTTCGGGCAGGCGTCGGTAACAAGAATGACTGCGGTTAGTGTACGGTGTACGGTGCTCGCAGGCCGAACGGCGCGATTTGGATCTCGAAATGATTTCCGGTTTCCCCGGCCATCTCGTAGGTGCCGCGCATCGTACCTATGGCTGTCCCCAGCGGACACCATGACGAGTATTTGAACGACTCGCCCGGCGCGAGTACCGGCTGTTCTCCAACTACACCGGGACCTTTGACTTCTTGAATCCGCTCAAACGCGTCGCTGATGATCCAGTGCCGGCTGAGAAGTTGGACCCTTTCATGTCCTAAATTTGTGATGCGGACCGTGTACTCGAATACCCATTCGCCTGGCCGCGAGTTCTCGGGTGAGTGCCGCGACATCACTTCGACGCGGATCTGACGGGTGATCGCTTCGGACATGGGAGCTGGCTCGGATTGAGGCGCAGACATGCTGAATGGCTAGGATACCAAGCCGTTCTAAAGTGCCGACGGCGTTTGTATATGGCATGGAGCGTCCGTTCAGGATTGGTCAAGACGCCACCCTCTGGTTTCAGGAATCCAGATCCACAGGGCAGCGGCAAACACGAATGCGAGCGCAGCCAGTTGGAATGCAATGCCAAAGCCATGCCGCTGAGCCAGAGATCCCACTGCAAATGGAGCCGCCGCACTTGCGATTCGCCCTACGTTATAAGTGAACCCCTGCGCAGTGGCGCGAACCTGGGTTCGATAGATTTCTGCGGTTACAGTGCCGAAGCCAGTGTAGTAACCGGTGCCAAAGAACGCGACAAACGGCCCAAGTAGGAACAACACGAGAGTCAAACGCGTAGTGCTATACGCGACCATCAGCATGGCTGCCGCGAGCAGGAATGCCACGTATGTGCGTTTTCGGCCAACGGCATCACTCAGCAACCCAAATGTGATGTAGCCGCACCACATACCGACCTGCATGACAACAACCAGCGCAGTCATTGCTCTGACGGAAAGTCCGAGGCCCCCCTGTGATATCGGTAAGGACAGATAAGCGGGCACCCACACATTGAATCCCCACCACGCAAACAAAGTGCACGAGTTCATGAGTGTGATAACAAGGGTCAGCTTCAGAAGCTTGCCCTTGAAGATCTCGGTCACATTGTGAGCGGTTGGCTTGAGTGCTGACTGCACCTCTCGCCACGCCCTGGGTTCTCGAACGCCGCGCCGGATCCAGAGCGTGACAAACGCCGGCAAAACGCCTACGAAAAATACAGCCCGCCAACCGCCCAGAGGCATCACAAGCGCCGCAGTAAGCGCTGCGAGCGCGTATCCGACGGCCCAGGAACTTTGCATCAGGCCCAGCGCCTTTCCGCGATGTTCATCTGGCCACGCTTCTGAGACGAGTGCGGCGCCGCTTGCCCACTCGCCTCCCATCCCAAAACCTACGAATGTACGGCACACTGCGAGTTGGATCCGGCTATGCGCGAACCCACAGGCCGCCGTAGAGATCGCATAGAGGAGCATGCTCGTCATGAGCGCGCGTGTGCGCCCGTACCGATCGGCAAAGATGCCAAACGCAATACCCCCGACGGCCGCCGAGATGAGCGAAATGGAGCCGAGCACGCCGGCAGTCTCTTTGCTGAGACCCAGGTCGCTCATCAGAGACGCGAGCACCAGCGAATAGAGCATCACGTCGAAAGAGTCGAGCATCCAGCCGAGTGACGCTGCCACTAATGCACGACGTGCCTGAGGCGAAGCAGAGCGAAGCCATGCGAGAGCTCCTCTGGCTTCCACTCTATGGACGCTGAGTTTGGGAAGCTCCGACATCGCACGATCTACGCTTCGCGGTGCCCGTACCCCCCGCCCCCAGGTGTTTCAATGCGCAGGCAATCGCCCGGCGCAAGGTCCAGGCGAGTTTTCCCCGAGATTTGCTCGGTTCGGCCGTCGGAATGAATCACGGTGTTTCGTCCCACGTCACCGGGTTCGCCGCCTTCCGCACCGTAGGGTCGGCCGACTCGCCGGTCGCTCAAGACTGTTACGGACGTTTGAGCCAGCATCTCGTATTCGCGGATGATGCCTTCGCCGCCCGCATATTCGCCCGCGCCGCTGCTTCCTGATCGCAGGGCGTACCGGCGGATGCGCAGTGGAAGGTAGTGCTCGAACGCTTCAATGGGGGTATTCCGTGTGTTGCTCATATGCGTGTGAACACCACTGATTCCCGGTGACCCGTTGCGCCCTCCCATGCCCCCGCCGATTGTTTCGTAGTATGCGAAAGGCCGGCCGCTTCGAGGGTCCGTCCCCCCGAAAGTGATGTTGTTCATTGTGCCCTGGCTCGCAGCCGGGATGACGTGGGGCAATGCTTGCGCGAGCGCGCCAAGTACGACATCCGTGATGCGCTGCGAGGTTTCTACGTTTCCACCCGCCACGGCTGCCGGATGTGAGGCGTTGACGACGGAGCCAGACGGGGCGTTCACGTGAATCGGGCGAGAGATGCCGGCGTTGTAAAGTACATCGTCGCGGACCAGGCAGCGAAATGCGTAAAGCGTGGCCGAGAGGGTGATGGCGAAGTTCGCGTTCACGCTCCCGCCGGTTTGCTGATCCGATCCTTCGAAATCCACCTCAGCTCTGTCATTGGCGATTCGGACTGCAACCGCAATCCGGATAGGGCCAGGTTTGATTCCGTCGTCATCGAGAAAATCTGCAAAATGATATTCGCCGTCCGGAATTCCGGCTATGGTGCTGCGCATGACGCGTTCGGCATAATCCTGGATCGCGGCTGCATACGATTCCACGGGGCCTCGTCCGTATCTTTGAACGATTGCATGTAATCGCGCTTCCGCCATCCGGTTGGCCGCGATCTGTGCCGTCAAGTCGCCTTCCCGCTCGTCGGGAGTGCGTACGTTCGCAAGAATCAGAGCCAGCACATCCGTGACGATATCGCCGCGACGAACGAGTTTGACGGGAGGTATGATTAGGCCCTCCTGGAACACTTCCCGCGCCAGAGGCATCGATCCGGGGCTCATTCCACCCACGTCGGAATGGTGGGCGCGATTGGCTGCGTAAAAAGAAGGTCGATCCGTGTTTCCGATGAATATGGGAGTAACCAGCGTGATGTCGGGAAGATGAGTACCTCCTCGAAACGGATCGTTAAGCGTGACCACGTCGCCAGGCTCCATATTCACGGCGTCAATGGCAGCTCGCACGGAAAGCGGCATGGCGCCTAAATGCACGGGCATGTGATCGCCTTGAGCGATCGTCTGTCCCCCGCCATCGTAGATGGCGCACGAGTAGTCGAGCCGCTCTTTGATGTTGGGCGAGAAACTGGTCCGGCAAAGCGTCACACCCATCTCCTCGGCCACCGAGACGAAGAGGCTTTTGAAGATCTCGAATTCAATAGGATCGGCCTGCATATCACCTTACTTCTCTGCTGCAAGACTCTCGTTGACACGATCGGTGCGGGTTGCGATCAGCGTCCCGGTGCTGTCGATGCGAAAAGCGAAATGCGGCGGAATCACCGCTGTTGCTTGTCCGCCCGCCACAACCGCCGGCCCGTGTCCGCGCATACCGTTGGTGAGCGATTCTCTGCGGAACACGGGGGTGTCGTAGGCACGTTTCGCGAAGAATGTCGGACGAACATCCGACGGATCGGGTAATGGAACATCCCGAGCGGCTCGGTGCGGCAACACAGGCTTATCGGTTCGCCCGATCGCTTTGACGCGAAGGTTAACAATTTCTGCCGGGCGGTTTCGGTTTGCATACCCATAAAGCCGTTCATGGCGGTGGTCGAACTCTGCACGATAATCGGATGTAAAAGGAACGGTGATTTCATACGACTGCCCTACATATCGAAGGTCCAGTGCGCATTCGAGCGCGATTCGACGCTGCTCGAATCCTTCAGAGCACAGGTCGGCTAGGGCACGGCTGACGAGTGGTTCAAATTGCTCCTTGACCTCAGCATCGGTCATAATGCCGACGACCTTCAAAATCGTTTGCGAGTAATTCTTAGTCGCATCTGCCAGCAGCAGCCCAAGCGCGGAAAGCACGCCTGAGTGCTCAGGAACAAGGACGGTGGTGATGTCGAGCATGTCGGCGATTTCGCAGGCGTGCATGCCGCCGGCGCCTCCGAACGCGAGGAGCGCAAATTCACGGGGATCGAAACCCCGCTCGACGGACACCACACGAATCGCCCGTTCCATATTTGCGTTTGCCACCCGGATGATACCTTCGGCTAACGCTGTCTCCGACAGGTTCAGAACTTTGCAGAACTTTTGAGCCACGGAGTGAGTACGCTCGGTATCGAGCGCCATACGTCCGCCCAGGAGATATTGGCCATGAAGACGCCCGAGCAGGAGGTTTGCATCGGTGACGGTCAACTCATTCCCTTTTCCGTAGCAAACCGGCCCGGGTTCGGCGCCTGCGCTGCGTGGCCCCACGCGGAGAGCACCTCCTGAGTCGACATAGACCACTGAGCCCCCGCCCGCACCTACGGAATGGATGTCAATCATGGGAAGGCGTACGGGGAAGTCACCCACACTTGATTCCATGGTCATTCCAATTTCGCCATCGATTAGACTCACATCTGTAGAAGTACCGCCCATGTCGAAAGTAATCACGCGAGGATAACCGGACGCTTCAGCAACGGCCAGGGCTCCTACGGCGCCGGCAGCCGGACCCGACAGTATGGTCTGCACCGCCGCCGCTTTCGCTCGTGTTGAGGAAATGAACCCGCCATTCGACTGCATAATGCTCACCCGGCCTTGCTTCAGGTGGCGCTCAAGTGTTGTCAGATACTGTGCCATCATCGGAGTCACGTACGCATTGACGACGGTGGTGCTCCAGCGCTCGAACTCCCGATATTCCGGAAGGATGTCATGAGATGCAGATACTGCGAAACCGGCCTCGGTTAAAGCTCGAGCAAGGCGATCTTCATGAATGGGGTTGGCATAAGAATGAAGCAGGCAAATCGCTACTGCGTCGACATCCAGTTCTCGAATCCTCGCCACGACGTGATCGATGGAGCTTTGCTCCAAACCTTTGAGGACCTCTCCCTGACCAGTCATACGCTCGATGACGCCGATTGTCATTCCCGGTTCAACAAGGGGCTGTCTGTCCGGGACGAAGAAGTTAAATAGCTCCCGCCGTGTCTGACGGCCAATCCGGAGTACGTCTTCAAAACCGGAGGTGGTCACCACGGCTAAACGAGCTCCCTTGCGTTCGAGAAGGGCATTCGTTGCGACCGTCGACCCATGCACGATGTCCACCTCTGTATCGTTGTCCACCAACTCCGAAAGGGCTGCAAGGATGGCAGTGGCTGGGTCGGACGGCGTTGACCGGACCTTGAACACGGTAATCCCCTGATGATCAAGCCTGACTACGTCCGTAAATGTTCCGCCTGTATCAATACCCAGTCGAATCATGATCTCGCCGTAACCCCCGTTTGAGATTCCCTGAGGTTTGCTGTGACAATCAGCTTATCGATGAGCCGCATGGGTATCGCTGGCCATCGGACTAGATGCAGCTGTGTCATTCGAGCTGATTGGCACTCAGAATTTTCAGTACACTTGCGGGAGTTACGGTTTTTACATGCGCGTAGCGGAACTCGAAGACCGCAGAGCTTAGTAGCTACCTGGTCCAACAACTAAAACGCGTGTGCCACTCAGGCCGGGAGCGAACCAGCAGCTTCTTGTGATACAACGAATGCTGCCCGCCGCACAACCTTCGAAAAGGCGGCCTTCTGCGTTGCGGGCGTCTTTTGGTGGAAGAGATACAACGGCGTGACAGACACTGAGCGGGCACGCGTTCGTTTTGAAGGTAGTCAGCCGATCCTTCGAGTGGAGGATATGGAGGCAAGTCTGCGGTTCTACGTGGGCCTCCTTGGGTTTGAGAATGCCACGTGGGGCAACGGCGATTTCACGTCAGTGTCACGCGATGCAGCAGCCATTTATCTGTGCCGCGGCGGTCAGGGCTTTGGCGGGGCTTGGGTTTGGATCGGTGCGGAAGACGTCGAAAAGCTTCATAACGAATTCCTGACTCACGGCGTCCCCATTCGTATGCCGCCGACGAATTTCTCGTGGGCGCTTGAAATGCACGTTGAGGATCCCGACGGGAATGTGCTCCGCATCGGGTCAGAGCCCACCGCAGAATAACAATGTTCACGTGCCTTGCATTCTGGATGCGTGGCGTCATTGAAGGAAATTGAGATGCCGCATCTTCTGAGAATTGCGCCGGAGTTGCCGGTTTTCGACCTTTTGAAGTCGCTCGAATATTACGAAGAAAGACTCGGGTTCGAGGCTGTCATGACTACGCCGGATGGAGACTACGCGATTGTCGAGCGCGACGGCATCGCCATTCATTTATTTCAGGCGGGCGCCAAGGAGCATTCGCCCCATTCAATTCATATTTTCTCGGAAGGCCTCGATCAGCTCCAGGACGAGCTTCGCGGGCGCGGTGCTCATATAACGCAGAACATCGAGCCTAAGCCCTGGGGTCATCGCGACTTCAGGGTGCACGATGACGCCGGAAACGAAATCAAGTTCACCGAACCGCAGCCAGAGAGCTGATGGGTCTCTGAAGAGGAATAAGCCGGCCTTGCCGTCAGGTGCTCAATTTACCAACGCTGGCGGCGCTCCCGGTGGCCGTTCTGTCGTGGCGACGATGCCTCCCATTTCGAACAGCGATGTGGAGCGCCGATGTATGGCCCTTCTCTTGCTTATCGATTGACGCTTGTTTATGACAGAACTGAAACAGTTCGTTAGCAAGTGTACTGTCGGTTTCGAAGCAGCCGGCTGCAAATAACACAGCGGCATCGTCCGA
>Ga0308175_100001300_pt1 | contig 16890 bp, 19 predicted proteins | sample PhyCR1_3_FD_203893 | JGI IMG/M metagenome (GOLD analysis project Ga0308175, IMG submission 203893) | Soil microbial communities from UC Gill Tract Community Farm, Albany, California, United States - DLSLS.C.R1 | ecosystem: Environmental > Terrestrial > Soil > Agricultural land | place: USA...
GACCGCCGGCACGTGCACGTAATTCAGCGCGACCAGCTCGACGAGGTACCACGGCGCGTCGAAGCCGAGCCCGAAGCGAAGGGCGAGCGAGAGCACGATCGCGAGGGGGCCGGCGAGGCCGAGCAGGAAGACGAGCGCGCGTGCCGGAGGCCGGCCGTTGCGGACCTGCGGCAGCCACAGCCACGCATGGAGCGCCGGCAGGAAGAAGATGAGCGCGAACGGGTTTGTTGCCAGTACCAGCAACGCGACGATGCAGAGGCCGATCAGTGCGACAGCCTCGCCGGCGAGCTGCTCGTCCTGCCCTACCGGTCGTCGAGGCACGAGCCGGTGACGCGCCACGACCCAGCCGGCGAGGGCAACGGCGGCGAGCAGGATCAGGGCGCCGACAGGCCAGTCGCCTGACGAGGCAACAGCGGGGTTCGGTGGGCGCGGTACGCCGTGCGGCCAGGCGCCGAGGAACCGGAAGACGTAGAAGGCGATTCCGAGGAAGCCCCAGAAGCCGAGCCGGCTCTGCAGGGCGCGTGCGGCCGGGAGGAGCGCGATCCGCTTTCGCCGGCAGCGCGCGAAGAGGTCCACCACCGCCACGAACGGCGGGATCAGGAGACCGAAGAGCGCGAGCTCCACGGCCCAGCCGCGGACGATCCGGTTGCCGACCCAGATGAAGCTCGTCGTCCCCTGTGCGAGCTCGAGGCCTTGATCGAGCGAGCCGATGAGCTCCTGCACGGTCCGGCCCGTCGCCGCGAGCTGCCCGCCGTTCAGCGAGGCGGCGCGATCCGTGAACGCCTCCGGGGGGCGCTCGCCGGCGGTCGTCAGCGTCAACGCCGGAATCCCGCGCGCCACGAACGGCCCCTGGTCGTACAGGGTGAAGGGGAACGCAAGGTCAAGCAGCTGCTCGAGCGCGCCGGCCCGTCGCGCCGGCTTCCCGGTCTGCTCGAGGACGCGACGGCCCGCCGTCACGACGAGGGAGGCTGCGGGCGAGCGCGGTGCGTCTCCGGCGATCGCGATCCGCACCGGGCCTGCGCCGGCGATCGCCGTCAGGTTGAGCGCCGCGAGAATGTGGAACGGGGAGCGCCGGGCGAACCGGCGCGCGCCGAGCCCGCCGAAGGAGCCGCCGTCGGTGGAGAGAAAGACGACGGTATGGGCGGAGCGCACCCGCTGCGCGGCCGGCGCCCCCGGCTGGGCGTAGCCGCGCGCGAGCTCGACGAGCGCGGCGGTGCCGCTCGCGTTGTCGTTCGCCCCTGGCCCGGCTCCGGTGTCGTCGCGGTGAGCCATGACGACGATCGCATCCGACGAGCGGCCCGGGGCGATCGCCCAGACGTTTTGCAGGCGGACGCGCCCGAGGCCCGGCACCTGCGCCGTCCACGTGTCCGTCACCGACCGCAGCCCGTAGGGCGCCAGTTGGTCGCGGAACCACTGCGCCGCACGAATCGAGCCGGGGCCGCCGGGCGCCCGGTCCGGGAACTGCGTCGAGAACTGGGAGGCGAGCTCACGCGTCGCCTCTCCGTCGAAGTTCGGCGGCAGCAGGGGCGCCGCGAGCGCCGCCGGCCGCGTCGCGCTGAAGGCGAGCACGAGGAGCGCCAGCGCCGGAACGAGGAACATGGCGCGGTAGAGCCGCCCGCTGACGGGGCGCTCGAGCGAGCCGCGGCGTGCGCGGCCACGGCGCCCGGGTGGCGGGGACGCGGACATCCGAGGGCTATCCTGGCAGCGCCGAGGAGCGCATGACCGAGCCGTCCCCCACGATCCTGCTCGTCGACGACGAAGACTCCGTCCGGAAGGTCCTCGCATTTCCCCTCGAGAAGGACGGATACACCGTCATCCAGGCCTCAGACGGCGAAGAGGCGCTGCGGGAGTTCGCGGCGGCGGACGTCGACCTCGTCGTGCTCGACATCATGTTGCCGCGCCTGGACGGGCTGGAGGTCTGCAAACGGCTGCGGGCGACGAGCACGGTGCCGATCATCATGCTGACCGCCCGCGACGACGAGCTCGACAAGGTGATCGGGCTCGAGCTCGGCGCCGACGACTACATTACGAAGCCTTTCTCGATCCGGGAGTTTCGCTCGCGCGTCCGGGCGCTCCTGCGGCGGGCGAAGGCCCCGCACGTCGCCGGGGACGCGGGCGAGCGGATCGAGCACGAGGGCCTGACGATCGACGTGCCGCGGCGCTCGGTCGAGGTGCAGGGCCGGCCGGTGCAGCTGACATACGTGGAGTTCGAGCTCCTGCGGACGCTCGCGAGCCAGCCGGGCCGTGTCTTCAGCCGCAGGATGCTGCTCGAGGCGCTCTGGAAGAGCGCCGACTACCGGGATCCACGGACGATCGACGTGCACGTCCGCCACCTGCGCGAGAAGCTCGAGCCGGAGCCGCGGACGCCGGAGTTCATCCTGACGGTGCGCGGCGTCGGCTACCGCTTCCGCGACCGGTGAGCCCGCTCAAGAGCGTCGGCGGGCGCCTCGCGCTCGCGCTCCTCGCCGTCGTCGCGGGCGTCCTCGCGATCGTGTACGTGATCGTCGTCCCGTCCTACCGGCACTCGCTCGAGAACACGGAGCTGAACGGCCTCGCGGCGGCCGTCGAGCGCGTGATCCCGACCTTCCCGGCCGACCCGTCGCTCCAGCAGCAGTTCGCCTCGGAGGCGCAGCCGGAGGTGAATGCCCGCGTGATCGTCTTCGACCTGCTCGGCGCCCTGCCGGCGCCGCTCGTCCCCGTCGCCGACTCGAACCTGGAGAGCGACTCCAGCGACGTCCAGAACGACCGCATCGCCCTCGAGGCGATCCGCCACTCGACGCTCGCCCGCGGCGTGATCACCCGCAACGATCAGTCCTACGCCGAGGTGGCCTACCCGGTGGGCTCGTCGGTGGTGCTGCTCTCGGCGTCCCTGCACGACCAGCTCCAGGCCGTCTCGGTGGTGCGCAGCCGCGTCTTTCTCGCCGGAGCGCTCGCGACGGGCTTCGCCGTCCTCCTCGCGTACGCGGGCGCAAGCCTCTTCACGCGCCGGATCAGGCTCCTCGAGGAGGCAGCCGAGCGGATCGCCGCGGGCGACTTCGAGGAGCCGGTGGTCGACCACGGCGCGGACGAGCTCGGCCAGCTTGCCCGGACGTTCGAGCGGATGCGGCTGCGACTCTCCACGCTCGACCGCGCCCGCGGCGAGTTCATCGCGAACGCGTCGCACGAGCTTCGAACGCCGCTCTTCTCGCTCGGCGGGTTCCTCGAGCTGCTCGACGACCCCGAGATGGACGATTCGACCCGCGAGGAGTTCCTGGCGCAGATGCGCGAGCAGGTCGCGCGCCTGACGAAGCTCGCGACCGACCTGCTCGACCTGTCGCGCCTCGATGCCGGCCGGCTCGCGGTCGCGCGGGAGACGATCGACCTCGCAGAGCTCGCGGACGAGCTCGCGGTCGAGTTCGGCCCCCGGGCTGCCGCGGCGGGGCATCCGCTGGAGACCGTGGACGGCACGCCGATCCCGGCTCGCGGGGACGCCGAACGGGTGCTCCAGGTAGGACGGGTGCTGGTCGAGAACGCCCTGATCCACACGCCCGCCGGCACGACCGTGCGGCTTTCGGCCGCGACCGAGGGCGGCCGCGCGATGCTGACGGTGGCCGACGACGGGCCCGGGATCCCGGCGGAGGCGCACCGGCGGATCTTCGAGCGCTTCTCCCGTCTCGACGGCGGGCGCGCCTCGGGCAGCGGCCTCGGCCTCGCGATCGCGCGCGAGCTGGCGGAGCTGATGGGCGGTCGCGTCGAGCTGGACGCGCGCGACGGCTGGACGCGCTTCGCGGTCGTCCTGACCGCGGAGCCGGACGATTCGACGTGAAAACGCGCAAACGCCCTGTTTGAGCCAAATCTGCCGAAGCGACCCGTGAGCGCGCTAGAGTCCGGCGGTGCGCCCGAGCTCACCCGTCCTCGCTCTCGTCGCGGCAGTCGTGGGCGGCGCGGTCGTCCTCGGGGTCGCGGCGGCGGCCGGCTGGCTGCACACGGGCGGCACGAAGACGGTGCTCGTCCCGCAGCCCGCCCCCACGGCGGGCGACGCGACGGGTCCCGTGCTCGTCGCCAAGCCGCTTGCCGGGAACGGCTTCCAGCCCGCGCAGATCTACCGGCAGCGCTCGGCCGGCGTCGTCACGATCGTCTCCTACTTCGACTCCGCGGGCTCCCCCAACGCCAGTGCGGGCCAGGGCTCCGGCTTCGTCGTGAGCGCCTCCGGGCTGATCCTGACGAACGCTCATGTGATCTCGACCGCGGGGGACGGTCGGCTCGGCTCGGCCACCCCGGCGCACACCGTCTATGTCGAGTTCTCGGACGGCGACCGGGTTCCGGCGAAGATCGTCGGCTACGACCTCTTCGACGACGTCGGCGTGATCCGCGTCGATCGGGCCCAGCACCCGCTCGACCCGGTGCCGCTCGGCGTCTCCGCCAGGGTGGTCGTGGGCGAGCCGGTGGCGGCGATCGGCAGCCCCTTCGGGAACACCGACTCCCTCTCCGTCGGCGTCGTCTCGGCGGTCCATCGCGCCATTCCCTCGCTGACGACCCGTTTCGACATCGTCGATGCGATCCAGACGGACGCGCCGATCAACCACGGCAACTCCGGCGGACCGCTCTTCGACGCCCGCGGCCGCGTGGTCGGCATCAACGCGCAGATCCGTTCGAGCGGCAACGGCTCCGGCTTCGAGGGCGTCGGCTTCGCGGTCCCGATCGACTCGGCCCGCCGTTCCATGCAGCAGCTGCTTCAGAACGGCGTCGTCCGCTACGCGTACGTCGGGATCACGACGGAGGATCTGACGCCGTCGATTGCCCGGAAGTTCGGCTACGCCGCGAAGCAGGGCGCCTTGATCGACGTCGTCCAGCCGGGCAGCGCGGCCGCGCGGGCGGGCCTGAAGGCCGGGACGAAGGATGCGGTCTTCGAGGGGCAGGGCGTGAAGACCGGCGGCGACGCGATCGTCGCGATCGACGGCGTGACGGTTCGGAATGCGGGCGACGTCGTGCGGATCGTCTCCGAGCGCCTCCTGCCCGGGGAGCGGGCGCGGTTCACCGTCGTCCGCGGGACGGCCCGGCGAACCGTGAGCGTCACGCTGGACGAGCGCCGCGCCACCGGGTGATCGGGTTAGGAAACGGCTCGCGGAGGGAACCGCTCCGGGACAAGTGATTTCTTCGCGCAGGATTCGGAGGATTCGGCAGGTTTAGCTTCCGAATTCGTGGGAAACTGACATGAGATGACGAGCGCCAACGGCACCGGGCACCTCCATGCCATCAGGCTGACGATCCCGGCGAAGCCCGAATACATCACGCTCGGCCGGCTCGCGCTGACGGGGATCGCCCGGCTGCGGACCGAGCCGATGACGCAGGAGGCGCTCGGAGACCTCAAGCTCGCGCTCACCGAGGCGTGCACCAACTCGGTCCGGCATGCCTACGACGGCGGCGAAGGCTGCGTCGAGATCCTCTACGAACTGCACGCCGACAGGCTCGTCGTGGAGGTCGCAGACGAGGGCGAGGGCTTCGACGAGCCGCCCGAGGTGAGTCTGGACCTGAACGGCGCGGCCATGTCGGAAGGCGGGCTCGGCATCGCGATCATCAGGGCGCTCGTCGACGAGTTCGAGATTCGCGAGCGCGCGGAGGGCGGCTCGTCGCTGCGCTTCGTCAAGAAGTTCTAGCCGACGGTTGCCCGATCGCCGCAAGCTGATCGTCGTCTCGAACCGCGGCCCCGTCGCCTACGAGCGCGTGGACGGCCGGCGTGTGGCGCGGCGCGGCGGCGGTGGGCTCGCGACGGCGCTCCGGGGGCTGCAGCAGCTCCACGACGTGACGTGGATCGCGAGTGCGATGACCGAGGAGGACCGCGCCGTCGCCGCCGAGGGCGGCGGCGAGGCCGTGCTCGTCGCGCACGACGAGGCGGCGTACGACCTCTACTACAACGTCGTCGCGAACCCGATGCTGTGGTTCATCCAGCACGCGCTCTGGGCGCGCGCGGAGACCCCCTCGCTCGGCCGCGACTTTCACGAGGCCTGGCACGACGGCTATGTGCGGGTCAACCGCTCGTTCGCCGAAGCAGTCGTTGTCGAACTGGACAACAACCCGGGCGCAACGGTGTTCTTTCACGACTATCACCTCTACCTCGCACCGCGGTTCGTGCGTGACGCACGGCCCGACGCGCGCCTCGCGCACTTCGTGCACATCCCGTGGCCGACCGACTGGACCGTCTTGCCGGAGCCGATGCGCGGCGCCGTCTACGACGGCCTGCTTGCGAACGACGTCGTTTCCTTTCACACCGAGCGGTGGGCGCGCAATTTCGAGTTGAGCTGCTCCGGTACCGGGAGGACGCGCATCACGCACCACGCGATCTCGGTCGACGTGGCCGAGTTCGAGGAGCTGAGCTCGAGCGACGCCGTGCGCGCGGAGCAGGCTCGGCTGCCTCGCCCGGAGCGGCTGATCGTGCGCGTCGACCGCACGGATCCGTCGAAGAACATCGTGCGCGGCTTCCGCGCGTTCGAGCTGCTGCTCGAGACCCATCCCGAGCACCAGGGTCGCGCCAAGCTGCTCGCCCTGCTCGACCCGTCGCGCCAGGCCATTCCCGTCTACGCCGAGTACGCGGCCGCGATCGAGGCGGCTGCGGCCTCGGTGAACGAGCGCTTTCCGGGCGCGGTCGACCTGCGCGTCGAGGACAACTTCCCGCAGTCGATCGCGGCCTTCACACGCTACGACGTGCTGCTCGTGAACCCCGTCTACGACGGAATGAACCTCGTTGCAAAAGAGGGTCCGCTCGTGAACGAGCGGGACGGTGTGCTTGTCCTCTCCGAGAACGCCGGCGCGCACGAGGAGCTCGGTGAGTGGGCGATCACGATCAACCCGTTCGACCTCTGGGGCCAGGCCGAGGCGCTGCACGAGGCGCTCTCGATGGACCCTGCAGAACGCGCGCGTCGCGCCGAGGCGCTCCGTTCACATGTCCGTGAGCACGACGTCGGCCGCTGGATCGACGGGTTGCTCACCGACCTCGATCGGGTGTAGGCGTACGCTTCCGCACATGAACGAGCTGTCGCACGTCGACGACACGGGGGCCGTCCGGATGGTCGACGTCGGCGCGAAGCCGGCGCAGCGGCGGCGCGCAGTCGCGCGCGCGCTCGTTCGGATGAGACCCGCCACCGCCGCGCGCCTGCGCGAGCTGCCGAAGGGCGACGCGCTGACGACCGCGCAGCTCGCGGGGATCATGGCGGCGAAGCGCACGTCCGAGCTGATCCCGCTCTGCCATCCGCTCGCGCTGTCGCATGTGGCGGTCGAGGTGCGCGTGAGCGGCGAGGGGGTCGAGATTGTCGCGTCCGCGGAGACGACGGCGCAGACCGGCGTCGAGATGGAAGCCCTGACCGGTGCCTCGGTCGCGGCCCTGACCGTGTACGACATGGCGAAGGCGATCGACAGGGAGATGACGTTCTCGGTCGAGCTCGTCGAGAAGGTGAAGGAGTGAGGGCGGCCGTGCTGACGGTCTCGGACCGCGTCTCTCGCGGGGAGGCCGACGACGCGAGCGGCGACGTGCTCGACGAGCTCCTTCGCGCGGATGGGTTCGAGACCGAGCGCCGCGTCGTCGCAGACGAGGCCGCAGACATCGCGTCGGCGATCGAAGAGCTCGCTGTGGACCGGAGCCTCGTTCTCACGACGGGCGGCACCGGCCTCGCCCCGCGTGACGTGACGCCCGAGGCGACGCGCGAGGTGATCGAGCGCGAGGCGCCCGGCATCGCCGAGGCCCTGCGCGCCGACTCGATCGCGAAGACGCCGCACGGCCTGCTCTCGCGCGGCGTCGCAGGCGTCCGCGGCCGCACGCTGGTCGTCAACCTGCCCGGCTCGCCCGGCGGCTGCCGCGACGGCTACGCGGTGCTCGGCCCGGCGCTTCGCCACGCGCTCGCGCTCCTCGCCGACGCGCCGACGGCGCACGAGCAGACCTAGATCCGATGAGGGTCGCCCGCCTCTACTACCGGCTCGTCAAGTTCGAGCACACGATTTTCGCGCTGCCCTTCGCCTACGTCGGCGCGTTTCTCGCCGTCGACGGCGTTCCCTCGGCACACGATCTCTTCTGGATCACGCTGGCGATGGTCGGGGCGCGCTCGCTCGCAATGGCGCTCAACCGCCTGATCGACGCGCGCGTCGACGCGTTGAACCCGCGCACCGCGACCCGCGAGCTTCCGTCGGGCGCGCTGTCGGCGAAGGACGTGCTCATGTTCTGCGCGAGTGCGCTCGCGCTCTACGCCGTCTCGGTGTGGCAGCTCGACCCGCTCGTGCGCTGGCTCTCGCCGATCCCCGTCGTCGCATTCGTCGTCTATCCGTACCTCAAGCGCTTCACGTGGCTCTGCCACCTGTGGCTCGGCGCGGTCGACGGCCTCGCGCCCGTCGGCGCCTGGGCGGCGATCAGGGGGCAGCTGCCGTGGCAGGCGTGGGCGCTCGGCGCGGCGGTCGCCGCGTGGGTCGCCGGCTTCGATCTCTTCTACGCGCTCTTCGACGTCGATGTCGACCGGGAGCAGGGTCTCCATTCCTGGGCGACGCGGTTCGGCGAGCGCGGCGCGTTCGCCGGTGCACGACTGCTGCACCTTGCGACCGTCGTGCTGCTGATCGCCGCCGGCGCCGGGCTGCACGTGGGGCTTCTCTACTGGCTCGGCGTCGTGTGCGTCGCCGCGCTCCTCTTCTACGAGCACTCGCTCGTCCGGCCGGGCGACCTGCGCCGGCTGGACGCCGCGTTCTTCACGATGAACGGCGTCATCTCCGTCGCGTTCTTCGCGTTCGTGCTCGCGGATGTTCTGTGAACGTCGGGCTGCTGCACCCCGGCGAGATGGGATCGGCGATCGGCGACCTGCTCGTCGGCAACGGCCACGACGTGCTCTGGGCGTCCGGCGGGCGGAGCGACGAAACGCGCGCCCGCGCCGCCGCGTTCCGGGACGTCGAGACCGTCGAGCAGCTCGCGCGGGAGTCCGGTTTCGTGCTCTCGGTCTGCCCGCCGCACGCCGCGCTCGAGGTTGCCCGCGCCGTGCGCGGCTTCGGCGGGTTGTACGTGGACGCGAATGCCGTCTCGCCCGCCACGTCGCGTGAGATCGGCGCTCTGCAGCCGGCGTTCGTCGACGGCGGCATCGTCGGCGGCCCGCCCCGGGAGCCGGGCACGCGCCTCTATCTGTCCGGCGCACGCGCGGCGGAGGTGGCATCGCTCTTCGACGGCACCCTCCTCGAGACGAGGATCGTCGGGGACGCGTCGGCGCTGAAGATGGCGTACGCCGCGTGGTCGAAGGGCTCCGCCGCGCTGCTGCTCGCGATTCGCGACGTCGCACGGCACTACGGCGTCGAGGCGCCGCTCCTCGCCGAATGGAGCGAGTCGATCCCTGAGCTGCACGACCGGCTGGCGCGTGCGGAGCGGTCCGCCGCCTCGAAGGGTTGGCGCTGGGCGGGCGAGATGGACGAGATCGCAGCCACGTTCGCCGCCGCGGGGCAGCCCGACGGCTTCCATCGCGCGGCCGCCGAGGTGTATCGGAGGTGATCGAGGCGCGCGCGCTCTCGATGCGCTACGGCGACCGGCGTGTCTTCCGGGACGTGGACGTCGAGCTCGCGGACGGCGCCTTCCTGCTCGTCACCGGCCCGAACGGCTCGGGCAAGACGACGCTCCTGCGCGTGCTCGCAGGCCTCACCGCACCGACCTCGGGCGAGCTGCGCCGGCCGGAGCGGCACACGATCGGCTACCTCGGCCACGACCCGCTCGTCTACCGCGAGCTGACGCCGCTCGAGAACCTGGCGCTCTTCGGCCGTCTCTACCGCCTCCCGGAGCGCGGCGAGCGCATCGGCATGCTGCTCGAGCGGTTCGGCCTCTGGGGCGTGCGCCACGAGCGCGTGTCGACGTTCTCTCGTGGGATGCAGCAGCGGCTCGGCCTCTGCCGCGTGCTGCTCCACGACCCGCAGCTCCTCCTCCTCGACGAGCCGTACAACGCGCTCGACGCGCAGGGCGCCGCGCTTCTCGACGACCTGCTCGGCGAGGATCGCACGCACGTGGTCGCGACCCACGAGCCGCAGCGTGTCGAAGCGCGCGCGACGCAGCGGCTGGCGTTCGCGTGAGTCGCCCGGTGCCGAAGTGAGCTACTTCGGCGACGTCGTCGCACTGACGCGGAAGGACCTGCTCCTCGAGCTGCGGGCAAAGGAGACCTTGCCGTCGATGCTCCTGTTCGTGCTCGCCGCGCTGACGATCTTCCACTTCGCGCTGCCGCGCGGCGCCGGCCACACCGCGGCGCTCGGCCTCCTCTGGTCGGCGCTGATCTTCACCGCCCTCCTCGGGCTGACCCGGGCGTTCGTGGCCGAGCGCGAGCAGGGTATGTTCGACGCGCTCGTGCTGGCGCCGTGCGACCGCAGCGCCATCTGGCTCGCGAAGTCCCTCGCCGTGCTGGCCTTCCTCGCCGCGGCGGAGGTCGTCGCGCTCCCGGCGTTCGCAGCCTTCTTCTCGGGCATCGGGGGCCGTACCATCGCTGCGGTGGCACTGGCCGACCTCGGGATCGCGGCCGTCGGCACGCTCTTCGGCGCGATGGCGGTCGCCGGGCGCGCTCGCGAGCTCCTCCTGCCGCTCCTCTTCCTGCCGATGGCGATCCCGATCGTGGTCGGCGGCGTGGGCGGCTACCTCTGGTTCCTCGTGCTGTACGACGCGATCTTCGTCGTGCTCGCGTGGGCCACGTTCGAGTACGTCGTCGCAGAGGTCTAGGACTACCATTCGCGCCGTGAAGCTCCCTGCGTTCGCCGCCGCCACGGCCGGCCTGGTCGCTCTCGCCGTCGCGCTCGTCTTCTTCTACGTGCCGTCCGACGCCGACCAGGGGTTCTCGCAGCGCATCTTCTACTTCCACGTCCCGATCGCGCTCACCTCGTACGTCTGTTTCGGCTGGGGTGCCTGGAAGGCGCTCCGCTACCTGCGGAGCCGCGACGCGCGCGCCGACACCGAGAGCTACGTCGCGATCCATCAGGGCGTCATGTTCGGCGCGCTGACGCTCATCACGGGCTCGATCTGGGCGAAGGCGTCCTGGGGCGTGTGGTGGTCGTGGGGCGAGAACCAGCTCGTGCTCTTTCTCGTGCTCTTCCTCTTCTACTGCGCGTACTTCATGCTGCGCTTCTCCGTCGACGCCGGCGCGTCGCGCGCGAACATGAGCGCCGTCTATGCGCTCTTCGGCGTGGTGCTGATTCCCGTCTCGTTCCTCGCGATCAGGCTCTCGCAGAACTTCATCCATCCGGTCGTGTTCAACTCCCACGGCCCGCAGATGACCGGCGCCCAGTTTCTCACGTTCTGCGTCTCGTTCGCCGCCGTGCTCGCGCTGTTCGCGACGCTCTACCGCGTCGAGCTCGCCGGCAAGCGGATCGACGCGCACCTGCGGGAGCTGCGCGAGCTGCTGGCGTGACGAGCAGCCCTCCATCCGAGTGGCAGTACGTGGCGGCGGCGTACCTCGTCGTCTTCGTCACGCTGCTCCTCTGGGTCGCGATCGTCGCGGCCAAGCTCCAGCGCCTCCAGCGGCAGCTGGGCGAGCTCGTCGAGCAGGCGCGCAACCGTGGCTGAGGTGCTCTTCTGGCCGGCCGTGCTCGGCTACGGCGAGGCGGCTTTCGCCTACGCGACCGTTCGCACTTCGCGGGCTGCCACGTGGGGCGTGCGGCTCGGGTGGCTCGCACAGACCGCGCTCCTCGGCGCGCAGGCGGCGCACGCCGGTGCGTTCCCGTGGTCGACGTGGGCGGGCTCGCTCAACCTCTTCGTCTGGCTCGTCGTCGGCGCGTACCTGATCTGGGGCTGCCGGCCGCGCTACCGGCTCCTCGGTCTCGCCGTGATGCCGCTCGCCCTCGTGCTCTTCGTCGTCGCGCGGATCGGCGGCGGCACGCGCGCGGGCGCCCACTCGAGCGACGGCAACCTCTTCCTCGTGCTGCACGTCGGCTTCGTGCTCGCGGCGTTCGCCGGCTTCACGCTCGCCGCCGCGCTCGCCGGCCTCTACCTCTGGCAGGAGCGCCGGCTGAAGCGCCGCGCCGCCGACATCCTGCGGCTGCGCCTGCCGCCGCTCGCCGCGCTCGAGCGGCTGGCGTCGCGCACGATCGCTGTCTCCCTGCCGCTCCTGACGCTCGGTCTCGTCGCGGGCGTCGTCCGCCAGCGCGAGCGGGGCGGCTCGATCGACGCGCTCGAGGTGCTCACCGTCCTGACGTGGATCGTCTACGGCGGCTTCCTCGCGCTCCGGCCGACGGGCCGCCGGGCCGCGTACCTCGCCGTCTGCGGCTTCGCGCTCGTGATCGTCGCCCGCCTGGCGCTCGCCGGGGGCCACTTCGCATGACGCTGGCGCTCGTCGGGTTGTCGCACCACGTCGCGCCGGTCGAGCTGCGGGAGCGGGTGACGCTCGGGCTCGACGCCGCGTCCGAGCTCGCGCGCGAGCTCGGCGACGCGGTCTGCCTCTCGACGTGCAACCGCACGGAGCTCTACCTTGCGGACGCCGACGACGAGCAGGCGCTCGCCGCGCTCGGCCGGATCGCCGGTGAGCCGCTCGACGGGGTCGCCTACCGGCTGCACGAGGACGCCGCGGCGCTCCATCTGTTCCGCGTCGCCGCGGGGCTCGACTCGCTCGTGCCCGGTGAAGGGGAGATCCTCGGCCAGGTGCGCAGCGCGTACGAGGCGGTCACGCCGGGGCCGCTGCTCGACCGTGTCTTCCGCCAGGCGCTGGCCGTCGGCAAGCGCGTGCGCACCGAGACGGCGATCGGCGAAAGCCCTGCATCGGTCTCGTCGGCCGCCGCCGCGCTCGCCGCGCAGGTGTTCGGCGACCTGCGCGGCCGCCGCGTTCTTCTGATCGGGGCCGGCAGGATCGGCGAGCTCGCCGCGGGAAACCTCGCCTCGCGCGGCGCCGAGATCGCGTTCGTCGCGAACCGCACCGCGGACGGCGCGCGGGAGCTCGCACAGCGCTTCGGCGGCGCGGCGCTCACGCTCGACGAGCTCCCGGCGCGGCTCGGCGAAGTCGACGTCGTCGTCTCCTCGACGAGCGCGCCCGAGCCGGTGCTGCTCGCGGGCGACATCCCCGGGAAGCGGCGTGCGCCGCTCTTCTTCATCGACATCGCGGTGCCGCGCGATCTCGACGCTGCGATAGCGCGCCTCGACGGCTGCTTCCTCTATGACATCGACGATCTCGAAGCCGTCGTCGCCGAGACCCTCAGCGGGCGCCGCAGCGAGGCGGAGCGTGCCGAGCAGCTCGTGGCCGAGGAGGCCGAGCGGTTCCGCGCGTGGCGTGCGTCGCTCGACGTCGTGCCGGCGATCGCATCGCTGCGTGCGCACGCGGAGGAGATTCGTGCAGCCGAGCTCGCCAAGCTGAACGGCCGCGTCAGCGACGACGAACGCAGGACGATCGAGTCGGTGACGGCGCAGATCCTGAACAAGCTCCTGCATCTCCCGACGGTGCGGATGAAGGAGGCCGCAGTCGGCGCCGACGGTGCCGCGTACGCAAACGCGGTCAGGCACCTCTTCGGCCTCGAAGACGATGTCTAGGACGCGCGCGTGCTGATCCGGATCGGCTCGCGCGGCTCCAGGCTCGCGCTCACGCAGGCCGAGCAGGCCGCGGCGGCGCTCCGGCGCGACGGCGTCGAGGTTGCGCTGGTGCCGATGACGACCGCCGGCGATCGCGACCGCACGAGCCCCTTCGGACAGATCGGCGAGCGTGGCGTCTTCGTGAAGGAGATCGAGGAGGCTCTGCTCGCCGGACGCATCGACATCGCCGTCCACTCCGCGAAGGACATGACCTCGACCGACACTGACGGCCTCGCCGTCGGCGCCTTCCTCGAGCGCGACGATCCCCGCGACGCGCTGGTCGGCGCGGACGCGATCAGGCCCGGGATGCGCATCGGCACCGCGTCGGTTCGCCGGCGTGCGCAGCTCCTCGCGCTCGAGCCGACGCTCTCGATCGAGCCGATGCGCGGCAACATCGACACGCGCCTGCGCAAGCGTCGGGAGCGCGGTCTCGACGCGATCGTCCTCGCGGCGTGCGGGCTCGACCGGCTCGGGCTGCAGGACGAGATCGGCCTGCGCCTCGATCCGGAGCAGATGCTTCCCGAAGCGGCGCAGGGCGCGCTCGCGCTCCAGGTGCGCGCCGGAGAGGAGGAGCTCGTTGCGTCCGTCGACGACGCCGAGACGCGCCGCCGCGTCGAGCCGGAGCGGCAGTGCGTCGCGATCGTCGGGGCCGGCTGCCTCGCTCCCGTCGCGGCCCATCACGACGGGACGACGCTGCACGCGCTGATCGCGGACGAGAACGGAGCGTGGATCGAGCGGCGCTCGGGTGACGACCCGGTCGCGCTCGCAGAAGCGCTCGCCGGGCTCGCAGCTGCGCGATGAGGGTGATCGTCACGCGGCCGCGCGCCCAGGCGCGGCCGCTGGTCGAGGCGCTGGAGGCGCTCGGAGCGGAGGTTGCCGAGTGCCCGCTGATCGAGATCGAGCGAACCTCCGACGATCCGGTCGACGCGGCCGGGTACGACTGGGTGGTCGTCACGAGCCCGAACGGCGCGGATGAGATTGCGCGCCGCGGCCGCAACCTGCCGCCGGTCGCCGCCGTCGGCCCGGGTACCGCGGAGGCGTTGCGTGCCCACGGCATCGAGCCCGCCTTCGTCCCGCGGGAGTCGTCGCAGGACGGCCTCGTGCGCGAGTTCCCGCGGCCGTCCGGGCGGGTGCTCTTCGCCGCGGCCGAGGGCGCGCGCCGCGCGCCGGTCGAGGAGCTCGGCGCCGACTTCGTCCCGCTCTACCGGACGCGGCTGCTTACGCCCGAGCCGCCGCCGGGCGACCTCGTCGTCCTCGCCTCGGGCTCCGCGGCGCGCGCCTACGCCGCCGTCGGCGGCGCCGCGCCCGCCGTCAGCATCGGCCCGGAGACGACGCGCGCCGCGGAGACCGCCGGGCTGACCGTCGCCGCGGAGGCGCCGACACACGACCTCGCTGGGCTCGTCGCGGCGGTGCGCGATCTGATGGAGTCCCACCCGTGAGCGTCATCACGTTCATGACCGATTTCGGACTTCAGGACGATTTCGTGGGGACCTGCCACGGTGTGATCGCCGGAATCGCCCCGGACGCGCGGGTGATCGACGTCACGCACGGGATTGCGCCCCAGGCGGTGCTGCAGGGCGCACTCGTGCTCCGGAACACGACCCCGTACATGCCGGTCGGCGTGCACCTCGCCGTGGTCGATCCGGGAGTGGGCGGCGACCGCCGTGCGGTCGCACTGCGGACGAACGACGGCCGCGTGTTCGTCGGCCCCGACAATGGCCTGTTGACGCTCGTCGCCGACGAGCTCGGCATCGATGCGGCGTACGAGCTGACGGCCGAGCGCTACCGCCTGCCGGATGTCTCGCACACGTTCCACGCCCGCGATGTCTTCGCGCCCGCCGCTGCACATCTCGCTGCGGGCGTCGAGCTCGCGGAGCTCGGGCCTGCTCTCGATCCCGCGGAGCTCGTACGCGTCGTCGTCCCGGATCCCGAGCTCGGCCGCTCGCAGATCTCGGCGACGGTGCTCAGCGTCGATCGCTTCGGCAACATCGCGACGAATGCGCGCCGCAGGCACCTCGACGCGCTCGGCCTCGAGAACGGCGACCGGGCGGAGGTGCGCGTCGCGCTCGACCGCTACTACGCGATCGTCGCAGACACGTTCGCCGACGCGCCGACCGGAGAGCTGATCCTCTACGAGGACTCCTCGGCGCTCGTCACGCTGGCGATCAGCCTCGGCGACGCCGCGAGGCTGACGGGCGCAGACGCGGGCGACGAGCTCAGGATCGTCGCCGGATGACCCCCGGCCAGCGCTTCGCACGCCTGGTCGCCTCGACGGTCGTGCGCGCGCCGTTCCTCTGGCGGTTCTTTCGCGGCGGCCTGACGCGGATGTTCGACCGGCTCGCGCCGGAGTGGGATGCGACGCGCATCGACCGCACGAAGCTCGCGCCGATGGTCGCTGCGCTCGAGTCGCTTCCCGACCCGCCGCTTCGCGTCCTCGATGCCGGGACCGGCAGCGGCGCCGTCGCGCGGCTCGCAGCGGAGCTCTTCCCCGGTGCGCAGGTGACCGGCATCGATGCGTCCGCAGGCATGGTCGCCGAGGCGCGCCGGCTTGCGAGCAGCGAGCGCGAGCGGTACGAGCTAGCCGACGCGTCCGCCCTGCCTTTCCCGGACGCGAGCTTCGACCTCGTGACGCTGAACAACATGATTCCGTTCTTCGACGAGCTCGCGCGGGTGACGGCGACGGGCGGTGCCGTTGCCGTCTGTTACACGCGCGGCGCCGAGACCCCGATCTGGGTGCCGCTCGCGCGGGTGCGGCGGGAGCTCGAGCGGCGCGGCTTCGCGCACGTCGGCGACTTCGCGGTCGGCCCCGGGCTCGCGCTCCTCGCCCGCAAGGAGTGACGGCTACACTTCCGCGCGCGGCGAGGTAGCTCAGTTGGTAGAGCACACGGCTGAAAACCGTGGTGTCGCCGGTTCAAGTCCGGCCCTCGCCATCTCGGATTGCGTCGTCAGCCCGGGCGGATATACGACTGGAACATCCCCGACGACCCGAGGACGGTACAACCCACGCATTCGCCGGGTCGGCCCATCACGGTCGCGCCGGGAGGGGCGCTCTGGTCGTCGCTCAGGATCACGATCGAGGAACGCGGTCGTCCCGCGAGCAGGCCGAACAGGAGCGACCCGATGTATGCCCCGTGGTCGGAGCGGCGTGCGTAGATCGTCCCGCCGTGGCGCAGGGCACCGTCGAAGGCAGGCTTGAATCCCGCTTCGAACTGGTCGGCGCGCTTCGGGCCTTCCCGGTGGTACACGACCTGCCAACGAATAGCTTCGGCCGAGAAGCCGAGGACCAGGATCGCGACGAGGGCCGACCGGAGAGCGACGCGTTGCAGCGACGCGATCCACTCCAGCGCCGGAATCATCAGGACTGCCATGAA
>Ga0308175_100001301_pt1 | contig 16885 bp, 17 predicted proteins | sample PhyCR1_3_FD_203893 | JGI IMG/M metagenome (GOLD analysis project Ga0308175, IMG submission 203893) | Soil microbial communities from UC Gill Tract Community Farm, Albany, California, United States - DLSLS.C.R1 | ecosystem: Environmental > Terrestrial > Soil > Agricultural land | place: USA...
GACCGCCACACTTCCCAGACGCCGGAGCAGCTCTCCCGGATCGGCCATCCGATTCCTCGCCGCCTCTTGAAGGAACACCAAGTCCTTTTCGCGTCCGGCAATGAGCTTGGCGATGAGCAAGTCATGGATTTCGAGGCACAGACCCTTCGCGCCTCGCGTGTTCTCGTTCCGGATCTCGACGAGCCGATCCTTCCATCCTTCGGGCAAGATCGCGGTTTCCTCAGCGACTCCTTGAGCGTAATAGCCGAACGTCTGATGGAATGGGGACAGCTCGCCGATGCTGCCCTCGATGAGATCGGCGCGCTCGGGATGATGCAGTGGAAAGAGGTCGGCCACCTTGGAGACACGCATGGGCTCCGGAGCGTTCGGGAATTGCCCCAGGACCGCCTGGCTGCCGATGACCACGATCGTATCGTCGTCGGCGATGACCGCGGCGGCGCGGATGAGATGCTCGAGCTGGTCTCGGGTCATGGCCCTTGCGGGAAGCGCTCCCGCGTCTCGCGCCAGATCTTCCAACGCTCCCGGGGCGCCAGCGCCCCGGCGAACGGGCTCGACTGGCGGAGCTCTGTCGCCAGCTCGCTGCGCTCGACCAGGAAAGCCGCGATCGAGGCGGCGTCACCCTTCAGGACCTCCGCCCACTTCCGGGCATAGAATCGCGCGCCTTCACGGGACGCCAACCATCCCTCAACGCGCCGGCGTGCCTTTTCGAGAATCTCCGGATGGTCCCGCAGGCGCTCGGCGATGGCGCCGTGGTACGCGATGCTCCGTTCCTCTGCGAGTAGGTGTAGATCCATGCCAAGAAAGACGTTAGCACATCGCGGCTTGCGTGCTCGTATCACCAGGGCAGCGCTGGAATGTCAGTACTATCGGTTTTTGTCTTCGAAGGAGAACCGGGCCACTCCAAAGCGGGCCGCAGCCTCCAGCAGAGGGCCATCGAGGCTGGCCAGGGGCAGGCCGGTGCGGACCGCCAGGTCGAGGTAGCTGGCATCGTAGGAGGACAGGCCGTGCTCGCGGGCCAGGCCGAGGATCTCTCCAAGCGGGCGGACATCCCCGTCAAGCGTGATCGGAAGACTCTGGAGCAACTCTACGAAACGGAGAGATTGAGCCGGGAGCAAACGCTTCTTCCTCTCTCCGACGACGAGGACGTTAGTCACCTCCAAAGACCAGATGGGAGGCACCACGGCCTCCCCCTCGGCCAGAGCCTCGAGGACACTCTCGGAGTACGGAGTGGCCTCGTCTTCGAAGCACCAAGCCATCGTCATCGAGCAATCGAGAGCGAAACGATTCACCCGTGGCGGCCCTCCGCGATCATCTCCCGGACGGAGAGTCCGCCCAGAGTGATTCCGCGGCGGAATTCTCGCAACTGGCGGATGATTTCCCGGGCATCCGGCTTCTGCATGAGCGGCACGGGGACGAGCAGCGCAACCGGCATCCCGTTTTTGGTAATCGCCACCCGTTCTCCGCGAGTGACCTCTTCGAGGAGCTGGGAAAGGTGGGTCTTGGCTTCATAGGCACCGACGGTTCGCATAGAGTCCTCCGCGACTGGTCGGCCACTAGTCTAGCAGATTACCTGCCCAACTGCCACCATCGTCGCGGCAGCGCCGGATGAGATGCTTGAGCTGGTCTCGGGTCATGGGCGCTGTCGATTTCGCGGTGGCCCGTTCGACCATGGGGTAGAGCCGGGGAGCCGGTCTCCCCGGAAGAGACACCCGAAAGCTGGACGCCCAACATGGAAAGGACTGATCGTTATGCCCTCGAATACAGTACGGCTTCACCGTGTTCTTCGCGCGACGCCTGAGCGAGTCTATCGCGCCTTCCTCGATGCCGACGCCATGGTCAAGTGGCTGCCGCCGAACGGCTTCACCGGGAAGGTCCATCATCTCGATGCCAAAGTCGGCGGCACCTACCAGATGTCGTTCACGAATTTCTCCACAGGGAACAGCCACTCCTTTGGTGGAGAGTACCTGGAGCTGGTGCCCAACGAGCTCATCCGGCACACGGACACATTCGATGCCCCGGGCTTGCCCGGAGAGATGCAGACGACGATTACTCTGAAGCAGGTGTCCTGCGGAACCGAGCTCAACGTCGAGCAGAAAGGGATACCCGAAGCCATTCCGACCGAGGCCTGCTATCTCGGCTGGCAGGAATCGCTCACGCTCCTTGCGCAACTCGTTGAGGCGGAGATTCCAGAGTAAGGACGGAATTCAGGGCCCCCAGGGGGGCCGGGCCAAAGGGGTGCCATGCGAATCTAGAAAGATGGGCTGAGCGCTCAGAAACCTTTAAAAGGCCCTCAAGGAGGCCTCTAGACGTCTCAGCCTGCCTCTCAGCTTTCGGCAACATCGCGCGGTAGGCCGCCACGATTGCAAGCCACCGCGTGGCGCGTGGCTTAGCAGCCTGCGACGCCCGGGCTGTCGCTACAGACGAAGAACCCGGAGGCATGGCAACCGGCGCCATCGGAGTAGGAGTAACACGCGATGGCGCTGGCGAAGTACTGGGTGCGGCCCAGCCCGCTGTCACAGGTGATCGAGCACTTGACGAAGGGACAGCTACCTGAGGATCGCGGGCTTGACAGCTCGGCCGTACCGAGGTTGGCTTCAGGCCCGGAAGCCGTCGTGGCGATGATGTTGTCCTTGGCGGTCTTGCCCTCCGGGAGATCTTGGGCGAGACCCGGCCGGGCGAACGCCAGCAGGACCAGTACGACCATGCAGGGCAGGAGAAGCCGGCGGACGTTGAGCTGGGTATCGAGGTCTGAGGTGCTCGGACGCTTCATCGATATTCCTCCTTGTACAGCCCATTACTATAACACCTCGCTAAATCTTGATGAGCACCCGCCGCCGATACAGGATCGCCATCAACCCCCACCAGAGGCCGAGGAAGGCCAGCGCCCAGGCGAACGAGGCGGCATAGTCCGGCAGCCAGGAGGCGAAGAGGTGACGGTAGAGCCATTGTTGCAGGGTGACCGTCTCACCCCCCTCCGTCGTATGGATCAGATAGAGGATCTTGGCCATCAGGGTGCTGCCGAAGAAGGCCACGATGGCGTTGGTGCCGAAGACCAGGAAGGGGCGCGCCCAGGCGTTCCACCCTCTCCGGTCGGCGAGCTCATAGGTCGCGGCGAGCAGCAGCAGCGCCAGCCCGGCGGTGAGCAGGACGTAGGTGCTCGTCCAGAGATTCTTGTTGATGGGGAACCAGCGGCCCAGGACGAGCCCGGCGATCGTGGCAACGCACCCCCAGAGCAGCAGGCCCATCAGCTTCTCGCGCCGGGTCCGGGGCGAGCGCAGCCAGTCGCCGGTGAACAGGCCAAGGAGGGCGGTGGCGATGGCGGGCACGGTGCTCAGGATCCCTTCCGGATCTCCGGGGCCCGGGGCCTTCCTCCACGTGTGGCGGCCGAGGACGAGATGATCGAGCCACCCGGCCAGATTGCCGTCCGGGCTCAAATCGCCGGCGCCGTGCCCGGGCACGGGGATCAGCACCATCGTCAGCCAGTAGGCGGCGAGCAGGGAGAATGTCAGAGCCCAGCGCGACCGGGGACCGAGGTGGAGCCAGGCGAGCGCGGCGAAGAAATACACGACGGCGATCCGTTGCAGGACTCCGGGGATGCGGGCGGCCGGCCAGTTGACGCTGTAGAACGGGAACCAATTCAGGAACAGGCCGAGGACGAGGAGGATGAGCGTCCGCCGCAGGACCTGCCGGTGGAGCGGGCCGCGGTCGCCGCCGGAGCGCTCCAGGCGCCCGGCGAAGGCGTATGGAATGGCGACGCCGACGATGAAGAGGAAGAAGGGGAAGATGAGGTCGGTCGGCGTCCAGCCGTTCCACTCGGCGTGGAGGAGCGGAGCATAGGTCTTGTTCCAGTCCCCGGCGTCGTTCACCAGGATCATGCCGGCGATGGTCGCGCCCCGGAAGACGTCGAGAGAGACCAGGCGTTCCGTCCCGGCCTGAGACGGCGCCGTGGCCTCTCGCCTCAGCGGTTCCTCGCTCACCACGGTCACGGTCGCCGGCCTCCCTTGGAATCCCTCCCACCCTGACGGGAGAAGAGGGACAAATCGATCAAAGATGAGCTTTTTTAACCCTCTCTCTTTGTCCTTTCTCCGGTTTCTATCGCGCCGCCGGCGCGCCGCCATCCGCGTAGCGGCGGAAGAAAGAGTCCGGCTTCCAGGCGGGCCGGGCGGTGGTATCGGCGACCTCGAGGAGGAGCCGGCGCGTGATCTCCTCGTAGAGGGCGGCGGCGCCGAGGTCGACCGGCTGATTCAGGTCGTCCGAAGGCGCGTGGTAGCGCTTGGTGAGCCACTCCTTGAAGATCGCCTGCTCGGGCGTGCCGGGCTCGGCGCTGACGCTCATGATCAGCGACGGGACGCCGTGGCGGATGAAGTTGTATTGATCGCTGCGGATGAAGGTGTTGCGCAGCGGCTCCGGATCGGCGATCGGCTTGACCCCCAGGGAGCGCGCGATGGCGGCGGCGCGGTCGCCGAGGTCGGACTCCGCGATCCCTTCGATCTTGAGGACCTTCAAGGGGACGATCGGCAGGAACATGTCCACGTTGATGTCCGCGACGATCGATTTCGGATCGACGGTCGGATGCGCGGCAAAATATTTTGATCCCAAGAGCCCCTTCTCTTCCGCGGTGACGAAGGTGAAGAGGATCGAACGCCGCGGCTTCTCCGGATGCGGTCCCCGGCGGCTCGCCGCCAGGTGGGCGGCGATGTCCAGCAGCAGCGCGCTGCCGGAGCCGTCGTCCATGGCGCCGTTGTAGACGCGGTCGCCGTCGATGGGCGCGCCGATGCCGATGTGGTCGACGTGCGCGGAGAGGACGACCACCTCGTTCTTGAGCGCCGGGTCGGAGCCCGGGAGCCGGGCGATGACGTTGGCCGATTCGACCTCGCTGTGCTTGACGCTGGCGCGCGCCTGGAGCGACGCGGCGAGGGGGAACCGCGGCAGGGGCTTGCGGTCCTTGCCCAGCGCGGCGATCTCCGCGAAGGTGTGGCCGGAGCCGGCGAAGAGCTTCTCGGCCTGCGCGGGGTTGAAGATCAGGAAGGTCTTGAGCCCCGCCGTCTCGTTGAATTCGGGATCGGCGAGGTCCATGGCGGGATGGGCGCGGTTGAGCGAGACGCGGGACCAGGGGATGTCCATGGAGGCGGGGTTCAGGATGGTGATCATGCCGATGACGCCGGCGGCATGGAGGGCCTTCCCGCGCTCGACGGCCGTCTGGTAGTGCGAGGCGAGAGGGCCGGGGATCTCCTCGGGAGAGCCGGAGAGGAACACGGCGATCTTCCCCTTGAGGTCGAGGCCGGCGAAGTCGTCGAAGCCCTTCTCCGGCACCCGCAGCCCATATCCGATGAAGACGAGGGGCGCCGTGATCTCTTCGGCGGCGAGGTCGACGCGGGTGCTGAAGAAGGCGTCCTCGCCGAGGGTGAGGGGCTCCGGCTTGCCGTCGCGCACCAGCGCGGCCGAGGAGCGGCTCTCGTCGATCTCGCGCTGGACGAATTTGACCGGCTGGTAGAAGCCGTTGCTGCCGGCCGGCTGCAGGCCGGCTTTGGTGAGCTGGTCGACGATGTAGGCCTCGGCCTTGCGCAGGCCGGGGCTCCCCGTCTCGCGCCCCTCCATGTTGTCGTCCCCGAGGACCTGGACGTGTTTCCACCAGGTCTTGCCGTCGAAATGACTGGGGGCGGGCGGAGCGGCGAGCAGGCTCGTGGCCAGGGCGAAGGTCGCGGCGAACAGCAACAGGATCGAGCGCATGGGGGCCTCCCGTGTCGAAGTCGGCGGGAAGCATAGCAGGCGTCCCCCGGCGCGAAGCGCTCCTTTCCGATCCCGATTACCGGCCCGCCCCCGGCTCGGGCTCGCTCCCCGCGAGAGATCGGCCGCGGAAGTCCGCGTAGTGGAGCTGGGTGTCGGGGTTCCAGTTCCCCGTGCCGACCAGGGTCTCGGGGGTGTAGGCGCTCTGGCGGTAGCTGTTCTTGCCGGTGCGCTCGACGAGGAAGCGGTAGGGGATGGCGAGCTCGTGGCCACGGGTGGTGCAGACGATCTGGCCTTCGAGGATGAGCCAGGGGCGGTCGGGGATGTCGACGAGGGCGATACCGTCCTTGTCTGTGGGGACCCGCTTCAGGACCTCTTCGCTCTGGAGGTCGTAGATCCGCCACTCGGAGGCGAAGAAGCGCTGGTGGTCGTGGACCGCGCAGCCGGCCCGCAGCCGCCCGGTCTCATCCGTCTTCGTGCAGCCGAAGGTCAGGTCGTTCTCCCCGCAGGCGGGGGCTCCGGCTCCGCGGAGGGCGAGAGGGGCGAGCAGAAGAAAAACGAAGCTCAGGGTCCGGGTCTTGGCGCGCACGGGTCCTCCTTGTTCGGGGGCACGCCACGCGCCGGGCTGGGGACTGCGAGGTGCCCGCGAGGTCAAATCTGTTGCCGAGATGGCTGGGATGATTGTAGCGCGGAAGTCCCCCACTTCCCAACTCCCCCCGGCCTCAGCCCAACCGCCGAGAGAGGCCCCATGCCCGCGTCCACGCCAAGTCGAGCAGGTTGGGAACTATTTCAGCATGCCCCCCATCTAAGGTTATCAGGGAGCTCGATGTCCGAGCCGAGATTCCGGGCCGGTCCTCTTTGAGGAGGGTGAATTCAATGTCCGGGTTCCGTAGAAAGATGCGCCGTAGCACCTTGATTGCGCTCTTCCTCCTGCCCGTGGTCCTCCTGGCCGCTACGACTCCTCTGTCTTCATCAGCCCAAGAGACTCCCATCTTCGTTCGGGTCAACGGGGAGAGGGTCCATTTTCGAGAATCGCTGCCACAGACGCAGGAGAGGGAGGACATCGAAAGATACGCCGACCCGAAGGCGACCTACGTTGCTTATGACAGGAAGCAGGGAGAAGTGTCGGGATACTCGGGCGACTGGCTTTGGCTCGCCAACCAGGCCCGCGATGAGAGAGGCTGGGTCGCCGCCCGCTACGTCGAGGTCATCAATCCTGCGGACAAGGCGAGGCTTGAGAAGCTTGGCTCGTCCCCCGAAAAAAGTGATTCTCTCTGGCTTCAGCTCTTGAACAATGTTGTGGGAATCACCAGCGGGCTCGTGGCAATCGCCGCTGCGCTCATCTCAATTGTCACATCGAAATTGATTGAAAGGGTTTTGAAATATCTCGGGAGAGCTCGGCCAAGCGGGCAAGCGAAGGAGAATACAGTATCCCGGCGGGAAACAAGTCCTTTCCCCAGGGCGGTCCCACCGCCTCCCCCCCCGGTGGGACCGAGCTCCCGTCAAGAACCGCCGATCATCTACGGCATCAGTGGCGGGAGCGTTTGGATTCATCGAACCAGGAAGCGTCAACAGTGAGGCGGGAGCCTCAGAGGCGGAGATTTATGAGCACACTACAAGCCCTAATCACGCTGAAGCCGTATGGCGACCACCTTTGTGATCCAAAGGCAAAGATGTGGCTCCTGCTGATGCGCAGCAGCATCCTCATGATCGCGGGTTGCGAAGCTGCCGCATGGGGTTTCATCGGATTCCTGATGGCTACAGGGATGTATCCCTGGATTGCCGCGATCCTGATCGGAGGCGCCGTCGGCTGTCTGGTCGGCGGTCTCGACATGGCGTTCGTCATGGTCGACCTCTCGAAGATGCGCTCAGCATCTGAGCAGCCCGCCCCGGCTCCCCTCAAGGGGGCGATGTCCTTCTTCAAGGTATATGTGACCAAGGCGCGTCTGGGAATTCTGGTGCGGATGGTCATGGTCGCCGTCTCTCTGGCCATCACCGCCCCCTTCCTGGCGCAGCTGCTCTTCTCGCGGGACATCGCCGCACGGCAAGCGAAGGCCAACAATGAGATCATCGCGAAGGCGCGTTCCGGAATCGTCGACAAATACCAGAAGCGCGAGGAATTTCTCCGCTCAAAGCTCCGCTCGCTCGGTTTCATCCGCAGCCAGGAGGTCGCGGGGAAGGGGCTGAGCGGGCGCTACGGCCGAGGCCCGGTAACGGAAAGCCTCGACAAGCAGATCGACTCCCTATCCCAGGAGCTCGCGACGTCTCAACAGGCGGCGAAAAACGACTTGGACCGCTTTGACAAGGCCGATGCCAGGACACGGGCCCAGGAATACGGCGTGGCTCTCTCCGCAGACGGCATTGTGGCACGCTTCGAGGCGTTACGGGAGATGAAGAAGATTCCGGGATTCCGTTGGACGGAGAACGCTTTTCGCATCCTGCTGGCCGGCTTCTTCCTTGGCCTGATCATCTATAAGTGGTATGAGCCTGCCGCTCTCCAGATCTACTTCGATGAGGAGCTTCAGGCCGCGTACTCCGATGCGCTGGCTGGACGCTATGAGCACTTCCCCGAGAGAACCGCCGAGAAGGTCTCTCCCGTCTGGTTCTCAAAATGGTACTACGAAAGCGCCAAGGCGCGTGAGCGGGCAGATCGGCTCAAGGACCGGGTGGCCGCGATCATGTCTCGTCATAAGAGCTTTGAGGAGGCCGTCGGTGAGATCACCCAACATCCAGGCACCGACCTCGAAGAGCTCCAGAAGCTGTCGGTTCTCTTGGCGGATGAGCTTGAATCTCTTCGAGCTGATCTCCAGAAGGAGAGAGAGGAAGTTTTCCGCCTCGACGCTGAGATCGCGCATTGTAAAACCCAGGCCGAAGAGGCGGACGCGGTGCTGAAGACCGTCTCAAGGGCCAGAGATCGGGCTTTGATCATGGGCGATCGAGATACTTGGGAAGGGAAGCTGCGGGATCTCCAAGGCGTGCTGCGTCGTCGGAATCTGAACGTCGAGGAAGTGGAGAATCGTCATAACGCCAAGAACGCCGAATGGGAGCAGCTCAAAAAGGTGATTGCGGCGGCAGGGCAGAGGATGGCGGAGATACAGGAAGGCCTCATCCAGGCCCGCTTGGACACGGTTCGCGAGCTGAACGCCGTACAGCGGGAAGTGTAGCGCAGAGCTCGAAAGGGCAGCGCTCGCTAACTGGGGGAGGGCGGCCCTTCGGGCCTCAAGCCGGCCTTGCGCAGGAACCCTGAACCGAGCGGCAGACCTGAAGCCTGCGCCGCTCGGGTGTAGCTACGAGGGAGGGGCGAGGACCCGAGCCGCGATCGTTGCTGGCGAGCGGGCGCAGGGCACGCATTGATCCCCCGCCTCACTCCCAAGCCGCGAGCTCGACCTCGCCGGCGAGGGCGTTCATCCGCTCCCGCAGCTCCTGGAGGTAGAGCTTGCGGTCCTCCTGCCAGGGAATCGGCCCGCCGACGACGACGTCGCAGCAGAAGGGGACGAAGACGGCGGACCCTTTCGGCAGCGATTTCCCCAGGCCGTGGAGGAAGGCGGGGATCACCGGCACGTCCGGATGGGCGCGGGCGAGGTGCGCGACACCGCTCTTGAATTCGGAGAGCCGCTCGGGCTCGCCGCGCGATCCTTCCGGGAAGAGGATCACGATCTCGCCGCGCGCCAGGGCCTCGTGGACCGCCGCCAGCGGATCGCTCGTCCCCCCGCCGCCGCGCACGATGGGGAGGATGCCGACGATCTGGAGGGAGAACCAGGCCATCAGCCGGCTCTTGAGGAAGTAGTCGGCCGCCGCCACCGGCCGCACCTTGGGCAGCAGGCGCGGCGGCAGCAGGGTCATCAGCACCATGGTGTCCAGGTGGCTGTTGTGGTTGGCCACCAGCACCGCCGGCCCGGCCGCCGGCAGCCGCTCCCGGTGGCGGACGTTGACCCCCAGCGCGATCCCCACCACCGGCCGCACCACCAGCCGGAAGAAGACGAAGCGCAGGAGCCGATTCATGATCAATTCCCCAGGCGGGTGACGATCGTCCCGTGCAGGTACCAGACGAAGTGGAAGAAGAGCGGCGCCGTGTAGAGGAGGCTGTCGATGCGGTCGAGCACGCCGCCATGGCCGGGGAGGAGGGCACCGCTGTCCTTGATGCCGAGGTCCCGTTTGAGGGCCGAGATCACCACGTCCCCCACGAAGCCGCCAATGCCGATAATGACGCCGGCGAGGATCGACTCTCCCGGCGTCAGCGGCGTCAGGCGCGGCGCCAGCAGCCAGGCGAGGAGGAGGGTGGTGGCGACGCCGCCCAGAAATCCTTCCACGGTCTTGTTGGGGCTCACCTTGGGGATCACCTTGTGGCGGCCGAGCGTGCGCCCCCAGATGTATTGCGCGACGTCGTTGAATTCGGTCAGGAGGAGCAGGTAGAGCACCAGCCCCGGGCCGCCGCCGTGCGGGTTGACCGATCCCGGCAGCACCAGCAGGAAGGCGACGTGGCTGAGGGCGAAGACCATCGTCATCAGCCCCCAGTGGAGGCTGCCGGCGGCGCGCAGGAAGCCGCTGGTCTCGCCGATCAGCACCATGTGCATCGGCAAGAGAAGGAAGGCGAAGACCGGGATGAAGACGATGAACATGCCGTACCAGTGCATGCCGATCCAGAGGTACTGCAGCGGGATCGCCAGGTAGGCCCAGAAGAGGACGATGCGGTCGGCGCGGCGGGTGGGGACGAGCGACAGGTACTCGCGCAGCGCCAGGAAGCTCACGAAGGCGAAGAGGACCAGCGAGACGACGCGGTAGAGGTTCAGGGCGAGGGCGAAAACCCCCACGATCACCCACCAGGTGCGGATCCGCAGGCGCAGCTCGGTCCAGTCTTTTTCCGGCTTCAGGCGCCCCAGGAGCCAGACCACGGCGGTCGCCACCGCCAGCACCACGAAGATGGCGCCGAAGATCCACAGCACGGCCGGATTGAAGAGCGGGACCCGCAAGAGCCCGGAGAGGCGGGAGGTCACGCCGGCCTCCCCGCCAGCTCGCGCAGGGCCTGCCGCGAGCGGTTGACCACCGTGAGCACGAGCGCCGCCGAGAGGAGGGCGAGAAGGACGTTCGTCCACGGACCGGTGGGGACCCCCAGTCCGAGGGCGAGGCAGAGGGCGCCGAGCGCCACGGCGCGGTCGCTCTTGCCCGCCGGTCCGTCGTAGCGCCGGGAGGCGCCGATCTGCACCGCCACCACGCCCGTCATCTCGGTCAGGCCGGCGAGCAGCACCAGGATCACCACCAGCCAGGGAGCGACTCCCGGCACGAGCGCCAGCGGCAGGTAGAGGGCGGCGTCCGAGACCACGTCCCCCAGCTCGTTGAGGATGCCGCCCAGGGCGCTCTTCTGGCCGTGCTCGCGGGCGAGCATGCCATCGATCGCGTTGAGGGCCATGCGGACCAGCAGGACGCCGGGGATGAGCAGCAGCGGCCACCGCGCCGCCGGCCGCCAGGCGACGAGGGCCCCCGCCGCCAGCGACAGCAGGGCCGCCGCCACCGTCACCTGGTTGGCGGTGACACCGGCCCGCGCCAGGGAGCCGCAGAGCGGCCGCAGGAGCCGCTGGAAGGCGGGTTTCAGGTCATAGACGCTGGGCATGTCAGGTCTCCAGCATAGCAGGGGGACGTAATCTCCCTCAGCTCCACGCTACCTCGAAGGCGGCCCAGAGCAGACAGAGTGCCTGAAGGAAGGCGGCCAGCACCTGGAGCTTCCATAGCCGTAGCGCCCCGCGGCTCCGTTCCGCGAAGCCGCGCTCCGGCGGCGCGGAGGTACGGAGCCGTCCCAGCACACGATCGAGCGCGGCGAGATGGTCCGGCAGCCCGGGGAGCGCGAACAGCCGGGCATCCACCGCCACGCGCAGCGCGAGCCACCCCTGGATCACTCCGAAAGCGAACGAGGCGGAGAGCGGGACGCGGATGGCCGGCGAGGGGGCCACACAGGCGAACAGTGCGAGGGCGACGAGGAAGAGCGAGGCGCGGCCCACCATCGCGCCCGTCGCCAGCACCGCCGCCGTGGCCTGCCGCTCGAAATCTACTTCGTCCAGAGCCTCATCCCGCATCGCGGAGCCTCCTGAAATCATGCCATGCCGCGAGCTGGCGGCGGTGGGCCGGCGAGAGCGCGATCCCCGGCCGGGCCTGCCGTACCTGATCAATCGCCTCGTCGAGATCGGTGGCGCGTCCCGAGGCCAGCAGCCAGGCCGCCGCCACCGTGGCGCTGCGGCCGTAGCCGAGCGCGCAGCAGAGCAGGGTGGGGCGCTCGCCGGCCAGATCTTCGACGGCGGCCACGGCGGCGGCGATCTCCTCCGGAGACGGCGCCAGCAGATCGAGCAGGGGGACGGCCCGGTAGGCGATCCCCGTGGGGTCCACCGGCAGCTCGGCGACCAGGTCGACCAGCGACCGCGCGCCGCTCGTCCGCAGCTCGCGCCGGGTGGGGATGCGGCCGAGCAGAAGGCCACCGGGGAGCACGACGGGCGCCGGCGACGCCCAAGTCCACAGCCGCGAATTGAGCCAGGCTCCGCCGAGATAGGGGAGGAGCAGCCAGAAGGCCGGGGGCGCGAGCCGGCCGTCCGCCTTGTGGAAGCGCCGCGCGTCGCCCAGGAAATAGATCGCCCCCACCAGCGCCAGCGCGCCGGCGGGCCAGAGCAGCAGCCACCCCCAGCCGCCGATCAGGAGCCCGAAGAGGGCCAGCGTCGCGCCGGCGATCCCATAGGCGAGCGCGAGCCGCAGCCGCCTGGGCTCCCGCGAGCGCTCCGCCGAATCCACGGGTGCTTCGGGGATCAGCCAGAGGCAGAACAGGCCGGCCCACAGTCCGGTCGGGAGGTCGAGGAAGTGGTGCTGATAGGTGGTGAGCACGGAAATGGCGATCAGGGTGAACCAGACGTGGAGGATTACGCGGCCTGTTTTTCCGAGGTGGGCGGCGTAGCGCACCCAGAGGACCACCAATAGGGCGATGTGCAGCGAGGGGGCCTGATTGAAAGGTTTGTCGAAGACCGCCAGCGTCGTGAACAGGGTGCCGAAGAGGCCGTCCGCAACCGGCCGGGTGAAGCTGAAGCGCAGCGGGAAGGCGAGGAAGCAGGCGACGCAGAGGAGCTGCGCCGCGAGCAGCCGCCGGCCGTGCGCCGAAAGCTCCCGCCGGGTCGAGCAGATGAACGGCGACACGGCGTAGAAGAGGTCGATCGACCAGTAGGGGACGATCGTCCAGGCCAGGAACGGGATGTGGCGCTCCCAGCTGAAGGCGAGCGAGCCGACGCCGGCGCGGCGGCCGGCCAGCCAGTTGGCGAGGTCGTAGCTGGCGAAGAAGAAGAGACCGAGGAAGACGAGCCAGAGCGTCGCCGCCTTCCACGGACGCGGCTCGGGCGTCTCGCTCAACCGGCCACCCGCTCGGCCAGCCGCTCGGCCAGAGAAACGGAGAAGATCCCCCAGCGGTCGATCCGCTGCTCGAGCTTGCGGAAGCCGGCCGCCGCCACCAACTCGTCCATCTCCCCCTGCGTGCGCCGGCGCATGATCCACGGCTGGCCGTCGCGGTGGGAGGCGAGCACGCGAGCGATGAATTCGAGCTGCGGATGCCAGGGCTGGTTGGTGTAGAGGAGATAGCCCCCCGGCTCGATCGCCCGCGCCAGCCCGGCGAGCGAGCGGCGGATGCCGTCGTTGGCCGGAAACAGCTCGTAGAGGCCGGAGACCACGCCGACGGTGCGGTCGGCGGGGATCTCCGCCAGCGAGGCGGGATCGAAGGCGTCGCCGCGCTCGAACGCCGCGCGCCCGGCGAGCCCCATCTCGGTAATCAGCGCCCGCCCGCGCTCGACGTTGAGGTCGCTCCAGTCGCGCAGCAGCGCCGTGGCGCCATCGCCGTTGCTGCCGAGCGCCGTGAGGGCATAGCGGCCGTGCCCCGCCGCGATATCCACCAGCCGCACGGGCCGGCCGGACCCCTCCAGGCGCGCGAAGGCCTCGGCGAGCATCTCCTCCAGGTGGCGCCGGCGCACGCGGATGCCGCGCCAGCCGATGCTGTCGAGATAGGCGGCGTCGAACATCCGGCCGAACGGCGTCCGTCCCGCCGGGCGGTGGCGGTAGACGTAGTCGAGCGTGCTGCCGGAGTCGAAGCCGGTCTCCAATCCCAGCCGGATGCCGTCGGAGAGCCGTCCGAGCGAGCCGAGCGCTCGCCGGGTGACGGCGAACCCCAGACCTGCGAGCGGCGCCGCGGGCCCCCGCAGCCGGTCGAGCTCGTCGCGGGTATAGCCGCGCTGGTCGGCGTCCAGGAGCGAGGGGAGGGCCGGAGGAGCCGCGAATTGGCGCAGGATGAACTCGCGCGCCTTGCCGAGCGGCAGATGGCGGTCCTTCTCGCCCAGGGTGTCGTGATAGAAACCGGGAAACTCGTGGAATTCCTTGTCCTTGGAGCCCAGCCGCTCGAAGAACCGCCGCTGCGGCCCCTTCTTCACCACGAAGTCGGACCCCGAGGCCAGCACCTGCACCGGCACCTGGATGGCCGCGGCGTCGGCGATCACCCGCTTCGAGGTGTCGAAGAGGTCGATCAGCACGTTGACGGCGATGGCGCGGCTGATCAGCGGATCGGCCTGAAAGCTCGCGATGCGCGCCGGGTCGTGGGTGAGGAACTTCGCCTTCACGTAGGACTGGACGTAGGAGGGGTCCTTGATCTTCCGCAGCACCCGCAGGCCGGGGATGGCGAATGGCACGTAGAGCTTCACCTGGAAGGCGGGCGCGGCGAGCACGGCGCACCGCACCCGGGGCGCGAAGTCGTGCAGCCAGGCGGCGGCGGTGACCGCGCCCACGCTCTGGGCCACCACGGCGACCTCCTCCGGCGCGTAGCCGTGGGCGGCGCCGAGGTGGCGCAGGAAGGCATCGGCGTCATGGGCCAATACGCCGAAATGGGCGGCCCACCCGCGCTCGCCGGGGGAGCGGCCGTGGCCGCGGGCGTCCCAGGCGAACATCTCGAAGCCGGGGAGGTCGAGGCCGTCGACCACCTCCTGCAGGCGCCCCGAGTGCTCGTGCCCGCGATGGAAGAGGAGGACCGCCCCCCGCGGCCCACCCGAAGCGACCACGGGCCAGCGGCGGTAGAAAAGCTCCGTGCCGTCGCTGGCGGCAAACCGTTCCTCGATGGGCTGGCGCATCGGCTTCTCCTGGGTTGGTGCTGCCTAGTGAGACTCTATTTTAGTCCACGGGGTTTAGGGGATTGCCGGGTCAGGCGAGATCGGAGGCCCTCACCCTGCCCGCGCGGCTCGGAAGCCGCCCGGATCCGATCTGAGAGCTCCCGGCCCCATTTTTGTGTTCCCCGATGGAATTCGAGCGCTCCCGGACGGCTTTTTCCGTTCCCGGACGGCCATCCAACGAACCCGAGCCCCCGGATTGCTATCCGGACGGCCATCCAAGAAACCCGGCGGCGCGGGAACGTTCCCGACGCCCCGGATACGTTCCCGCGCCGCCATCCTGGAAAACCGGGCGCTCGGGAAGCTATTCAGGCCGTCGGGAAAGCAATTCAGCCGTTCGGATTCGTTCCCAAGGCGTCGGGCGCGTTAATTTTCCGTCGGGGCCGCTGTTTTCGCGTTGGGGTGGAGATCAAGAGCGCCGGGCAAGAAAAGCAGGGATTCGGAATGCCAAAGTTGGACCGGGATGGCTTCGCGGGAGGTTCTCCAGGTGGGTCAAGCTTGCCTGGAGCATCCTACCATCCTGGGCTCGGGGCTGGGAGGCGTCGGCGGCTCGGAAGGGCGAGGGGCGCTTATTCGTCCCACAACCTCAACTTGGACAAGAACATAGCTCCTCTGGACCTATCTGTCCAGCGGCCACAGGATAATAGGGAGGCACGGAGCAGGCGAACGGGGCCGCTTCTGCGTCAGGCGGCTTCTAAGTTGACGATCTGTGACTGCGGGGGTAAGATAGTAAAGTACTGAGAATAGAAGACATGAGTATTTATCTGCGCCTCTCGACGGCAAGCTAGAATGACGACGATAGCCTTCTGGGGTTGGGGGAAGTTAAACTAGGCTGTTAGGCGTAGAACGAGGTATGATCACATGAGTTTAGTTCGGTACGTGCCGATCAGTCTATTCTGCTCCTACTCTCATAAGGACATAGAGCTTAAGGACCAACTTTTCAACCACTTAAGCCTTCTCAGGAGGCAAGGAGTGGTCGACATCTGGCATGATCGTGAAATTTGCCCAGGACAAGATTGGGTCAGTATTATCGATAAAAGATTGGAGGCTGCCCGGGTTGTCCTTCTTTTAATATCCTCTGATTTCTTGGCTTCAGATTACTGCTACGGCATCGAAATGAACCGGGCCTTGTCTAGACAGGAAGAGGGTGCCGTCCAAGTTTTGCCCATAATCCTTCGTCCTGTAGATTGGCATTCTGCCCCTTTTGCTCGGCTTAAGTGTCTTCCAGAAGATGGGTTTCCTGTGACTAGCTGGAACAATCGCGATGAAGCTTTTGCAAATGTGGCAAAGGGCGTCAGGCGCGCAATCTTTGCTCAGTCCGTTGAGGGCTTTCAGAAGTTTGAGTCATTTCATGCGAGGCGCGAAGAGAGGTTTGAAGGGTTTGAAAGCCGGTATAGCAGTAGAGACGACTATCCTGGCCATTCCCGTAATCGGCTCTGGGAGCGTGTCGCTCAAAGAGCTTCCCCACAAGAAACAGCAGAATGGGGAGATGTTATAATAGATGATGTCATCAAGTCGCGGGATAGAGCAACGGATCTCATTCTCCTAGATGTGCGGATCAGAAACGCTGGCTCCAGAGTAGCGAATCTTACAAGGGCAAATCTTCGCATTATTTATGAAAAACACGCTCCTGTAGCGAGCTTGTACAAACCTTCGGCCAGCTACGATCTTAGAGTTGCAGGATCTGACAATGTCATAAGCATTGCCCATTCCTTGACCCCAGGGGAGGTGGATAGTTTCATCCTCCGTGTCGAAACAAGCCATGACTACGTACGGCTGGCACGCATCGAGATTCGTTACAATCGAGAATATCTATCGATGTCGGAAATATTTTGGCTGTGAAGTGGAGTTGCCTCTGGTTGCAGAACTGTGCAGAACAGGTGCCAGGACTTCTGGAAATCCGTGAAAGCCCGAGCCCGGCTGGGGCCCTACCAGCCGGCCCGTGGACTGGCGAAAGGCATCACCCCTCCTTCCGAATCAACTTCCCCAGC
>Ga0308175_100001302_pt1 | contig 16885 bp, 14 predicted proteins | sample PhyCR1_3_FD_203893 | JGI IMG/M metagenome (GOLD analysis project Ga0308175, IMG submission 203893) | Soil microbial communities from UC Gill Tract Community Farm, Albany, California, United States - DLSLS.C.R1 | ecosystem: Environmental > Terrestrial > Soil > Agricultural land | place: USA...
TTTACGAAAAAGTATAACCTACTTTGAGAGCGGAAGTGTGTCACTTTCTGTAATCAAAAAAACAGAAATTTTCACTATAGTCAACGTATTTTGTCATATTCAAACATATTAAAATAAAAAGGCGCAGCTCCAAAATGGAACTGCGCCTTTTTACGTTAAATATATGATATTTTATCTCACAGAGTCTAGAAAACAGTTCACCTTCAGCACCACGCTTGGTAGTTTTATCTTCTACGATTACGATTTCGCAAGAAGGTTGGAATATCCAGTGCTTCCTCTTGGGTAACATTTGTATTCCGAACCGGTTCCTGTGGAACTTCTTCGCGTTTATGCTCTCTTTTAACTGTGCCTGCAGCTGGTGGTTTCGCTTGTCCGAATGAAGGGCGTGTTACTTTTGGCTGAGCCACTTCTTCATTAAAACCGGTTGCTATGACAGTAACAATAATTTCGTCTTTTAAAGTTTCATTGATGACAGAACCAAAAATCATATTTACCTCTTGGTCTGTAGCTGTGGCAACAATATCAGCTGCTTCTTGAACTTCATAAAGACTCAAGTTAGAGCCGCCTGTTATATTCATTAACACACCCTGAGCACCATCAATGGAAGTTTCTAGTAGTGGGGAATTTATTGCCTTTTTGGCTGCTTCTGTTGCGCGGTTTTCACCAGCAGCAACACCGATTCCCATTAAAGCAGATCCCTTATTGGACATGATTGTTTTTACATCGGCAAAATCCAGGTTGATTAATCCTGGAGTAGCTATTAAATCGGAGATACCCTGAACCCCTTGACGGAGTACATTATCTGCCTCACGGAATGCCTCAAGCATTGGCGTGCTTTTATCAACTATTTCAAGAAGACGATCGTTAGGAATGACGATCAGAGTATCAACAGCTTCCTTCATTGAACCAATTCCGCCGGAAGCTTGATTTGATCGTTTTTTCCCTTCAAAGGTGAACGGGCGTGTCACAACTCCCACAGTCAAGGCACCTAAATCGCGTGCAATTTGGGCAATAACTGGCGCCGCACCCGTACCAGTTCCTCCACCCATACCTGCTGTGACAAACACCATATCAGCACCTCTTAGTGCTTCTTCAATTTGTTCCTTACTCTCCTCGGCCGCTTTTTTACCCACCTCTGGATTAGCTCCAGCACCTAATCCACGTGTTAGTTTGGCACCAATCTGCATTTTTACTTCTGCTTTGGAAAGATTTAATGCTTGTGCATCTGTGTTAACGGCAATAAACTCAACCCCTTGAACCCCATGTTCAATCATACGGTTTACTGCGTTATTGCCGCCGCCACCTACTCCAATTACTTTTATGGTTGCAAGAGAATCTAAATTTGTATCAAATTCTAACATGACAAATCCTCCTAATTCGTCGATTAACATTTTCAATTATTCGAAAAAGTAACCAAGGAATTTCTTTACTTTTGATGACATCTTTTCTTCCGGATGTTTTTCCACTTTTGCTTTCGGTTGATGTTGTTTTGGCATTCTTTTTTCGATTGGCTCAGAAACCGCGGCTGTTACCCCCATGGTTCCCCCTGGTAATCTAGCATTCTTGTATGCATATTTAATTAAGCCAACCGCTGTAGTATATTGAGGTTCTCTTACACCAATATAGTCAGGTGAGGCTATTCGTACCGGATTTTGAAACATATCTTGAGCAAGTTCTAACAAACCTTGCATTTTTGCGGTTCCGCCTGTTAACACAAAACCACCTGGTAGTTCTGTCACACCTAATCGTTTCAATTCATTTGCTATCAGTTCAAAAACTTCTTCCATTCTAGCTTCTATAATTTCTGATACATAGAGCTGATTAAATTGCTGGTGTTGATCGCTTCCTATGATTGGAACACTGAAAAACTCATCTTCTGAGGCATTATCATAGAATGCATGTCCATATTTAACTTTAATATTCTCAGCGTCTTCAGTAGAGGTGTGCAAAACCTTTGAGAGGTCATTTGTGAGAAGATCTCCGCCAACAGGCAGAACGCTAGTTGCCTTTAAAAAACCTTCTTCAAATACAGCAATAGTAGTCGAACCGCCGCCTATATCGATAAGCGCAACACCAAGGTTCTTTTCATCTTTTGATAAAGCAAAATCCCCTGCTGCCAACGGCTGCAAGATAATGTCTAAAATTTCAAGCCCCGCGCGTTCCACACAACGCAATGTGTTGATGATTATCGATTTTGAGCCTGTAATTAGCGCTCCTTCCATTTCTAATCGAACACCGATCATTCCACGCGGATCATTGATTTCATCTTTACCATCTAAAATAAATTGCTTCCGAATGACACCAATATTTTCTCTCTCTGGTGAAATAGAACCAACATGGGACGCTTCAATGACACGAATGACATCCTCATTCGTAATTTCTCGGTTCTGGCTGGAAACAGCAACAATACCGTGACAGTTCTGGAGCATTATATTATGAGCAGAAATACCGACCACCACTTCACGGATTTCCATTCCGATCATTCTTTCTGCCTGCTCAATCGCCCGCTTGATAGAATGAACTGTGTCGTCCATATCGACAATCGATCCTTTACGTAAACCCTCCGATTTCACATTACCAACGCCAATGATATTTAACGAGTCTTTCCCCGAGTCATTGACCATTTCACCAATGATTACTTTTACACTGGATGTACCGATGTCAAGACTAACATATATTTCATTGCTGTTCATTCTGTGGCACCTCCTTTAATCTCCTAGGTTGAACAACAATTCTTTGTTCAATAATAGATTCATAGTAATATTAAGATTATTCGTCACAACTACATATTTCCCTTTAAAAAAAATCAATTTTTTTCTATTTTTTCTTTATTTGTTGACCATTTTGTTAATAAAATCCGCCTTATCACAGCGATATTTTGAAACAATCTGACACCAAACGCAAAAACTGCCGCTAAATACAAGTCTACACCAAGATGAACACCGAGAAAAGCTAAACTTGCAGCAAGCATTATATTAAAAAAGAATCCTGAAACAAACACCTTTTCATCATAAATATTTTGAAGATAGGCCCTAATCCCACCGAAAAGTGTGTCGAAAGCAGCTAATACAGCAATTGACAAATAATTCGAGTATTCTTCTGGAATGCGAATTTCAGCTAATAACCCGAGGACAATACCAATGATTAACCCCATAAAAGGAAGCCACATTCAGGAACCTCCCCCTTCTTTGATTGGTTCCATGTATTTTATTCGAATGGTGTTTTCATAGGCTGGAATCGTAACCTTTGGATTTGATGAAGAAACAGTCAGCCTTAAGCTCTCAGTAAAAAATTCATCTCTCGCCTTAGAGACTTTCATTCGGTTTGATAATTTTTCAGCCGCACTCATATCGTCGACGCCCACGTTTATCTTAATTGGCAAATTCCTGATGGTATGCCCATCTATTTTTGTTTCCCCATTGATATCTCGGATCACCGAGGTATTAATTGTTCTTTGACCATCAATTGCCACATATTTTGCATCATACATATATAATTCATTTAATAGTCTTTTAAGTAAATCAGGTGAGACTACTTTTGTTACAGGAGTACCTAATTGAACGTCTTCGATTACCGGTTCAATTTCTAATGTAATCCCAGGACCCGAAATATCGGTTAAGCCTGCCTCTATTTTTAATTCTTGAAGTGTATCCTTCAATGCTTGCTCCTTACTCTGTTCCCTCTTAGATTTGTAGGCTGATAGTTTCTCCTCATTGGAACGGATTTCACTCAGTAAATCAGATTGAATTTCTTTTTCCTTCAGTAATGCTTCACGCAGCTGCCAGACATCACGTGTATCTCGTTCTTCTGGCTTTTTTATTGTCTGGAATTGTATGGCCACCATAAATCCTACCAAAGTTGCAATTAAAGTAAACCATAAATTTACTCTCGGCTTGTCCACTTTTTTTCACCTAACCTTCTCAATCCGCATTAATGTGAAAATCCCATTAATTACCAATAACTCATTCGTGGACAAAATTAACTTCCCAAGATTGGATCAAGAATAAGCTCATTTTCCTTTTCTACTGAAAAAACAAGATTATCATTAACTAATTGGTCTTTCACTCCACCGGTAAGGTTGATAGCCGATAAGAGGACAGCAGGATCCCCTATTGCTGTTATAATAAATGGAGCTGGATATGGCACTCCATCGACGGTTATCACTGGTCCATTACAAACTATGTAGGAATGACTTGTGAGCCTCTGCCCATTAATGGCAACAGCAGCAGCACCAGAGATATATAATTCGTTCACCACTTTAAACACATGCTGTTCATGAACAAGATAGTTGTTAACATTATCATCCTCTGGATTGTATGCACCGTCGGATAGTGTTATCTTTACGCCTTTTCCTTTTACTTTTACCTTACCAAGAAACATCCGATATTTTTCGGCATCCTCGGCCAAGTTCAGGAAGACTTGTGTCTCCTTGGCAAGATTTTTTTCATTTTTGAGTACGTCTTCCTGTTTTTGATTCAATTCCTTTTGCAGTTTTCGATTTGTCTCTTCTTGCGCAATTAATTGATTCCTTAATGCGAGTGTCTGTTCATATTGACTGCCTGACATGTTCTTTTTTTCTTTTTGATTTTCTATTTGGGTTAAATGATAGGAAAATGAGATCATAAACCCTAGAACCAAGAATACAAGGGACATGATAACATGATTACCCTTCACCTTTATCCTTATCCTATTCACCTTTGTTTTCCTCCACTTCCGGTTCAAAAGCCTTAAAATACGATCCCACTTCCAAGTCAATGATTCCTTTTTTCTTTGGATCCAACTGGGACATGATGGAGGGATAATGCACCATTTTTTCAGAAAAACTTCTAAGTGTGGCACTTACCTCAAAGCCATCATTCATGAATAAAGAAATATGATACTGGTCTGTTTTTTTCGGAAAATAATGTATTTCAGAAATGGAGTTTACAATTTCACTTGGAAGATTTTCCAACTCTTTTACCATTAAATTAAGAACTTTTCCTTCTTTGAATTCGAAAAGAATCGGGGAATTAACCGGGATTATTTTCGTTTTTCGATCATTTAAAATTTCGCCGTTCTCCATGACTGGGAGATAGGTCTTATCCTGTTTAAGATAGGCTACTCTTTTATGTTCTTTTACTTCAATATCAATAGTATTTGGCCAATGAATGTTAATTTCGGCCTTTTTTATTTCGGATAGTTGCTGAAGTTTTGAAGCCACATCACTTTTTTTCACTTTCCATATATTTGTTTTTTTAGAGACTCCGCTTGCCCTTATTAGTTCTGCATCCGAGTATACTTCATTCCCATTAACGTGAATCGTTTTAATACGACTTAATGGTGATTGTGAATAAGCAATAATAGCAATCATTGTAAAAAATAAAATAAGCAGGAGCACAAGGCGTCTGTTCGCCTTCCGACGTCTTTGCTCCTTGAGTTTGGGAATACGCTCTTCAAGAGCAACGATTTTACCTTTTTCCATTTATTATTCCTCCAAAGAAGAAAAGCGTAAACGCCTGTGGCGATTGGTGCTAAACAGCCATCATAGCTTAATAGGTAAACCTAGAAGACTGTAAAGCAGTTGCCCTATACTTCATAAGCCTGTCCCTAAAACCTAGAGAGGCTGCTATGAAAAGAGAAACAACGGCACAAAGATTCATGCCGTCATTTCATTTTCTTCCTAGTTTCCACCTATAATATTACCATTAATTATAACACAATATTTGTCATTCAGACGAGATTTCTTACAAGAAAAGTAAGTTTTATATTGTGCAAATATTGGACCAACCAGCTATTTTCGCCCAATAATTTCAACCTCTGTTTCCATTTTTACTTTATACAAGTTGAAAATGGTCTCCTTAACATACTGAATTAAAGCTAGAACATCCTCTGCTGTTGCATTTCCTGCGTTAACAATAAAATTCCCATGCATTTCGGATATTTTGGCCCCACCAATACTGTATCCTTTTAAGCCCGCCTCTTCGATTAATTTTCCTGCATAATGGGGGAGAGGATTACGAAAAATACTTCCGGCACAAGGAAAGTTCCAAGGCTGCGTCTCTTTTCGATAATCTTTATTTTTTTGCATGTGTGAAACAATAGTTGAACGATCGCCATGATCAAGCTGGAAAACTGCCTCCACAACAATGCCTGGACGTTTATTCTGCAGGATAGATGTCCTGTATGAGAACTCCATTTCTTCATTAGAGAGCCATTCCAAAGCCCCGTCATCAAATAATACATGGACTTTTGTTAAAATTTTGCTTATATCCGAGCCATGGGCACCTGCATTCATATATACAGCACCACCAACTGAACCTGGAATGCCGCTGGCAAACTCAAGCCCAGATAGCCCTTTTTTACTTATTATTGTAGATAAGCTGACAAGTGAATGTCCTCCGCCTACGATAATTTCAGTGTCATCAATCTCCAATTGATCCAATCCCGCTCCAAGTTTAATAACGGCCCCTTCAATCCCTTTGTCTGACACTAAAAGATTAGAACCTCGACCAATCGCCCTCCAATGTGTCTGATGTCTTCCAATAACCTCCATAACACGTTTTAAATTGTCCACTGATGATGGTTCAATAAAAAGGTCAGCAGGCCCGCCTATTTTTATTGTGGTGTGATTTCGGAGAGGCTCATTCTCTTTCACTTTCCCAATATTTAAGTTTTGCAACTCTGAAACGATTGCGTCCAATATTTACCACCCTAACTTTTCAAGATGCGTTTATATTTAGTTTATGCTGAAGCTTAATTTGGGCTACCTATGATTTAGGTTTACAAGCTGCTTCATTAAGGAGTACAGTCTCCCAGCTGAATCAGGAACACCCATTTTTTTAGCTTTTAATTTCATTTCCTTTAGGTTTTCATTATTTAAGAGGATTCGATCAATATGACTTACAAGACTTTTATTATTTAAATCTTTTTCTAAAAGCAGTTCAGCTGCACCATGATCACTTAATGCCCTTGCATTTTTTTCTTGATGATTATTTGTCACATAAGGGCTTGGCACAAGAATACTAGGTATCCCAAGAGAAGTTATTTCTGCAAGTGTTGTTGCCCCTGCCCGAGAAACAACTAAATCAATGCCCGCAAGAACCTCCGGCATATTATGAATAAAGGGCTTTATCACCACGTTTTTGGGATTTCCGACTAATTCTACTTCCTTTTTGACATTTTCGAAATGAACATCGCCAGTTATATAGAGGATTTGATACGGTTTCTCGGCTAGTTCGGAGAGAGCTTTCACGACTGCTTCATTAATGGGTTTCGCCCCCCGACTGCCGCCAAAAATTAACACAGCTGGCTTTGTGGTACTAAGTCCTGCAGAAAGACGCCCTTTAATTCCGTCCTTACCTATTACCTCAGATGCCCGCGGATTTCCCGTAAAGACTGTCTTATCACTTGGGAAATATTCCTTAGTCTCTTCAAAACATATCGCAATCTTATTTACGTACCTACTTAAAAACTTATTGGTAAGCCCCGGAACGCTATTCTGCTCGTGAATAATCGTCGGTATCCGCAGGCTCGAGGCAGCATAAACAACAGGTCCGCAGACATAGCCTCCCGTGCCAATAACAATATCGGGCTTAAACTTTTTTAATATGCTTTTGCATTTTGTAACGCCTTTTAGAAATCTAAAGATGGTCTTTACATTTTCAATGGAAAGCTTCCGTTTAAATCCCGTAATATGAATAGATTGAAAGGCAATATTTTCGCGAGGGACAATTTTACTCTCCAAACCGTTAAGAGTTCCGATGTATAAAAATTCTGCATCTTTGTTTTCCTTTTGAATTTCCCTAACTAAGGCTAGCGCAGGATATATATGTCCACCAGTCCCGCCGCCGCTTACTACTATTTTCATTTTCTCACCTCTAAAGAATTGCTAAACACATTCTACTATAAAAACAAATGAAAAAAAGCGAAAGAAAAAAGAATGTTACGTAATTGTAATGAAACAATTATATAGGAGACATTACAGCCTCATTACTGAAAAGTTAATTTATTCAATAAAAAGAACCCTGTTTCACACAGGGAACCTACTTAAAATCTCGAGTATCTGCTAATATTGAGGAGAACACCTATAGCTATCAGCATTAAGGTCAAAGACGATCCACCATAGCTTAAAAAGGGTAATGTGATACCGGTTACTGGCATAAGTCCTGTTACGACACCAATATTAATCATGACTTGGATGGCCACCATTGCAATTATACCCACCGCAAGAAAGCTGCCATACAAATCAGGTGCACCCAATGCAATGCGTATTCCCCGCCACAACAATAAAGCAAATAAAAGTAAAATGAATGACCCGCCAATAAATCCCAGCTCTTCCGAGAGAATAGCAAAAATGAAATCTGTTTGCGGTTCTGGCAAGTAAAAAAACTTTTGTCTACTTTGACCTAATCCTAATCCAAATAATCCTCCAGGACCGATTGCATATAACGATTGAATAATTTGGAATCCGCTGCCGAGCGGGTCGGACCAAGGGTCTAAAAAGGAAGTAATCCTTTTAATCCGATAAGGTGCAGAGGCAATGAGTCCAATAAATCCCGCTACCCCAAGCAATCCAAGGAAGGCGAAATGCCTGATTCTGGCACCAGCGATAAAAATCATTACTACACAGGTACCCATCATGACTGTCCCAGTTCCTAAGTCTGGCTGCAGCATAATCATCGCAAACGCAACAAAGGCAAGACCTAATGAAGGGATTAATCCCTTTTTGAAGGATGTAATCACCTTTTGCCGTTCGGATAGGAATTTAGCTAAAAACGCGATCATTGCCAGTTTCATAAATTCCGATGGCTGAATCGAAAATGCCCCCACGCCTATCCAGCTTCTTGACCCATTTCGAACGTTCCCGATTCCTGGAATCAAAACGAGAACTAGTAATACAAAACAAACGATTAGTATTGTTTTGGCCCAAGTTCTCCATGTCCAATAATTAATGTTCATAATAAAAAACATGGCAACGATTCCGACTCCCGCAAATAGTGTTTGTCTTTTCGCGAAGAAAAAAGAATCTTGAAATTTATAGTCAGCCCAGATAGCACTTGCACTGTAAACCATGATCAACCCTATTGCCAGTAGAGTAAACGTTACAATCATTAAAATAAAATCAGGAGTTGTTCTCTTTGTCGGCACCACTATCCACCTCAACTACGAGTTTTAGGGCTCCGCTAAGTAGTTATCCGCTGAACTTAAGATGAATGCATAGCTCCAGCGCCTAGCGGCTAGTGTCCTTCGCACTTCTCCCTGCGATAAAGTCAACACGAAAAAAGCTATCGCTCTTCGTGTTGTCTAGCCTCAGCACCTAGGGGCTTGGGGTCATAAGCCAATCCGTCAGGTTAAAGAACAACCTTCTCACCGGCTCGACTTATGCCTCTCGCCCCTAAACAAGGCACTTTTGCTTTTCGGTTATCTCAGTCGAAACGCTCTCGGCCATACGCCGCTAAACAGGCGCTTTTAGCTTTTTTGTGGACAAGCCCTTACTTAAGCTTATGCACCGCTTCGATAAAAATGTCTCCCCTGACCTCAAAACTTTTATATTGATCCCAGCTTGCACATGCAGGGGATAACAATATGATGTCACCTGGTTCGGAGTATCGGTAAGCTTCTGGCACTGCCTTTTCAACATTATCGACACGACTGATGGATTTTATTCCAGCTTGGGAACCCACCCGTTCAAGCTTGGCTGCTGTTTGGCCGAAAGTAATTAACGCCTTTACATTATTTAAATATGGAAGCAATTCATCAAATTCATTGCCGCGATCCAGACCTCCTGCAAGTAGGATTACCGGGGCTTTGAACGCAGCTAAGGCATTGACAGTGGCTAAGATATTCGTTGCCTTTGAATCGTTATAAACCTTTCTTCCATTAACATCAGCGACATATTGCAAACGGTGCCTGACACCAGTAAAAGTCCGTAGTATCTCTTGAATTGCACTGTTTTCTACCCCTGATAGTTTTGCGGCCGCCGTGGCCGAGAGGATATTTTCGAGATTATGTATTCCTGGCAAGGCAATTTCACTGATAGCTATTACCTTTTCCCCATTAAACATAACCCAGCCGTCTTGGATAAAGGCGCCTTCTGAAAGTGTCTTCTTTGTGGAGAATGGGATAATGCTGGCTTTAGAGTTCCGAGCAATTTCCATTGTATCCTCTTGATCTGCATTGATGATTAAATAGTCCTGTTCAGTCTGATTTATAGTGATATTGGCTTTTGCCTTAATATACTCTTTTCTTGACCCATGGTAATCCAAATGGGCATCATACAGATTTGTGATTATCGCGATATGGGGATTGAATGTCCTTATTCCCATCAGCTGAAAAGAAGACAACTCGATGACTATCGTATTTTCTTTTGTCGCCTCTTGAGCGACACCTGATGCTACAGTACCAATATTCCCAGCAATTAACGGCTGCTTCTTACCTGCATTCAACATTTCAAATACAAGTGTTGTCGTGGTGGTTTTCCCATTGGTGCCTGTAATTCCGATGAACGGAGCCTCAGATATCTCGTAGGCAAGCTCCACTTCTGTAATTACCGGAATCCCTTTTTCAAGGGCTCCTTCAATCATCGGATTATGATAAGGAATCCCCGGGTTTTTCACAATGAGCTCAAAGCCTTCATCAAGCAGCTCAATAGGATGTTCACCACATATAACCTTAATACCTTGCTCTAATAAACCTTGGGCCTCAGGATTTTCCGACAGGGGCTTTTTATCATTTACAGTAACAAATGCCCCTAACTTATGTAACAGTGCCGCGGCGGTCACACCGCTTTTAGCTAATCCTAAAACGAGAATCTTTTTATGATGATAAGTCTCAATCTGTTTCATTACAACCACACCTCAATATAGATACCTAGTATCGCAAATATAAGTCCAACACTCCAAAAAGTTACGACAACCCGCCACTCTGACCAGCCGACTAATTCATAGTGATGATGCAGCGGGCTCATCCGGAAAATTCTTTTACCGGTTGTCTTAAAAGAGGCAACCTGAAGAATGACTGATAAGGTTTCAATAACAAATACACCGCCGATAATAATCAGCAGGATTTCAAGCTTTGTTAATAGGGCAATGGCTGCAATCGCACCGCCAAGTGCAAGTGAACCCGTATCCCCCATAAACACTTTAGCAGGATGGGCATTAAACACCAAAAATCCTAACACCGCCCCAACAACGGCTACTGAAAATACTGCAATCTCAAATTGATTCTGATTCCAAGCCAAGACCGCAAACGCACCAAAAGCGATTGCCGCTGTGCCTGACACCAAACCGTCGAGACCGTCTGTTAAATTGACAGCATTTGAAAATCCGACCAGCCAGAAAATGATTAAGAACACATAGGACCATCCTAGGTCAAAGGAATAGTCACCAAACGGTAGAGCAATTTCTGTCGATTGTCCAGTATGTTTATAAATTAGATAAAATATAACAGAAATTATTATTTGACCTAATAGCTTTTGTCGTGATGTTAATCCTAGATTGCGCTTCAAGACTACTTTAATAAAATCATCCAGGAAACCTAGCAAACCGAAACCGAATGTCACAAACAAAAGTAAAAAAGCTGTAACAGGTGTCTGTTCTGAGTATTTCCCTATCATGACCAGTGTGGTGATGATAATCGAAAATAGAATCATCACACCTCCCATTGTCGGGGTGCCTGATTTTTTTTGGTGTGATTTAGGACCTTCTTCCCTGATGCTTTGTCCAAATTTCAATTTTCTTAAGAAGGGAATAAAAATCGGAGAAAGTAAAACAGAAATTAAAAATCCCATTATGATTGTGAAAAAAACCACTTGCTCCTTCATCTCATTCCCTCCTTTCCTTACCATTCAGTTTATTTACGAGCTTATCTAATGACCCAGCTATATCATATGTTTGATAATTTTTATTTAGGAGTGTTTTCCTCGATAATTGAAAGTTCGTTATTTCCATATCCTTACTCGTTTCCCCATTTAATTTTTCTGTATATAGTGTAAGTATGTCTCTAAGTGATTCAGCCTGATTATTTGTAAAAAAGATTGGAAATTGACTTGGTACATAGCGTGGCAGCTTTTTTTCATATTCCCAAATAGCTGCGATAGCTCCATTTGCAATTGCCTCTAACAGTTCTCCAGAGTCCTCAGTTGTTGGTACGAATAACCCTTTAGGCTGAGTTGCAGTAGCTTGATCAGACACAGTATAAAACAACATATCATCCTGGATTCCTTTTTTATCCCGAAACAAACCTGCCAAGTCTTTCAGAGTTAAAAACATACTTATCTCCTCTCAATTGCTTCCCTTGCCACCAGGCGATCATCAAAATCATGGACAATATTTCCAATAATCTGATACGTTTCATGTCCTTTTCCAGCAATTAAAATGACATCTCCAGCTGATGCCTCTCGAACTGCTGTAAAAATAGCTTCTTTTCGGTCAGGTATAACTTTGTATGTTTCACCTTTCACACCATTTTCCATATCCTTTAAGATTTCTAGCGGATCCTCACTTCTTGGATTATCCGAAGTGAGAATTGGGTTTGTTGCCCATTTGCAGGCAATTTGTGCCATCAATGGCCGTTTTGTTCGGTCACGATCCCCGCCACAACCAACAACAACAACTATCTTTTTCCTTGCAAAGTGTTGTATTGTTTTCAATACGTTTTCGAGACTGTCAGGTGTATGTGCATAATCAACAATTACAGTGAAGTCCTGGCCAGCATGCACAAGCTCAAACCTTCCTGCAACACCTTCGACACTTTCAATTGAATGAATAATATTCTTAATTTTAATCTTAGAGACTAAGGCAGCAGCGATACTAGCTAGGACATTATAAACACTGAATTTCCCAATTAACTTCATTTGCACTGGATAAGTGGCACCATCGATGACTAAATCAAAGTTTGTACCTTTGGGTGTCATTTGGATATTTATTGCCTGTACATCCGCTTTCTGATCTATTCCGTATGTAATCACATGTGCCGCCGTTGACCTGCTAAACATTTCAGATGCAGGGTCATCTGCATTTAAAACAGCAAATCTGGGCTTGGTATGGTCGAAGGTGTTGCCTAACTGAGAAAACAATAAGCTTTTAGCCCGTTTATATTCCTCCATTGTTTTATGGTAATCCAAATGATCCTGTGTGAGGTTAGTAAATACAGCTACATCAAAATCACAACCATGAACCCTTCCCAAATCGAGAGCATGCGAAGAAACCTCCATAACTGCTAAACTTACACCAGCATTAACCATTTGATTAAACGTCTTTTGGAGTGTCAGACTTTCTGGAGTGGTATTTTTTGTTTCAAGCATCTTTTCCGCAATTTTTGTATACATCGTGCCAATTAGGCCCGTTTTTTCCCCTGCATCTGCGAATATTCTCTCAATTAAGTGGCTGGTCGTTGTTTTGCCATTGGTGCCAGTTATACCGATTAAGTGCAGACTTTTTGTTGGCTGACCATAATAAGCATCTGCAAGCACTGCCATTGCTCTTGTCGTATCCTTTACAATTATAACAGGTATATCCAAGCTTAACGGACGTTCCGCTACTATTGCAGCTGCACCATTAGTTACCGCTGATTTAGCAAAATCGTGCCCGTCCACAGTATAGCCCTTAATACAAATAAATAAGCTGCCTTTTTGCACCTTCCGGTTATCATTTTCGATGGATGTAATCTCCGGATTTTCACCATTATATGGGAAAATCGGCTGCAAATATCCAAGTAGCTTTTGTAACTTCATTTTCTCTCAAATCCTCTCATACCCGTACATACTTAATTACTAATTTTCAAATCGTCCTGCCTACTTACGAAAGTTCCATCTTATTTTACATTAAAACAGTTCATTTTGCCATTTAGTTATGGGGGCTAGATAAAAATTTAGGCGGCGGGAAAACATTCTCCGGCCGCCTTCCAATGATTACATGTCTTTAATTCATAACAGATTTAGTCTCCTTTGCCAAAGTAGAGTCTAATTTTCGAACCCTCTTTCACCTTTGTGCCTGGTTCAGGTGATTGTCTTACAACCACATCGCCTTCTCCACTGGCATCAATTCTTAAGTTTATCAACTGCTCTTGAAGTTCACTTTTTGAAAGACCAACAAAATCCGGCAGTTTCAACAACGGCGCATCAGGCCATTTTATTTCTTTTTCAATTTGATTCTTTCTTGGTTCCACGCCCATTGCACTTAAGCTATCTTTCAAAATGGCACCAACGATTGGGGCACTGACTGTCCCCCCGAAGGCTGTCACCCCTTTAGGATTATCCACCGCGACGTAGACAACAATTTGTGGATCATCTGCTGGTGCAAAACCCATAAAAGACACAATAAAATTATTTTCCAAATATCTTCCGTTCTGTGCTTTCTGGGCTGTCCCAGTTTTCCCACCCACTCTGTAGCCTTCAACAAAGGCCTTACCGCCTGTTCCCTGTGCAACAACTTTTTCGAGGGCACTGCGGATTTCTTTCGAGGTTTTCTCTGTAATGACTCTTCTTTTCTCTACGGGTGTATTTCTCATAACTATTTCTTTAGTAACAGGATCAATGAGCTCCTTTGCGATATAGGGCTTGTATAAAATCCCGCAATTGACAGCTGCAGATACTGCGGTAACCTGCTGAATCGGCGTCACCGACACCCCTTGTCCAAAGGCAGTCGTTGCTTGTTCGACAGGTCCTACCCGGTTCAAATTAAATAGTATTCCCGTTCCTTCACCTTGCAAATCAATTCCAGTCTTTTGGCCAAAGCCAAAATCCTTGATATACTTAAAAAGTTTTTCTTTCCCTAAACGCTCCCCCAATTCCACAAATCCTGGGTTACAGGAGTTTTCTACTACCTCTAAAAATGTTTGATCTCCATGGCCGCCTCGTTTCCAGCACTTTAGCCTTGCCCCCGCTACCTGGACAGATCCGGAATCATGAAAATGTTCTTTTTCCAAGTTAACTTTTCCTTCATTCAATGCTGCGGCTAGCGTGATTATCTTAAAGGTAGAACCTGGTTCGTAGGTTGACCATACAGGAAGGTTCCGGTTATACACCTCTTGTGGGACGTTACGGAAATTAGCAGGATCAAATGTCGGCCTGCTCGACATAGCTAATATTTCACCATCGTTAGGATTCATGGCAATCGCTACTATTCCGTCCGGGTTATATTTCGCCTGAGCAATATCAAGCTCTCTTTCAACAATCGTTTGGATTTTTGAATCGATGGTAAGTTTCAAATCAAGTCCGTTAGTAGGGCGCTCGTAGTCATCAGCCATGTCATTCATTCTTTCCCCTTTGGCATTGGCATAAAATTTTACAGCCCCGCGTTCACCGCTTAATTCCTTATCATAATATTGTTCCAATCCCATCAGGCCTTGATTATCCACCCCAGTAAACCCAAGTACGTGCGAAAGGTAACTTCCATTCGGATAATGCCGCTTCGAGTCCTCGCCAATATACACTCCTTCAAGCCCGAGGGCTCTGATTTCTTTTGCCTTTTCATGCGATATTTTTCTACCCTCTTTCAACCTGACTGATGAAGCACTCTTCGTGATTTCACGATAGGCTGTTTCTTTTGACATATTTAAGACATTCGCCAGTTTTTCTGCTGTTGTTGCAGGGTCTTTGATTTGCCTAGGGATTACGTACACAGTTGGCGCACTGATATTTGTGGCTAATGGTACCCCATTCCTGTCGACAATTTGTCCACGTTCAGGTTCAAAAGGGATATTCCTGCTCCAGGATCCCTTGGCCTTGTCTGTAAGCATACCACCAAGCGCAAACTGGACGTATCCCAGTCGAACATCAATTATTAAGAAGGTAAGGAATCCAACGAATAGTGCAATCATTAGCCGTTTACGGACAGTTACATTAGAAACACGCATACAATGAAGAAACCTCCTTTTCCTCTGCATTACTTAATTTATCGTTCATTTATATGCCTGTACTTTTTCAAATAGACCAGGTTCACTAGGCCATATATAAAGAAAAATCCCGCTTCATTAGCGGGATTTTCTAATCTTGTACCACTTCTTTTTCCGTTTGTGATTCATCCTTTTTGACCTTTTCCTGATTCCACTGTTCTTCAGGAGTTTTTAAATCAACAATAAGGTAATCGCCAGTGCGCAGGAGAGATTTTGGTTTAATATTCTGCTGCGTGACAAATCCTTTCCCTTTGGAATTTAAGTTTAAATCTGCGAGAGTAGCTACTTTCATGACGTCCCTTAAAGACCAGCCAGTCATATCCGGGGCCTTACGTTCGCCGGCTGTCTTGATAATTACCTTCTCTCCTTCAAGAATGACAGTGCCTGCTTTAGGCAACTGTCCCACTATCTTTGCACCACTGCCTAGTACGAACGGTTCAAATCCTTTTTCCTTCAAATCTTTTACCGTTGTATCAACTGATTGTCCCTTAAGGTTTGCTAATTTATTTACTTCAGCCTTTTCTAACTTGGACGGTTGGATATTCAAATAATGGAGGCTATTTTTCATCACAGGATTAAAAATGGCGGAAACCGGAATAGCTCCTTGACCTGCATCCATCCCCTCAAGATCAGGCTGTTGGACAGCTACATAAACAATTAATTTCGGATCATCCTTAGGCGCCATTCCCAAAAATGAAAAAATATAATTGTTTACTCCCGATAAATATTGGCCATCTGGCCCTGGAATGTTAGCCGTCCCAGTCTTACCCGCTACACTGTAGCCATCAATTTTATAACGCCCACCCGTTCCTTTCGGTGAGGTAACAACCGTTTCTAAAATATCGCGGACCTTCTTAGCTGTTTCTGCAGATATCGGTGTTGAAACGACATCAGGAGTAGTCTCTTCAATGGATTTCCCAGTGTCATGGTTCACGATTTTCTCTACTATGTGCGGCTTCATCATCTTTCCATTATTTGCAACTGCAGTAGCCGCTTGGATTTGTTGTATAGG
>Ga0308175_100001303_pt1 | contig 16883 bp, 14 predicted proteins | sample PhyCR1_3_FD_203893 | JGI IMG/M metagenome (GOLD analysis project Ga0308175, IMG submission 203893) | Soil microbial communities from UC Gill Tract Community Farm, Albany, California, United States - DLSLS.C.R1 | ecosystem: Environmental > Terrestrial > Soil > Agricultural land | place: USA...
CGATCGCCTGGTACGCCCGGTCCGGGGAGCTTGACGTGGCCTCGCTGCCGCGCGAGCACCGCGAGTTCTACTTCGTCACCACCCTGCTCACGAAGGACAACGCCCAACGGTTCCTGGACACCGTCGTGGCCGCCAAGGGCGACCGCGACTGGAACGACATCTGGGTCAACGTGACGGGACCGATCCGCTACTGATGACGGAATCCGGGTGGAGCGGGCTGGACGCGACGTCACCCACGGCGCCAAGCGCTGGACGCCGTGGCGAAGCCGACGCGGGGACTCGAACCCCGGACCCGTTCATGACGAGGGCTGATGCGCCCGCCGCAGGGTCGGTTGTAGTCGAACGCTGTCCACTCAAGTCCCTGCAAAGCGCGAGGCTTTGCGGACTCGGCATGACTCGAGCAGCTTGCGCAGCGCGTAGATCTGGCACGGCGCGACGCGAACCCCGATCCGCTCGGCCACGTCCTCCTGCGTCAAGCGCTGACCCCGACGCAGGTCCCCGTGACGATCGCTTGGCCCAGCCACTCCACCGCGTGCTGCTGCGTCGTGCCGGGCACCCGCCTGGGAGCTCACGGGCCGTGACCCACCGCCGCGCGAGCGTTCCGGCGGACGGAACGCAGCAGGCGATCGGCGCCTGGGCGCACCACGATCATGCCGGGGATGAGGTTGCCCCCGACCGACCTGCGTCCCGGCTTCGACATCACGCGCGCCAGCCACATCGTGCTGACCGTGCGTGACGTGGACCGCAGCGTGGCGTTCTACACGGGCGTCTTCGGCCTCGTCGTGACCGAGCGGACCGACGACGAGGCGTACCTGCGCGGCCTGGAGGAGGCCTGCCACCACAGCCTCGTCCTGCGCCGCACCGCCGGTGAGCCGCTCTGCGCCCGCATCGGCCTCCGCGTGCTGCTCGACGAGGACCTCGACCCGCTCGCCGAGCACTTCACCTCGCGCGGCTGCGCGACCGCCTGGCATGACGCGCCGCACCAGAGCCGCACCCTCCACGTCGAGGACCCGCAGGGCGTCCGGCTCGAGCTCTGCGCATCGATGCCCGTCGCGCCGCGCATGCTCACGCACTTCGAGGCCTACCGCGGCGGCTGCGCGCAGCGCCTCGACCACTTCCAGCTCTACGTCGCCGATCCGACGGCCGCCGTCGAGCTCTATGCCAGCGCGGGCTTCCGTCTGAGCGAGTACATCGCCGACGACGCCGAGCGGATCGTCGGCGCGTTCCTGGAGCGCAAGGGCAACCCGCACGACCTGGTGTTCTTCCGCCATGGCGACCGGGCGCGCCTGCATCACGTCGCGTACACGACCACGAGCCCGCAGACGCTGCTGGAGGCCTGCGACGTCGCCAGTGCGTTGGGGTTCGGCGATCGCATCGAGCGCGGACCCGGGCGCCACGGCCCCGGGCACGCCCAGTATCTCTACGTGCGTGATACCGACGGCCACCGCGCAGAGCTGTTCACCACGCATTACCAGCTCATCGACGTCGAGCTCGAGCCGGTGCGCTGGGACCCGGCACCCGGCCTCGCGATCCCGGCCGCACCGTACGGTCCTCCGCCGCCGCGGTCGTGGATCGACGAGGCGATGCCGTTCGCGCACAGCTGATCGAACGGCCCGATGACGCGCTGCGTGATCGTCGGCACGGGCGCGATCGGCGGCGTCGTCGGCGGGCTGCTCGCCCGCTCCGGCGCCGAGACGTTGCTCGTCGCCCGCGGCGAGCACGCGCGGGCGATGGCGCGCGACGGCCTGTGCCTCCGCGCGCCCGACGGCGAGCAGCGCTCCGTGCATGGCGCTGCGGCGCTTCGAGCATGGCCTCGGCGTCAGCGTGATGCTGCCGGCGGCGCACCTGGAGCCCGGCGTGGTGGTGGCGTACTCGTCGCCCGTGCCCGGCATCCTCGACGTCGCGCGGATCCCGCACGGCACGAGCGAGCCGGCGCGGCGCCTGGCCGCCGCGCCGGCTCGCGGGTTCTCCTCCCAGACGGTCGAGGACATCGGGCCGTGGAAGCGAGCGAAGCTGTTGGTCAACGTCGGCAACGCCGTCGAGGCGCTGTGCGGCTCGCCCGGCGCGCCCCGCGCCGGCTCGTCGACCTGGCAGAGCGTCGCGCGCGGGACCCGGACGGTCGAGACGGACTACCTCAACGGCGAGATCGTCCTGCTCGGCCGCCTGCACGGCGCCGACGTCGCCGCCAACGCGCTGGTCGCGCGGCTGATGAACGAGCTGGCTGCCGACGGCGGCCGGCCGGGGAGGCTGAGCGAGGACGCGATCCTCGCCCAGCTTCCGGCCTGACGGCCCACGCGTCAGGCAGGCACGGCCAGGTTGGCGGCCTCGGCGAAGGCCGCCAGCTCGCGCGGAACGTCGGGGCCCATCGGCCCGTAGACGATGCCCTCGACGCCCATGGCCTCGAAGCCGGCGAGCGCCTCGCGCACCTGCGCCAGCGTGCCGCTGCCCGTCGCGTTGCGCAGCAACTCGGGCGTCATCAGCGGGCGCTCGAGGTCGGTCACCTCGATCAGGTGCCCGCGGTGGGTCTCCAGGTGGCGCTTGCGGGGGTCGATGCGCTCGAGCGCCTCGGTGTAGGCCTGCCACTCCGGCGTGCCGCCGACGAGGCCCTCGCCGCCGATGTGCAGCTGGAACGCCGCACAGGGGCCGGTCGCGTCGATGACGCGGTCGCTGTCCCAGGGCTCGTCCTCGTCGACGACGGTGCCGTAGTACGAGGCGATGACCTTGCTCATGTCGCCCGGCCCGGTGTTGGCGGAGTGATGGTCGAGGTTGGTGACCATCCCGTCGGCGGACCGGTCGGCCACCGCGTATCCCTTGGGGCCGTGCGCCGCGACGCGGATCGTGAGCGACTCGGGGAGCGCGACGCCGGACAGCCGGCCGTAGCGCAGCCCGATGACCGCGCCGTTCCACTCGACGTCCTCGCCCGCCAGCAGCGCCCGGAGACCCTGCACATAGCGCTCGACGTCAGCCCAGCGCAGCGGCCCCTCGCCCAGCATCAGCTGGCTCGTGAAGCCCGAGCCGACGACGACCTCCACCCGGCCGGGCGCGAGCGTGTTCAGCGTGGCGATCGCCCCGGCGTTGGCGACGAGGTGCCGCAGCCGCGGCGTGATGACCGAGGGCCCGATCCGGATCCTGGACGTCCGCTCCGCCGCGCGGGCGAGCGTGATCCACGCGTCGGCCAGGAACGCGGGCGAGTCGTACACGTGGGCGAACCGGTAGCCGAGCTCCTCGGCGACGCGGATGTGCTCGGGCGTGTCCATCGTGGGCGGGAACATGCAGCCGATCTCCATGGCGCGAGCGTCGCACGTGTCGCCGGACGCGACGTAGCGGCGCGTTCCCGTGGGCGGAACGCCGCGGTTCCCGCGCGCGTGCCCGGTCCGCCACCGTGCCCGCCATGGACGACCAGCCCTACGACCTCGTCATCGTCGGACTCGGCCCGGTGGGCGCCGCGGCGGCGAACCTGGCGGGGACGCACGGTCTGCGCTGCCTGGCCGTCGACCAGGCCGACGAGGTCTACGCGCTGCCACGCGCGATCCACTTCGACGCCGAGATCATGCGGATCTTCCAGTACGCCGGGCTGGCGGAGGAGATCGAGCCGCTCACGCGCCCGTCCACGGGCTCGGTGCATCTGGGCATGGACCACGAGCCGATCCGGCGCTTCCTCGTCCCGCCGGGGCCTGGAGACCTCGGCTGGCGGCCGCACTACATGTTCTACCAGCCGCAGCTCGAGGCCTTCCTGCGCCGCCGAGCGGCCGAGCGCGTCGAGGTGCAGACCGGCTGGGCCTGCACGGGCTTCGTCCAGGACGGCGACGGGGTCACCACGACGCTGCAGGCGGCCGGCGGCACGCAGCGCGTGGTCCGCAGCCGCTATCTGCTCGGCTGTGACGGCGCCACGAGCACCGTGCGCCGGCAGCTGCGGGCCCCGCTCTTCGACTTCGGCTTCGAGGAGCCGTGGATCATCGTCGACACGCTGGCCCCGAGCGAGGAGCTCGGCCCCGACAACATGATCATGTACTGCGACCCGCAGCGCCCGGGCACCTACGTCCCGGGCCCGGGCCGCCACCGCCGCTGGGAGTTCATGCTGCTCGACGGCGACGACCACGACGAGCTGCGCTCGCCGGCCGGCCTTCGAAGGCTCATCCAGCCGGTCACCGACTGGGTCGACGTCTCGGACCTCGAGATCGTCCGCAGCGCGATCTACCGCTTCCACGGGCTCGTCGGCCGTCAGTGGTCGGACGGCCGCGTCTTCCTCGCCGGTGACGCGATCCACCAGACGCCGCCGTTCTACGCGCAGGGCATGTGCCACGGCATCCGCGACGTCCACAACCTGCTCTGGAAGCTGCGGCTGATCCTGTCCGGCGCGGCATCGGCGGCGCTCGCCGACAGCTACCAGCCTGAGCGCGAGCCGCACGTCCACGCGATCATCGGGGCGGCGATCGAGAACGGCCGCTACATCTGCGTGCTCGATCGAGCCGAGGCGCAGGCGCGCGACGCGCGCTACCGCGGGCTCCTCGAGGCCGGCGCCGACGTCGGCTCGTTCCGCGGCGTGATCCCGCCGCTGACCGCGGGGCTGCTCAACGCGCCGGGCGCGCCCCCTTGCGGCCAGCTGCTCCCGCAGCCGGTCGTCGACGGCGTGCGCCTCGACGACCGGCTCGGCCCAGGCTTCGCGCTCGTGAGCTCCGCCGACGTCGACGCCGGCCGCATCCCGGTGTGGTTCACGAGCGTCCTCGGCGGCCGGATCGTCACACAGGCCGACGCGCTGGCCCCCTGGTTCGCCGAGCACCGCTGCGCGGCCGCCCTCGTGCGCCCCGACCGCTACGTCTTCGGCCTGGCGCCCGGCGCGGAGGACGCCGAGGCGCTCGTCGAGCGCCTCGGCGTGCAGCTGGGCATCCCGGCGGGAAGCCGTGCCGCCGCCTGACGGTCAGACGGCGCGCGCCTTGCCGCTGCGCGCCGACGCGTAGGCCGACAGGGTCAACGCGATGAGCAGCGCGGCGCCGTTGAACAGCTGCTCGACGTAGAACGCCGCGCCCATCATCTGCAGGCCGGTGATGCCGGCGGCCAGCAGGTAGATGGCCAGCACGGTGCCGATCGCGTTGAAGCGGCCGGGACGGATGGCCGTCGCGCCGAGGAACGCCGCCGCATAGGCGGGCAGCAGGGAGCCGAGGCCGACCGTCGGCGCCGACGCGCCGAGGATCATGACCGAGAGCACGCCGGCCAGGCCCGAGATCAGCCCCGCGAAGACGAAGCACTGGAACGTGACCCGATCGGTGCGCACGCCGGCCAGCAGCGCCGCCCGCGGGTTGCCGCCCGTCGCGTGGCACTCGCGGCCCCAGAACGTGTACTCGAACGCCATCCAGAGGACCGCCCCGAGCGCCACGACGTACAGGAACGGCAGCGGGATACCGGCGATGCTGTTGCGCCCGAGGTCCGTGAACGAGGCGGGCAGCGCGCCGCTGATCGTCTCGTCCTTGCCGTAGAGCTGCGTGAGCCCGAGCACGAGCGTGCCGACGCCGAGCGTCGCGATGAACGAGGGCAGCCGCACGCGCGCCACCAGCAGGCCGTTGACGACCCCGACCACGGCGCACGCCGCGACGCCGGCCAGCGCGGCCACGCCCGCGGGCCATCCGTGCTGGATGATGAGACCGGCGCACAGCGTCTGCGACAGCCCGAGCTGGAAGCCGATGGACACGTCGAAGTGCCCGACGATCAACGGCATCATCGCCGCCAGCGCGAGCAGCGCGACAACGGCCTGCGCCGACGCGATGGACTGTGCGTTCTCGCTCGTCGGGAACGTGTCGGGCTACAACACCGAGAACAACAGGACGATCAGCACGAAGACGCCGATCAACCCATAGCGGTTGACGGCGTCGTGCCACGGAAGGCGCGACCTGCGCCGCACCGTGGCGTCCTCGGCCCCGCCCCCGGGCGCCGCCGGCTGGGTCTCGCCGCCGGCGACCGCCGCGGCGCGCTGCTCCTGAACCTTCATCTGTCACTCCACCGTGAGAAGGGACTCCGGGGACCCGGCCCCGTAGCTGGCCTGTGCCAGCCGTTCCTCTGTGAGCGCCGCGCCGGTCAGCTCGGCGTGGACGCGTCCGTGGCTGAGCACGAGCGCGCGGTCGGCCTGCGCGGCCACCTCTTCAAAGTCGGTCGAGGCCATCACCAGCACCGTCCCGTCGTCGGCCGCGCGGCGCATGATCTCGTGCATCTGGGCGCGCGACCCGACGTCGACACCGGCCGTCGGGTCGTCGACGACCAGCAGCTTCGGCACCCCGCGCAGGGCGCGGCCGGCGATGACCTTCTGCTGGTTGCCGCCGCTGAGCGTGGCCAGCGAGCGGTCCACGGCGCGCGGCGGTCGCACGGCGAAGCGCTCGACGAGCGCCCGCGCGCCCGCGCGCTCGACGCTCGGGCCGCGGACGAACCCGTCGCCGGCGTGACGGTGCAGGAACAGGTTCTCGCGGATGCTCAGCGTGAACACGCCGCCGGCGTGCTGGCGATCGCCGGGGACGTAGGTGCAGCCGGCCGCGCGCAGGGCGTGGGGCCGGCCGAGCGGCAGCGCCGCGCCGTCCAGCATCGCGCGGCCGCTGGTCGGGAGGCGAGCGCCGCCGAGCATCTCGGCCAGCTCCCGCGCGCCGCAGCCGACCAGCCCGCAGAACGCGACCACCTCGCCGGGCGCGGCGTCGAAGCTGACGGGCTCGGCCAAGCCCGGGCCGATGAGGCCCTCCACGCGCAGCCGCGGCTCGCCTTCGCGCCGCGGCCGCGGGACGGCCTGCCGCTCCTCGGCGGCCTGCGCGCTGCCCAGGATCCACGCCACGACGTCGTCATGGCGCAGGCCCGCGACCTCCTCGGTCACGATGCGGCGCCCGTCGCGCAAGACCGTCACGCGGTCGGCCAGCCCGAAGATCTCGGAGAGCCGGTGCGTCACGTAGATGAAGGCCACGCCCGACCGGCGCGCGGCGCGCAGCGCCTCGGAGAGGCGCGAGACCTCCGGGCCGGGCAGGCTCGAGCTCACCTCGTCGAGCACGATGGCGCGCGCGTCCAGGGCGAAGGCCCGTGCGACGGCGACCATCACCCGCTCGTCCTGCGCGAGCTCCCCGACCAGCGCGCGCGGCGAGATGTCGATCGACAGCGCGGCCAGCTTCTCGGCGACGCGACGCTCGGTCCGCGGAAACGAGATGAGCCGCCGGCGGCGCTCGTAGCCCATCGCCAGCGCGACGTTCTCGGCGACGCTGAGGTGCTCGCACAGCCCGAGGTCCTGGTGCACGAACGCCAGTGAGCCACGCGTCTCGATGCTGCCCTCGTCGGCGGCCACGACGCCGGCGAGGATCTTGATCAGCGTCGACTTCCCCGCGCCGTTCTCGCCGAGCAGCGCGTGGACCTCCCCCGCGCGCAGCTCGAGGTCGACGTGGTCGAGCGCCAGCTCGCCCCCGTAGCGCTTGGTCAGGCCGCGGATCTCGACGACAGCGGCACCGTGCTCATCGATCACGCGGCCTCCTCGGCCAGCACGCGCTTGGCGATGCGGAACGCCTCGACCCCGGCGGGCACGCCGACGTAGACGGCGATCTGCAGGAGCGTCTCGCGCAGCTCGGGCAACGTGCAGCCGTTGCGCAGCGCGCCGCGGAAGTGCAACTCGAACTCCGTCTGGCGGTTCGTGGCCGCCAGCAGGCACAGGTTGTGCAGGCTGCGCTGGCGATCGCTCAGCGCCGTGCCGTTCCAGACCTCGCCCCAGCAGTACTCGGTCAGGACGCGCTGCCACTCGCGATCGAAGTCGTCCGTGTTGGCCAGCGCGCGCTCGACGTACTCGGCGCCGACGACCGCGCGGCGCTTCTCCAGCCCGGCGTCGAAGCGGTCGTCGCCGGTCATGCCGGCTGCGCCCCGGCGATCCCGGCCTGCGCGGCCGCCGGCTCGAACTCGGGGCCCTTCCACTCGAGCCAGGCCGCGACGTCGAACGTCTCGAGATCGATGGTCTCGACCGGCGGGTATGGCCGCGCCGCGCCGTCCCAGCCGATCTGGTCGAGCGCCCAGTAGAGCTCGATCATGTTGTCCTCCGGGTCCCAGAAGTAGAGCCGGAGCTGGCAGCCGGGGCCGCCCGTGCGCTGGCCCTGCATCTCGATGCCGGCTTCGCGCACGAAGCCGACGGCGCGCTTGAGGTCGTCGAAGCTGGCCATCTCGAACGCGAGGTGGTGCATGCCCGGCTGCGCGCGGCGGCCGCTGGCGTTCAGCGGCACGTCCTGCTCGCGCAGCCCGAACATCGAGATGACGTGGTGGTCGGAGTTGATCCGCAGCCACACGGCCTCGTGGTAGGGGGAGTCGGCCGGGTAGGGCATGCGGTCGGAGACCTGCATCCCGAGGACCTCCTCGTAGAAGGCGACCATGCGCGGCAGGTCGCGGGCGACCATGCCGACGTGGCCGATCCGGCGGGGGCGGACGCTCATTCGGCCACCACCGGGTTCTCCTGGACGCCGACGCCCTCGATCTCCACGCGCACCCGGTCGCCCGGCCGCAGGTAGACCGGCGGCTGGCGGAAGTGGCCGACGCCCTCCGGCGTGCCGGTCGCGATCACGTCACCCGGCTCCAGCGTGGTGAACTTCGAGATGTACGCGATGAGCGTCGGGATGTCGAAGAGCATGTCCCCCGTGTTGCTGGACTGCATGGTCTCGCCGTTGACCTGCAGCGAGATGCTCAGCGCGTGGGGATCGGGCACCTCGTCGCGCGTCACGAGCTCCGGGCCGAACGGCCCCGACCCGTCGAAGTTCTTGCCGGCGCCGAACTGCACCGGCGGCTTGCGCAGCTGCCAGTCGCGGATGCTGACGTCGTTGAAGAGCGCATAGCCGGCGACGTGGTCGTAGGCCACCTCGGCCGGGATGTGCTTGCCGCCCTTGCCGATGACAACAGCCAGCTCGGCCTCCCAGTCCACCTGCTCGGAGACCTTGGGAACCAGGATCGGCTCGCCGTCGGCGACGAGCGAGCGCGGGAAGCGGATGAAGAGGTTGGGCTCCTTGAGGACGTCGAGCCCCGCCTCGGCGGCGTGCTTGCCGTAGTTGCGGGCGACGCAGATGATCTTCGGGGGACGCGGGACGACCGGCAGCAGCTCGACGTCGCCCTCGTCGATCGTGAGATCGTCGCGGCCGGCGGCGAACTCGATGGCGGCACGCGCGGCGTCGAGGGCCTCGTCGCCGCCCTCGAGAAGGGCCACCATGTCGGTGGGCAACGCCGCGCCGGAGCCGCCGTCCTCGGCGACGCGCGCCTCGTGGGCGGCGACCACGTCGATGAGGGCGGCGTCCGCGCGCGCGCCGATTCGCGGCCCCGCACCGTTGCGGAAGCTGAGGAGTCTCATGGGTCCTTTCGGGTCCGGGTTACTCGGAGAGGAGAACGACGCGCACCGGCGATCCGGTGCCGCCCTGGATCTTCAGCGGCAGGGCGAGGAACAGCCCGGTGGCGGGCACGGCGGCCAGGCCCTTCAGCCCCTCGACGATGAGGATCCCGCGTGGCAGGAACGCATGGCTGTGCCCGTGGCCGGCGAGGATCTCGCCGTCGCGGGCCGCGACGTCGGCCGCGGCGGTGTCCGAAGCCACGGCGTTGACGCCTGCCTGGACGAGGTACTCGCAGGCGTCCTCGGCCAGGCCGGGCTGGTTGGCGCCCCACCAGGCGGGGTCGCGCGCCTCGCTGCCGTCGGGCAGGTACTTGTCCCAGCCCATCTCGAGGACGGCGACGTCGCCCGGCTCGACGGTGAAGCCGGCGGCGTCGACGGCGTCGCGTAGCGCGTCGGCGCCCACGAGGTCGCCCGGCTGGAAGTCGTGCGCCGTCAGGTCGAACTTCTTGTAGGGCCGCAGCAGCAGCGTGTCGACCGCCACCTGGTCCATCGTCTGCCCATCGACGTCGAAGTGGAACGGCGCGTCGACGTGCGTCCCGGTGTGCTCGGCCAGCGTGAGGCGGTTCGCGGCGGCGCCCGCGTCGGCGTGACGGAACAGCGGCTCGACGGCGGGCGGCTCGTACATGAAGAACATCGGCAAGTCCGGGCCGAGCGTGGGTGAGACATCGTGCACGCTGAGGTGGGCCAGCGCGCCGGCGAGCGTCGCGAGCGGATCCGTGGTCGTTGCTCGTTCCATGGCGGCGATGATGACCGCCGCCGGGCGACGCGACCAACGACGGCATTCCCCTCATCGGAACGAGTCAGCGACGGAGTCCGGCGGCCAGCAGGCGCGTTGACTCGGCGGGCGCGAGCCCGATGACGCGCAGGCTCTCCTCGCAGCGCCGGTAGAGGGCGATCACCTCGTCCTGCGCGCCACGCGCGCCGGCGATGCGCATGAGCAGCCGCCAGGCGCGCTCACGGTGCGGGTCGTCCTCGAGGACCTGCAGGAGCGCGGGCTCGGCGAGGTCGTACCGCGCCTCCTCGTACGCGGCGACCGCCATCTCGATGCGCGTGACGTTCGCCAGCGCCGACAGCTCGGCCCGGCGCTCGGCCACCCACGCGGTGTCGATGCCGGCCAGGTACTCGCCCGCGACCAGCGGCTCGAGCGCGCGGCGCAGCGCCTCGTAGCGCCGCATGCCGGTCAACCGCGAGGTGCTGGCGATCCGCGAAGCGACCAGCTGCGACTGGGTCTCGACCGAGCGCGGGTCGCTGAGCACGATCGCGGTCTCCTCGACGAGCACCTCCGGGCCCTCGGGCAGCGCTTGGCGCAGCCCGTGCACCGCCTGACGGAGATACGCGCGCGTAGAGGCGTCGCTGCGCCCGTCGAACAAGGCGCCGAAGACCTCATCGCGCGTCGCGATGCCGCCACGGTGCACGAGGAAGGCGAGCAAGGCGTAGGTCTTGCCGATCCGCACGCGGCGGCGCTCGCCGTCGACGACGATCGCCGGCGGACCGAGGTCCTCCAGGTGCACGCGCGCGCCGCCCAGCGCCATGAGCCGGCCCTGCTCGCGGCCGAGGCCGCGCCCCACGTCGTGCCAGGGCCCGTCGACGTCCTCCTCCGCGTCCAGGCGCCGGGCCGCCACGGCGGGGAGGTCGGCGACGGCCTGGAGCAGGAGGTGGCGCGACCCCTGCCGACGCGCCGCGTCGAGCGCGAGGTCCGCCGCGGCGTCGGCGGCCTCGGGCGTCCCGGCCCGCCACTCGGCCTCGGCCAGGTAGACGCCCGCGGTCGGCAGCTCGAGGATGCGGTCGGCGATCCGCATGGAGTCCACCGCTGCGCGCAGCCGCTCGAGCGCTTCGTCGTCCTCGTCGCGCAGCAGGTGCCCGTAGCCGGTCCACAGGTCGAGCTGCTCGGCGAGGTACCCGTACTGCCGGGTCGGTCCGGCCGCCTCAGCGCCGCGCAGGATCGCGAGCGCCGCGGTCGCGTCGCGGCGCATCCGCAGCTCGAGCTTGGCGGCGAGCAGGCGGCTGACGATGTCGAAGACGAACGAGCCCGAGCGGACGATGCTCGCGCGGCCGCGCAGCAGGGCCTCGCGGGCCGCCTCCTCGTCGCCGAGGTCCATCATGAGCTCGACGCGCGTCGTCCCCTCGAAGCGCAGGTTGTGCAGCACGCCGGGCGCCGACGCGAGCATCTCGCGCGTCCGGTCGAGGTCGCCCAGCGCGCGGTAGGCGGCGATCCGCTCGGTCACCGCCGGCATCCACTCCGACACCGGCGCGTCGCGCACGTCGCGCAGGCGACCGCGGACATAGGCGATGCGCAGCAACGCCGCGTCGAGCGGGCCGCCGCTGGGCTGGGGGATCTCGCGGCTGGGCGCGGCGTCGACGAGCGAGAACAGGAGGCGCACGTGCTCGGCGACGTGGCCGGGCGGCGCCTCCTCGAGCACGCGCCGCGCGTCCTCCAGACGCCCGACGTGCCAGTAGGCCCAGGCTGCCAGCGCCGGAGCGTCGCCGAAGGCCAGCGCCTCGTGGGCGCGCAGCCGGTCGGCGGCCGCGACCGCCCGTCCGAAGTGCTCGAGCGTCATGGAGACCCCGAGACGGGCGGCCAGGAGCTCGGGGTGGTCCAGGTGCCCGCGGGCCTCGAACGCGGTCAGCCAGCCGTCGGCCAGCTCGATGTCCTGGCGGGCGATCACGCGGGGCAGCGCGCGCACGGCGGGCGCAACGGCGTCGTCGAACCGACCGAGGGCGATCAGCTCGCCGAGCGCCTCCTCGTCGTGGCCGGTCGTCACGAGCCACTGGGCCAGGCGGAGGCGCAGTGTGCGGACCGTGACGGCGTCGCGCTGCTCGAGCTGGCCGCGGAGGACGTCGCGCAGGCGCGGGTGGCAGCGCATCACGCGTCCGTCGGAGCTCCAGGTCACCGGGAGGTGACGCTCGCGCAGCGACGCGAGCGTCGTCGCCGCCTCGTCGTAGCCCAGCGCCGTGGCGGACGCGGCGTCGACGTGCTCCAGCAGCGACGTGACGACGAGCAGCTCGCGCTCGTCGTCCTCGAGCTCGTCGACGATGTGGTGGGCCAGGTAGCCGGCCAGCGGATCGACGTCGTTGCCGCTGCCGGCTGCGGCCTCGGCGTCCGCCCAGCGGTCGAACAGCACGGCGGCCACCCAGCCGCCGGTCGCGTCGACCACAGCCGCCGGGTCGACGTCGTCGAGGCCGCGCAGCGCCAGCGCGCGCGCCGCCTCCTCCTCGGTGAAGTCGAGCCGGCGCGGATCGAGCCGGACGACCTCGTCGGGCGCGACGCGGGACCCGATGTCGAGCTCGACGGCGCGGCGGCCGAGCAGCACGACGGTCGCCCCGCCGGGCAGGTAGCGCACGAACGCCGCCAGGACGGCGAGCGCCTCCGGCGCACGCGCCAGCCGCTCGACCTCGTCGACCACCAGCACGAACGGCTGGCCGGCGAGCCGGTCGGCGACGACGGCCGCGCCCTCCGCCGGGCGCAGCCCCGACGAGAGCGCCTCCGTGGCGACCTCGTCCAGCGACGGGACGGCGCGCCGCATCGCCGCTTCCAGGTACAGGACGAGACGGCCCGGCGCGGCGTCGGTGTCGTCGAGCGTCAGCCAGGCGACCGGGCGTTCGAGCTCGCGGACCGCATCGACGACGGCCGTCGTCTTCCCGGCGCCTGCGGCGCCGAGCACCTCGACCAGGCGATGGTCGCCGATGAGCCGTGTGAGCTCGTCGTGCAGCCGCTCGCGCGCGACCAGGCGGCGCGGCAGCGACGGGATCGTCGTCTTGGCCTGCACCAACGGCACGGACGGCACGGCCCAGACGCTAGCCCACATGCCAGTTTCGCCTCGGTTAACGCCGCGTTGACCACACTCCGCGCATGTCCCACAGGGTTGGAGGAGAGGGGGCGCCGTCGGTCGCTGACCGCGTCTTCACGGTGCTCGAGACCTGCGCGGCGAGCCGTCGGACGCTGTCCCTGGTGGACCTCGTCGAGCTGACCGGGCTGCCGAAGACGACGTTGCACCGCGTCTGCTGGAAGCTCGTCGAGCTGCGCGTGCTCGAGCACGTCGACGGCGGCTTCCGCGTCGGCCCGCGGCTGTACGCGCTCGGTGCCACGAGCCCGGAGCTGCATCGACTGCGCGCGCTCGGCATGCCGTGGCTGCACCAGCTGTCGTCGGAGAGCGGCCTGGTCGCGAACCTCGGGGTCCTCTGCGACAAGCGCGCGCTGATCGTCGACGAGGTGTACGGAACAGTGCCGCTGGAGCGGCCGAAGATGGTCGGGGCGACGCTGCCACTGCACGCGACCGCGATCGGCAAGACGCTGCTGGCGTTCGGGCCGCGCGAGCTGCGCGACGAGCTGCTGGCCGATGCGGTGCTGCGCCCGTTCACGCGCCACACCATCGTGCGCACGAGCCTGTTGCGCGAGCACCTCGAGCGGTTGGCGGAGAGCGGCGTATCGGTGTCGAGGGAGGAGTGGCGCATCGGGACGTCCGGGATCGCGGTGCCGGTGCTGGTCGACGGCCAGGCCGTCGCGGCGCTCGCGCTCGTCGGCCCCGGCGACGACGCCCGGTTGCGCGGCTTCGCCGGTCGCCTGCGCTTCGCCGCCACGCACCTCGCCGCCGCGCTCGTTCCCGTCCCCACGCTGGTCGCCGCCTGAGCCATCGCGTCTCGCGAGCCGACGCCGGCCGCCTCTCCCATCTCGGAGAGAGGCGGCCGCGGTCGCCGGATCAGCCGCCCACGCCCCAGAGCTGCTTGAACTTCGACTGGTAGTCGAAGCCGCCCTGCCAGCCGTCGGCGCCGCTGATGTTGGACTTGGTCACATAGCGCTGCGGGATCTCGTAGTTGGACTGCGTGACGCCGTCGCGCGCCGGGAGCGGCTTGCCACTGAGCTTGCGCACGATCGTGTCGACCGCGGTCCAGCCCATCCACTCGGCAGGGTTGCCCAGCGACATGACCTGGTCACCGCTCTTGATGGCCTGGATCGACGGCGGGTCGGCGCCGAGCCCGACGATCTTCACCTTGCCGGTCTTGCCGGCCTGGCGGATGCCCTGCTGCACGAACGGCGCGACGGTGTCGAAGGGCAACACGATGTAGTTGATCTTCGAGTTGCTCTGCAGCGCCTGCGCGATGTTGCCGGCCAGCCGCTGGGACGCCAGCGCGAGGCTGAACTTGACCTGGTCGGCGACCGAGCACCCGGAGCAGAACTGCTTGAGCACCGAGGGGTACAACTTTGCCGTCGTCTCCGTCTCGGGGAACTCCGCGTCGCGCACGAGCAGGACGTTCGCCTTCCCGCCGGAGTCCTTGGCGATGAACGCGGCGTTGGCCTTCGCCACGTCGGGACGGCTGACATCGGTCTTGCCGGCGGGGTCGCCGGTCACGCCGAGCGTCTCGGCGACCGGGATGCCCGCCTTCTGCGCCTTGGCGACCGCACCGGCCACCAGGCCGCCAGGAACGGCTGCCAGCACGATGCCGTTGCTCTTGTTGGCGATCGCGCTCTGGACGGCCTGATTCCACACCGCCGGGTCGCTGCGACCGTCGACGACAGTTGCCTGCCAACCGAGCGCCTGCGCGGCCGCCTTGGCGCCGTTGCCGACGCGGACGCACGTGATGCCCTGCGAGCCGCAGATCACGATCGTGATCTTCTTGGCCTTGGGCGCCTCGACCGCTGCATCCGGACCCGGCCAGGTGACGGGCGCTGAGAATTCCTTGATCGCCGACGCGACGTTGGGCGACACCTTGGTGTCGCTCGCGCTGGCCCCGCCGTTCGACGGCGACGAGTTGCCCGACCCGCACGCCGTTGCGCCGGCGGCGAGCCCGACCACTGCGACCAGCGCGATGCCCTTCGACCGCGTCGTGCGCCCCCAGTCGTGTTCCATGCCTTCTCCTCCTGCGGGCCGCCGTGGCCCCGATCGCTGCGCCCGCCTCTCGAGGAGCGGGCCGATGTCCCGCCGATCGTGGTCCGCGCGACGACCGCGACCCAAGGCGCCGGTTCCGTTCCGTGGAACAGGTGCGTCGCGCGACCGCTCGGGCGCACCGCAGCATTGGGTCGCCGATCCACTACGCCGAGGCGCGGGCGCGAGGCTGGGACGACCGCGACTCCTCGGTCGTGGCGCGCGTCGCCGGCTGACCGGTGCGGGTTCCGGCCACTGGAACGAGGCCGTTGCGCAGGCACGCCGGCGGCTCCATGGTCTGCGGCATGGAGCCATCGCCGCCCGTGCCGACCACCGACCGCCACGGCTCGGGACCGAGCGACGGCGGCGCGATCACGCTGGCGGCGCTCGACGCCGACCCGTATCCCATCTACCGCGAGCTACGCGACGAGGGCGTCGTCTGGGTCGAGGCGCTCGGCCGCTGGATGGTCAGCCGCTGGGCCGACGTCGAGCTCGTCGAGACCGCGCGCGACGACTTCTCGGCCAGCGAGACCGGCTCGAACCTCACGCGCACGATCGGCCACCAGATGCTGCGCAGCGACGGCGCCGCGCACAAGCGGCTGCGCGCCGCGGCGCAGGACGCGCTGCGCCCGAAGGCGATCGAGCAGCGGGTCGAGACGTTCCGGCGCATCGCCGGCGAGCTGATCGACGAGCTGGCGCCGCTGGGCGAGGGCGATCTCGTCCGGCTGTTCGCCGCACCGTTCGCCGCGCGCTGCCTGACACACGTCCTCGGGCTGCCGCACGCGTCACTTGCCGACATCGAGTTCTGGTCGCAGTCGATCATGGCCGGCTCGAGCAACTACGCCGACGATCCGGACGTCTGGGCGACCGCCCGGACGGCGACCGATCAGATCGACGCCGCCGTCGACGCCGCGCTGGCGGGCGGCGGCCCGGAGCCCGGGTCGATCTTGCACGCCATGGCGACGTCGGACGGCGGCGGCCGGCCGCTGAACCGTGGCGAGCTGCGCGCCAACGTGAAGGTCATGATCGGCGGCGGGTTCAACGAGCCCCGCGACGCGCTGGCGAGCGGCCTGCTCGGCCTCCTGGGCCACCGCGACCAGCTCGACGCGGTGCTCGCCGACCCGGCGTTGTGGCCGCGCGTCGCCGAAGAGACGGTCCGCTGGATCTCGCCGATCGGCGTCGCGCCGCGCGAGGTGCGGCGGGCGCGCCACCTCTCGGGCGCCGACCTCGGGCCCGGTGCGCGCGTCCTGGTCAACTTCGCCTCCGCCAACCGGGACGAGCGCGCGTGGAGCCGGCCGGATGAGTTCGACGTCACGCGCTCGAAGCGCCGAAACGTCGCCTACGGCGTTGGCCACCACTACTGCCTCGGCGTCTGGATGGCCCGCGCGCAGCTGGCGGCGGTCGCACTCCCGATGTTGTCCGACCGCCTGCCTGGGCTGCGGCTCGACGAGCAGCGCCCGGCCGCCGTGCGCGGCTGGGTGTTCCGTGGCCCGGTGCACCTGCACACGCGCTGGGACGCCTGAGACCGAGTGCCGCGGCCGCTGGGCGCGGCGCGACCTCGCCCTGCAACGCCTGCCCCTGCTCGACGAGCCTCATCGCCCGCGCCTCGGCCGGTACACGGCACGACCACACGCGCGCGTGGAGCTGGTGCGTCG
>Ga0308175_100001304_pt1 | contig 16880 bp, 13 predicted proteins | sample PhyCR1_3_FD_203893 | JGI IMG/M metagenome (GOLD analysis project Ga0308175, IMG submission 203893) | Soil microbial communities from UC Gill Tract Community Farm, Albany, California, United States - DLSLS.C.R1 | ecosystem: Environmental > Terrestrial > Soil > Agricultural land | place: USA...
GTTCAGGACGTCGTGCGCTCCCATCTTTTTTGCCTCATCCGCTTTGCCGGCCGATGACGTAAACGCGGTGACATGACAGCCCCACTTGTTTGCAAACTGCAGGGCCAAATGGCCCAGGCCGCCGATTCCGATTACCCCTACGTGATCCGTTGGCTTGATACCCAGCTGCACTAGTGGATTGAAGACCGTGATGCCTCCGCAAAGCAGCGGTCCGGCTTTGCTGATGTCGACGCCCTCCGGGATGGGAGTTGCCCAGACCCAATGGCATCGAACTCGCGTCGCAAAAGCACCGTGCCGATGCACAATTGTCGCTTCGGCCGTGTCACACATCTGGTGATCACCCGCAAGACATTGCCGGCAATGAAGGCAACTGCCGGAGTTCCAACCCAAGCCGACCGTCTGCCCCACTGTGACACTCTTCGCGTCCTTGCCGGTCGCAACGACTTTGCCGATCGCTTCATGGCCCGGAACGAACGGGTAGGCCGTAATTCCCCACTCGTTGTTCAACATCGAAAGATCGGAGTGGCAGATACCGCAATACTGAACTTCGATCTCGACCTGCTCGTCACCGAGCGGTCCGGGATCGTACGAAAACTGCTCCAGTTTCCCTTTGGGCTGTTTAGCCGCTAGTGCATGGATTTCGCTCATCCTGAGACTGATGCTGCGAACCGCGGAGTCGCTACACTTCTCTAGAACGATTCTTTGTATTGACCGAAGACACGACCCAGAGTGTCTGATATCTCGCCGACGGTCACGTACATACGGCAGCAGTGGAGGATATGAGGCATCAGGTTCTCCGCCGACTGCGCCGCATCCTTCAGCCGCGCCAAGGCAGCGGCGCACTCCGATTGCGAGCGGGAGGCCCGAACCGACCGAAGACTGTCGATTTGTTTCCGCTCCAGTTCCGGATCAATACGAAAAGGCGTCGGCGATTCGTGTTCTTCTGATTGAAACTTGTTGACCCCGACAATGACCTGCCGTCCATCTTCGACGGCCCGCTGGTAATCGTATGCAGCATTCTGGATCTCACGCTGCACATACCCGCGTTCAATTGCCACGAGCGCGCCGCCGAGAGCGTCGATGCGCTCGATATAGTCTCGGGCGCCTCTCTCGATCTGCTCTGTGAGTTGTTCGATGTAGTCGCTTCCGCCGAACGGGTCGGGAACAGCGGCGACGCCAGTCTCATACCCAATCACCTGTTGTGTGCGCAAGGCGACCCGGGCAGATCGTTCGGTAGGTAGCGACAGCGCCTCGTCCTGCCCGTTCGTGTGCAGAGACTGCGTACCTCCGAGAACAGCCGCCATGGCCTGGAGAGCAATGCGCACTACGTTCACTTCCGGCTGTTGTGCAGTCAGTGTCGAGCCGCCGGTTTGTGCGTGAAACCGGAGTTGGCAACTCCGGTCCGATTGTGCACCGAAACGATCACGCATCACGTGAGCGTAGAGCCGCCGCGCAGCGCGGAATTTCGCAATCTCTTCGAGGAAGTTATTATGCGCGTTAAAGAAGAAGCTCAGGCGCGGCGCGAATGAGTCCACAGCTAATCCCGCGTCAACCGCGGCCTGTACGTAGGCAATGGCATTGGCTAGCGTGAACGCCACTTCCTGCACCGCCGTGGAACCGGCTTCGCGGATGTGATAGCCGCTGATCGAGATCGTGTTCCATTCCGGAACCTCCTCGCCCGCCCACGCAAAGAGGTCGGTAATGATGCGCATCGCAGGACGAGGTGGGTAGATGTAAGTGCCGCGCGCGATGTACTCCTTCAGGATGTCGTTCTGAATCGTGCCGGAGAGTTTTTTGCGATCGGCCCCTTGGCTCTCCGCAACGAGGCAATACAGGCACAGGAGAATAGCGGCCGTCGAATTGATCGTCATCGACGTGCTGACCTCACCCAGTTTGATGCCGTCAAAAAGGACCTGCATGTCTGCTAACGAGTCAATGGCTACTCCGACCCGGCCGACTTCGCCCGCCGCGAGAGGGTGATCGGAATCCATACCCATTTGCGTCGGGAGATCGAAGGCGACAGACAACCCGGTGATGCCCTGCGAAAGAAGGTACTTATAGCGTGCGTTACTTTGTTCCGCGCTCCCGAACCCGGCGTATTGGCGCATGGTCCACAACCGGCGCCGGTACATGTCGGGGTAAATGCCGCGAGTGAAAGGAAATTGCCCCGGCTGTTCGGAGGTAACCAAGGTGTACCTAACGGCGGGAACCGATCTGGCGGGCCTTCCGGAAGGAGGCGACGGCGAAGGAAAACATCACGACGCAAAAAATCACGGAAAGGATGAGCCCGAACATACTCCGGGAGTCGCCCGGCTTCATCTCGCGAAATAACTGAAGCGCCTTGAACAGAGCGGGGACTGCAAGAATGACAAAGATCACTCCGATCGCCTGATTCCAGATGACGCGCGCCGGCCGCACGACCTCCGGAACAACGGTTTTGGCAAACGTCCGAGCGTGGTGAGGCTTTACAGAGCGAACAAATTTAATCGCTTCGAAGAGCCGCGTCACGATCTAATCCTAACAACGGGCCACCTACGTCCCCTGTGGATCTGCTTCCAATCGTGTAGAGTCGAAATCATGGATGCCACCAAAGATCCTGCCCGCCCAGAGATCGAGCGCGGGGACGAGGAAACGTTAGCAGCCCTGCGTGAGCACCTGAGCGATGAAGATGCAGAGATGCTCGCCCGCCGCATGAAAACCTCGGAACAGGACAAAGAGCACGCAACGGACTGGCAGGCTGTTAAGCGCCGCATACTCCACCGCACCCGGAAGCCTTGAAAAGGGTTAGATTCTCGCCTGCGGCGGAAGGGGGATTTACGGCGCATATTCGAATGGTTCGACGGCAAACGTGAAGGACTCGGGTCCGAATTTCTCAATCGTGTCGAGGAAATCGTAAGCCATATCTCAAGATATCCGGAAGCTGGCCCGGTGATCGCAGGTGATGTCCGGCGCTTCCCGATCCTCCGCCAGTTTACGGATTATGCTCTCTGGTATCGCGTCGGTCCCAATGTGACCGTGATCGCATGCTTGTCCAGCCGCCGGTCGCCCAACATCGCGCAGCGGCGCACTTCGGACCCCGAACCGTAGCGGCTCAGTGCCCTTCTTCTTCGAGGAGCCGCTCTGCTTCAATTGCCGCCATGCAGCCCGCGCCCGAAGCAGTGATCGCCTGCCGGTACGTTCTGTCCTGCACGTCGCCCGCATGAAAGACTCCGCGAATATTGGTACGCGCTCCGCCATGCGAAATGATGTAGCCGTCCGCGTCTACGTCAAGCTGTCCAGCAAAAGCCCTGGTATTCGGGATGTGTCCGATCGCGACGAAGAAACCATCTACCGGCCGGTCATAGACTTCCTGCGTCTTCAGGTTCCGCAGTTTTACGCCCGTCACTTCGCCCTTTTCGACGTCGTATACGTCTTCCACCACTGTATTCGTGACGAATTCGATTTTTGGGTTGGCCTTCACGCGCTCGAGCATGATCTTCGAAGCCCGAAACGTCTCGCTCCGGTGAACGAGCGAAACTTCGCTCCCGAAACGGCTGAGGAAATTCGCCTCTTCCATGGCAGAGTCTCCGCCGCCGACGACCATGATCTTCCTGTTTCTGAAGAAAAAGCCGTCGCAGGTGGCGCAGGAACTGACACCGTGGCCAATCAACTTGTGTTCGTTCGGCAGCCCTAACCACCGTGCTGAAGCGCCTGTGGCGATGATCAGCGTTCTGGTCTGAATCTTCTCACCGTCTTCGAGTTCGAGAACAATCGGCTTGCTGCTGAGTTGGGAGTGGACCACTCGCCCATGCCGGTAGGTTGCACCGAAGCGCTGCGCCTGCGCCTTCATGTTCTCGACCAGTGCAGGACCTTGAATGCCTTCGGGAAAACCAGGGAAGTTCTCGACCTCAGTCGTGATGGACAACTGCCCGCCCGGCTCATGCCCTTCGAGCACGAGTGGACTCAGGTTGGCTCTTGCTGTATAAATTGCGGCTGTGTTCCCGGCACATCCGGAGCCGAGAATGACGACGTTATGGAGATCACTCATTGAAGAATCAGGTTCGTCAGGCGGTAAGCAGCCCAGGAACCAGAGTACGCCAAGAGCAACATGTAACTAAATTGAAAGGCCGGCCACTTCCATCCTCCAGTTTCGCGTTTCACAACCGCAAGAGTCGAGAAACACTGCATCGCGAAGGCAAAGAACACCAGAAGGGCGACCGCACCCGCGGCGCTCAGGTCCTGTTGAACAGCGTGCTGCAAACCGCTCGACTGTTCGTCTCCTTCGATGCCGTAGATAGTTCCCAGGGTTCCGACGATCACTTCGCGTGCCGCTAGCGAGGTCACCAGGCCGATACCGATCTTCCAGTTAAACCCAAGCGGTTTGATCGCCGGCTCGATGGTTTTGCCGACCATGCCAGCAAAGCTGTGCTCCAGGTCGGGAGCCTTGCCGTCGTGAAGCGGCAGGTGGGCTAAGACCCAGAGCGATACGGCAACCAGCAGGATCACCGTGCCCGCACGACGAAGAAAGACCTTGGCACGATCAACCAGCCGTAAGCTCAGCGAGTGCAATGTGGGCCAGCGATACGGCGGCATCTCCAGCATGAAGGACGTACGCTGGCTTTTCAGCACCGTTGACTTCAGAAGCCGGGCCATGGCCACTGCGGCCACAAAACCGAGCAGGTACAGACCCAGCATGGTCGCGGCCGGCAACGAAAGCACCCCTTTGATGAGCGGCACGTTCGGCACGAACGCCAGGATAATCAGTGTATAAACGGGAAGCCGCGCGGAACACGTCATCAGCGGCGCGATCATGATCGTCGCCATACGGTCGCGCTTGTTCTCGATCACCCGCGTCGACATGATGGCCGGTACCGCGCACGCGTATGCCGACAGGAGAGGAATGAACGATTTCCCCTGCAATCCTATCTTTGCCATCGTCCGGTCTGCGATCAGGGCGGCACGCGCCAGGTAACCCGAATCTTCCAGAATTCCGATAAACAGAAAGAGCAGTAGGATCTGCGGCAGAAAGACCACGACGGACCCGACTCCACTCCACACGCCGTCTACCAGCAGAGACCGCCAGGGTGTATCGGGCAAAACGGATTCAATCCAATGACCGGAGGACAAAACCAGAGCCTGCAACCCGTTCATCAGCGGCTGTGCCCAGGAGAAAATACTCTGGAACACGGCGATCACAACGGCGAGGAAAATTAGCGGGCCGCCGACGGGGTGTAGGAATACAGCGTCCAGGCGTCGAGTCCAAAGCGGCGGTGCAGGAGCTTTGTAGGATGCCCGAACACCCAGCGTTGCCGCCCATTGGCGGCATTTCGGGACGTCCTGCAGCACCGGAAGTTCGATTTTCGCCGGAGGTGCATTCAGACGGGCGGCCGTACCAAGCAGAAACTGCTGGATACTGTCCAGACCTGTTCCCTTCGCAGCGCTGATGAGCGCTACCGGGCAATTAAGTTCACCGGCCAAAGCTGCAACGTCCACTTTCCCGCCGCGAACCGCGAGGTCATCCGCCATGTTGAGCAGGATCAAGGTGGGAAGGTTCAGGCTCAGGATGGGGGCGGCCAGGACAAGGTGGCGGCCAAGGTTGGTCGAGTCCAGGATCAGAATGACGGCGTCCGGCTTCGGAAAGTCTGTCCGCTCACCTTTCAGAACGTCATGCGTGACTTGTTCGTCTTCTGCCCGTGGATGCAGGCTGTAAACACCAGGGAGATCGACCAGGAAAACGTCCGTCTTGCTCTTCAGCTTGGCTTTTCCCGTCCGATGCTCGACGGTAACGCCCGGGAAATTGGCCACCTTCTGGTTCAGGCCGGTCAACCGGTTGAAAAGCGTAGATTTGCCGGCGTTGGGCGGGCCGACTATGGCAACAATGATGTCCCGATCATGAGCGGGGCGCGGTGGAAGGATGGAAGGATTCGGGAGGAGACTTGCGCGGGGTTGCCCGTCTCCGTGGCAACTGCTCACGGAAGCACCACGAAATCAGCCTCGGGATCGCGCCGCAGATACAGATGACAAGCGGTATCATCCCTCAGGGCCACCTCGGAGCCGTCCACCCGGAAGACTCTGGGGCCACCACCGGGAGCACGCCGTCCCGGCACAACTTCATTGCCGGGCAGGAAACCCATCTCCATCAGCCGCCGGGCGATATCGTCCGGTAAATCCAGGCGATCGATAACACATCGTTGGCCGGTTGGCAGGTCGGCGAGGGTACGAGGCGATCCAACAGCTAGCCTGGATATTTTCTTTTTCCAGCCCATGACGGGGATATAGGACCAGTTTAGTACGACTTACTTGTCATGACCTCGAAATTTGCATTCAACGGCGATAAATGCTTCTAAACTGCAGGTTTACGAAGCTGATTACAAACATTGACTTCGATGCTATGATCAGCCTGTGCTGCGGGAGTACTCGCAACATCCCATGACTGTTCCAGAACGCGAGACGGGCGGCGCCTACTCTCGTAAAGACGTGTTGCGACTGTTGAAGATCGACAACCGTCAACTCCGGAGCTGGGAGCGTCAGCAACTCGTTCCGGAACTTGCGCACTACCGATTTTCCGATTTGCTCCTCCTGAAGAGGATTGCGAAGTTGCGCGCTGAAAAGGCGCCCCCTAAACTGATCAAGCAAGCCCAGGTTTCGATCGGCCGATGGCTGAAAGAGCTGCCGCAGGAGCACGAAGACGTCCAGGTCTATAAGGATGGCCGGCATGTCCGGGTTCAGATCGGTAAACAGCGGTTAGAACCCCAGTCGGGCCAGTTAGTATTCGACTTCGCGGAAGAAGAAATCACCAAGCTCCTGGAACTCCCTCCTCAGGCGCGCCGCAATGGTGAGGACATCACCGAAAAACTTCGACAGAAAATTGAGGCTGATTACTGGTTCGAGCGGGGTCTTGAACTCGAACAAACGGGCGGATCGCATGAGCGTGTCATCGAGGCGTACCAAAAAGCAGCGGAACTCGATCCGGGTTCGGCCGCCGCTGTGGTGAATCTGGGAACAGTCTTTTTCCATGGGCATGCCTGGGCTGATGCCGAGAAACAGTACAAGAAGGCGCTCGAGATTGACCCGGATTATGCGCTAGCCCACTTTAACCTCGGAAATTTGTACGACGAGCAGGATGATTCGACTAGCGCGCTTCATCACTACCAGGAAGCATTGCGAATTCATCCCAAGTACGCGGATGTGCATTACAACCTGGCGCTGCTATATCAAGGCGCCAGGGATCCTCTGAATGCAATGCGGCATTGGCGGGCGTACCTGAAACTCGACGGCGGGAGCGAGTGGGCCCGGATTGCGCGCCGAGAACTGCGGAATCTGGAGAGCGAAACCGTAATCGAAGGCAAAGGGCCGCGGCTCGTCGTGTTTCCGTCCCGAAAAGAAAAACTCTAAAATGGCCGCTTGTCTGCCCGTAGCGGCTGTAATTCTTGCGGCAGGTGCGGCGACCCGCATGGGCAAGTTGAAGCAGCTGCTGCCTTACCGTGGACGAACCCTGATTCAAAACGCAGTGGATCAGGCACTTCAAGCTGGTTTCGACCCCGTTGTTGTTGTAGTCGGAGCCGAATCGGCCGCTGTGCGCTCGGTCCTGGCCAGTCAGAGAGTCGCCATCATCGAAAACTCATACTGGCAAAGCGGAATGGGTTCTTCGGTCTCGGCCGGTCTTCGGTGGTTGCGATCCGAAAAGACGGAGGCCGCTGCCGTGGCCATTCTGCTGGGAGACCAGCCGCTTGTCAAAGCCGAGCACCTGGCGAAGATGAGAGACCGGCTGCATCGAGTTCCCGCCGATGCGATCGCGGCTGAATACGGCGGCACTTTGGGAGTTCCGGCGCTTTTCAGGCGGAACGTGTTCACCGCCCTTTCCGAACTTCCTCCGAGCGCCGGCGCCCGTCATCTCCTCCGGCAGCCTGGGCTAAACGTGGAGCACTTTCCTCTTCCGGAGGCCGCCTTTGACATCGATACGCCGGCCGATTACGAGAGCCTCGAAGCCTGAGCTCCGATGCTACGATGAGGGCGGTGTTTCGGCCCGCGCGTGTCTATCTCATTGTTTTAGCTTGCGCGCTCGCCGGATTGTTCGTTGCGGCCGAGGCCTATTCGTTCCACCTTCCGAACTCGCCTTGGATCTTCCGCTCGGCGTTGCCCGCGTTCGCTCTGGAATTGGCGTTCTTTCTCGCTGCGACCTTAGAAACAACTCGGGCCCGGTTTGCGGAATGGGGTACGCCGGTCATTCAAGCGATCGCGCTTTGGGTCTCAGGGCTGATACCGTACCTTGCCTTCAGTGTATTGTCCGGCACCTTTCATCTTTGGAATGCCGCGGTACTGGCGTTTATTGTTGGCCTTCTGTCGTTCTGGAATGTACTGCTGCCGCGGAGCGTCATCTCCGACCTGGGTTTTCTGGCCCTGGCTGCGGGGCCTATGATCGCTCGCGTGTTCCCACGGCTCTACGAATCACCCGATCCACGGCTCAGAATTGACTTCCTGGGACACGCCATGTGGTTCAGGGTCGGCATTGTGGCGCTGCTGGTCCTGCGGCAGTGGGATGCGGGTCCGTTCAGCTTATGGCCGCGTCTGCGCGAATGGAGGATCGGCGTGATCTGCTATTTGCTTGCGGTCGGTCCTATTTCCGGCCTTGCGTTGGCCACACACGCGGTTCAATTTTCGCCTTTGCAGAAAGACCCGCTGGTTCTGGTCCTCACCGCCGTAGGCACGTTTTTTGGGATTCTTTGGGGAGTCGCACTGGGCGAAGATCTGTTTTTTCAAGGAGTCGTTACGCGGGCGCTCGTCGGAACGTGGAATTCGTGGTTGGGTGCAATCGGAGTATCCGCGATACTCTTCGGAGCGGTGCATCTATGGGTACACGGATTTCCGAATTGGCGATGGGCGACTGTCGTCACCGCCTTGGGCGTGGCATGTGGGATTGCATACGCGAAATCCGGCAGTGTCCGCGCACCAATGGTGACCCACGCTTTCGTTGTTACAACGTGGCGGCTTCTATTTAGTTAGGAATTGAGGTGGAAGAGAGTTTTGCGAGTTCGAAAGACCGGACCCTTTCGGGCGCCAGGGAGGAGTATTGCTTCAGGGGTCTTTCTATGAGGTTAGTCTCGCTTTGGTGGGAGTTGCCTCCCTGGCTTGATTCCAATATTAGAATATGAATTTCTGGAATGCAAGCCCTCTGTCTACAAATTTTCAAAGAAAATTTTGGTGGAGGACAAACCCGGCCAGCCAAGTAGTGCTGCAGAAACACCCATGACACGAATTACTCTTTTAGGATCAACAGGATCCATCGGAACCAGCACCTTAGACGTGGTGCGTCGGCGACCGCACGAATTCTCTACTTTCTCGTTGGTTGCGGGTAGAAACGCGGATCTTCTTAGCTCCCAGATTCGGGAATTCCGCCCCAAGCTCGCTGTTGTTGGTGACGCTGAAACCGCCGACAGTTTGGCTAAATGTCTGAAGGCCAGTAATCTACCGAGGCACGAATGGCCACAGCTGGATTACGGACGGAAGGCGCGAGTGCAGGCGGCAACCGCCGCCGAGACGGATTTCGTTATGTCGGCCATCGTGGGTGTTGCCGGGCTCGAAGCAACCTTCGAGGGCATTCGGGCGGGGAAAAGGATCGGTTTAGCGAATAAAGAGGTTCTGGTCGCAAGCGGCAAGCTGGTGATGGAAGCCGCCAGAGGTCGCGGAGTCGACCTGCTCCCGGTCGATAGCGAACACAATGGAGCTCACCAATGTTTCCGTGCCGGGAGACGCGAAGAAGTAACGCGGCTGCTGCTTACGGCTTCAGGTGGTCCGTTTCGCGACCTGCCGGCCGATCAGTTATGGAGTGTTACGCCCGAGCAAGCGTTGCAACACCCCACGTGGAAGATGGGGCAGAGGATCACAATCGACTCCGCGACGATGATGAACAAAGGATTCGAGGTGATCGAAGCCTGCTGGCTCTTCGACCTGGCTCCCTCAGAGGTTGAGGTGGTGGTCCATCCACAGTCGTCCATTCACGCCATGGTGGAGTATAGCGACGGAAGCGTCATCGCGCAGGCGTCCGCCACCGACATGAGAATGCCTATCCAGTACGCACTAACCTACCCTCGCCGGGAATCTGCTCCGGTACCAACGCTGGATTGGGCTACTCCGCGAACCTGGAACTTCTATCCTCCGGACCCTGCCAAGTTTCCGCTTCTGCGGCTTTCCTATGAGGCTCTTAAGGTAGGCGGGTCAGCCACTTGCACCCTGAACGCGGCCGACGAGATAGCAGTAGGGGCTTTCCTAGAGGGGAAGATACCTTTTCCAGCAATTGCCCAAACCATAGAGGAGACTCTTGGGAGACAGCCGGTGCGGGAACCGGAGACAATAGAGCAAGTGATCGAGATCGACGAGGCGTCAAGAGAAACCGCCCGGCGGGTGCTCGGAGCGTCGTCGCGACCGACGGGGCTTACGGTCCGGGGATGAGGGCGTACTTCTGTCAGTCTTGAACCGAATAGTAGCCGGTGGCGTCGAATAACTATAGTCGAATGACGGTTTCTACAGACGTGCGGGTGGGGAAGGTAAAGGTACAAACAACGTGGGTTTCTTAGGGCCGTTCTTCTGGGTTGTGATCCTGCTGGGTGTCATGATCCTGATACACGAACTGGGGCATTTCTGGGCCGCTCTTTCTGTCGGCGTTCGGGTTGAGACGTTCAGTATTGGCTTCGGGCCCCGGCTGTTCGGCTTCCGCCGTGGAGAGACTGATTTCCGTATCTCTGCCGTACCCTTCGGTGGCTACGTGCGCATGTTCGGCGAGCAGCCGGGCGAAGAGACCGCCTCCGACCCGAGATCTTTTCAGAGCAAGGCGCGCTGGCAGCGGGCCATCGTGATTGTCGCCGGGCCGCTCATGAACGTTCTGCTGGCGATCGCCCTGGTCACAGGTCTTTATATGTATGGCTTCCCCAAAGAGGCGCCTTCGAGTGATCCCGTGATCAGCAGCGTGGCGCCGGGGTCGCCGGCCGAATCGGCAGGTCTCCACTCTGGAGATCGTATTGTCCAGATCGGCGGCAAGCGGAACCCGAGTTGGCAGGACGTTCTGACGGAGGAGGCACTCAACGCAAACCACTCCATTCCGGTTCAAGTGCGGCGTGGGAAAGAGGAACTCCGGTTCGACGTCACCCCACGCATGGATGCGAAGGAAGGAATCGGCGTAGCGGGCTGGCGAGGCGATGTACAGGTGGCCGAGGTGTCGAAGGGTTCGCCGGCAAGTGCGGCTGGACTCAAGCCCGGAGATTTGTTTGTTGACGTGAACGGCCAGCCGGTGGAGTCGGTCCTTACCGTTCAGCAGGCGATTACGCGTTCGAACGGCAAGCCGGTAGAGCTGACCTTGATGCGAAACAACCAGGTGCAAAAGATCAGTGTGACTCCTGAGGCGAGCACCGCGAACTCAAGATTGCCGTGGCGCATCGGTATCGGATTCCGGATGCCAGTCCAGTTGGTAAAGCTGCCGTTGGGACCAGCACTCGTTGAATCGCTCCGGTTCAATCGTCAGAACGCCACGATGATTTTCCAGGTACTCCGCAGCATTGTGGCGCACCGGGTTTCCCCGAAGACGCTTTCCGGACCGATCGGCATCGCACAAATGTCGAGTGAGGCGGCGCAGGAAGGCCCCTCAAGCTTCCTCGGCTTGATGGCAGTCGTGAGCCTCAACCTGGCGATCTTTAATCTTCTGCCTATCCCTATCCTCGACGGCGGTACGCTTCTGTTGTTAATGATCGAGATGCTGATGCAGCGGGAAATGAGTATCCAGGTGAAGGAAACCGTCTTCAAACTGGGCTTCGTTTTTTTGATGATGGTTGTGGTGTTTGTCATTTACAACGACATCAGCCGCATTTTGACCCGAAGCTAAGGGCGGGGCGGCCGCAAAGCGCGCGGCCGGGTACGCCTGAAGCGGCGGCGAGCACTCCCCGTCTGCCTCCGTTCCAACATACTTCGCGGAAAGCCTACCTGAAGTTGGCTCCGGGATAGTAAAATGCTAGAAACCTTTTCAGAAACCTAGCGCGGCATTGGGGCCCAGTCGCGCACAGCTGGCCGTCCGCCTTTCGCATGCTCGAGGAATCTCAACCCGTTCCAGCTACTACATCGCCTACTAACGCCGTCCGTTGGACCCGCGTCAAGGCGATGTTTGAATTAGCGGTCACGCTCGAATCCTCGGAATGGCCATCCTTCCTCGACCTCCAGTGCGGAGCGGACGAGGAGCTCCGGCGGGAGGTTGAATCACTTCTCCTCGCGCACGACAACAGCTCCAACTTCCTGGAGGAGCCCGTTATCTCGGCGGGAGCCCTGGCGGATTTCACTGAGCCGCAGCCCAAGACTTCCGATTCCATCGGAGTCGGAAGCAGAATCGGGGCCTACGAGCTCGAACGCGAGGTGGGTCATGGCGGAATGGGTACGGTCTATCTCGCGAATCGTGCCGACCAGGAATTCAGGAAGCGCGTCGCTATTAAGCTGATTCGCGTTGAGAAGCTCAGCGAATTCGCGATTCGCCGGTTCCGGCAGGAACGGCAAATTCTGGCGCGACTGGAGCATGCGAATGTAGCGCGGCTCATTGACGGCGGAACCACTGAATCCGGGATGCCCTACCTGGTCATGGAGTTTGTTGAGGGCGAAATCTTCACCAAATACTGTGACATCCATGGCTTGGCCGTTACGGAGCGGTGTGAACTTTTCCTCAAAATCTGCTCCGCGGTTCAATATGCGCACGAGCGGAACATCATTCATCGGGACCTGAAGCCGGCGAACATCCTGGTGGGAAGAACCGGGAATCCGAAGCTGCTGGATTTCGGGGTGGCCAAGATGCTCGAGCCCGAGAACGCCGCCGGCAACAAGGAAGCGACCTTAGCCGGCGTCCGGATGCTGACGCCCGCGTACGCGAGCCCGGAGCAACTGCGGGGCGATCCGGTCACGGCGCAAAGCGATATCTATTCGCTGGGCATCATTCTGTACGAACTGCTTTGTGGCGAAAGGCCCAGCCTCAAGACGGTCCAACAGAGCTCGTCTCATCCTGGGGCCAAAGACGAACACATTTCGCCAAGTCTGCGCGCCATCATCTTCAACGCGATCCGTCTCGACCCCGCTGAGCGATACGAATCCGTCGCGGCAATGGCCGACGACATCCGAAGGCACCTAAAAGGATTTCCCACGAGCGCGGGACTTGCCTCCGCCAGCGACCAGGATGTTGAACAGATTTCGATTGGCGTCCTCCCATTCCGCGAATTGGGCCAGGACAAGCATGCAGATCCGTTTCTTCGTTCCGCGATCACAGATGCTTTAATCACCAGGCTCAGTAAGGTGGAGCGTCTGTCCGTGCGGCCGACAAGTGCCGTCTTGCGGTATGCGGAGAGCAGTGACCCGGTGCAGGCCGCACGCGAACTGCGCGTTCGTTATCTGCTCGAGGGCACGTTCCATACTGTCGGCGACAACGTCCGCCTGAACGTCCAGCTTGTCTCGTCAGATACAGGCCGATCGGTATGGGCCGCTCACTTCGAGGAGGAGAGCAGCGATCTCCTGCGGCTGGAAGATTCCATTTCGGAGCAGATTGCCTTTGCTCTGATTCCTCATCTGACGGGTGACGAACGCCTGAAGCTAAGCCGGGCGGGAACCGCCAACAATAGAGCACACGAAGCGTACCTCCGGGGCCGGTATCACTGGAGCCGTAGCGCGGGGGAACCGGAACAGCTTGCGAGAGCACTGACCTGTTTCATGGAGGCGATCACACAGGATCCGTCCTACGCGCGGGCCCACTCCGGCATCGCCGATTACTATGTGCGGCTCGGCCTCTGGGGTGGCGTCCCACCGGCCGAAAGCTTTGCGGCCGCACTGATGTCAGCGCGCCGCGCCGTGACGCTCGACCCGGCGCTCGGCGATGCTCACGCCTCACTTGGATTCTGCCTGTGGACGAGCAATCATGACTACCCGGGTGCGGAGCGCGAATTCAATATTGCGATCGCCCACGGCCCGGATTCCGCCAACGCTCATCACTGGTTCGGTCTGCTGAACTCGGCGAGGGGACGGCCGGAACTCGCGCTGGCTAATCTCGACCGCGCCCATAAGATCGACCCTAATTCACCGGTCATCACGGCCTCACATGGATTCGTGTACTTCAATGCGCGCCAGTATCAACAGGCACTCGATCTGGTACAGGCGGCGGCCCGGGAAAGACGCGATTCGGCGGTCCTGCAGGAGTTGCAGGCCTGGTGCTATCTGCAAATGGGAAACGTCTCCCATGCCCGGGATTGCGCAGAGAAAGGTGCATCTCTCAGCGGCCGGAGCCCTTCAGCCCTAGCAGCCCTGGCGAGAGCAGAAGCGGCAACAGGCAATCGCGGCGCAGCCGAAGGGATCCTGGCCGAGATGAAGCAGCTCGCGGGCAAACGCTACGTTTCCGGTTATGATTTTGCGTCTGTTTATCTCGCATTGGGAGACAAGCAATCCGCCCTGACTAGTTTGGAACAAGCGTTCGAGGCACGCGATTGGTGGGTGAACTGGATCGGAGTTCATCCGGCATGGGACGGTTTGCGCGGAGAACCGCGATTCGCGGCTCTCGTTGCTCAAACACAGCCTGAACCGGCGGACAAGACGGAGACTGCGCCGGCTGCGCCGGCGCCTCGCGATCCCAAGGCGGCCAGCATGACGGTGTTGGCCGTGGTAGCGGTCTTGTTGCTCGGTGCGCTGGTGTTGACCTACTTCCAGACTCGCGGTTCTGCTGAGCCTTTTTCCGATCCGCAGTTTTCCCGTGTCACAGGCGATGGGACCACCGGGCTGGCGGCTGTCTCGCCTGATGGCGAGTACATCGTGTACACAACGCGGAAAAAGGGATGGACGCAACTCTGGAGACGCAAAGTCGGCACGAGTGCATCTACGCCTGTGACCGCTCCGATCCTGGGAGATGCAGCCAGCCTGGAGTTTACCGACAACGGGCATCGGCTCGCGTTTTCGCTTCACCCTGCTCTGCAGGTTTTCCATCGCAATCTCTTCACGGCTCCGCTCGAAGGCGGAACACCCGTGCAGATACTGGGCGAGCTGACCGGTCCCGTTGGGATTTCGCGCGACGGCACAAAGGCGGCAATCGTACGCGCAAACCGCCCGTTGAATCGGGATGAAATATGGATCGCTGACCTCAAGAACGGCGGCGAACGTCTGATCACGTTCCGCCCGTACCCTACGCGTCTGCTGTCGCAAGCTTCTCCGGCCTGGTCCCGTGACGGCAAACTACTGGCGTTTCCGGTGGAAACGAAAGACAGCATCGGCTTCTATATCTATCTCCAGACAATCGATCTCGAAACCGGCCAGGAGCGCCGCGTGCAATCACCACGATGGCAATGGGTGGAGGACATCGAGTGGGTCAAGACGAACTCGGCGCTGGCTATCATCGCCAGACCGCAAGGTTCTTCTTTTAAACAAATCTGGTACATCGGTTACCCCAATGGAGTCAGCCGGCGTCTCGGGAGTGATATCGACAGCTATAACACTGTGAGTGTGTCCGATGATGGGGAAACTCTTGCATCCATTCAGCTCCAGACGCTGACAAACATCTATGTCGGTTCCGCGAAGGATGTCGACCATTCGGCTCAGGTTACGCCCGGAACGGGCAGGTACTTCGACCTTGCTTGGACGAGCGACGGCCGGATTCTATACGCGAGCGACTCGACCGGTGAAGCAGATCTTTGGACGATCAAAGCGGATGGAAGCGAGCAGCGGCAGATTACGTCCGGCGGCGGTTTGAAGTGGGCGCCCGTCGCTTCTCCCGATGGGAAATATATCGCTTACCATTCGAATGTTTCCGGCAGCTGGAACATCTGGCGCGCGGATGCCGATGGCGGCAATCCCGTACAGATCACACATGGACCTCGCGACAGCAACTGGCCTCACTTTACGCCTGATTCCAAATTTGTTGTGTTTCATCAAACCGATACCGGAGGCCAGTTGCATCTTTGGAAGGTGCCGATCGCAGGAGGCGCTCCGATCCAATTGACGAAGTCTATGACCACCCACCCGGCTGTTTCCCTGAAAGACGGGAAGATCGTCGCCTGGTACAGCGAAACCGTGGACCATCCCCAATGGAAGCTGGCCGTGTTTGCCCCAACCGGCGGAACGCCCTTGAAGGTCTTCACCCCGACCGTCGCAATCAGCGCAGATTCTCAGTTAGGCTGGAGCCCCACAGGGGATGCCATCACGTGCCTTGGCCAGGAGAACGGAGTGTGGAACGTCTGGAACCAACCGATCGACGGTGATCCGGCCAAGCGCCTGACCTCGTTCGTGTCTGGTCAAATCTATTCGTTCGATTGGTCGAAAGACGGGCGGCTTGCGTTTTCTCACGGCGTCTCCACAACAGACGTGGTTATCGTGAGGGATAAGGGCAAGTCGTAGGCTGACGGATCTCTAACACGAAATGAATACTTCACCTCAAGACGTTACCGGCCTGCTCGTCCGTTGGCGAACCGGCGACCGGGAGGCCCTCGACGCGCTCACACCACTGGTGTATGACGAGTTGCGCCGATTGGCGAAGTCTTACCTCCGGAGGGAACGACCTGATCATACGCTCGACGGCACGGCGCTCGTTCACGAGGCGTACATGCGCCTGGTGGATCAGCGTAACGTTGAGTGGCGCAACCGCAACCATTTCTTCGCACTCGCGGCAGAGCTCATCCGGCGTATTCTAGTCGATCACGCGCGCGCTCGTATCGCCGCCAAGCGAGGCGGATCGAACGTCAAGCTTTCTCTTGACGAGGCGCTCGCGCCTGCCGATGAAAAGGACCTCAACATCCTCGCGCTCGACGATGCTCTACTCGCGCTAGGGAAAGCTGACCCGCAGCAGAGCCGCATTGTCGAGTTGCGCTATTTCGCGGGCCTCACCATCGAAGAAACAGCTGACGTGATGG
>Ga0308175_100001307_pt1 | contig 16860 bp, 10 predicted proteins | sample PhyCR1_3_FD_203893 | JGI IMG/M metagenome (GOLD analysis project Ga0308175, IMG submission 203893) | Soil microbial communities from UC Gill Tract Community Farm, Albany, California, United States - DLSLS.C.R1 | ecosystem: Environmental > Terrestrial > Soil > Agricultural land | place: USA...
AGACAGCGGGTTTGGGAGGCGGACGAGGCAGCGGCCAACGCGCGCTACATCAACGCGAAGCGAACTGACCAGGCCACTCGGCCGCGACTGGCGCGCGCGGGCGTGCCGTGGCATGATTTGACGTTAGGCGCCGCCCAAAGCAAAGCGGCCGCTCGCGTCACGCGAGCGGCCGCCGGAGTCGAGCGGTGCTGCTTCGACTTAGAACTTGAAGCCGAACGTGAACGGCATGAAGTTCGTCTTGCTGCCCTCGGTGAAGACCGAGTTGAAGCGAGTTTCGACGAACGTCTCGAAGCCGCTCAGGTGGAAGCTCAAGCCACCGCCAGCGTTGAGGCCCATCTTCGTGTCCGACTGGCTGATGTCTTCCCCTTCGAACGAAACCGCCGCCTTGACGCGATAGACGCCCATACCGCCGATCATGTACGGACGGATGGAGGACGCCTTGTTGCCGAACGAATAGACCGCGTTGCCGACGAAGTTGAGCATGCTGAAGTTGCCATCGATGTCGCTGATACCGTTGCGGTTATACGCGATCTCGCCGCGCCAGCTGACCGGCATCGATTTTGGCGTATACTCGAACAGGCCGCCGATATGGTAGCCAACGTCCGCCGCATCCGAGAAGTTGCCGAGCGGAACCGCCGCGCCGAGGTCGCCCCCGAACTTGTACGACTTGCCCACCTGCGCCTGTGCGGTCGCTGCGATCAGCAACGCGCCACCCGCCATGACGGCGCGGCCGAAAAACCGATGCATGTGATTCTCCTGTGAAAGGGTCACGCGGCCAACGGCGACCGCGCAGCGCGCGGCCGAGCGACTCACGCGCGTTAGGCAACCAGTGTCTCGGACGGCCAGAGTCGCCGTCCTTCCACCTTGAGACGACCTTGGCGGGAAAAGGTCGCAACGGAATCACGGTGATTGCGCCGGACACCGTCACGGCGCCGACGCTCACTGTCACTGCATAACGCGAAGCCCGCACGAACGTGCGGTGCATCACAGCCGATGCCCGGCAAAGCGCACGGCCGCGATTCTCTCCGACGAGAATCGCGGCCGTGGCCGAGTGTTCGTGGTTCCGTTCCGATGATGCGCCGGCGGGTAGCCTCGGCCGCGCCAGCTTCCTTCGCTAGAACTTGATGCCGAAGGAGATCGGGATGAACTTCGTGCTGCTGTTGTCGGTAAAGACCGAGTGGAAGCGCGCTTCGACAAACGTGTCGAAGCCGCTCAACGCAAACTCGAAACCGCCGCCGACGTTGATGCCGAACTTGGTCTGCGAGTCGCTGATGTCGATGCCCTGGTAGGTCGCCGTCGCCTTCAGCCGGTAGAGCCCGAGGCCGCCGATGATGTACGGCCGGGACGTCTTTGCCTTGTCACCGAACGGATAGACCGCGTTGGCGATGAAGTTGACCATGCTGAAGTTGCCGCTGAGGTTCCCGACCTCGGGCAGCTGGTTGGCGAAGTAATCGTCCTTCAGGCCATTGCGGTGATACGTGAGCTCGCCGCGCCACGAGACCGGCAAGGACGGCTGCTTGTACTCGAACAGGCCACCGAGATGCCATCCAAGGTCCGCGCCGTCGCTGAAGTCGCCGAGCGGGATGGTCGCGCCAAGCGCGCCGCCAATCTTCCACGGCCGCGCGGGGGCGTTCGACGTCCCCTGTGCTTGTGCTGCGGTTACTGCGATCAGCAACGCGCCGGTGCCTGCGAGCAGGCGGCCAAAAAACCGGGGCATGTAATATCTCCTGTCAGAGGTTTGCGCGCTCCAATCGTCCGCGCCGCGCGCAATATAGTGAGTCAGGCGCGTTAGGCCACTGCCCCCAGGTGACAACATGAGCGGTTGCCGGTTACTCTGGGCCTACTTCGAGATCGTGAAGTAATCGATACGGCCGGCCGTGAACCGCGGCACCGCGAGAACATTGCGCTTCGTATCGACCCCGATGTCTGCCGGACCGTCCACGTTCGCGACGACCTTTCGGAGTGCGCCGTTCGCGATCACGTTCACCGACGAATCCGTCCAGCTCGAGACGAGGATCCGTCCGTCGCTCAGCACCTCGACGCCATCATACGCGCCAGGGCCGGTGGCGATCGAAGTGACGGTCGAGTCACCATCCTTCCACGCCGAGACAGCTTTGTCGCCGAACGGGCCGAGAACGAACCGACCATTCGCGCCGTCCCACGCAATGCCGTTCGGGCTCTTGAGCGCCGAGTCGCTCTTGATCGCGACGGAGACCTTACGTCCGACGACCTTGAAGATCTGGTCCTGACCCGGGTGGGTCGTGGCGCCCTTGGCGTCGAACTTGACGCCGGTATCAGTGATGTAAACGACGCCGTTCGGGCCGGCGACAACGTCGTTGAGGAACGTGGCCTTCATCGGACGGAGGTCCAGGTTCGCGATCACGGCGCCGGTGCGCTTGTTGAACGCGCGGACGGCGTCGATGTCCGCGACCCAGAGCGTGTCCCCCACGACCGCCAGCCCCTTCGGCGCGTTCAGCGTTGCACCCTTCTTCCCGCCTTGCACCAGCACCTTCACCGACGACGTGTTGCCGGCGTCGATCTGCACGATGAATCCGTTGCCGTCCTTCACGGATGGGTTGCCGTTGATGTTCGACACGAAGTACGCGTCGAGGTCGGCGTCATACCGGACGGACTCCGGCGTTTTCATGCTGTCGGTGGCGCCGGCGCTCGCGAACATGGCAGGGGCCGCATTGGCAGCAGCGGCGGTGTCGGCTGTTTTCGCGGCGACGCTGTCGGTGCTCGCCTTCTCGCCGGATGAGCAAGCCGCCAGTGCGAGCGCCGCCGGCATGAGACCAATGGTGGTGTCGCGGGTGAGCGCATGAACCGCGGTTCCAACAGGACCACTACTGCGCATGAGTTCCTCGGGTTCTGGAGACGGATGAACGTTATAGACCTGTCAATTGGCGGGGCAGCCTGGGCTACGGAGCACGGGACACCTTGCCGCCTCCCGCAGGTCTGACTACATCGGATCGTCCCGCTGTGAGATCCCCTCCGGAGGAGTGGAATGACCGTTTCGTCGCTTGTGCGCGCGCTGAGCGTCGCGCTGATCGCATCCGCAGCTCCGCTGGCTGCGCGTGCGCAGGGTCCCTTCGACACCACCGCGTTCGCGGCGCTCAAGTGGCGTGAGGTCGGCCCCTATCGCGGCGGCCGATCGGTCGCTGTGGCGGGGTCGGCCCAGCGCCCACTCGAGTACTGGATGGGCACGGCCGGTGGTGGCGTGTTCAAGACGACCGACGGCGGCATCAACTGGCAGGCGACGACCGACAAGTACTTCAGCGGAACCATCGGCGCCATCACCGTCGATCCGAAAAATCCGGACGTCGTGTGGGTTGGTGGCGGCGAGACGTGCATCCGCGGGAACGTGTCGCACGGCGACGGCGTGTGGATGACGAAGGACGCCGGCAAGACGTGGAACTACATGGGGCTCAAGGAGACGGAGCAAATCGGTGCCGTTGCCATCGATCCCCGCAACTCCGACGTCGTCTACGTTGCCGCGCTCGGCCCCACGTTCCTCGCGAACGAGCATCGCGGCCTGTTCAAGACCACCGACGGCGGCAAAACGTGGAACAAGATCCTGTTCGTGAACGACTCCACGGGCGCCGTCGACTTTCAGTTCGATCCGTCGAACCCCGACGTCATGTACGTCGCCTTCTGGCAGGCGGGTCGCACGCCATGGTCGCTGTCGAGCGGCGGTGCGGGCAGTGGCCTCTACAAGAGCACCGACGGCGGCAAGACATGGGCGAATCTGACGAAGACGGCGAAGGGATTCCCGGCGGGTATCTACGGCAAGATCGGCATCGCCGTCTCGCCGGTGAAGCCGAGCCGAGTGTGGGCGCTCGTGGAGCACGATTCGGGTGGCGTCTATCGGTCCGACGACGCCGGCGCCACGTGGCAGCTCGTGAACAGCGAGCGGAAGCTTCGCCAGCGCGCGTGGTATTACACCCACATCTACGCCGACACACGCGACACCAACATGGTATACGCGCTCAATGTCGGCTTCTTCCGCTCGCGCGACGGCGGCAAGACGTTCCCGCAGTCGCTCAACCCGCCGCACGGCGACAACCACGACATGTGGATCGCGCCTAACGACCCGAATCGCATGATCGAGGGGAACGACGGGGGCGCGAACGTGTCGTTCAATCAGGGCAAAACGTGGAGCGAGGAGGATTTCGCGACGGCGCAGTTCTATCACGTCGCCACGACGAACGAGTTCCCGTACAAGATCTGCGGGGCGCAGCAGGACAACTCCACGTTATGCGGGCCGAGCCGCAAGGCTGGCGCGATCGCGACCTCGGATTGGGTCGACGCGGGGGGTGGCGAGTCCGGCTACGTCACCCCGCACCCGACGAAGCCGAACATCATCTTCGCCGGCAGTTACGGCGGGCTCATGACCCGGAAGGACCTGAACACGGACTACCAGCGGGACATCACGGTGTGGCCTGACAACCCGATGGGCTACTCGTCCGAGGACATCAAGGTCCGCTTCCAGTGGACGTACCCGATCGTGTTCTCGCGCCACAACTCCAACGTGGTGTACGCCGCCGGGAATTACCTGTACCGATCGACCAACGAAGGCGAGAGCTGGACGCGCGTGTCGCCGGACCTGTCGCGGCACGACTCGACCACGATGGGCCCGTCGGGCGGTCCGATTACGAAAGACCAGACGGGCGTCGAGACCTACGCGCTCATCTTCGCGTTCGACGAGTCGCCGGTCACGCCGGGACTGCTCTGGGCGGGGACGGACGACGGCTACATCTGGGTCTCGCGCGACAACGGCGCGAACTGGACGAACGTGACGCCGAAGGACATTGGCGACTTCACCCGCATCTCCATCATCGAGCCGTCGCACTACGCCTCCTGCAGCGCCTACGTCGCGGCGAACCGCTATCAGCTCGGCGACAAGAGCCCGATCCTGTACAGGACGGCCGATTGCGGGAAGAGCTGGACGAAGATCGTCTCCGGCATTCCGGAGACCGAGTTCACGCGCGTGATCCGCGAAGATCCAGTGCGTCGCGGAATGCTGTACGCCGGGACGGAGCGCGGCGTGTGGGTGTCGTTCGACGACGGCGGGCGGTGGCAGTCGCTGCAACGCAATCTGCCGCCGGCCCCCGTGCACGACATGACCATCAAGGAAGGCGATCTCATTGCCGCCACGCACGGACGCGGTTTCTACGTCATGGACGACCTCTCGGCCCTTCGTCAGATGTCACCGGCCATCGTCGCGAAGAGCGCGTACCTGTTCAAGCCGCGCGATGCCTATCGGATCGATTGGGGCGGTGGCTTCTTCGGCGGCGGAGGTGGCGGAAATCCCACCGGCGCGAATCCGCCGTCCGGCGCGACCGTCTACTACTGGGTCGACAAGGCGAACCAGGTCGTCATGCTCGACTTCCTCGACGCGCAGGGCAAAGTGATCCAGTCGTTCACGAGCAACCCGGACTCGTTGACGCTCGCCGACAGCCTGCGTGGCGACCAGCAGAAGGCGGCGCGTCGCGACAGCCTCACGAAGGCCGGACTCTCGGGCGACAGCGTTGCCAAGCTGCTCGCGACGCCGGCGGCGGAAGGCGGGCCGCCCGCGATCGACTTCGAGGTGCTCGTGCGCATGGGGCCGCGTCCGCCGCGCGTGCCTAACAAGCTCGGGCTGAACACGTTCACGTGGAACCTGCGGTATCCTGACGCTGCGCGCTTCGAGAACCAGATCATGTGGGCGGCGAGCACCACCGGCCCGATCGGCCCTCCGGGGACGTATCAGGTCCGCCTGCGCGTCGGCGGCCAGACGCAGACGCAGTCGTTCGTCGTGAAGAAGGACCCGCGCTCGACGTCAACGCTCGCCGATTACCAGGAACAGTTCCGCTTTCTGATGAAGGTGCGCGACACGGTAACCGCAGCGGATAACGCGGTGCGCACGGTGCGGAACGTCCGCTTCCAGGTGGATGACCGCGGTGCCAAGATCGCGGGCAAGCCGCAGGCGGCGGAATTCCAGGAGCTCTCCGGGCAGCTGATGGACAAGCTTGGCTCGGAGGAGAAGGAGATTTATCAGGTCAAGAACCAGAGCAGCCAGGACCCGCTCAACTATCCGATCAAGTTGAACAACAAGATCGCGGCGCTTTCCGGCGTGGCGAGTGGTGAGTACCGACCGACGAAGCAGACGTACGCGGCGTTCGATACCCTCACGACGGATCTCCGCGTTAGGCTGACGAACGTGAAGTCGGCGATGGACGATCTCCTGCCGAAGATCAACGCGCTGCTCAAGGCGGCGGGGCTCGAGGCTATTGTCCCGAGTACGCAGGAGCTCAAGAAGGAGAAGCCGGTGGTCGCGAGCTGAACTGCCGGCGACTGGCGGCTGGCGACCGGCGCCAGCCGCCCGCAATGCCTTGACTCTCTAGGTAACGCCGACTAGTCTGCACCTAGTCTAACTAGGTAATGGACGCATGGCAGTTGCAGCAAAGGACCTTCACGGAACCCTCGACGCCCTCATCCTCAAGACCTTGAGCTGGGGACCGCGGCACGGGTACGCCATCGCGCGGTGGCTCGAGGACACGAGCGCCGACGAGCTCGTGATCGAAGAAGGCTCGCTCTATCCGGCGCTCTATCGCATGGAGCGCAAAGGATGGATCGAAGCCGAGTGGGGTGAGTCGGAGCTTGGACGAAAGGCGAAGCTCTACCACCTCACGACCGTTGGGCGCAAGCAGTTGCGCGCCGAGACGGAGGAATGGGCACGGTTCGCGGGTGCCGTGTCGCGGATCCTCCTCCCCGCCTAACGGGCCAGCCGCGCCCAGCGGGAGACATGCCTCGCCCGGGGACGTTCGGTCGCCAGCTGCGATCCCTGCTGTGGAAGGCGAGCGTCGCCGACGAGGTCGACGCCGAGCTTGCGTTCCACGTCGAGATGCGCACGCGCGAGTACATCGCGCGCGGGCTCGACCCCGAGCTCGCGCGCGCCAAGGCCGTTGGTCGCTTCGGTGACCTCAACCGAGTCAATGACACCTGTCGCCGCATTGGCGAAGGAAGGGAGCGGGATATGCGCCGGGCAGAATGGATCCACGAGTTCGCGCAGGACGCGCGTTATGCGCTGCGGCAGCTCGCTCGGATGCCGGGGTTCACGGCCGTCTCGGCGCTGACGCTGGCCATTGGGATTGGCGCGACGACGGCGATCTTCAGCATCGTCAACGCGGTCGTCCTCCGCCCGCTGCCGTTTCCGGAGCCGGATCGCCTCGTGCGCGTGTACTCCAACCGTCGCGGCGTCGATGGGAGCGCGAGTGCCGCGAACTTCGTCCGATGGCGCGAGCGCTCCCATTCGTTCTCGGAGCTCGTGCCCGTGGAGTACCGCAACTTCACGCTGCTCACCGGCGATAGACCGGCGGAGCAGGTGACCGGACTGCGCGTCTCCGCGGACTTCTTTCCGGCGCTCGGGCTCACGATGCGGCTCGGCCGGCCGTTCTCGAAGGAAGAAGATCAGCCGGGCCACGACAACGTGGTCATTCTGAATGAGCGGTTCTGGAAATCACGGTTCAACGGCGACTCGGGCATCATCGGCCGGAGCGTTAGGCTCAACGCCGTCGAGCACGTGGTCATCGGTGTGATTTCGCCGGCGGCCGACGTCATGACCGCCGATGCGAACATCTGGGTACCCATCGCATTCACGACCGAGGAGCGTGCCGATTCGCGCAAGGGGTACCTCGATGTGTTCGGGCGCCTTGCACCGCGTGTGTCGATCGCGCAGGCACAGAGCGAGATGTCGGCAATCGCGAAGCCTCTCGAGACGGAGCTGGAGGAAAATCGTGAGAACGGCGTCCGCGTCGCGTCGCTCACGGAGGTCTACGTCGGTTCCTACCGGTCACGGCTCTTCATTCTGCTCGGCGCCGTGGCGTTCGTGCTGCTCATCGCGTGCGTAAACGTGGCGAACCTGCTGCTCGCGCGCGGCGCGGCGCGAGGGAAGGAGATCTCGATCCGTGCCGCGCTCGGCGCCGGTCGGGGCCGAGTGCTCCGGCAACTGTTCGCAGAGAGTGTCGTGCTCGCGGGAATCGGTGGCACGATCGGCCTCCTGCTTGCTTTCTGGGGCGTGCGTGCGCTCAAGGCCGTGGCGCCGAGTGAGGTGCCGAGGCTCGATCAGGCGGGTCTGGACTGGCTCACCGTGGCCTTCGCGCTCGGCGCCACGGTGCTGAGCAGCATCGTCTTCGGTCTGGTGCCGGCACTGCGAACGGCTCGCTCGGATCTGCAGGGCGCGCTGCGTGAAGGCGGCCGTTCTTCGAGCCTCGTTGCGCGCGACCGCGTTCGCCATTTGCTCGTTGCGGCAGAAGTTGCGCTGTCCCTCATGCTGCTCGTGGGCGCGGGGCTGCTGATTCGAAGCGGGATCATTCTTCAGCGCGTGGAACCGGGCTTCGCAACCGCTCGCGTGTTCTCGGCCTGGCTGGCGCTGCCGCCCGCGCAATACGAGAGCGTCGAGAGCGTTCGGTCGGCGTACCACCGGATTCTGCAGGAGGTCCGCGCCGTGCCTGGCGTGGAGTCGGCAGCGGGCATCACGGTCATTCCCATAACGGGGCTCTCCGCGCAGGGAAATTTCATTCCGGAGGGTCGTTCCGAGGATCCGGCGAACTCGATCTCGTTCAACTTCCGCGTCGCGACACCGGGCGTGTTCCAGACGCTGCGGATCCCGGTCAAGCTGGGGCGCGACTTCGACGACCGCGACGTCGCCGGCAGCCCGTGCGTGATCATCGTGAACGAAGCCGGCGCGAAGAAGGCCTGGCCTAACGAGAACCCGATCGGCAAGCGAATACCGGCGCGGCGGGAGCCCAACGGGCAGCGGACCATGTGCAGCGTCATCGGCGTCGTGGGCGACGCGCACGACGATGGGCTCCGTGAGGCGGTGCGGCCGCAGATCTATTTCGCGAGCGCGCAGGCTCCCGAGGCGTTCTGGTTCGCGATGCAGCGGTCGATGTTCATTCTCGCTCGTACCACCGGAGACCCGCGCACGATGACCAAACAGCTCCAGGCGGCCGTTGGCCGCGTGGACCCGACGCTCCCGATGTTCGACATCCGCACGATGGACGAGCGCATTTCGGCGTCCCTGGCGACGGGGAAGTTCAACACCATGCTGCTGACGACCCTCGGAGCGATCGGGCTGTTGCTCGCTGCGGTCGGGATCTATGGGGTGGTCGCGTATTTCGTGACGCAGCGGACGGGGGAGATCGGACTCCGGATGGCGCTCGGCGCGACTCCCGGCAGTGTGCTGCGGCTGGTCGTGGGCCAGGGGATGAGGCCCGTAGTGCTCGGGATCGTGGTGGGCGTAGGACTCGCTGGTGCCGCGAGCCGCTTGCTGGCCAGCCTCGTGTTCGGCGTCGGCACCAGGGACCCGCTGACGTTCGTGGCGGTTCCGGCGATGCTCGGGGCAATCGCGCTGGCTGCGAGCGTTCTGCCGGCGCGACGGGCGATTCGGGTGGACCCGACGAAGGCTTTGCAGAGCTGAAAAAAAGCCGGTTAGGCATAGAATCCGGGCCGGTGACCGTCTCGCAGCGGTCATCGGGCCGAACTGCGGTTCCCCTTGGCCGTCCCAGGAGTTATTGATTGGCCTGGCCTAACGGTCGCGAGCTCCGGTCTTTCACCGGTTGGTGCGACGCTGGGTTGGTTGTGGGATCCGAAGTGGGGGCCGACTGCCCGCCGTCCCAACTGATTGAAACCGCCGTACGTCTTGGCTGTTCCCGGATTGGTCGTATGAAGTTGCTGGTTGTCGAAGATGATCGGATGCTGTCCGAGCTGCTCCGCCGAGCGCTGAGCGAGGATGGGTTCACTGTAGATGTCGTCTCCGATGGCGAGCAGGCGGAGGCGCTCGCGTTCGTGAACGACTACGACGGGATCATCCTCGACCTAGTGCTGCCTCGCAAATCCGGGCTGCAGTTGCTCCAGCAGATGCGACGCGAGTCACGCGCGACTCCAACGCTGATCCTGACAGGGCGGCGAGCAACAGAGGACATCGTGCGCGGGCTGGACGTCGGTGCGGACGACTACCTCACGAAGCCGTTCGACCTCGACGAATTGAAGGCGCGCGTTCGTGCCCTCGTGCGTCGCGCCCCAGACCTCAGAAACGAGCGGGTGGCTCTCGCCGGAGTCCGGATCGACCGCCGGCGCCGCCAAGCGACCGTCGATGGTCACCCGCTTCGCATGACGCCGAAGGAGCTTGCTCTACTCGAGCATCTAATGATGAAGGCGGACGAAGTGGTGTCTCGCTCAGAGCTGCTCGAGAAGGTCTGGGACTTCCACTTCGATCCAGGGTCCAACGTCGTGGATGTGCACGTTGGCCGCCTTCGCGCGAAGCTGCGAGAGGCGAATGCGAATGTCTGCCTGGAGACTGTCCGCGGGGTTGGATTCATGCTCACCTCACGTCTCACGCAAGGCCAGGAGACGGCCTGACTACGCGCCAATGCGGCAGGACCGACACGACGCTCGCGAACGTCTGATTCGACTCGGCGGGCCACGGTTCGCGAATGAGCTCGCGGCCATTTATCTGGACGAGATGCCGCGGCGGATTGCTACGGCGCGGGGCGCGCTGCGCGAGGGCGACGCGGAGCTACTCGGCGAGATCGCGCACGGGATGCGGTCAAGCAGCGCGCAGCTCGGCGCCACAGAACTGGCGTCCGCGTGTGAGGAGGTCGAGCTGGCGGCGGACTGCGGTGATGTCGTGGTGGCCGCGTCCCGCCTCATGGCGGTGGAGGCGCGTTACGCAGAGTTCGCCGCTTGGCTCGTCGCGCAGGCTGGCGTCGATCGGGGCCCGGCCTCCTACGCCGACGGTGACGACATGCCCCGTACCAGCGGTCGCGAGCCGCCGATCGTTGCCGTCATCGAGGACAACGTTGACAATCGATTGCTGCTCGACGCGATCCTTGGCGAAGACTTCGTGATCGACGAATACGCGGCTGGCGCGGAGGCGCTTGCCGCGATGCCACGTCGTGTGCCTGATGTGGTGCTGCTTGACGTGTCGCTCCCCGGAATGGATGGTCTGCAGGTCCTTGCGCGGATGCGGAGTGATCCGGTGCTCCACGACGTGCCGGTCGTCGCAGTGACCGCGCACGCCATGGCTGGTGATCGTGAGCGATATCTCGCCGCGGGGTTCGACGGTTATGTGCCGAAGCCCATCGTTGATGATAGCCTCCTCATCGGCACCGTCGAGGCGCTGCTCGTCCGCCGGCGACGCGGCGGCGGGTCGTGAGGATCGTGCGCCACCTAACGCTGGCGGAGAAGGTCACGTTCGCGTTCGTCGTCGGCGTCGTGTACCTCGCGGTGGTAGGCGCGATTGCCTACTCCAGCGTCTCCCGGTTTGCCGACGCGACCGAGCGGGCCACGCGCACCCACGTGGTCCTCCGATCGCTCGACGAAACGTTCTCGCTCGTAACGGGAGCGGAAACAGGATTGCGTGGGTTCGTGATCACCGGCGACGCGCGTTACCTCGCGCCGTATCGAAACGCAGAGGCGAACGCTGCGGCGCGACTGAAATCGCTCGAGGCGCTGATCGCGGACGACCCCCACCAGCGCGACCGGCTCGAGGAGTTGATTCCGCTCGTGGCTCGTCGCTTCGCCCTGCTCGACGAGTCCGTCCGGCTGCGCGCAAGCAGCGGGTTCGATGACGCCGCGTCGGCGGCCCGAACCGGGCCCGGCCGGCTCGTTATGGACTCTATCCGTACGATCGTCGACTCCATGTCCGCCGACGAGACCGCGCGGTTACGAGACCGCTCGGCTCAGGAGCGCCGAAGCCTCGATCGCACGACCCGGCTCATCGGCGTCAGCTTCCTGGCGGCCGTGATTCTCGGTCTCGTGGCGGCGCTGTACGTGAGTCGGGACATCAATGGACGGCTCCGTGCCGAGGAGGAGGCGCGACGCGCGAAGGAGGTCGCCGAGGCGGCGAGTCGCACGAAGAGCGAGTTCCTCGCGATGATGTCGCACGAGCTGCGGACGCCGCTGAATTCCGTTATCGGATTCTCGAACGTGCTACTTCGGAATCGCGCCGGGAATCTGCGTGATCGTGACCTCCTTTACCTGCGGCGCATCCGCGCGGGCGGCCAGCACCTGCTGTCACTCATCAATGAGGTGCTGGACCTGTCCAAGATCGAGGCGGGGCGGATGAAACTCGATCGGGCGCCTGTGGCGCTCGATGCCCTGGTCGAGGACACGTTGGCGTCGTTCGAGGGCCAGCTTCGCGATCACCCGATTGCGCTCGAAGGGGAGATTCCCGAGCACATGACGCCGGTCATGACGGATCCGGCGAAGCTGCTGCAGGTGCTGACGAATCTCATTGGGAACGCAATCAAATTCACGGAGCGCGGGAAGGTGGTGGTCCGCGTGATCGCGGAGCCGGCGTCGCGCCGGCCGCAGCGCATCGATGTGATCGACACGGGAATCGGAATTTCGCGGGATCGTCAGCTGGCGATCTTCGACGCGTTCGAGCAGGCGGACAGTAGCACGGCGCGGCAGTATGGCGGGACCGGACTCGGCCTTTCTGTCTCGAAGTCGTTATGCGACCTCATGGGTTACGGGCTCGATGTGGAAAGCGAGCCAGGGGTCGGGTCGATCTTTCGCGTCACGCTCGTAGCGGCCACGCCCAGTTCTCGGCGTGAGCACGCGGCGCTGCCCGAGCGCATTCCGGCCGAGTTCTGACGCCCGGTGGGCGCGTCGACGGGAACGTGAACAATTTGTCATTCAGCCTTCACGATTCCGTCACGGAGCACTGAATAACCTCATCTGGCTCTGCACAACGGAACAGATCGAGTGTCGGCTTCTGCGTTCGTCCGAACCTAACGTTTCGGCGCCGCACACCGAACTGCTCGACCGGACGACCCTTACAGGACGCGCGCGCTGTTGCCGCCGCTGTTGCCATGCCGCCCCGGGAGACCAGATGAAACGTGCATTCGTGAGTGCACTGCTCGCCGCAGTGGTTGCGGGGTGTGGTGATGAGAGGGCGGTCACCGCGCCGTCCGCGCCTTCCAAAGTACGAGTCCTTGCGGCGGTTGGCATGGACTCGACAACAGGAGCAACGATCGAGACAGATCTCGATGACTACGCGCCTGGCGGGTTCGTGTACCTAACGGGGCGGGGGTGGGCGCCTAACGAATCGGTGCATTTCGTCATGACCGAGGACCCTGACGTGCACGAAGACGTCGTGGCCGACGTGGAAGCGGATTCCACCGGGGCGTTCAGCCTGCGCTTCTATGAGGTTCAGCGGTCCGACCTGGGAGTCACCTTCACACTGACCGCCACTGGCAACACATCGGGCAGCGTCGCGATAGCGACATTCACGGATGGCAACATTGCCTTTACGACATCGCCCGCCAATCTGGCTGCGTCGGTGACCTACAGCCGGTTCAACGGCAGTGGCTCCTGCGAGGGCACCCCAAACAACACTGGAAATACACTGAACTACGGCACGCCGCTTGGTCTTAATAACGGGCAGTCGATACTGCTGACGATTCCGGTCGTGGCAGGCTTCACGTTCGCCGGTCACACCGACGGCTCGCTCACCATCACCGAGCCGTCTCCCACAACGCTCTGCGTGTCCGGCTCCGGTAGCGGAACCCAGTTGAATTTCGTGCTGAACTACACGGAGTCAGCACAGAATACGAGCACGAGCGTAGTCAGCAACACGAACCCGTCCGTTACGGGACAGGGCGTGACGTTCACGGCAACCGTCACTGCCGGTACGAACTCGGTCACCTCGGGCAGTGTGACGTTCAAACTAGGCGGCGCGAACTGCGCTGACGCAGCCGCCACAGCGATCGGCTCGGCCGTCGCGGTCGACGGAACCACAGGCAAGGCGACGTCTGCTTCGCAGACCCTCAACGCCACGCAGACTGGCGCGGTCGTGAGAGCATGCTATGGCGGCGCCTCGGGCTTCAACGCGAGCGAAGGCTCTGTAACCCAGACCGTCAACAAGGCCGAGACCGAAACGTTGCTATCGGACTCGCCGGCGGCGTCGTCAGTTGGACAGACGGTGACGTTCACCGCCGCGGTAACCGCCAAGAGTCCGGGGGCAGGCGCGCCAACTGGAACCGTGTCGCTCTATGAGCTCACCGCCGAGCAAACGTGCGATGCGTTAGGCGGTGCGGTTACGCTCGGGTCCGGGGCCGTGGGAGCGGGCATCGCTGTCAACAGTCTGACGGCGGGGAATCACACGATCACGGCCTGTTACGCGGGTGACGCGAACTTCAAGCCGAGCTCAGGTCCTGACACGCACAGCGTTTCCTTAGTCGTGACGACGACGGAAATCGCGTCGAACTTCAATCCGTCGGTCACCGGTCAGGTCGTCACATTCACTGCGACGGTGAAAGCAAACGGCAATCCCATTGGCGCACAGGGCAACGTCGTGTTCAAGATCGGCGGCGCCAACTGCTCAGATGCGACAACCCTTGCCACGCAGGCGCTCAACGGGTCCGGTCAGGCGCAGACCACCAGGGCGTTCCTACCATCGGAAGGTTCCCCGAAGGCGGTGCGTGCGTGCTATCAAGGGAATTCGTCGTATGCGACGAGCGAGGGATCGGTGTCGCAGGTCGTGAACCCGGCGACTACCACAACCGCTTTGGTCGCGTCGCCGAATCCGTCCACGTATGGTCAGACGGTGACATTTACGGCGACGGTGACCGTCCAATCACCAGGAGTGGGCGCTCCGACCGGGACGGTCTCATTCTACGTTTTCGATCCGGGCGGCAGCTGCTCATCGCCTAACGGGAAATTGCTCTATGGAAAAACGCTATCGAGCGGCAGCGCGTCCGTGATGTACAATAAGCTGACGGCCGGCTCGCACGCCGTAACGGCATGCTATGCCGGAAACGCCGACTTCGTCGGAAGCACTGACGGCACCTCGCAGACAGTCGACAAGGCCACGCTCACGATCACCGCGAGCGGCGGCACAAAGGTGTTCGGAACCACATTGGCCGTTACGCCGAGCTACTCGGGCTTCGTGCTGAGCGAGTCGCCCGCTGTGCTGACCACGTTGCCAACGTGTTCCAGCAATGGTTCGGCCGCAAATGCTCCAGTCAGCGGAAGCCCGTATACCACGACGTGCTCTGCTGCGGCAGCGGACAACTACAAGTTTTCTTACGTCAACGGGACGATGACCGTCACGCCGGCTCCGACCGCGCTCACGCTTGCCGCCCCGGTCTCCACCCAGTACAGCGACAAGATCAAGCTTTCGGCGAGCGTGAGCCCTGCGACGCTCGAGGGCAGCGATCAGTCCGGCACGGTTGAATTCTTCATCGCTGGTACGAGCGTCGGAAAGGTGACACTCGTCAATGGCAGCGCGACGAAGGTTGATATCCCCAATGCATACGGCGCTGCGAACTACAATGTCACCGCTGAATTCAAGAGCTCGAACCAAAACTTCGGCGACGACGCCGACGGACCGAAGATGCTAACGATCACTCAGGAGGATGCCTCGATCACGCCTGATGCCGCTAACCTGAGCTCAATCAACGTTTCACAGACGACGTTCCAGCTCAAGTTCTCGGTGAAGGAAACGAATCCGGAGCCCGAGCCCAGCCCGGATCCCGACAGCCGTGCCGCACCGGGCGACATCACGAAGGCCAATTTCGCGGCGAAGATTACGGGCATCACGTCGAACGCGCAGTACACCGGGCAATGCAGTGGAGTGCCGTCAGGGTCGCCGCCGAGCTACGCGGCAGCGAAAATCTTCACGTGCACGTTCAGTGCGAGCTCGTTCACGGTCGATGCGTATACGGTGGACGTCACGGTGGGCGGGTACTACTACGTGGGCTCCGACGAGGACGCGCTCACGGTCTTCGACCCGGCTGCCGGCTTCGTCACTGGGGGGGGTAAGCTCCTTCTCGCCGGCGGTGACCGCGTGTCGTTCGGCCTGAGCTTTACGTACACCAAGGGCAAGACGACAGGCCGTGGTGGAATCGTAATCGTTAGGCACCATCCCGACGGTAGCAGCTGCCGCGTGAAGAGCAACTCGATGGACGCGCCGGCCGTAAACGGCACGACAGCTTCGTTGACCGGAAAGGGCAACTACACCTGCGTGGACAGCGATGGCGCGACGACGGCCAGTCAGGGCAACTTGAGTATTCTCGGGTATGTCGAAGACAACGGCACGTCCGGGGCGGCGCAGGACAAGTTCTGGGTCCGCGCGTACGGCGAACTGCTTATGGCGATGCCGCCGGTATCCAGCGCCGTCGTTTTGACGGGCGGCAACATCCAGGTGCCGCAGCCGTCGAGCAAATAGCGCGGCAAAGACTGCACCGAGTCACAACCGCCTGCCGGGATGGCCCCGGCAGGCGGTTGTTGCATCAATGGGGTCGTGGGTCGAGACTCGCGGAGCTCCCGCGGCGTGTTAGGCAGCGCTTTGTCGAGTGCGATGCGTCACTCTGACCCTCGATTGGACAGTTTGTCCACCCCATATGGCCTCAGCCTCAAACGGCGATTTGACAAGTCTGTCACACGACCGCGGTGTGGCGGCTCACCATCGATGCTAGGGCGCCCACGCTACATCCCTCGGTCTGGCCGCGCGTTGGTCACGGATTGGTTAGAACACCAACTAACTGGTTAACTCGCGGTAATGGGCGGCCTTGGCGAGCCCGAGGGTTGCCGCATAACGCCGCGGTGCGCGGGTTGCTTTCTCTCCCCGCCGCTCTCGGGAGCGAGGCGACGTCGCTGCCACCTCGAGGCGCATAGCACTCGTCAGGCACGCACGCTCCAGCAGTCACGATGACCGGCGCAGCCGCGCCCGATCATCGCCGTTGTCCTCCGTTCCTTCGACAAAGGCACCCCGGTCGCGAGGCCGGTCCGCAAAGCCAGGGGTCTCGCCCTAACGCGAGACGGCCCGGTTACCGAAAAGGCGTTCGCCGGCACGCGGCCGGCCACCTCTGA
>Ga0308175_100001308_pt1 | contig 16856 bp, 8 predicted proteins | sample PhyCR1_3_FD_203893 | JGI IMG/M metagenome (GOLD analysis project Ga0308175, IMG submission 203893) | Soil microbial communities from UC Gill Tract Community Farm, Albany, California, United States - DLSLS.C.R1 | ecosystem: Environmental > Terrestrial > Soil > Agricultural land | place: USA...
CGCCGGTCGCAACGTTGGCCGGGTTCCAGTAGGTCACCGCGGGTCCGGTCGTCACGTGAAATCCATTTCCCTCGGCGACGAACTTCGCGTTGGCGATCGTCGATCCCCGGCTCGCCTCCCGCGCATCGATGACGCCGGTCCAGCCGGGGACCGAGATGCCGCCGCCGGCGACAGCATGTGAGGTCTCCTGGCTGCGGGCGGTCCTCGCACTCGCGGCGAGCAGAAGGAGCGCGGTGAGCGTGACGGCGGGGCGATGAGCGTTGTGCATGGCATGACCTCGAGAGGAAGTGGTTGCCCGGGCAACGATACCGGGTGGGCGCCGCGGGTGATAGGCCACCGCGGCCGTCCGTGCTATACTCAGGAAAGCAGGGCTCGATGGTCCGGCAAGGGAGAGCCGGTGCTTTCGAAAAAGGAGGGGCTGCCATGCAGGAACACAGCGTCCAGCAAGGGGACGTTCCCGAACGGCGGACTGCGCACGGCGATCGCCGCGAAGGGAGTCCGCCGTACGCCGCGCTCGACACGCTCGTCCGTCTCATCGAGTATGACGTGCCGGAGATGCGCGGGTCGGTGCTGCTGCTCGACGACGACGGCTCGACGCTGCGGCACGGCGCCGCTCCGTCACTGCCGGTGGAGTACACGCGCGCGATCGATGGTTCGTCGATCGGCCCGGTCGCCGGTTCGTGCGGCACTGCGGCTTGGCGCCGCGAGCAGGTCATCGTCGGCGACATCGCGACCGATCCGCTGTGGGTCGCGTACCGCGACTTCGCGCTTCCCTTCGGTCTTCGCGCCTGCTGGTCGACGCCGATCCTCGACGAGGGGGGCGAAGTCCTCGGCACCTTCGCGATGTACTACGGCGAGCCACGGGTGCCGAGCGACCATGACCAGGGGATGATGCGGACCGCCGCGATGCTCGGATGCAACATTCTCGTCCGCGCGCATGCCGAAGAGGCGCTGCGGATCAGCGAGTCGAGGATGCGGGCGGCACGCGCGGAGGCAATGCACGCCAACAGGGTGAAGTCGGATTTCCTCGCGATGATGAGCCACGAGCTGCGCACTCCGCTGAACGCCATCGGCGGGTACGCGAAGCTGATGCTCGACGGGATTCCGAACGCGCCGAGCGAGGGGCAGGCCAACTATCTCGGCCGCATCGTCCGGGCGCAGCAGCACCTGCTGGGCCTCATCGAGTCGGTGCTCACCCACGCCAAGCTCGACGCCGGGCGGATGACGTACCGGATGGAGAACATCCGCGTCGGCGAGCTCCTCGACGTCGTCGAATCGCTCTCGCGGCCGCAGCTCGTCGAGAAGGGGATCAGCTACGACTGCGCGGGGTGCGACTCGAAGATCGTCCTCCGCGGCGACCGGCAGAAACTCGTGCAGATCCTGCTCAACCTCATCTCGAACGCGATCAAGTTCACCCCGCGCGGTGGGCACGTCGAGCTGCGCACGAGCGTTCCCGCGCCCGGGCGCGCGTCGATCCATGTTCGCGACACCGGCATCGGGATGACAGCGGAGCAGGTGGCGACGGTGTTCGAGCCCTTCGTGCAGTTCGACAACCGCCTGACGCGCGAGGCGAAGGGCACCGGGTTGGGAATGCCGATCAGCCGGGATCTCGCCCGCGGCATGGGCGGAGACCTCACCGCTGAGAGCGAGCCTGGAGCCGGGACCGAGTTTCTGCTCACGCTCTCGACGGACGTCGTCGCCGCGCGCGCGGACTGACGCGCGCGTCGCCGCGACGACGGTCTACGCCGGCACCGCCTCCACCACCTTCCCGTCGAACAGCGCGACCTCCCGGTCCGCGTGCTGCGCATACCGCGAGTCGTGCGTCACCATGCAGACGGTGCTCCCGTTCTCATTGAGCTCGCGCAGCAACTCCATCACCGCCTCGCCGTTCTTCGAGTCGAGGTTGCCCGTCGGCTCGTCGGCGAGAAGGATCGCCGGGTCGCCGGCGACGGCACGGGCCACCGCGACGCGCTGCTGCTGGCCGCCGCTCAGCTGCGCGGGAAAGTGTCTCGCGCGGTGCGACATCCCGACGCGGTCGAGGGCGGAGGCGACGCGGTCGCGCCGCTCGCTGGCCGGCATGTCGCGATAGGTCAGCGGCAGCTCCACGTTCTCGAACACCGTCAGGTCGCCGATCAGGTTGAACGCCTGAAAGATGAAGCCGATCTGCCGGTTGCGAACCCGTGCCCGGTCCACGGGCGAGAGCCCGGCAACCTGCTCGCCGGCGAGCAGGTACTCGCCGGCACTCGGCGTATCGAGGAGCCCGAGGATCGAGAGCAGCGTCGTCTTGCCGCACCCTGACGGCCCGCTGATCGCGAGGTATTCGCCGCGCCTGATGTCGAAGTGCACATCGGACAGCGCGTGCGTCTCGACCTCGTCGGTGAGGAAGACCTTCCGGATTCCCTGCAGCTGGATGATCGTCTCGCCGTCGCCCGCGCCATTCCCGTTGTGGTTCGAAGTCATCGTTGATTTCTCCATGAGGTTCGTCGTCATCAGTCGTAGCGGAGCGCGTGCATCGGATCGACGAGCGCCGCGCGGCGGGCGGGGATGAACCCGGCAGCGAGGGCGACGCAGGCGAGGAGGACGATCGCGACGGCCATCGCCCCCGGGTCATGTCCTTCGAGCTGGAAGAGCATCGACCGCGCGGCGCGGCCGAGCCCGAGCGCGGCGGCGACGCCTAACGCTCCACCGACGACGAGCATGACGACGACCTGGCGCATCACCAGCCGCCGCACGTTCGCGCCGTCGGCGCCTAACGCCATGCGGACGCCGATCTCGCGCGTCCGCTGGGTCACCGAGTAGGAGAGGACCCCGTACAGCCCGATCCCGGCGAGGAGCGTCGCCAGCATCGCGAAGGCGCTCGACAGGATCGAGATCATCCGGTCGAGAAAGACGTTCTCCTTCACCTGCTGCGTCATCGTCTTCAGGTCCTCGACGGGCAGGTTCGGGTCGATGTGCTGCATCGTCCCGCGCAGGGTGCCGAGGATCTGCACGGGTGGGAGCGAAGTCCGCGTGTAGTAGAAGAGCTGTCCGGCGCTGGGATCCTGCCGCCACGGCGTGTAGTAGACCGCCGGCACCGAATCCTTCACCTGGCTGTACTTCACGTTGCCGACGAGACCGACGATCTGGATGTTGAGTGAATCGTTGTCGCCGTCGCCCATGAACTTGCCGACGGCGTCGCGTCCGAGCCCGAACTTCCGCGCGAACTCTTCGTTGACGATCGCGACCCGCTGCGTACCATGCCCGTCGCTGCTCGTGAACTCGCGCCCCGACACGAGCGGAACCCCGAACGTCTTGAAGTAGTCGGCGCCGATCTCGTTGTATCGCGCGCCGCAATCGGCGTCGGGGCTGCACTCGAAGCCCTGCACGTGGACGCTGTTCCCCCAGTTGTCGCCGCTGAGGAGGGGGACCATTCCCTCCGTCACGCTGGTCACGCCGGGTTTCGCCGCGAGCTCCTCCTCGACGCGGTTGAAGAGCAGCGCGCTCCGGGTGCTGTCGTAGCCGGTGCGCCGGGGGACGATCTGGAAGGTCGCGATGTCGCTGGTGCGCAACCCGAGGTCGACCCTGCTGACGTTCATCAGGCTCTTGAGGAAGAGCGCCGACATGATGAGCAATCCCATCGAGAGCGCGATCTGGGCGGTGACGAGACTGGCGCGGAATCGAGCCGCGGCGCGGCCGCCGGAGATCTGCCCGGCGCCGGCGCGAATCGCGCTGATGAGGTCATCGCGGGTGCTGTGCAGGGCGGGGAAGAGACCGAAGACGATCCCGGTCAGCACGCTCAGCGCCGCCGAGAAGATGATCACTGCGGGGCTGATGGTGAACTGCATCGTCTGCGACGCGTCAGGCGGAAGCAGCGCGCGAATGACGCTCAGTGTCCACGCGGCAACGAAGAGCGACGCTAGCCCGCCGACGAGGGCGAGCATGACGCTCTCCGTCAGCAGCTGCACGAGAAGGTGCCGGCGCGTCGCACCGAGCGCGAGGCGAACGCCCATCTCCGTGGAGCGGCTGGCGCCGCGGGCGAGCAGCAGGTTGGCGATGTTCGCGCAGGCGATGAGGAGGACGATCCCCGTCACCGAGAAGAGCAGCATGATCGGGGTCTTCGCCTCACGATGGATCGAGCTCTGGCCGCGCGCGCCCGGTGCGAGCAGGAGCTTCTTGCTGCGGAAGCTCTCCATCGTCTTGTCGCTCATCTCCTTCTGCAGCGGCGCTTCGACGTCGTTGATGATCGGGTGATAGATCGCGTTGATCCGCGTCTCGGCGGTGGCGATGTCGATCCCGGGCTTCAGCCGGCCGAAGAGGTAGACCCAGTAGTTGCGCCGGTCCTCCCAGCGCGTGAACTGCTGCAGCTCGCCGCGCATCGAGATCGGGACGTACAGCAGCGGGCGCGCACCGGCCGTCGTCCCCTCGAAGCCCTGCGGCGCGACACCGATGATGTCGAACGATTTGCCGTTGACCATGATCGTCTGCCCGACGGCGCCGGGATCCTTGCCAAACTTGTCTTCCCAGAAGTCGTAGCTGATGACCGTGACGAAGTTCGCGCCGATCGCCTTGTCGTCGTCGGGGGTGAGCAGCCGGCCCGCAGCCGCGTTGAGGCCGAGGACTGGGAAGTACGAGCCACTGACCATCGCGCTCTGGCCGGTGAGTGGCTCGTTGTGGATGCCGAGCGACACCGAGGCGATGCGGTGTGCGGCGATCCCGGAGAGCGGGGTCTCGGCGCGCTCGAGGTCGCGGAACATCGCGTAGCTGAACACCTCTTCGCAGCTCCCCGCCTGGTTGCAGGAGTTCGAGCCTGGCATCGGCCCGGGAGCGGAGAGGTTGACCAGCCGGCTCGGCTCGCGTACGGGCAGCGGATGCCAGAGCAGCTGGTCGAACATCGAGAAGATCGCGGCGTTGGCGCCGATCCCGAGGGCGAGGGAGAGGACTGCGATCGCCGTGACGAACGGCGTCTTGAGCAGCATCCGGACAGCGAGCGTGATGTTTCGCATCGGCAGTACCGAAAAGAGATGACTGCGGCCAGGGACTATGGCCGCTTGGACACTGCGCCTGGAACGAAGGTTGGACGACCGCGCCGATACGGCGACCGGCGGAGGGTGGTTTCAGCGTGAAGAGCCCGTCCGGCAGGAAATACAGGGTCCGGCAACCACGGTGGTTGACGCCCGATGGGGGAGCGTGCACGTTTGGCCACCCCGCCGACGAATGCTTGACAATCCAAATCGGTGGGCGTAATAGAGAATTGCCGAGCGGCTTCCAGGTCGTCTCGGTCCGGTCGTGCAGTGTGGGACAGGCAGGCCTTGGTGACTCTCCAGGGAGGTCGTACGCGGCTGCATTCGTCGTTCGCTCAGCTTCTGTGTGAATCGTTGCCGTTCGCCCAGCTCCGGCTCGCTGCCGGTGAGGTGGACGCGTCAACGTATTCCCCGAATGCCGCCTCACGCTTCCTCTTCATCCGCTCGCAACGCCGTCCCGTCGCTCCTCGACGCGGACGGCGACTTTTTTTTCCAGAGGGCAGTTCCGCGGGGCCGTCACGGCCCGCAGCGTTAGGCAGGTGTAGTGTCGGCAGCTGATCGGGATGGAAGGCCTCAAGTCCATGCGACGACCAGGAGGAGGGTAACCAAGCATGTCTGCTAATGAGAGGTTAGCTATGGAGAAGATGCCGCCGGGCGGGAACGTGTTCCGCAATCGCCTCTTGCATCGCGTCGGTGCGATGGGAGCGGGCCTCCTGCTGCTGTTCGCGCCGGGTCGATCGGCGACGGCGCAGCAGCCCGGCCGCATCATGGTGTCCGGGACGGTGACCTCCGCGGAGGGACAGCCGCTGCCGGGAGTGACCGTCAGCGTCCAGGGGACGGAGATGCGCGCGGTCACCGCGCCTAACGGCAAGTACAACCTGAGCAACGTGCCGTCCGACGGCTTGCTCACCTTCGCGATCGTCGGCCGCACGCCGGTGCAGACGTCGATCTCCGGGCGGACGACGATCGACGTGACGATGCAGCGGGTGGCGTACCTCGAGGCGGTCGTCACCACCGGCTACACCGAGCAGCGCCGCGGCGACATCACCGGCGCCGTCGGCAGCGTGCCGGTGGAGACGATCAACCGCGAGACCGGAGCGAGCGTGCTGCAGAAGCTCGCCGCGGCGACTCCCGGCGTGACGGTCGAGGCGAGCGGCTCGCCGGGTTCGCGGAGCACGGTCCGCATCCGCGGCATCAGCTCCTTCCAGAACAACGACCCGCTCTACATCGTCGACGGGACGCCGATGCAGGACTCGTACGTCAACTGGCTGAACCCGGAAGACATCACGTCGATCCAGGTGCTGAAGGACGCATCGGCGGCGTCGATCTACGGGTCGCGCGCCAGCAACGGCGTCATCCTGATCGAGACGACGAAGAAGGGGCTGATGGGCTCCCCGCACACGAACTTCCGGATCCGGACGGGAATGGCGACGCCGGTTCGCGGCTACGACGACTTCCTGATCCAGAACTCGCTCGACTACTTCCAGGTCGTGAAGGCGAGCTTCCAGAATGCCGGCCAGCCGGTGCCGACCAACATCTACGGCAGCGTCACCAACCCGACGGTGCCGAAGTACATCTGGCCGAACGACTGCGGCGCGTCGGGGAAGGATGCCTGCAACACGGTCAACTTGGCGAACTACTCGTATCCGGACAACCTGATCATGCCGGGCAGCAACGGCACGAACTGGTGGAAGGCGGTGTTCGGGACGGGGAAGGTGACCGACGCGAACATGCAGGTCTCGGGTGGAAGCCCGGAGAACACCTACGGGGTCTCGTTCAGCCTGTTCGACCAGAGCGGCACCGCGCGCTACAACGAGTTCAAGCGCGGCACCGTCCGCGCCAACACCGAGTTCCGGCGGAACAAGCTGACCTTCGGTGAGAACCTGGCGATCGGCGTCGAGCGCGCGACCGGCGGCCAGGGGGACGACAATTTCAACGAGAACACGATCATCGGCAAGAACATCCTGATGCAGCCGATCGTCCCTCTCCGCGACGTCGCCGGCAACTTCGCGTCGGGCAAGGCGCTCACGTTAGGCAACAACACCAACCCGCTGAAGATCGCCTACGAGGCGCGCGACAACCTGACCAAGAACAACCGCGTCTTCGGCAACGTGTTCGGCGGCTACTCGATCCTGCCGACGCTCGCGGTCCGGTCGCGGTTCGGGTTCAGCGTCGCCCAGGGGTCGTATTCCTACTACACCCCGCCGACGCCGGAGAACTCGGAAGCGACCTTCTCCAACTCGATCGGCGAGAACGACACGCAGAACAACGACTGGACGTGGAGCAACACCGCGACCTACGCGCTGACGTACGGGATGAGCACCCTCAACCTGCTCGCCGGCCAGGAAGCAAATGGCGGGAACTATCGGCGGATCGACGGGTCGCTCGGCAACGTCGTCAACTCCGCCGTGGACCTTCGCTATCTCCAGGACGGCCTCGGTGACGCGCGGACCAAGAACGTCTCGAGCACGGGCAGCGAGTACGCCCTGCTCTCGCTGTTCGGAAAGGCGGATTACAACTACGCCGACCGCTACATCGTGAGCGGTACGCTGCGGCGCGACGGGTCATCCCGTTTCGACAAGGCCAACCAGTGGGGGAGCTTCCCGGCGTTCGGTCTCGCCTGGCACCTCACCAACGAATCATTCCTGCAGAACAATCACTGGCTGTCCGATGCGATGATTCGCTACGGATGGGGCGTCACCGGCAACCAGCAGATCCCCGATGGGCGCATCGTCTCGCTGTACAACGGCGACCGCGGGACGACGTTCTACGACATCGGCGGCACGAACACCAACATCGTCGCCGGCTATCGGCTGGTCTCGCAGGGGAACAAGAACCTGAAGTGGGAGGAAGACCGGTCGCAGAACATCGGCACCGATCTCGCGCTCTGGGAGAGCCGGATCAACGTCGTGCTCGACGTCTATCGCCGGACGACGAACAACCTGCTCTTCGATCCGCGGCTCCCCGCCACCGCCGGTCACTCCGATCCGCCGATCGTCAACATCGGCAGCATGCGCAACACCGGCTTCGACATGTCGGTCGGCCACCGCAGCACGTGGTGGGACGCGACGATCAACGGGAGCCACTACAAGAACGAGATCACCGCGGTCGACGGCGTCAGTGACTTCTTCTACGGTCCGACGACGCTGCGCTTCAGCCCGCACCCGGTGATCAACCAGGTCGGCCACCCGATCGGCGCGTTCTACGGCTTCGTCGCCGAAGGATTCTTCCGCGATGCGGCAGACGTCAGCGCGCACGCGACGCAGGATGGCGCCAAGCCGGGCCGGATCAAGTTCAAGGACGTGAACCACGACGGACAGATCACCGACGCCGACCAGACGATCATCGGCAGTCCGCACCCGAAGTTCACCAGTGGGCTGGACCTGAACTTCCGCTGGCATGCCTTCGATCTCGGCACGACGATCTTCGGCTCGTTCGGGAACGACATCCTCGATGCGCAGAAGCAGTTCTACATCTTCCGCAACTTCTCGACGAACGTCAGGAAGGACCTGCTCTCCAACTCGTGGACGCCGACGCACCAGAACGCGAAGTATCCCCGGCTCGACGTCAGCGACACCTACAGCTCGGTGTTGAGCAGCTTCTACGTGGAGGATGGGTCGTACGTGCGGATGCGGAGCCTGCAGCTGGGCTACACGATCCCGAGCGGCATGCGCTACGTCGGGGCCGCCCTCACCGGGACGCGCGTGTACTTCCAGGCTGACAACCTGTTCACGATCACCGGCTACGATGGACTCGACCCGGCGCTCCCGTCGCTGAACGTCACAGGCGCGGCGGGCGACATCCGCGATCAGTCGCGCGGAATCGACGTCGGGACCTATCCGAGCAATCGGATGTTGAGCATCGGCATCTCCACGACCTTCTAGGCCACGCGCCCCTTTTTCGAGGAAGCAGAGACGATGAAAATCGGATCGAACTATCGACTTACCGCGGGGATGGCGCTGGCGATACTTGCCAGCGTGACCCTGTACGGTTGCAAGGATTTTCTCACGAAGGCATCGGCGCCACAGGGGGCGCTCGATCAGGGATCGCTCAACAGTCCCGCCGGCGTCGAAGGGATGCTGATCGCGGCGTACCGACAGCTCGACTGCACCAGCTCCGACGGTGCGTGGGGATGCGCGGTGAGCGACTGGGCGTTCGGGAGCGTGCCGAGCGACGACGCCTACGAGGGATCGGAAGCGAACGACCAGCCGCCGGTCGAGGCGCTTGAGCTCTACCACTGGTCGACGTCCGACGCGCAGAGCTACCTCAACGACAAGTGGACCGCGGTGTACGAAGGCGTGAGCCGCGCCAACGCCACACTGCGCCAGCTGAAGATCGTCGCCGCATCGAACCCGATGAGCACCGAGACCATCAACGGGATCGCCGGCGAGGCGATGTTTCTCCGCGCGCACTATCTCTTCGAGGCGTGGCGGTTCTGGGGAAACGTTCCGTACTACCGCGAAGACGATACCGACTTCCGCAAGCCGAACGAGGCGAGCGCCGCGGTGGTCACCGATCTGCTGAAGGACCTCGATTCGGCGATCAAGCTGCTGCCGGACAAGCCGCGCAACGGTGACAAGGGACGGGCGACGAAGTGGACGGCCATGGCCTACAAGGGCCGTGTGCAGGTCTACGCCGGGTTGTGGGCGGACGCGCTCACCACGTTGCAGACGGTGCACGCGAGCGGGACCTACAAGCTCGAGGACAGCTTCGACCGCGTCTGGACCGGCTTCTCGCAGTACGAGAACGGGAAGGAGACGATCTTCGCCTACCAGGCATCGGCCAACGACGGCGACCCTAACGGTCAAAACGCCAACTGGGGCGACCGGCTGAACTTCCCGCACTCGGGAAGCCCGTTCGGCTGTTGCGGCTTCCACCAGCCGTCGCAGAACCTGGTGAACTTCTATCGAGTCGACGCGAACGGCCTGCCGCTCTCGCTGTCGGATCCAAACAACTGGAACGCAGTAGACGACAACTGGAGCGCCGCCGACCCCGCGGTCCGCGCAACGCCGTTCGACCCGCGCCTCGACTGGACGGTCGGCCGCGACAGCGTTCCGTTCAAGGATTGGGGGATTCACGAGGCGGGATGGATTCGCCAGGCATCACATGGCGGTCCATACAGCGGCAAGAAGAACGTCCACGAAAAGGCGAGCGGCGCGCAGAGCAACGTCGGCTGGACGAACACCCAGCTCAACTCGGACAACTTTCACATCTACCGCTACGCCGACCTGCTCCTGATGCTCGCCGAGGCGGAGGTCGAGGCGGGATCGCTCGTCCGCGCGCAGGCGCTCGTCGACTCGGTGCGCATGCGCGCCGGGGTCGCCGCGCAGGGGTGCGGGTGGACGTCGGCAGACAGCATCCAGAATATCTATCCGCAGTGCAACGAGGATTCGCGGATCGCGGTGCCGATCAACGATCCGAAGATCACGTGGGCGACGTACAAGGTCGGCCTCTACTCGTCGCAGGGCCCCTGGGTGAACGTCGCGGTCGCGAGAGAAGCGGTCCGCACCGAGCGGCGGCTCGAGCTGGCGATGGAAGGCCAGCGGTTCTTCGATCTCCGCCGCTATGGAAACGCCTATGCGGCAGCGACGCTCAACGGGTACTTCAACGGCGTCGGTGGAGGCGACGAGATGAGCCGGCGGCCACAGTTCTCTTCGGTCGAGCCGTTCACCGCACGCCACCAGCTCTATCCGATCCCGAGCCTGCAGATCTCGCTCAGCCAGGTCGGAGGAACGAAACGGCTGACGCAGAACCCGGGATGGTGATCGGGACGCCTAACGCTTCCTGATCGAGAAGGCCTGCAGGGAATCACCGGCGTTGGCGAGCAGTACGCCAACGCCGGTGATCGTTTTTACGAGCGCGAGCCCGGAGACATCGCGAGGCGCGAGGAAGCCGCTCGTGCGGGGCGGGACCGGAGCGAAGTGCCCTTTGCCATCGCCGCGCAGCCAGAGCCCGTTGCCGGCGTCGGCCCGCGGCGTGTTCGGCTCGGCCCCGTAGAGATTGCCGGCAACCAGCAGGTCGAGCTTTCCGTCGCCGTCCACGTCGTGGACGGCGATCCCCTTGATGGGGGCGACCTGTGCCGCCGAGGGGAGCGCAGTGAGCGTGAATCCCTTCCCACCGTCGTTGTGGAGGACGACGCTGGCAAAGGTGTCCGCCTGGTAGTGGAGCGCCTGCGCGAGCTGCGAGGCGCTGAAGAGCTGCGGGATCGTCGCCGCGGCGAACGCACCGTACGTCGGGAACTTGAGGGCCAGCGGGTACAGCGTGTGGCCGAGTGGCGCCATCCCCGCGATCGGAACCTCGGTGCCACCGACGTTCTCGGTGAGGACGATGTCGGGGGTCCGGTTCCCCGTGAAATCCGCGGCGTAGACGCCGAAGGTGCTGTCCTTCGACGTGGTGTAGCTGTAGTTCAGCCCCAGGTTGCCGGCGACGAGGTCGGGGCGCCCGTCATGATCGAAATCACCGGTCGCGAGGCTGAACCACCATCCACGCGTCGGTGGCAGGTGCATCTGGTCGGTCACGTTGCGCAGCTGCGTCCCATCGTTGCGCCAGAACTGGATCGGCATCCACTCGCCGACGGTGACGAGGTCGACCCGTCCGTCGCCGTCGAAGTCGATCCACGCGGCATCGGTGATCATCCCGCCCGGTTGCGCGAGCTCGGGGGCGACCTGCGCGGTGACATCGGTGAAGTGGTCGCCGTCGTTGCGCAGGAGGTAGCTCGGCGCGGGCAGCGGCCAGGCGCGCGGCGTGAGGCGCCCACCCACGAAGAGATCGATGCGGCCGTCGCCATTGAAGTCCGCGGAGCGAACCGCGGCGGTGCTGGTGAGCATTGCGGGGAGTGCGCGCTCGTCCCGCGCGAAGACCCCGTTTCCCTTGTTGATGTAGAGCCGGTCCTGCAGGAGCGGATCCTGAGGAGCAAGCTGATACCCGCCACTCGCGACGTAGAGGTCAGGCCGGCCGTCCCCGTTCGCGTCGAAGAAGTGCGCTCCCCAGTCGTCGTAGCCGCTGTCGGCTGCCCATGGCTGCACGCGCGGCGTTTGCGCAAAGGTGCCGTTCTTTCGCTGGATGAAGAGCGCGGCGGCGGCACCATTGCCGCCGCCGGCGAAGACGTCGTCGAGCCCGTCCCCGTCGACGTCGGCAACGGCGAGCGGCGGGCCGTGGCGGGAGAGCATGTAGGGAAGGAGCGGCTGCACCGCGAAGTCGGCGGCGCGGCCGTGCGGCCGCTGGGCAAACCGCGGAACATGTGCCGTGTCCATCGGGGTGAAGAGTGGATCCGGATGCGGGAGCGTCGGCCGCGTCGCGGCGGCGTCCGACTGCCTGACGGTCAGCACGGTATCGACTGCGACATTGGCCAGCAGCTGATACCGGCCATCGGGCCAGCGCACCTCGAGGCTGTCGATGCGGGCGGCCGCGCCGAGCCCGAAGTGCAGCCGATCGTCCACGCTCGACATGTAGCCGCGGTACGGGGACTGGGCGAGATACTGCTTCCGCGTCCCGGCAGTCACGACGACGGTGGCGCCGAGCCCGCGAACGTTAGGCGGGGCCCCCTCCAGCCGCACCGACAGGAAGTGGTGCTGCTCCCCCTCGCGCCCGACATTGTGGTAGACGAACGCCGGTGCGTCGATGTTGTTGACGACCAGGTCGAGCCGCCCGTCGTTGTCGAGATCGGCGTAGGCGGCGCCGTACGAGGCACCCGGCGGACCCATCCCCCACGCATCCGATTCATCGACGAAGGTCAGGTCGTGCGCGTTCCGGAACATGTAGTTCCGCTCGTCGTAGCCGGGGAGGGCGGCGAGCAGGTCGAGCTGCGCCCGGCTCGGCTTGCCCGTGGCAGCGGGGCGCGAGCCGAGAATCGCGCCGACATAATCGAGATCGTTGACGGCTTTCGGATAGCCGTTCCCGATGAAGATGTCCTTGTAGCCGTCGTTGTCGAAATCGGCGAAGAGGGTGCTCCAGCTCCAGTCGGTTGCCGACACGCCGGCCAGCCTCGAGATCTCACTGAAGATCGGAGTACCATCGGCGGTCGCTCCGTTGTTCAGCTGCAGTGAATTCATCGAGTAGTCGTCTCGGAACCCGCGGCTTCGCGCCTGAAGGAGGCTCCCGTAGCTGTTGTAGCCGAAGACGCGCTTCCGGCGCGTCAGCGCCCGCGGCATCATGTCCGCCTGCAGGATGTCAGGCAGGCCGTCGTTGTCGAAGTCGGCGATGTCCACGCCCATCCCCGCCTGGCTGCTGCGCTTGAGCATGCGGGCGGCGCCATCGCTGAAGGTGCCGTCGCCGTTGTTGACCCAGATCACGTCGTTAGGCAGGGCGTCGTTGGAGACATAGATGTCGGGACGGCCGTCCCCGGTGAGGTCGGCGACGGCGACACCGAGCCCGAACCCGGGATCGCGATCGATCCCCGCGCGCGCCGAGACGTTGCTGAAGGAGCCGTGACAGTCGTTGTGATACAGCTCGTTGTGGCTCCCCGGTGTTCCGCGTGCACCGGGCATCTCGCCGCCAAGACCCCCGCGCGAGAATTCCTCCGATGAGTTCTCGAGGAGGAAGAGGTCGAGGCAGCCGTCGCCGTCATAGTCGAGGAATGCCGCGTGCGTCGTGAAGCCGGTATCGGCGACGCCGTAGCGCGCCGCTTCGTCGGTGAAAGTCCCGTTGCGATTGTTGATGAACAGCTGGTTGGCGCGCTCCGCAGCAGGCGTCCAGTGCGGCCCGGCTACCGAGACGTAGATGTCGAGGTACCCGTCGGCGTTGATGTCCACCATGCTCACCCCGGTGGCCCAGCGACTGGTCGCCACCCCCGCCTTCGCAGTGACGTCCTCGAACTTCATGTGGCCGAGGTTCCGGTACAAGCGGCTCGACACCCTGTTGCCGGCGAAGAAGATGTCGGGAAGTCCGTCGTCGTCGATGTCGCCGACACCGACGCCCGCCCCGTTGTACACGTAGACGTCGGTGAGCTCGTTCAGCGAGTCGCTGGTCGCGATCGTGTTCGCGAAGCCGATGCCAGTCTCCTTCGCATCGAGCAGCTCGAAGACATGGTGGCCGCCCCGATCCCCGCAGCCCGCGGCGAGGAAGAGAACGCTGAGAAGCGCGACTAGCGCCGACCGATACAGGGGTGCGATCTTCGCCATCGTCAGCTTCACCGCCAGGGAAGGGGTCTCGGAGCGCAGACGATACACCGCGCGCCGATGCCCCGTCAACGAGATCGGAGTGTTTTCGCATGACCCAGCACAAGTACGTCGCGAACGTCGTGAACCTGATTCCCGACGATGCACAGCGACTCTGGTCGATCGACGCGGCCGAGGGCCGGCGCCGGCTCCTCGCCGGCGACATGGACGCGGTGCTCGCGATCGACGGCTCCTTTGCCCTTGCCGCGCAGGACGGTGAGCGCGTGCTGCTCGCGCGCAGCCTCGATCGGCCGATGCGCTATTTCCTGGCGAAGGCCGTTGCCGGCCCAGTGCTCATCGTCGCCGAGCGGATCGACGAGATCGCGGCGGAGCTCGCGCGGCGCGGATGGTCGGGGCAATTCCATCCGAGCTACACGCGCATGGTCCCGGCGCACCACGTCACGACGCTGCGCTTGATCGGCTGTCCCGATCCGAACCCGGTGCACCAGCGCTTCTTCGATCCGCCGCGCGGGACCCTGCCGATGGACCTCGACGTCATCGGGCGGCACTACATCGAGGCTGTGTACGATGAACTGCGTCGGTGGCTCGCGGTGCAGGACACGAGGGCGCCGATCGGCGTCCCCTTCTCCGGCGGCATCGACAGCGGCGCTATCCTTCTCTGCCTCTACAAGCTGCTGCTGAACGAAGGACAGTCACCGGCGCGGCTGAAGGCGTTCACGCTCTCGGTGAACGGCGAGGGTGAGGACGCGCGTCAGGCAGCGGAGTTCCTCCGCCGCACGAATCTCGAGATGCTCGGGGAAACGATCGACATCGCGGCGAGCGAGCTCGATTCGGCACGCGCGGTGGCGGTGATCGAGGACTACAAGCCGCTAGACGTCGAGTGCGCAGCAGTGAACCTCGCGCTGCTCGCGGGCATCCGCGAGCGCTATCCGGAATGGCGCCTGCTCGTCGACGGCGACGGTGGCGATGAAAACCTCAAGGACTATCCGATCGAAGAAAACAGCGAGCTGACCATCCGCAGCGTCGTCAACAACCGGATGCTGTACCAGGAAGGGTGGGGGGTCGAGTCGATCAAGCATTCGCTGACCTACTCCGGCGGCTACAGCCGCGGGTGCGTGCGCGGCTACGCCTGCGCGAACGCGCAGGGATTCCTCGATTTCAGCCCGTACACCCGGCCCTCGGTGATCACCGTCGCCGAGGCGATTCCCTTCGCCGCGCTGACCGACGGCTCCCATGAGCGGCTCTACGCGCTGAAGGGTGAGGTCGTCGCGCGCGGAGTTCGTGCGGTGCTCGGGATCGAGATGCCGGTGTTCCCGAAGCGGCGGTTCCAGCACGGATCGGTCGCGTCGAAGGAGGTCGAACGGCTCTTTCCGCAGGACGAGGCGCTCTACCGCCGCCAGTTCCAGACGTTGTACGCTGCGCGGGCGTGAACGCATCCATCGCCGACCAGCGGATCCGGAGCCTTCGGCCGCCGAAGCCGTACGTCGATCCCTTCGCGGCGCATGGCTCGCTGGTCGAGGAGGAGCGCCGGCCCGGTGGAAAGATCGAGCGCGCGCTGACGGTCTTTCTCGCCGGCGCCGAGTGTCCGTTCACCTGCTCGTTCTGCGATCTCTGGCGGTACACGATCGACGGACCGACGCCTAACGGTGCGCTGCCGGCCCAGCTCGAGCGCGTGCTCGATGGCCTCGACCAGCCATTTCCGGAGCGGGTCAAGCTCTACAACGCGAGCAACTTCTTCGACCGGCGCGCGGTACCGGCCGCGGACCTGCCGGCGCTCGCGACGCTGTGTCGCGCCTTTTCGGCGGTGACGGTGGAGTCGCACGCCAACACCGTCGGGCCGGCGACGCTGGACTTCGCGCGACAGATCCGCGGGCGGCTCGAGGTCGCCGTCGGTCTCGAGACGATTCACCCCGATGCGGCGTCGCGCATCAACAAGCGGCTCGACCTCACGCGGTTCGAGCGCGCAGCGCGGTTCCTGCTCGACAACGAGATCGACCTGCGCGTCTTCGTGCTGCTCGGCGCGCCACACGTACCGACCGCCGAGTCGGTGGAATGGACGGCGCGCGCGGTTGCCTACGCGGTCGAGCGGGGCGCGTCAGTGGTCTCCATCATTCCTGTGCGCGGGGGGAATGGCGAGACAGAGCGACTCCAGCAGCTCGGCGAATTCGCGCCACCGACTCTCGCGCAGCTCGAAGACGTACTCGATCGCTGCCTGACGCTCGGCGGCGCCGTCGTCACCGCCGACTTGTGGGATGCCGGGCGTTTGCCCGCATGCGGCCACTGCCGCGCGGCGCGCATCGAGCGTCTGCACCAGCTCAATACGACGGGCCGCGCCGAGCCGCGCGTCGCCTGTGCGACGTGCGCAGGAGCGTAATGGAGTCTTGCGAGGTCGCCATCGTCGGGAGCGGGTTCGCGGGGTCGCTGCTCGCGCGGGTGCTGGCAACGATCGGCTATGACGTCGCGCTGCTCGAGCGGGGTACGCATCCACGGTTCGCGATCGGCGAGTCGACGACTCCGCTCGCCAACCTGTCGCTCGAGCGCATCGGCGTCCGCTACGGGCTCCCGGACTGCTATCGCCTCGCGGCGCATGGGCGCTGGCTCGCGCACCATCCGGAGCTGCGGCGCGGGTTGAAGCGCGGCTTCACCTACTACCGTCATCACCGAGGTGAGGCGCACGACAGCCGAACCCTCGCCGCCGAGCGACTGCTCGTCGCCGCGAGCCCGGATGACGCGATCGCCG
>Ga0308175_100001309_pt1 | contig 16856 bp, 10 predicted proteins | sample PhyCR1_3_FD_203893 | JGI IMG/M metagenome (GOLD analysis project Ga0308175, IMG submission 203893) | Soil microbial communities from UC Gill Tract Community Farm, Albany, California, United States - DLSLS.C.R1 | ecosystem: Environmental > Terrestrial > Soil > Agricultural land | place: USA...
CGGCCATCGAGCACCTCACCGGGCTGGGCGTCACGGCCGTGGAACTGCTCCCCGTGCACCAGTTCGCGCACGAGGACCACCTGCTGCGCCGGGGCCTGAGGAACTACTGGGGCTACAACTCCATCGGCTACTTCGCCCCGCACGCCGCCTACGCGGCCTCGGGGACTACGGGCGGTCAGGTCGGCGAGTTCAAGCGGATGGTCCGCGCGCTGCACGCGGCCGGCGTCGAGGTCATCCTCGACGTGGTCTACAACCACACCGCGGAGGCGGGTGAACTGGGGCCCACGCTCTCCCTGAAGGGCATCGACAACCGGGGCTACTACCGGCTCCAGCACGACGCCCGCCGGTACGCGGACTACACCGGCTGCGGCAACACCCTGCACGTGGTCCAGCCCCAGGTGCTGCGCCTGATCACGGACTCGCTGCGCTACTGGGTGACCGAGATGGGCGTGGACGGCTTCCGCTTCGACCTCGCGGCGGCGCTCGCCCGCTCGATGCACGACGTCGACATGCTGTCCCCCTTTCTGGCGGTGATCGCCCAGGACCCGGTGCTGCGCCGGGTGAAGCTGATCGCCGAACCCTGGGACATCGGCTCGGGCGGCTACCAGGTGGGCGCCTTCCCGCCGCTGTGGACCGAGTGGAACGACCGCTACCGGGACACCGTGCGGGACTTCTGGCGCCATGCGCTGCCCGACGTGAGGGAGATGGGCTACCGCCTGTCCGGCTCAAGCGACCTGTACGCCTGGGGCGGCCGGCGGCCCTACGCCTCCGTCAACTTCGTCACCGCGCACGACGGTTTCACCCTGCGCGACCTGGTCTCGTACGGCGGCAAGCACAACGCGGCCAACGGCGAGAGCAACCGGGACGGCACCGACGACAACCGCTCCTGGAACTGCGGGACCGAGGGGGAGACGGACGACGAGCGGGTACGGGCGCTGCGGCGCAGGCAGTCACGGAACCTGATGACGACCCTGCTGCTGTCCACCGGTGTGCCGATGCTGGTCGCCGGTGACGAACTGGGCCGCACACAGCGCGGCAACAACAACGCCTACTGCCAGGACAACGAGGTCAGCTGGCTGGACTGGTCCCTGCTGGACGACCCGTCCTGGCGCTCCCTGTCCGAGCTGACCTCCCGGCTGATCGCCCTGCGCCACCACCATCCGGTGCTGCGCCGCCGGGCCTTCTTCTCCGGGCGCGCCCACTCGGCGGCCGGGCTGCGCGATCTGGCCTGGTTCACCCCGCGGGGCGAGGAGATGACCGAGGGCGACTGGTACGCCCCCGCCGCCACGCTTGGCATGTATCTGTCCGGTCAGGACATCCCGGGCCGGGACGAGCGGGGCGCGCCGGTCCTGGACGACAGCTTTCTCGCGGTGCTGCACGCCGGCGACCGCCCGACGGCCTTCGTGCTGCCGGGGCCGCCGTGGGCCGAGCGCTACGAGGTGGTGGTCGACACCTCGCGCGAGGAGCAGTCCGAGGCGCCGGGCACGGTCCACCCGGCGGGTGCGCGGATCACCGTACCGGCGCGGACCGTACTGCTGCTGAGGGCCGGCTGACGCGGTGTGACGTTCGCGCGTGACGCGGATCACGTGCGCCGGGTGCAGCGCGCGAGGGGGGCCAGGGCCTTTCCCCTTGTGTGGACAGCCGGCGAGGACGGGACCGTGGGATGGAGCAGGCTCGGGCCGGTGAGTACGACGCGTTCGTGGCGGCCCGCTGGTCGGTGTTGTTCCATCTGGCCCGTCTGCTCACCGGAGGGGATCGGCATCGGGCCGAGGATCTGTTGCAGGAGTCCTTGGTCAAGCTGTGGTTCGTCTGGCCGGAGGTCGCCGACGGGGCGCCGGAGGCGTATGTGCGCAAGGTGCTGGCCCGGGCCGCGGCCCGCTCGGCCCGCCGGCGCTGGTGGGGCGAGCGGCCCGTGGAGGAGCTGCCCGAGACGGCGGCGGCCGGTGACCTGTCGGCGGCCGTCGCGGAGCGGTCCCGGCTGGAGTCGGCGCTCGCCCAGCTGCCCCCCCGGCAGCGGGCCGCGGTCGTCCTGCGCTACTACCAGGACCTGCCCGACCACCAGGTCGCGACGACTCTGGGCTGCCCGGTGGGCACGGCCCGGTCGCACGCCGCGCGCGGGGTGGCCCGGCTGCGCCGGCTCCTGGCCGACGTCATCGAGCCGGTGGGGTGAGGGAAGAAGCCATGGATCACTTTGAGCGGCAGCTGGCGCAGCTGATGCACAGCACCCAGGAGCACCGCGCCTTCGAGGCCGGGCACCGGGAACGGCTGCGCGCGGGCGTGCGGACCCGGCGACGGGTCCGCACGGCGCGCAGGGCGGCCGGCTCCGTGCTGGCCGTCGCGGGGATCGGGCTCGGGCTGTTCCTGTGGCCGCACGCGCCGGGCTCGGAACGGCCGAGCGCTCCCCGCCCCCGGCCCGTGATCAGCCCGGCGCCGACGCCGAGCTCCTCCCCGGGACCGGACGACTCGCCGAGCGCGCCGCCCAGTTCGCCACCGGTGACGCGAACCCCGAGCCCGCGCGGCACGACGGAGACCTCCCTGCCGCCGTCGGCGTCCGGAAGTTCCACTCCGGGCGGGCCGCCCACCGGCACGGCGACGGCCACCTTCCCCGGCACGGCCACCACAGAGCCGGTCACCGGGTCGGCGAGCCCGTCGTACACCTCCCCGGCGGCCGGCTAACCCGCCGCCCCTCTTCCGCCATCGGGTGCCTTCGGCACGCCTCGAACCAGAGAACATAAGGGATATACGTGATGAATCTCCACCCGGACCGGACGGCACCGGCCGGCACCCCGCTGTACCGGCGCGCGCCACTGCCCGCCCGGCACGCGGAGCCCGTGCTGGACATGGCCGTGCCGGTGTTCAACGAGCAGACGGATCTGGAGCCGAACGTACGGCGGCTGCACGCGCACCTGCGGGACACCTTCCCCTACCCGTTCCGCATCACCGTCGCCGACAACGCCAGCACGGACCGCACCCCGCACATCGCCGCCCGCCTCACCGACGGACTGGCGGAGGTGGATTGGATACGGCTGCCCGAGAAGGGACGCGGGCGGGCGCTGCGCGCGGTCTGGTCGGGCTCCCGGGCGCCGGTGCTGGCGTACACCGACGTGGACCTGTCCACCGGGCTCGCGGCGCTGCTGCCGCTCGTGGCGCCGCTCATCTCGGGCCACTCCGACCTGGCCATCGGCACCCGGCTGGCGCCCGGTTCACGGGTGGTGCGCGGCCCCAAGCGGGAGGTCGTCTCACGCTGCTACAACATGCTGCTGCGCCATACGCTGGCGGTGGGCTTCTCCGACGCGCAGTGTGGGTTCAAGGCGGTGCGGCGCGATGTCGCCCAGCGGCTGCTGCCCCTGGTGCGGGACGGGGGGTGGTTCTTCGACACCGAGCTGCTGGTGCTCGCCGAGCGGGCCGGGCTGCGTATCCACGAGGTGCCGGTGGACTGGGTCGACGACCCCGACAGCCGGGTCGACATCCTGGCCACCGCGCTGGCCGACCTGCGCGGGATCGCCCGGCTGCGGCGCGAACCGGGCCGCCGTCGCCGCACCCGGGCCGGCGCCGTATGAGCACGACCCTGCACCTCGTTCCGGCGCCGGCGCGGAACCGCGTCCCCGTGCTCCGGCGGCGCCTGCGCGCCGCCGCCCACCGCCACGGACCGGTTCTCGTCTGCTACGGCGCCCTGAAACTCGTCGGCTTCTGCTCGTTCATGTACCTGCTCGACTCGGCCGGCGACTTCCGCAGGAAGCACCCCCGGTTCGGCGGCGGAGCACACGCGTGGGACGTCCTGGCCACCTGGGACGGGTGGTGGTACCAGCAGATAGCGGTGCACGGCTACGACCCCAGGCTCGTGCACATCCCCGGCGCCACCGGCCTGATCACGCTGGAGGGCAACTCGGCGGCGTTCTTCCCGCTCTACCCGGCGCTTATGCGGCTGGCCTCCGGGGTGACGGGTCTGGGCTCGTACGGTGCCGGCCTGCTGGTCTCGATCGTCGCCTCGTTCCTCGCCGCTCTCGGGATCTACGCCGTGGCCGACCTGTTCGGCGGCCGGCGTGCCGGCCTCGCAGCGGCCGGCCTGTGGGCGGTCTGGCCGGGCTCCGGCGTGGAGTGGGCGGTCTACTCCGACTCGCTGTACGTCGCTCTCGCCGCCTGGACCTGCTACGCGGTCATGACCCGCCGCTGGCTCACCGCCGGAGTCCTCGCCTTCGCGGCGGGCCTCAACCGCCCCACGGCCGTGGCCCTGATCGCCGCGCTGGGGGTGGCCGTACTCCTCGCCCTGCGCGACCGCCGCGACGGCGTGCTGCGTCCGCTCCTGGCCATGGTCCTGGCCCCGCTGGGCCTGCTCTGCTATCTGGTCTGGGTGGGGCACCGGATGGGTGACTACGGCGGCTACTTCACGCTGCAGTCGGGCGCCTGGGCCCACCGGTTCGACTACGGCGCGCAGACCCTCGACGTGCTCACCTCCGTCCCCGTGGGTCACTTCACGTACCTGTCGGCGTGGCCCTTCGCGGACGTCATCGCGGTCGGTGTCGTCCTGCTGGCGTTCGCCCTCGTCCCGCTGCTGCTCCGGCTCCGTCCCCCGGCGGTACTCGTCGTCCACACCGTCCTCACACTCGCCCTGGTCCTCGGCAGCCAGCAGATCTTCGCCAACGTCTCCCGCTACCTGCTCCCCTGCTTCCCCCTGTTCATCCCCCTGGCCGTCGCGCTGCGCCGCCTCCGCCCGCGCCTGCTGTTCACCCTGTTGGGCGTCGCGGCCCTGGCCTCCGGCTCGTACGCCGGCTACGCCCTGTTCGAGCTCGGGGTGCCTTAGCCGACCGGCGGGTGCGGTCGTGCCGTCCGGCCGTTCGAACGCGCTGGTCGTAGGACCAGCGGCGGAGGGGGGTCGGGCCAAAACTCGGTGGGCGTTGTCAGTGCCGGTCCGTAGGCTCGCGATGATGCCCACGACACGTGCAACCACCGAGGACCGCTCCGCCGTCCGTGCTCTGCTCAGGCTGTGGCCGTATGTCCGCCCCGTGCGGGCCCGGCTGTTCACGGCCGCGTTCGTCGCGGTCGTCGCCTCCTGTACCGGACTGGTGATCCCGCTCGTCCTGAAATGGATGGTCGACGGCCCCGTGGCCGACCGCGATCCGGGCGGGGTGTGGCTCGGCGCGCTGTGCCTGCTGCTGCTCGGCATCGCCGAGGCGGTCCTGTTCGGCATAAGACGCTGGCTGGTGGCCCGGCCGCTGTCGCACGTCGAGGCGGAGCTGCGGGCGGCCCTGTACCGCCGGCTGCAACGGCTGCCCGTCTCCTTCCACGACCGGTGGGCGTCCGGCCAGCTCCTCTCCCGGGCCACGACCGATCTGATGCTGCTGCGCATGTTCCTGGCGTTCCCGCTGACCTTCCTGCTGGTCAACGGGGTGACGATCCTCGTCGGTGTGGTGATCATGCTGATGCAGGACTGGGTGCTCGGCCTGGTCGTCCTCGGACCCGCCGTTCCGGTGCTGTGGACCTGCGTGGTCTTCGAACGGCGCTACGCCGAGGTGGCGCGGCGCGCCCAGGACCAGGTCGGCGACCTGACCACGGTCGTCGAGGAGAGCGTGCTCGGCATCCGCATCATCAAGGGCTTCGGCCGGCACCGCAGCCAGGCGCGGGCGTTCCACGAGCTGTCGGGCAGGCTGCGCGGTACGGAACTGCGCAAGGCGCGGCTGCTGGCCGCCATCTGGGGCGTCATCGTTACCCTCCCGGAGATGGCGATCGGCGCCGCGCTGGTGGTCGGCGCACTGCAGGTGGCCGACGGCGAGCTGTCCGCGGGCACGCTGGTCGCCTTTCTGAGCACGGCGCTCGCCCTGCGCTGGCCGGTGGACTCCATCGGCTTCCTGCTGGCCATGAGCCAGGAGGCGGCCACGGCGACCGAGCGGTACTTCGAGGTGATGGACGAGGAACCGGAGAGCGCCGGGCCGGTCGCGGGCGGCGCCGGCGCCGGGTCCGAACCCGGGCTGCGCTTCCACGACGTCCGGTTCCGCTACCCCGACGCGCCCCCCGGCTCCCCGCCCCTGCTCGACCGCGTCGACCTGCACATCCGCCCCGGTGAGTCCATGGCCCTGGTCGGGGCCACCGGCAGCGGCAAGACGACCCTCACCGCGCTGGTCCCCCGGCTGCACGAGGTCACCTCGGGACGCATCAGCCTGAACGGCGTGGACATCGCCGCCATGCCCCGTGAGGAGTTGCGCGCCAGAGTCGCCGTGGCCTTCGAGGAGCCCACGCTGTTCTCCGCGTCCGTCGGCGAGAACGTGCTGATGGGCGCGGCGGACGGCGCGGGCAAGGCGGACCTGGACCGGGCGCTCGCGGTGGCCCAGGCCGAGTTCGCGCACGCGCTGCCGCAGGGCACCGGCACTCAGGTCGGCGAGCAGGGGCTGAGCCTGTCCGGCGGGCAGCGCCAGCGCCTGGCCCTGGCCCGCGCGGTGGTCGGCCGGCCGGAGTTCCTGGTGCTGGACGACCCGCTGTCCGCGCTGGACGTGCACACGGAGGCCGCCGTGGAGGCCGCGCTGCGGCAGGTGCTGGCCGACACCACCGCGCTGATCGTGGCCCACCGGCCGTCCACGGTGCTGCTCGCCGACCGGGTCGCCCTGCTGTCGGGCGGCCGGATCACCGCCGTCGGCACCCACCAGGAACTGCTGCGCACGAACGCCGAGTACGCGCACCTGATGTCGGGCGCGGCGGCCGGGGAACGGGAGGACCACCGATGACCACCACGACGACCGCCGCCCCGGCCACGGAGGACGACGACCGGCCGCCACGGGCGCGGGACACCGGCGACGGCGACCCCTTCGACCACGACGTCCTGCCCACCCCGCCCGGGGCCACGGGCGCGCTGCTGCGCTCGCTGCTCGCGCCCATGAAGTCCCGGGTCGCCGTCACCACGCTCCTGCTGCTGCTCCAGCAGGCGGCCGTGCAAGCGGGCCCGCTGCTGGTGGCGTACACCATCGACAGGGCCGTTCCGGCGTTCCGGGACCACGACCACGGGCCGCTGATCGCGGTGGGCGCGGGCTATCTGCTGTGCGCGCTGCTCTCCGGCGGGCTGCAGTTCGCGTTCATCGAGGCCTCCGCGCGGGTCAACCAGGACGTGCTGCTGGCTCTGCGGGGCCGGATCTTCCGGCACGCGCAGGCCCTCAGCGTCGACTTCCACGAGCGTTACACGAGCGGTCGCCTGATCTCCCGCTCCACGACGGACGTCGAATCGCTGCGCGAGCTCCTCGACGAGGGGTTGCAGGAACTGGTGACCGTCGTGCTGTCCTTCGTCTACATCTCGGCGATGCTGCTGTGGCTGGATCTCGGCCTCGGCGCGGTCGCGGTGGCCTCCTTCGTGCCGCTGTACCTGCTGGTGCGGATGTACCAGCGGCGCGCGGGGCGGGTGTACCGGGCGCGGTCCACGGCGATCGCGTCGGTGATCGTGAAGTTCGTGGAGACGATGAACGGCATCCGCCCGGTGCGCGCCTTCCGCCGGGAGGCGGCGAACGACGCCGAGTTCGCCGTGCTGAACCAGCGGCACGAGCGCACCAACGGCGACGCCCTGCTGGAGATGGCCCGGTACGTGGTCGGCTCGCGTCTGGTGGCCAACACGGCGGTCGCCGGGATCGTGCTGTGGGGCGCCTACCGGGTGGCGTCCGGCTCGCTGGAGCTGGGTGTGCTGGCGGCGGCCGTGCTGTACCTGCGGCGGCTGTACGACCCGATCGACCGGCTCGGCATGTTCCTCAACTCCTACCAGTCCGCGGCCGCGTCCCTGGAGAAGATCGCCGGGCTGCTGGCGCAGACGCCGTCCGTGCCGGAGCCGTCGGCGCCGCGCGAACTGCCGTCGCTCGACGGCGACTTCCCGGGCCGCGAGGTGGTCTTCGACGGGGTCCGCTTCGCCTACCGCACCGGCGGCGAGGTGCTGCCCCGCTTCGATCTGACGCTCCCGGCCGGGCAGACCCTCGCCGTCGTCGGCTCCACGGGAGCGGGCAAGTCGACGCTGGCCAAGCTGCTCGCCCGGTTCTACGACCCCTCCGACGGGCGGGTGCTGCTCGACGGGGTCGACCTGCGCGAGCTGGGGACGCCCGAACTACGGCGCGGGGTGGTCATGGTGACGCAGGAGGCGTTCCTCTTCTCCGGTACTGTGGCGGACAACATCGCGATCGGCCGGCCCGATGCCACGCGTGAGGACATCGAGCGGGCCGCCAAGGCGATCGGCGCGCACGAGTTCATCAGCGCCCTGCCCGACGGCTACGACACGGACGTGCGCAAGCGCGGTGGCCGCATCTCGGCCGGGCAGCGCCAGCTCGTCGCGTTCGCCCGCGCGTTGCTGGCCGATCCGGCAGTGCTGATTCTGGACGAGGCGACCAGCTCCCTGGACGTCCCGGGCGAGCGGGCCGTGCAGCGGGCCATGGCCACGGTGCTGCGCGGCCGTACCGCCGTGGTGATCGCGCACCGGCTGTCGACCGTGGAGATCGCCGACCGGGTGCTGGTGATGGAGCACGGGCGGATCGTCGAGGACGGCAGCCCGGGCGAACTCATCGCGGGTACCGGCAGGTTCGCGGATCTGCACAAGGCGTGGCGGGACAGTCTGGCGTAGCGGGACGGACAGGACGGGGGCGGCAGGTTGATCGACGCGTACGAGGATCCGGGCACGCCCGACATTCGCGGCGGCTGGCACTATCTGGGCTGGCTGGTGCTGCGCCAGCAGGTGCGGTCGCTGGTGGGCGCGCTGCTGGGCAGCACGTGGATGGTGCTGCTGGCCGCGCAGCCGTATCTGATGGCGCGCGCCGTGGACGACGGTCTGGTGCCCGGCCGCACAGGGGTGCTGGCCGGGTGGGCCGGCGTGATGTTCGTGGTCGGCGGGATGAACGCCTGGGTGAGCATCATGCGGCACCGCACCATGACCCGGGTGCGGATGGACGCCAATTTCCGCACGGTGAAGCTGGTCGTGGAGCACGCGGCCCGGCTGGGGGCGGCGCTGCCGCGCCGGGCCGGGGCCGGGGAGGTCGTCACCGTCGGGGTCGGTGATGTGCAGACCATCGCGCAGGCGCTGACCGTGGTCGGGCCCGGGGTGGGCTCGCTGGTGGTCTACGTGGTGGTGGCCGGGGTGCTGCTGTCCATCTCGGCGCCGCTCGCCGCCGTGGTGCTGCTGGGGGTGCCGGTGATCGCGCTGCTCACCGGGCCGCTGACGCTGCGGCTGCAGGGCGCGGAGGGCGAGTACCGGGAGCGGCAGGGCGTGCTGGCGGCCCGCATCGGGGATCTCGCGGGCGGGCTGCGGGTCCTCAACGGCTTCGGTGGCAAGGGGCTGTTCGCGGACGCCTTCCGCGGGGACTCGCAGCGGCTGCGCGCCCAGGGGTACCGGGTGGGGGCGGTGGCCAGCTGGGTGCAGGCGCTGGGCATGGGTGTGCCCACGCTGTTCCTGGCGGTGGTGACCTGGCTCGCGGCGCGGCAGGCGGCCGAGGGCGGCATCAGCATCGGTGAGCTGGTGTCGGTGTACGGCTATGTCGCGGTGCTGATCGTGCCCGTGGCGTTCTTCATCGAGCTGATCTACCAGCTGAACCGGGGCGTGGTGGCGGCCCGCCGGGTGGTGGCGCTGCTGCGGCTGGAGCCGGAGCCGGACGAGGGCTCGCTGCCCGCGCCGGACGGGTTGGCCGAGCTGCACGACCCGGCGTCCGGGGTGCGGGTGCCGGCCGGCCGGCTGGTCGCGCTGGCCGCCGCGCGTCCCGCCGAGGCGGCGGCGGTGGTGGACCGGATCGGCCGGTACGGGAGGACCGACGCCACCTGGGGCGGGGTGCGGCTGGACGCGGTGCCGCTGGCCGAGGTGCGGTCCCGGATCCTGGTCGCCGACAACGAGGCGGATCTGTTCGCCGGGCCGCTCAGGGAGATGGTGGCCGCCGCGGAGCCGGCCGGCGAGGCCGCGCTGCGCCGGGCGGTGTACGCGGCCGCCGCCGAGGACGTCGTACGGGGGCTGCCGGACGGGCTGGACTCGGCCGTCGCCGGGCAGGGCCGCAGTCTCTCCGGCGGTCAGCGGCAGCGGATCCGGCTGGTGCGGGCGCTGCTGGCCGACCCCGAGGTACTGCTCGCCGTGGAGCCGACCTCGGCGCTTGACGCGCACACGGAGGCCACGGTCGCCGAGCGGCTACGGGAGGCGCGCGAGGGCCGTACCACGGTGGTGACGAGCACCTCTCCGCTGATGCTGGACCGCGCCGACACGGTGCTGTTCCTGGCCGACGGCAAGGTGGCGGCGAGCGGCCCCCACCGGCGGCTGCTGGCCGAGGAGCCGGGCTACCGGGCGCTGGTGGCGCGCGACGTCGAGGACACCGAGGACACCGAGGACACCGAGGACACCGAGGAGGCCGTACGGTGACGGCGGGCGAGAGGCTGCTGCCGGTCGCGGACCGGGCCGGGGTACGGCGGGCGACCCTGCGGTTGGTGCGGGCCGACGGACGGGCGTTCGCCGCCGCGCTGGTGCTCAACGCGCTGGCGGCCGCGGCGGGGCTGGCCGGGCCGTGGCTGGTCGGGCGGATCATCGACGAGGTCCGGGCCGGGCACGGGGTCGACGCGGTGGACGGGCCGGCGCTGCTGATCCTGCTGTGCGCGCTCGCCCAGTTGCTGCTGGCGCGCTGGGCGCGGTACGTGGGGCACCGGTTCGGGGAGCGGACGCTGGCCCGGGTGCGCGAGGAGTACGTCGACCGGGTGCTGGCGCTGCCCGCGTCGACGGTGGAGCGGGCCGGCACCGGGGATCTGACCGCGCGTGGCACGGCCGATGTGGCGACGGTCGGCACCACCCTGCGGGACGTCGGCCCTGAGCTGCTCGTCAGCACCGTGCAGGCGCTGTTCGTGCTGGGCGCGGTGTTCGCGCTCGATCCGCTGCTTGGCCTGTTCGGCGTGGTGTGCCTGACGCCCATCTGGCTGGTGCTGCGCTGGTATCTGCGCCGGGCCCGGGACGGTTACCTCGCCGAGGGAGCGGCCAACTCCGAGGTGGCCGAGATCGTGGCGTCGACGGCGGCCGGGGCACGCACGGTCGAGGCGCTCCGGCTGCGCGGGCGGCGGATCACCGCGAGCCGGAACGCGCTGGAGCGATCCCGCCGGGCCCGCTTTTACACCCTCCACCTGCGGACCGTGTTCTTCCCGGCGGTCGAGGTGACGTACACCGTCCCCGTGGTGGGCGTGCTGCTGCTCGGCGGTTGGCTGCACCAGCGCGGTGCGGTGGGGATCGGCGCGGTGGTGGCGGCGGCCCTGTATCTGCGGCAGTTCACGGAGCCGCTGGACCAGATCCTGATGCGGGTGGAGCAACTCCAGAGCAGCGGGGCCTCGTTCGCGCGTGTGGAGGGTCTGGCGCAGGCCCCTCGGACGGATGCGGAAGGCGCCTGGCCGGCCCCTGCGGACGACCGGATCGACGTGCGCGGGGTGCGGTACGCCTACGAGCGCGGCGGGGAGGTGCTGCGCGGGGTGGACCTGACGGTGCGGCCGGGTGAACGGCTGGCCGTGGTCGGCCCGTCCGGCGCCGGTAAGACGACTCTCAGCAGGCTCCTCGCGGGCATCGACACCCCCGGGGCGGGCTCGGTGACGGTCGGCGGGGTGCCCATCGCGTCCCTGGAACCGGAACTGCTGCGCCGCCAGGTCGTCCTGGTCACCCAGGAGCACCACGTGTTCCTCGGCACGGTCCGCGACAATCTGCTGATCGCCGAGCCGGACGCCACGGACGACACGCTGTGGGCGGCCCTGACGGCGGTGGGCGCCGACGACTGGGTGCGCGCTCTGCCCGCCTCGCTCGACACCGTGCTCGGCCCGAACGGCCACCCCACCGACGGCTCCCGGGCCCAGCAACTGGCCCTGGCGCGTGTGGTGCTGGCCGACCCCCACACCCTGATCCTCGACGAGGCCACGGCCCTGCTCGATCCCACCACCGCCCGCCACGCCGAACGCGCCCTGGCCGCGGTCCTTCAGTCCCGCACGGTCATCGCCATCGCCCACCGCCTCCACACCGCGCACGACGCGGACCGGGTGGCCGTGATGGAGGACGGCCGGCTCAGTGAACTGGGCACGCACGAGGACCTGGTACGGGCCGACGGAGCGTACGCGTCCCTGTGGCGGACCTGGCACGGGGACGGCGCGGCGGACTGATCCGGGACGCGGGCGGCCCGTGCTCCGGTACGCGCGGCTCGGACGGCCCGCGTCCCGGTACGGCACGGGCTGCCATGTCCCGTCACGCGGCCAACGGTTCGTATACCGAACATGAACATCCGGACTACGAACGATTTCTGGCCAAGTTCGTGACGTGGTCCTGACAGGCAACGTGATCCCCTGTCACCCTTCACAACGGCTGGCTCACAGCGAACGCACAGCTTCGCACGCACCGGGTGAGCCCGCCGCGCACCTGCACGTGGTTCCGCGTAACGCCCTGATCTGCCCGGACGTCCCAACCCACCGTCCGGTCTCCCCTGGCCGCGCGACCCGCGGTCATGCAGAAGGAGTCAGTGTTGAGCAGCACCTCTCGCAGACGCACCCCCCACACCGGGCACCACCGCACCGCCACCGTCGCCCTCGCCGGCGTCGCCGCCCTGATCGCCGCGGCCGTCCAGTCCGGCGCCGCGACCGCCGCCCCCGCCAAGCCGCAGGCCGGCAAGGTCAATCCGGCCCACGTGGCCCTCAAGCTCACGCCGTCGCAGCGCACCGAGCTGATCCGGCACGCCGACGCCCAGAGGGCCGCGACGGCCAGGGCGATCGGCCTGGGCGCCGAGGAGAAGCTGGTCGTCAAGGACGTCGTCAAGGACGCCGACGGCACCCTGCACACCCGCTACGAGCGCACCTACGCCGGCCTGCCGGTGCTCGGCGGCGACCTCGTCGTCGACACCGCCAGGTCCGGTGCCACGAAGTCGGTCGTCAAGGCCACCCGGGCCACACTGAAGATCGCGGACCTCACCCCGGCCGTGTCGAAGGCCGCGGCCGAGAAGCAGGCCGTCGAGCGGGCCAGGACCCTCGGCGGCACCAGGTCGGCGGCGGACAGCGTACGGAAGGTCGTCTGGGCCGGCTCCGGCAAGCCCGTCCTCGCCTACGAGACGGTCGTCGGCGGCCTCCAGGACGACGGCACCCCGAACCAGCTCCACGTCGTCACCGACGCGGCCACGGGCAAGAAGCTGTACGAGTACCAGGGGATCAAGAACGGCATCGGCAACACCCAGTACAGCGGCCAGGTCACGCTGACCACGACCCAGTCGGGCTCGACCTACACGCTGACCGACGGGGCACGCGGCGGCCACAAGACGTACAACCTGAACCACGGCAGCTCGGGCACCGGCACGCTGTTCTCCCAGACCAACGACACCTGGGGCAACGGCACCACGTCCAATGCCGCCACCGCGGGCGCGGACGCCCACTACGGCGCCGCGGTCACCTGGGACTTCTACAAGAACACCTTCAACCGCAGCGGCATCAAGAACAACGGCGTCGGCGCCTACTCCCGCGTCCACTACGGCAACTCGTACGTGAACGCCTTCTGGGACGACGGCTGCTTCTGCATGACGTACGGCGACGGCTCCGGCAACGCCGACCCGCTGACCGCCCTCGACGTCGCCGGGCACGAGATGAGCCACGGCGTCACCTCCAACACCGCGAACCTGAACTACAGCGGTGAGTCCGGCGGCCTGAACGAGGCCACCAGCGACATCATGGGCACCGGCGTGGAGTTCTACGCCAACAACTCCTCCGACGTCGGCGACTACCTCATCGGCGAGAAGATCGACATCAACGGCGACGGCACCCCGCTGCGCTACATGGACAAGCCCAGCAAGGACGGCGCGTCCAAGGACAGCTGGTACTCGGGGATCGGCGGCGTCGACGTCCACTACTCGTCCGGCCCGGCCAACCACTTCTTCTACCTGCTGAGCGAGGGCAGCGGCGCCAAGGTCATCAACGGCGTCAGCTACAACTCGCCGACGGCGGACGGCCTTCCGGTCACCGGCATCGGCCGGGACAAGGCGCTGCAGATCTGGTACCGGGCGCTGACCACCAAGTGGACCTCCACCACCAACTACGCGGGCGCGCGCACCGGCACGCTCGCGGCGGCCGGCGAGCTGTACGGCACCACCAGCGCCGAGTACAAGGCGGTGCAGGACGCCTGGGCGGGCGTGGCGGTCGGTTCACGGTCCGGTGGCGGCGGAGGCGGCGGCACCTCGTACGAGAACACCACCCCGGTGTCGATCCCGGACAACGGCCCCGCCGTCACCTCGAGCATCACCGTCTCCGGCAGGAGCGGGAACGCGCCGAGCAACCTCCAGGTGAGCGTGGACATCACGCACACCTGGCGCGGCGACCTGGTGGTCGACCTGGTCGGCCCGTCGGGCGCCTCGTACCGCCTGAAGAACTTCTCCTCCTCCGACTCGGCGGACAACGTCCAGGCGACCTACACGGTCAACGCCTCCTCCGAATCGGCCAACGGAACCTGGAAGTTGAAGGTGCAAGATCAGGCCACGTATGACACGGGCAAGATCAACAGCTGGAAGCTGACCTTCCCGTAAACCGTTCGCCACGAGCCGGGAAACAGGGCGCCGTTCGGGGGTTCGCACCCTCGGGCGGCGCCCGTTTACATAACCGAAACGATTATCGGACAGTTGGTTTTGAGCCAACATCACTTCAGGGTCATGACATGTACGCACCCCTGATGCCACTCTTCCCTCACCGCCGCAGCAGCACAGCAACTTCCCATCACCACCTCCGGACAGTGACCCCACGCTGACCGGACTCCCCCACGAGAAGGAGCTTCTGTGAGCCCCCTCTACGCGCGTCGCAAGCGCACCACTCTGGCCGTCGCCACCGCTGTCGCCGCCGGAGCCCTGCTTTCCACTGGTCTGACCACCAGTGCCAGCGCCCAGAACACGGCCGAGGCCGCCGCCGCGAAGCCGCTCGCGGCCGCCCCGACCCAGCTCTCCGCCGCGGCGCGCACCACGCTGATCCAGCAGGCCCAGGCCGGCGCCGCCGACACCGCACAGGAGATAGGCCTCGGCGCCAAGGAGAAGCTGGTCGTCAAGGACGTCGTCAAGGACGCCGACGGCACCCTGCACACCCGCTACGAGCGCACCTACGGCGGACTGCCCGTCCTCGGCGGCGACCTCATCGTCCACACCGCCAGGTCCGGCAAGGCCGAGGGCGTCACCAAGGCCAACAAGGCGACCGTGAAGGTGGCCTCGCTCAAGCCGCAGATCACCGCCGCCAAGGCGGAGAAGCAGGCCGTGGGCGCCGCCAAGACGCTCGGCTCCGCCAAGACCACGGCGGACGGCGCGCGCAAGGTGATCTGGGCCGGCTCCGGCAAGCCCGTCCTCGCCTACGAGACGGTCGTCGGCGGCCTCCAGGACGACGGCACGCCCAACCAGCTCCACGTCATCACCGACGCGGCCACGGGCAAGAAGCTCTACGAGTACCAGGGCATCGAGAACGCGACCGGCACCGGCAAGACCCTGTACTCCGGCACCGTCAGCCTCAACACCAACCTCTCGGGGTCGACGTACCAGCTGTACGACACCTCGCGCGGTGGCCACAAGACGTACAACCTGGCCCGTGGGACCTCCGGCACCGGCACCCTGTTCACCGACGCCGACAACGTCTGGGGCACGGGCACGGCCTCCAGCTCCTCCTCGGACCAGACGGCCGCTGCGGACGCCGCCTACGGCGCCCAGGAGACCTGGGACTTCTACAAGAGCACCTTCGGCCGCAACGGCATCAAGAACAACGGCGTCGGCGCCTACTCCCGCGTCCACTACAGCAGCGCCTACGTCAACGCGTTCTGGGACGACAGCTGCTTCTGCATGACCTACGGCGACGGCTCCGGCAACACCCACCCGCTGACCTCGCTCGACGTGGCCGGCCACGAGATGAGCCACGGCGTCACCTCCAACACCGCGGGCCTCAACTACAGCGGTGAGTCCGGCGGCCTGAACGAGGCCACCAGCGACATCTTCGGCACCGGCGTGGAGTTCTACGCCAACAACTCCTCCGACGTCGGCGACTACCTCATCGGCGAGAAGATCAACATCAACGGCAACGGCACCCCGCTGCGCTACATGGACAAGCCCAGCAAGGACGGCGGCTCCGCCGACTACTGGTCCTCCAGCGTGGGCGGCAAGGACGTGCACTACTCGTCCGGTGTCGCGAACCACTTCTTCTACCTGCTGTCCGAGGGCAGCGGTTCGAAGACGATCAACGGCGTGACGTACAACTCGCCCACCTACAACGGCGCCGCGGTGACCGGCATCGGCCGCGCCAAGGCGCTGCAGATCTGGTACAAGGCGCTCACCACGTACATGACGTCGACCACGAACTACAAGGCCGCCCGCACGGCGACCCTGAGCGCGGCGTCCGCGCTGTACGGCTCCACCAGCGCCGAGTACAAGGCGGTGGCCGCGGCCTGGACGGCGGTCAACGTCAGCTAGTCGCACCGCAGTCGGACGAGGGCGGTACCGGGGCGGATGCCCGGGTACCGCCCTCCCCCTTTGCCCCGACTCCATGGCCGGAAGCCGACGTTCGCCCGAGCCGAACGTTTCGCATCGCACACCGGGCACGGCCCGGAGGTTCGCACCTCCGGGCCGTGCTCGTACGTATTTCCGAGGCCGTTACCGGACAGCCGTGTTCCGGCCAACATCACTCGGGGGCATGACATGTACGCGCTCTCCACGTCAGGCTGTCCCCACCGCCGCGGCACCACAGCACCTTCACAGCACAACACTCCTGTCGGCCCCCACGCCGGCCGGAAGCCCCCCACGAACAAGGAGCTTCAGTGAGCCCCGTTCACGCGCGCCAAAAGCGCACCAAGCTGGCCATCGCCACCGCGGTCGTAGCCGGCGCCCTGATCACCACCGGTGTGGCCCTCAACGCCAACG
>Ga0308175_100001310_pt1 | contig 16850 bp, 42 predicted proteins | sample PhyCR1_3_FD_203893 | JGI IMG/M metagenome (GOLD analysis project Ga0308175, IMG submission 203893) | Soil microbial communities from UC Gill Tract Community Farm, Albany, California, United States - DLSLS.C.R1 | ecosystem: Environmental > Terrestrial > Soil > Agricultural land | place: USA...
GTGTCCTGCTTGGTTGTCCACAGGGGGTTATCCCCACCCTATGCACAGGTTATCCACAGTCACTTGGACTTGGAGGTGGACTTCTTCGTCTCGGTCTTGGTCTCGTCGGCGTTGCCTGCGGGTCGCGGGTCGCCTGCGGGGCCTTCCTCGCCGGCCTTGCGCTGGTCGCCGGCCGGTCCCTCTTCGCCTGCGGGGCGGGGGTCGCCGATGGGGGTGTCGTTGGTGCTCATGTCAGTCTCCGATCAGACCTGGGTGGGTTGGCTTCGGTCGCTGTCGTTGGGCTGCGCGGTGCGCGTTGGTGGCTCGGTTGCAGGGGATGCACTCGGGTCCGCGGTAGGTGGTGCGGGTCAGGTGTCCGAGGTCCCATGCTTTGCCGGTGAGCCGGCGGCCGCATCCGCGTGAGCAGTGGATGGTCTCGCCTGCGTCGATGCGCTTCTGCCATGCGGCCTTGAGTGCGCGGTGCTCGGGGCCGTAGAGGCTAGCCATGCGCCTTGTGCTTGAGGCACCAGCGGACCATGGACTCGACGGGGTGGTGCACGCAGCAGATGGGGCACCAGTTCGGTGCGTCGCTCATGCCGGCTCGGGTTCGCGGACGCTGCGGGTCAGGGCCTCGCGGTCGTCGATGGTGAGCTCGAACCCTTGCCCGTCGAGGGTGGCCTCGTGCTGGCGGGTGTGGTGGGCGCAGAAGAGGAGCAGGGCGTTGGCCTTGGGCTTCCACCATGCGGTGTAGGCCTGGGCGCCGCACCTGTCGCAGCGGTCTGTGGCGAGCATGGCACCTCCCGAAGTTGGGTGGCCGGTGCTGGCTGGCGTTCGCTGCGGTGCCCGTGCGCGGCGTCTGTCTCCTGGCCGTGTCGTCGTGCCCGATGCAGGCTCCCGGCGACGTGCCGGTTATCGCACCACGACGGGCCAACCGGCGAAGCGTGCCGACGCCTCACCGTGACCCTCCACGGCACGGTGTGGCGTCGGACTGGTGTCCCGCTGCTCGCTCCGTGGCTGCCGCTCTGGGCGGCGTCGGTGCGCTGGACGGCAGTCGGGAGTGTGGGTGCAGCACAAAGCCCCGAGTGCAGCGTCCGTCCGGACGTGTCTCGGGGCTGAGGCTGGACGCGGACCGTACTCACCGGGTGGGTGTGGACGGCGCGCTACGCGAAGCGTAACAGCACGAATGTTGCATAGGCAACCGTTCACCGTAGCGTGTCGTCACGCGGTACGTCCAGACGCGCGGCCAGTGGTGTCTCGGGTGCGGGACAGGAACTCGGCCTCGTCGACGTCGGACAGGCGGTAGAGCGGGGACCGGCCGTCGCGGCGTTCGGCGGTGAGGAGCCCGCGGGCCGCCCAGGACCGGATGGTGCCCTGGGCGACGCCGTGGAGGTGCGCTGCTTGCGCGGTGGTGACGAGCGGGTCGTGGATCATGACGCCGCGGTTTCGCGGGCGAGGAGCCCGAGGTGGTCGGGTGACCATGCGTGCCCGCACTTGGTGTTGCGGCACTGGATGTAGTCCTCGCCGTTGGGGCGGATGAGGGTGCGTCGTTCGCAGTTCGGGCAGGGGGTTGGGATGCGCTGGTCTGCCTGGTCGCTGCCGGTGGTGCGGGTGAGCTGGTGGACGAGGGAGCGGGCCTCGTCGGTGAGGTTGTTGATGGCGGGGTGGGCGCAGAGTTGCGCGAGGCGTGAGGTGAGGTAGCGGGCCTCCGTGTTGGGGTTGGGGACGGGGATACCGGCGCGGTCGTACTCGAACGGGCCGCGTTCGGCGATGCTGTCGGCAAGGGCGAGCGCCCACGAGTGGAGCCATCGTGCGGCTTCGTCGGCGATGTCGTGCGCGGGTGATGGGCTGATCTGGTCGACCTTGGTGGCGCGTCGGGTGGGGTCTCCGGTGTTGGGCCGGTCGGGTGGTGCGGGTTGCCCTCCGGGCATGAGGTACATGCCGGTGATGAGGGGCGGGATGGCGTTGATGTCGTCGCGGAGCTTGAACGCGCACCGCTGGCAGTAGTGGCCGATTTCGGCGGGGCGTGGGAGGCAGCCGTCGCAGTCGTCGTGGTTTTCGCCGTCGGGGGCGTGCTGGCCGTAGAGGAGGCAGCCGCGTTCGCAGTCGCTCATGCCGTCACCTCCTGCTCGGGGTAGGCGATCCAGTCAGCGACGGGCGCCTCACCGATGCCGATGCAGGCGCCGAGGTCCACCTCGACGACGGCGCCGCGGGAGTTGCGCCACCCGGGCAGCGTGGCGATGGCGTCGGCGTCGAGCATCATCTTCAGGGTGCGGCGCATGTACCACTCCCAGGTGCGCTCGTCGTCGGTGGTGCCGGTGGTGTCGACGTCGACGGGGTTGAGCACGTCGTAGCCTGCGGCCTCGAGGTCGGCTTGTGCGGCACGGAAGGCGGGGTAGTTGAACTCGGGCAGGCCGGTCATGGGGCCGGCGATGTAGAGCGTGGTCACTTCGTCTCCTGTCGGAAGCCGATGGGGCGGCGGTGGTCGAGTTCGGATCGTTCGCTCACGTCGTCGGGGTGCGCGCGCTCGACGAGGGCGTCGAACTGCGTCTCGCGTTCTGACTGTTCGGGCTTGTCCTTGCCGAACGCGATCTCGAGGTGGATCGACAGGCGCTTCACTTAGAACCGGCCTGGACCCAGGTGGGTGTGTTCGCCGCCTTCACGAGCAGCGAGACGCAGGCATTGCAGGTCGACGCCTTGTCGACAACGTCGCTGCTGATGGGGTGGCCGCACAGAGCATTCGGGCTCTTCCCGGTGCGGACGTGGTTGACGGTTGCGGGGTCCACGTCGCTCACGAGCCCTCCCCTGTCCAGCGCATAGCGTCTCCGGTGGGTTCGTCGGTGAGCGTGACTGGCCCGTCGAGCGTGTCCCCGCCCTTGTCGACGGCGTGCGCTAGGTCTTCGTGCGCGAGGGTGTGGGCGGTGTCGCGGAGGTCGGCGATGAGCACTTCCACTTCGCCGCGTGCTGCGGCGGCTTCGACGGCCCATCCGAGGCGGGCGAGGTGTGCGGTGCGTTCGATGAGCTGGCAGGCGTCGGTGTGGGTGGTCATGCGTCACCGTCCAGTGCGTTGTCGAACATCTTGAGCAAGGTCTCGATGGTCACGGACTGCTTGCCCATGATGTTCTCCATCGGAGTTCCGGGGCCGTAGCTCGCCAAGTGCTCGCGCAGCGCCTCGACTCGCGCCACCTTGGCCTCGGCGGCCTCGGCGCGCTCACGAAGAATGGCATGCCTCCGCTCCAGCAAGTCGACGTGATCCTCGTGGGCCATGACGAAGCACCGCGACGCCATCTGCGCGTCGTTGATGATGCGCTCGGCTGCGGCGACGCGCTGGTTGTCTGTCTTTGCGTCCCACTCGTCAACGAACTCGCGAGGCGTCGGGTAGCGGTTGGCTCGTTCGGCGCTCATGCTCGGGGCTCCTTCTCGGGTCGGATGATGAGGGTCAGTTGCGAGCCGTGCACGATCTCGCCAGGCTGGAACGTCGTCGACAACACGTGCGCGTCGTCGTCGTCGGTGAGCACACCCGCGTCCACGAGCCCGTCGATCGCCGCCTTGACCGACGGCCACGAGTTCGGAGCGTCGGCCTTGCGTCGGTCGGCGCGGTGAATGACCGCGGTGATGTGCACGGGCGCGTCGATGTGCGGGAGGCGGGCTTGTCGTGCACGCCAGGCTGTGGTTTCGCGCCACTTCTTGGTGATGGCTGCGGCGGCGTGGAAGTGGCGTCGGTCGTTCGAGCGCAGCCATTCGCAGGGGGCGGCGATGGGCAGCACGTAGGCGTCGTCGAGACTCACGCGGCGACCCGCTTCTGGCCGAACTTCAACGGGCGCGACTTCGCAACTTCGGAACGCGCTCGCCGCATCTCAGGCGTCTTCGCAGCACACGGCACGCACCGATTCGCCCGTTCGCTCACCAGCGCGCCGCAATCCGCGCATGGGTGCCAGTTGCCGGCCTTACGGGCCTTCAGGAATGGCCGCGAAAGATCCCTCAATCCCCGGCGACGGAACCGCTGCTCGAGAGCTGACACCGTCGTGCCAAGCCGGCGCGCGATGACGTTGGCGTCGAGGCCAACTTCGAGCATTTCGGTGACGGCTTCGATGAGGTGTTCGGTGTCGACGGTGAATGATGCGCGGGGGTGGGGGGTTGGGTCTTCGTGGGTGCGGTCGGCGGGCCGGTTCGCGCGGTTGTGTGCGTCCACGGCGGCTTGTCGTGCAGCCCAGGTGGCTCGGTACCACCAGCGCGGGTTGATGTGCGGAGGGCGTTCGGTGAAGTTTGGGGTCATGCTGCACGCTCCGTCCGGCGCTGGTGGTAGGCGTATCGCTCGAACTGGTTGGCGAGGTCGGGCCGGTGCTCGCGGTAGAGGGCTCGGGCGAGTGTGCCGGGTGTGGCGTGGAGGGCTTTGCAGACGGCGGGGATGGGGGTGCCGAACGAGAGGAGGTGTTCGGCTTCGTCGGCGTAGAGGTCGCGGATCTTGCGTTGCCCGCCGTGGATTTTGCCGGGGCAGGCTTGGGAGCAGAACTTGCGTGGTGTGCCTTTGGTGGTGAGTGGGGTCATGGTGTTGCCGCATGCGGGGCAGGTGAGCGTCTGTGGCGGCGCGGCGAGGTCGGCGGTCACGAGCCCACCCCGGCACGCTTGGCGACGGCGGCGATCTTGGCGTCGAGGGCTGTGAGGGCGAGTCCGTGGTGGCCGGTCAGGTGCTCGACCGCGCCGAGAGCCGTCACGGCCACGTCGAGCAGTTCCTCGACAACCTCGCCGTTGGTGTGGGTGATGCCCTTGCGCGGGTTCTGCCCGGTTGCTCCGATATAGGCGGCGATGACCTCGCCGGCCTCCTCGGTGATCTTGGCGAGGCGGCCCCAGGTGCGGGCCTCGGGGTCGCGGTCAGCGTTGCCCGCGTCGATCCAACGCGAGAGCGCCACAAGTGCGGCTGATTCGTTCATGTGTGGGTCGGTCTTCACGGCTGGGTCTCCTTGGCGTTGGTGCGTTCGGTGCGGGCTCGTGTGATGGCGCGTGCCCGTGTGGGGTTGGGGTCGTCGTCTCGGTCGCGTCGGGTGCGTGGCGCGACGGTGAGTGCGGCGCGGACCCTGTTGACGCCGCACGTGGCGCAGGGCTGGGTCTGCTCGGGGTGCAGCGGACAGGCGGTCACAGTGAGCACTCCCCTTCATGTCCGGCGAGGTTGGAGCAGGGGCCTCGGTCGCAGTAGGGCATCTGCTCTCGGATCTGCTCTATGCGTGTCCGGTCGGGTGTCGGTTCGGGTCGGGGTGTGCGTCGGGTGCGGGTGCGGTATTCGGCGCGGACGGCTGCGGCGAGGTCGGGGACGGCGTCGGGTGTGACGGCGTCGGCGTCGCAGTCGGGGCAGTTCCAGGCGGCGTTCGCTGGATGGCGTGGGCACTTGTCCTGAAAGCCGTTCACAGGACGCGCCCCTCGTCGGTCGAGACGTCGATGTTGCCGCAGCGCCCACAGAAGATCGCGAGCCGGAACATCGAGTCGGGGTCGAGCTCATGGAGTGGCAGGTAGTCCCACTCCTCGGGGTTCCACGTCGGGCGCGACCAGCAGCGGTCGCACATGCCGATCGGCGTCACGCGCGAGTAGGCGTCGGTGGCGAAGTTGGATCGGCCGTTGTTGCACGGCTCGCAGAGGGTGCGGAGGTTGTCGCTGAGGTCCGAGCCGCCGTCCGCCCAGGGCCTGATGTGGTCGAGGACGAGCATCCCCGCCTGGTCGAAGCCTCGGTGGCACCATGCGCAGCGGTTGCCGTCTCGCCAGTAGATCGCGCGACGAGTCCAGGGGTGGATCTCCTCGCGCTGCTCACCGATGCGAGGCGACCCCATCCGCGTCCGTGCCACCTCGAGCGCGAACAGAGCCTCTTCGACACAATCAGCCAGAGGGGAATCGCCGTATGTGCGCGCGCGCGTTACGGAAGGTGAGATATCCCCGGTCCTCAGCCAAGACTCTTCGTTTGTCCGTTCGTCCGTTCGTCCGTAGGAGTCGCACGAGGGAGTCCCATGTGGGAGTCGCACGTGGGAGGTCATGGCGTGTCCTTCCAGCAGCCACAGTCGGCGCCGTGATGGCGCACACAGTTGCCCTTGGCGGATGCGCGCTGCTTGGTGTGTCGCACGGATTCAGCTACGGCAGAGAGGGATTGGCGCTTGTCGTAGTTGCGGATGTTCCACCCGACACGCGCCTCGTCCCAGAGTGCATACTTCTCGAGCAGCCGTGCCGTTGCTGCCGTCCCGTGGATCATGGGGAGGGCAGTTTTGGGGATGAATCCGTCGGTGCCCTGCCCTCCTGCCCATGCCAAACCGCACACGTAGGAGCTGAATGCCTGCCACTTTCGGGCTGACGGGTCGGCCAGAAGGGCCAGAATCTTGTCGTGTGTGGCGATGTTCGCGTCGAGGCGAACCCAGGGGAGACCCATGATCACCCTCCTTTCGCAGAGCAGTCGGGGCACCCCTTGAAGGGGCACTGGGAACAGGTCACTCCGTCACCTCGGCGTCCTGCTTGAGCGCGTCGATGACGCGCGACGCCTCGTGCCGGGTCAGGTCGCTCGACGTGGTCAGCTCGCGCCCGATGAGGTTGCGGCAGTAGCCGAGGCGGGCGTCGCGGTCCTTGATGCCGGCGTCGTTGAACGATGCGTGGAGCGCCTTCGACTGGCCCTGTGTGATGAGTTCGACCACGCCGTCCGCGTCAGCTGGGTGGTCCACGTCGGGCTCGACGTCGGGCTCGGGCGTCACGGGGGCCGCTTCGATCTGCTCGAACTCTGGCTCGGGGATCGGCGTCGGCTGCGGCTTCGCGCGGGTGACGCGCACCGTGGGGAGGGGCTGCTCGTACTCCAGTTCCTCGACAGAAGTGGCGAGGCCGGCGAGCGCGTCGGGTGCGACCTGTCGGCACACGTCGGCGGCGGCGCGGGCGTAGAGCATGGCCTGCGGGTCGGTGCCGTACTTCGGGTTCTTCGTGTACCCGGCCTTCTGCGCGCGGGCCGTCGTCCACGTCTCGGTGATGACGTGGTTCGAGCCGGCGCGCTTGCCCTTGACGGTGACCTTGGCGTCGGTCTTCTCCTCGGTCCACACCTCGTGTCCGTGGGTGAGGACGAGCGCGACCATCTGCTTTGCGTAGAGGCCGGGTGAGCCGCCGATGAGGAAGATGGAGCGGAGTGCCTGGGTGGGTGAGAACCCGAGTTCGGCGCCGTAGAGGATCGCGGCTGCGGCCTCCTCGGGCTTGCCGCGGAAGTGCGATGGGGCGAACGCCGTGGAGCAGAGCGCGGACCCGATGCGGTGGGCGGCGGTGAGTGCCTCGCCCCACTGGACGAGGCCTGTGCCGGTTGCGCTCATGGGCGCGGGCTGCTGGTACTGGGTGAGCTCGGTCATGCTGCGTCCTCTGTCGTGTATTGGTCGATCACTCGAATGGGCTTCCCCTTGCGGGCATCCCATGAGCGCTGGTTGTTGACGGCCTGGGTGACCGCCTCTAGGTGCAGTGGGTTGCAGCAGGCACGCACTCGGCACAAGTGGTCGATGTGCGACCCGTCCGTGATTGGCCCCCAGAGGAGTTCGTAGGCGGCGCGGTGCGTGTGCGTAAGCCCCTCACCTCGGCCACCCCTGCCAATCCGGCCGTATCCGGTGGTGTCGATGGCTCCCGTGTAGATCCAGCAGCCGTTCTCGTCGACAGAGACCTTGCTCATGAGGCGCTTCTCGATCGGCGTGCGGCGCTTCATGACGCCACGCTCGGCGCCTGGGAAGGGTTGCCGATCTGGTCCTTGATGCGCTGCTCCGCCTTGGCGGTCCAGAGCACATGCAGCCAGTCCTTCCACGCTGCGGCAGGGTCGTTCACCTCATAAAGCTCGGTGCCCGCTGGCGTGATGTGGATTACCGCGAGCCCATCCGACTTGGGCAGTGGCTGCTCATTGCCTTCGTCGTCCATGTAGAACTCGGCGCCGTTGTAGGCCGCGAGCTGCAAGGCGGTCTCTCCATAGACGCCCTTGCTGGTCTTGTTGTCGGCCATGACAACCCGTCCGTCTCGGAGGCGGTAGATCACGTCGAACTTGCCGGCGTACCACCACTGCCGGTTGGCGACGGGCTGCTCGGTGAGGATGACCTCGGGCTGCCACAGGTCGAGCCAGCGCACATAGCCGCTCACGTAGTCGGCGAGGTGATCGGGGACGTCGACCTCGCGTCCGTGTATGAGTTCCTCGGCGAGCGCGTGGACGTCGGTGCCCCGTACGGCTGCCCGGTCGCGTGCCGTCCAGGGGGACTGCTTGACGGTGGCGATGATGGACTCGCGGTCGGGGAGTGCGTTGAGGACTTCGAGGTTGTCCGCGACGTACTCGGCGGCGGACTTCGCGGCCCAGCGGGGCAGCGCTGGCTTGGGCAGGCCCTTGCCGAGCAGTGTTGTCACGCCAGGGATCGGCTTGCCGTCGAGCCAGTAGCGGTGGGCGGCCTCGTTGAACTTCAGGGTCATTCGGTCGTCTCCTTGGCGCGTGACTTGCGGGCGTTGTTGCGGACCATGCGCAGTCGCTCGTCCTCGTCGAGGCCACCCCAGACGCCGTGCCGCTCGTCGTTGTCGAGCGCCCACTGAAGGCAGGCGAGACGTTCAGGGCACGTCCGGCACACAGCCTTCGCGTCGGCCGCGATGTCCTTGTCGCGCTCGCCGGGGAACCAGTCGTCGGGTATCGACGTCATGCAGGCCGCGTCGGGCAGGTCTGGCATCAGAAGGGGGATCATGCGACGTTCTCCTGTCCGGCGCCGGGTCCGTCGGCTGCCTCCTGTGCGAGCCGGGCTAGGTACTCGGCGCGTTCGGCTGCGTCGGTCGGGGTCCAGGCTTCGTACTGACTGGAGAACCAGTCGCGACGCTGGGCGTTGGTCGGGTCGGTCATGTGGCCGCCTCTTTCAAGAGGGTGACGACGGCCGAGCTGCACCACTGGAGGCTCAGGGCGTCGTGAGTGAAGTGGGGTAGGGCCGACGGGATGATGAGCCACCAGTGCTCGTAGCGGCCCCGATAGGACGGGTTCACGCCGAACGAGAGGGTTCCTTCGCGGGCGTCCGTGTCGGAGAAGGTGATCCGGGCTTGGGCGCCGCGGTGCGCGTCGGTGAGTGAGCCGACGGTGAGGCTCACGCGGCCTTCGCCTCGAGCTGGGCCATGAGCTGCTGGCCGATGTGCTCCGAGTACGACGGGGGGATGCTCTCGGCGATGGCCTTGCGATCGTCGGTCCAGTCGATGCCCATAGCGGCCTGCCACTCCTGCACGGAGCCCTTACCGCCCCCGTCGCCATAGACCGCGACATAGGGGCCGTCGTAGTAGGTGCCGTGGCGCCATCCGCGGACTCGCCCACGGTGCGGCTTGTGCGCCGGCGCGGTGGCATCGAAGCCGCTGACCTCGAAGTAGCGGTGACGTAGGACGCCGAGGCCGAACATCTCGCCGCAGAGGGTGAGGTCGCGTCGCAGGTCGGAGCCCTGCACGTTCTCGATGACGCTGGGCAGGCCGGTGGCGCGCATGAGTCGTCTCGTCTCGGGGATGAGCTGGACGTACTCGCGGCCCTTGTTCGTGCCCTTGGTCAGGGTGCACGATGCCTGGCAGGGGGGGCCGCCGGCGACCGCGTCGAACTCACGCCAGTGCTCGGCCAGGAAGTCGAGAGCATCGCCCTGGTGGAACTCGAAGGGGTAGTCCGGCTGTGGATACAGGTCGACACCGACCACATCGAAGCCGGCCCGATGGAAGCCCATGCCCGTGCCGCCGATGCCGCAGAACAGATCGAGGAGCTTGGGCTTGCTCACGCAACCCACCGGCCTTCGATGAGGCCGAGGTCGTAGCAGCCGTGGCAGACCTTCGCGGAGGTGCTGTCGTCGCGTCGGGTGACTGGCACCCATCCGCGGAAGCTGCACCCGGTCGTGTCGCACTTGCGGGGCGTCTCGGGTTCGGTCCTGTCGGGCTGTTCGGGGTTGCCGCGCAGGATGACGGCGACGATGCCGACGAGCAGTGCGAGGGCGACGAGTCCGAATGAGCCCCAGAGGAGTGCGGCGGATACGGGGTCGTCCATGGTGGCGTCGGCGAAGGTGCGTGCGTTCACGGCTGGTGCCTTTCTGTGCGGCGTGCGCGTGGTGTGCGTGCGAGGAGTGGGGGTGCGGCGAGGAGAGCGGCGAGGGCGAGCAGGTAGCCGTTCACTCGGGCGCTCCGGTCTCGTCGAGGGCCTCGCGCACGAGGTCGGGGTGGTTGTCGGTGAGCCAACCGAATGCGGCGCCGTGGTCGTTGTCGTTGCAGCGGTCGAGGCGGTCGCGGAGTTCGGCACGGATGCGGGCCTCGTCGGCAGCAACACGGGCAGCGATGTCCGCGCGCCAGTTTGGGTTGATGAGGTCGTGCATCACTTGGTCCTCCCGAGTCGGATCGTGTTGCGGTAGACGCGTGCCCGGTCGGCGATGATCGCGACGACGGGTGCCGCTGCGGCCAGGGCGAACCCGAGCGCGACCTTGGCGGCGAGAAGTCGGTCCCAATTGCGCGAACTCACGACGCCACCCGCCAAGCTGTGAGTGCGTCGTCGGCGTCGATGCCCGCACGGACCATCGCGTCGTCGATGCCGAGACCGTCATGCATGTGGCGCACGACGTCGGCGAGGTACAGGGTCGGGATGGCCTCTTCGTCAACGACGATGGGGGCGGGGCGACGGTGCTTGCCTTCGTAGGCGGGCGGGGCTGCCGGGATGCGGGTGTCGGTCCCGCGCCACACGATCACGACTCGTCCTCGACGCCGGGGCGGACGAGGGTGGGGTCGATCAGGTCGGACCATTGCTGAGGATTGCCAGTCAGGTCGCGCCAGCCCATGCCGTAGCGGACCCACTTGCGGCGCGTCGGGTGCGCATTCGATCCCGCCTCGACGACGCCCCAGAGTCCGGGCTCGGGGATGCGCGGCGGCTTCGTCTGCGCCTCGATCTGGCGCGCGATGGCATGTGCCGCAACGGAGTTCGTCTCCCTGAGTGCGGACACTATCTTGGCCGGGTCGTGAACCACTGCCGAGCACCCGTAAGCGTCCGGGTCGTCAAGGTCGAGCATGACGAGCGGGCGGATGTCGGTGACGTCGGTGGCGATGTGCGTCCGCCATCCGCCGACATGCTCGACGGTCAACCAGATGTCATCACCCCCGGCAGTGCCAGTGGTGCGCATGACGCGGAGGTTGGGCACGCCGCGCACAGTGGCGACTGCGACAGTGCCGGGCTCGTAGGTGCTCACGACGCCACGTCCAGACCGGCAGCGAGCGCGACCAGCTCAGCGACCAGCTCAAACACCTTGTGCGCCGCGTTGTCCTCGGCGTCCTCAGCGGCGTGGCTGGTGTTGCGGTTGATGCCGTTGTCCCAGGCGAGGGAGCGGAGGGTGTCGACGGCTGTACGGATCTGCTCTTGCAGTACGAGCGCCGGGTGTGCGGGCTGTGCGGTCATGACGACACCTCTCCATCGAGCACGACAGCGGCAGGGTCGAACGCGGGCGGCTGCGTCTTGGCGAGGCGCTCGGCGAGGTCCATGCCTGCGCGCTTCTCATCCTCCAAGTAGGGGCCGTACAACTCGCCGGTCCCGTAGTCCTCGCCAGCGGCCCAGCGCTGTGCGCGATTGGCGGCGTCCTGCCAGGACGTCACCTTGACGACGTCCTCGGGCATCAGGTTCGAGTCGAAGTAGTTGCACGAGCAGCCGCCAGTGGCGCCGACGTACAGCCAGCCGTCCGAGCCGCGCATGACGGCGAACTCGCTCCACTCGTAGTCGTACGTTCCGGTCTGGTCGAGCACCGTCAGACGTGCTCCGTCGGAAGTGATCATTGGTATCCTCGATTCGGTATCAAGCGGGTCCGCGCATCGCACTGTCAGGTGTGCGTGGACCCGCTGCCTTTGTGTTGAGTGCTCTCGTCCGGTCTCGATCCGGTGGACCCGTTGCCTATGCGCCTCGACCCGGCGCGCAGCTAGTCGCGAGAGCTGTCAGGGCGGCTCGATCAACGCCCTTGGGTGTTTCACTCGGCTCACCTGAACGCAGCGCCTTGCGTGTGGTGAGGGCTTCACGCGCCGCCGAGGTCGCATGTTCGGCGCGTGGCTTGTCATCGCTCTGTTGAGGTGTCGTTCTGCCCCAGGCGCCCTTGGTTGCGCCGCGCGGTTTCCGTACTGCTGATCGGTGTCCGGTTCAGGGGTTGCTGCTGAGTGCCGTCCGTGGGTGTTGAGCCGCACGGACGGCTGTGCTCGTAGCGCGGCGGTCATCCGGGGGGTGATGTCAACGCCGCGCTACGGCGTCTAGGTGCGCTTGCGCTCGATCTCGTCGGCGCGGTCGCGGATGGTGCGGATGCTGACGCCGCCGAATGCGGTGTTAGCGGAGTCGGCTACCTCGCGGAGTGCGCGGGCTGCGATGGCCGGGGCGACCGCATCGAGGATGGTCGTGACGGTCGGGTCACCATCGCCGAACATGCGCGATGAGAACTTGCGGACCTGCTCCTGCTGGCACGCCTCGTATTGGCTCACGGTGCGCTCGATCAGGGCCTCGATCGCAGCCTGCACGTCGGCGTCGGTGTAGGCGGCCATGTCAGGCGCTCGCGATCTGTGCGAGGCGGTCGACCCACGCTTCGAGGGCGTCGCGGCGGACGCGGTACCTTGCGCGGTCGTGGGTGCCAAGCCGAAACGCGGGGAGCGGCGGCGGGTAGGCGTTGGGGTCGGTGGCGTGGATGGCCTGCTTGAGCGTGGCCTGCGAGACGGCGGCGACTCGGGCCGCGTCCTTGAGGGAGTAGGCGATGGGGGCCGGCGCGGGCTTGCTCATGCCGGCTCCCCCTCGCGTGCTGCGACCGGGTGCGACTCGATCCAGGCGACGAGGCCGGCGTAGTCGATGACGACGCGGGAGCCGATCTGGCGGGCGGGGATGCGGCCGGCGCTGACCTCGTTGCGGATGGTCCACTGTGAAAGGGATGTGATCGATGCCGCTTGCTTGACACTCACCCCAATCGGGGCGGTTGGTGTGGGTTCGTGTGGGGTCATGACGGCTAAGTTACGCCGTACTTACGGTCATGTCCAGCGTTGTGACCAAGAAAGTTTCAGCGAGTCGTATTAATCCGGTACCGAACTCCCACAGTGGAGGCATGAGCACCCTTGCGATCAGCGACACTTGTCTCGTGACAGAGACACAATGGGAACGACTGCACCGACTCGTGCGCCGACGCAGCAAGGTCCTCGGGCTCACCCAGGACGGCATCCAGGCTGTGGGCGGTCCGTCGCCGCGTTGGGTGCAGAAGTTGCGTGACGGGTCGGGGGAGCCGACGGAGCGCATGCGGACGCCGATGCGGAAGCTGGACGCGGCGCTCAGGTGGCCGCGGGACACGACGTGGGGCCTGGTGGCGCATGACCGGTCGGAGTGGTCCGACGCCGTGCTGCGCGACGAGGAGGAGCAGCTCATGGACTTGGTCGACGAGGCTGACGAGTTCGTGATGGTGGTGGCGGCTCGTCTGCGCGCGATCCCGGCCGGCGCGCGTCGGGATGAGGTGATGCGCCGGATTCTGGCGGATCTGGACCTCGTGTCTGGACCGTAAAGATTTGGTCGGGTTTGCACCTACTTTGCCGTACTGTCCCCGGCTGGTCTTATGGTCGTCGGAAGCCGACACACCCAGACGCAGGGCCTGGGGTGCGGTCTGATAAGGCGGTAGGTATGGAGCAGGGGTGCAGGGCTTGGTTGGAGCCGCGGTACTGGGGGACGCATGACCTGATGGTGCGTCTGCTGGGGCGGTGTACGTGCGAGGCGGGTGAGGCGCGCGTGGTGGAGTTGTTCGAGGTTGAGGATGCTCGAGATCCGGTGCGCGTGAGCGCCTGAGAACGCAGAAAGGTCCGGCGCCTCTACGGGGAGAGGTGCCGGACCTTTGCGTTGCGGGTCAGGGGTTGGGTTGGGTGTCGAGTGCGAGCCGTCCAGCGACCGCCTCGAGCGCCTTGCGGGCCGGCTCCTGCCTGACGTGCAGGTACGCATCAACGAGCACGGACTGCCCGAGGATGGCTTCGATGACGGCACGGTCGACGCCCGCCTCGAGCAGCAGCGTCGCCGTCGTGTGCCGCATCTCGTGCCCGTGCCACGGCCTGCCTGACGGGTGCTTCACGCCCGCCTCAGCCTGGATTGCGTGCCACGTCGCGCGGTCTTCGTCGTCGCGGATGGGTTGCCCGTCGTCGGTCCACACGAGATTCCACGGGTTCGGCGTCCAGTTCTCGCGGGCGACCTCGAGCGCGGCACGCATCCACGGCACGATAGGGATGACGCGCTCGCCGGCGCTCGTCTTCGGCCGGGTGAGGTGTGCGCGTCCGGTGAGGTGGATCTCTTCCCAGCGGTCGGGTCGTTGCCCGCCGACTTCGAGCCATTGGAGCTGCCACGACACGTCGAGGGTGTTGGTGTCGAGGTCGATGCGGTCCCAGGTTAGTCCGAGCGCCTCGCCTTGCCGCATCCCGTTCAGCAGGGACGCGACCCAGCGTGGCGCGTCGTCGCGGCGGGTGACGACGTCGATGACGGCGAGGGCTTGGTCGATGGGGAGCGCGCCGCGGTCGTTGCGGGCCTTGGCGGGCTTGGGTGCGATGAGCATGCCGGGCGCGATGGTGTGCCCCTCGACGATGGCGGCTTTGAGCATGACTTTGAGGATGGTGTGCGCGTGGAGGGCGGTCGTGGAGGATCGGCCGGCGCCGCGGATGGTGTCTTCGAGTTTGCGGAGGTCGCCGGGGTTGAGGTCTGCGAGGCGTCGGTGCCCGAGGGTGGGCACGATCCATTTGCGGACGGTGCCCGCGTCGGTGGTGTAGGTGGTGGGGCGCACCTTCTTCGCGTGGCGGGGTAGCCACGTCTCGGACCAAGACTTGACGGTCTCGCGCGCGTTGACGCCGTGCGCCTTGCCGGATGCGAGCTCGATCTGTTTGGCCTTGAGGCGGCGTTTGCATTCGGCTTCGGTTTTGGCGGAGACGGTGATGCGTCGGCGGGTGCCGGTCGCGGTCCAGCCTGCTTCGATGCGGGCGACCCAGAGCCCGTCTGCGCGTTGGGCGGGTTTCGTGCCGCTGCCGTAGGGTGCGCGGGGCTTCGGTGGAGTCATGCGCGATCGATCTCATCGGCGTACGGATTCACTGCGTCAGATTCGGATGCGTCGAACGGTCCGCCAGCGAGCATGACGAGCGGCTTGGTCTCGCCGCTCACAGGTCGGCCCCGTCCAACGCGGCACGGATGCAATCTGGGCAGAATTGGTTGCCGCCTTCGAAGGCCCACCCTCGGTGGTTGAAGTCCTTGCGCGCGTCGGGCATGGTGCCCTCGAACGACTCGGCGGTGTTGGAGCAGCGCCAGCACTCGATAACCCATGCCCGCTCTAGGTCCAGCTCGTGCAGGCTCACGGCGTCACCTCGCGCAGCGCCTCAATGGCGTCCATTGCGGTCAGTCCGCACCCCGTGACGATGCAGGGCGGCAGGATCAGCCGACCGCTCGGCTCCTGCTCCTCGACGAAGATGTGCTCGTGGTCGTAGTCGTAGTCGACGGTCAGGGCGGCTGGGGTCGTTACAGGGTCGCCGGAGTGGGGGATCTCATCCGGCCCGCACGGGCAGTCGGCTGACATAGCGTGGCCGTTGATGTTGGCGCGGTAGTGGCGTCGGTTGTGGCCCACCTCGGGCGGGAGCATCTCGACGAAGTCCTCTTCACGCTCCCTCATCGAAGCACCCCCGTCTTCGCGAGCTCTTGTGCGACGTGGAGCGGGGACCACACCTCGCCGCAGGCGCAAGCGATGGCGAGTCGGGGAACGTGCTTCTCGATGACGCGGGTGGCGTCCTCGACCTTCATCTGTTGAAGCGTCTTGGGCATGGATCGGCCCTGTCTGTAGGTGATGGGTGGGGCTGTCCTCACAGCGTACCACCTACTGTGCCCATTGGTGTGCCCATTCCTACTGTTTGTTTTGCCCAACCTACGACCCTGTTTTGTGCTCAGACGGGGCTGATTTTTGGTGGTTCGTGCTCGACGACTCCTGACTTTGAATCAGGACAAGCGACGCAGGTTCGACTCCTGCCCGGGGAGCACGAAAACGGCGGATGACCTGCGTAAACAGGTCAGCCGCCGTTGGTCATGAGGGGAGGAATCTTGGGCACACTGTGCCCGTTACTATGCCCATCCGCTTTGAGGTGCTACGGTGGGTACACGAAAGCGCCCCGGCGAGCGGTGAGGCTCCCGGGGCTGGCCGACACTAGGAGTCGACATGACGCAGACTAGCAACCCCCACATTCGCCGCGACCATGGGCACACGGCGGACGACTGCCCGCTGTACGACTTCCTGAGCGACGGGAGCGACGATGGCAAGCCGCCGACCCCCGAGGAGTTCAAGGAGGTGCGGAAGTCGATTGCTGGGCGTCAAAGGGTTGAGGAGCTGATCGAACGCTCCAGTCTCGGCACCCCTGCCTCTAAGGCACTCCGTGAAAGCGTCTCGGACGAAGCTGTCGCCAAAGTCATGGCGCGCGTCAAGGAACTCGAGGCCACCGAATGCTACGAGGACGTCGGGCATGAGGACGACCACCTCGCCGGCGACAGGGACGTGAACGCCTGGTTCGAGTGCCAAGGCGACTCGAAGTCCACACACTGACAACGACGAAGAGCCCCGCCCACCTCCCGAGGGAAGCGAGCGGGGCTCTGTTGTGCGGTTAGGCTCGTCGGTCGCGGACTCGGCGCCAACGCACCACAGCCACGAACGAACCAGCGCCGTCCGCGCCGTACATGCGTTCCCGATGTTTGCCGTCGTGGCGTCGGCGCCTGTCACACACGTATGTCTCGCCGTACAGGTCGAGCTCGGCGCGGCAGGGCTTACGAGCCATCGCCCTTGTCGCGGCGCAGGAACGCGGTGGCCTTCGCGCCGGCACGTCGGAGCATGTCGAGCGCATGGGCGAACACGCCG
>Ga0308175_100001311_pt1 | contig 16841 bp, 15 predicted proteins | sample PhyCR1_3_FD_203893 | JGI IMG/M metagenome (GOLD analysis project Ga0308175, IMG submission 203893) | Soil microbial communities from UC Gill Tract Community Farm, Albany, California, United States - DLSLS.C.R1 | ecosystem: Environmental > Terrestrial > Soil > Agricultural land | place: USA...
TCACGCCCTGGATCTCCAAATTCCGCGCCGACGGCCGGGGGGCCCACCCCGCCGGGTAGCCTCCCCTTCCCTCCTTTCGCGCGCTGCTCCCACCTCCGGGAGTGTGGAGCCCCTTGCCGGAGGAGGCGTACAACAGAGGACAGTCCAGGAGGAGGAAATCCCCCATGCAATTGACGACGCTCCAGTCGAGCCCGCGTTCTCATTCCGGCGGAATGAGCCGCCGGGACTTCGTTCGCGTCTGTACCCTCGCGGCGGCGGCCGTGGGCCTTCCCGGCACGGCGGCGAAAGCGTTCGCCGAAGCCGCGGCCAAGGGCAAGCGCCCCTCCGTCATCTGGCTCTCCTTCCAGGAGTGCACCGGCTGCACGGAATCCCTGCTGCGCACGAGCCATCCAGCTCTCGACGAACTGATCGTCGATCTCATCTCTCTCGATTATCACGAAGCGCTCCTCGCCCCCTCCGGCCATCTGGCCGAAGAGGCCCGCAAGAAGGCCATGCGGGAGAACGACGGCAAGTACATCCTCGTCTGTGAGGGAGCCATTCCGACCAAGGACAACGGGATCTACTGCAAGATCGGCGGGCGCACCGCCCTCGACCTGGTGAAGGAGGCGGCGGACCACGCCGGCGCCATCATCGCGATCGGCTCCTGCGCCTCGTTCGGCGGCATCGCGGCGGCCGACCCCAACCCGACCGGCGCCCAGGGGATCCCCCAGGTGCTCGCGGGCAAGACGGTCGTCACCCTGCCGGGCTGCCCGGCCAACCCGTACATCTTCCTCGGCACGGCCCTCCAGTTCGCGACCTACGGCAAGCTGCCGGCGCTCGACGAGCTCGGGCGGCCCAAGTTCGCCTACGGCCGCACGGTGCACGAGCACTGCCCGCGCCGCGCCCACTTCGACGCCGGCCGCTTCGCCGTGCAGTTCGGCGACGAGGGGCACCGCCAGGGGTGGTGCCTCTACAAGCTCGGCTGCAAGGGGCCGCAGACCCACGCGAGTTGCTCGGTGCTCCACTTCTGCGACGTGGTCAACGCCTGGCCGATCGGCATCGGCCACCCCTGCGTCGGCTGCACGGAGCAGAAGCTCGCCTTCCGCGTGCCGATCCACGACACGGTGGAGATCGACCGGCCGGTGCCGCCCGACACCTATCCGGCGATCAATCCGGAGCACGCGGGGATCAGCCCCACGGCGACCGGCGTGGCCGGCCTGGTGGGCGGCGCGCTGATCGGAGCGGGCCTCGTGGCCTCCCGCAAGCTGGGGACGCCCAACGGCTCGCCGACCCATACCGAAAGCAAGGAGTGAAGCCATGGATACCGATCGCCGCTCCCTGCTGAAAGGCTTCGCCGCCTCGGCGGCGCTGACGGTCATCCCCGCCGAGGCGGAGGCCCGCGAACGGAAGACGGCGCCGAAGAACGCGGTCGGCCTGCTCTACGACGCCACCAAGTGCATCGGCTGCAAGGCCTGCGTGGTCGCCTGCAAGGAGGCCAACGGCCTGCCGCCGGATACCACCGGCTATGGCGGCGGCCTCTACGACGCCCCCCAGTCGCTCAACGCGAGCACCAAGAACATCATTCAACTGTACGAGGAAGGGAACGAGCATTCCTTCGTCAAAAAGCAGTGCATGCACTGCATCGACCCCGGCTGCGTGGGCGCCTGCATGCTGGGCGCGCTTCAGAAGCGTGAATACGGGATCGTGACCTGGGACCCCGACCTCTGCATCGGCTGCCGTTACTGCCAGATGGCCTGCCCGTTCAACGTGCCGAAATTCGAGTGGTCGAAGCTGAACCCGAAGATCGTCAAGTGCGAGCTCTGCAACCACCGGCTGGCGGAAGGCAAGGAGCCCGCCTGCTCGGAGGTCTGCCCGCGCAAGGCGGTGATCTTCGGTGAATATCACGAGCTCCTGACGGAGGCGCACCGGCGGCTCGCCGAGCACCCGGACCTCTACGTTCCCAAGGTCTACGGCGAGCACGACCTCGGCGGCACGCAGGTGCTCTACCTCTCGCACGTGCCGTTCGAGAAGCTGGGCTTCCGCTTCGGCACCGATCAGCCGGTCCCGGAGACCCAGCAGACCGTGACGCACGCCGTGTATAAAGGTTTCGCCGCCCCGCTCGCGCTCTACGCGGTGCTCGGCGCGGTGATGTTCCGCAACCGCAAGCGGGAGGGCTCCGAGGAAGAGCCGCCCGAGGATTCCAACTAGGAGGCCGGCCATGCACGCCCATGCACAACCCATCGGCGGGACGCTGCTGAACCGCCCCTATAAAGTCATCCTGGCCCTGGCCACCCTCGGGATCGCCCTCATCGTCTGGCGTTTCGCGGCCGGCCTCGGCGCCACCACCGCCCTCTCCGACGGCTACCCCTGGGGGCTCTGGATCGCCTTCGACGTGGTCACCGGCACGGCGCTCGCCTGCGGCGGCTACGCCATGGCGCTCCTGGTCTACGTGTTCAACAAGGGCCGTTATCACCCGCTGGTGCGGCCCGCGGTGCTCACCAGCGCGCTCGGCTATTCGATCGCCGGCCTCTCGGTGGTGATCGACGTCGGCCGCCCCTGGTACATCTGGCGGGTGCCGCTCTACTTCTGGCACTGGAATCTCAACTCGGCCCTGCTCGAGGTCGCGCTCTGCATCATGAGCTACGTCTTCGTGCTCTGGATCGAGCTGTCGCCCGCCTTCCTGGAGCGCTGGGGCACCGGTGAAGGAAAGGTCGCGCGGGTCTCCCGCGCGATCTCGCCCTGGCTCGACAAGGTCCTGGTCTGGATCCTGGCGCTCGGCGTCCTGCTGCCGACCATGCACCAGTCGTCGCTCGGCTCGCTGATCGTGCTCACCGGCCCGAAGCTCAACCTGCTGTGGAACACGGCGTTCCTGCCGCTGCTCTTCCTCATCTCGTGCCTCGCGATGGGCTACGCCGCGGTGGTGCTCGAATCGACGCTTGCCAACTGGCTGTTCGGACGGCCCATGGAGACGAAGCTGCTCGCCAAGCTGGAGCGGGTCGCCGCCTGGGGGATGCTCGGCTTCGTGGTCCTGCGGCTGGCGGACCTCGCGTGGCGCGGCCACTTCGCCCTCGCCCTGCGGGCCGATCATTACGCCGTGCTGTTCTGGCTTGAAAACCTTTTGATGCTGTCCCCGTTCTGGGCCGCGTTCGGCCCACGTGGGAATCCAGGACGCCTGTTCCGCGGCGCGATGTTCCTCGTCCTCGGCGGCGCCCTGTTCCGCTTCGACACCTATCTGGTCGCCTTCAATCCCGGGCCCGGCTGGCACTACTTCCCGTCGGTCCAGGAGATCTTCGTCACACTCGGACTGGTCGCGCTGGAGATCGCCATCTACATCGCCCTCGTCCGCCAGTTCCCCATCCTCGGCGCGCTCCCCTCGCGGCGGCCCGCCGAAGCCGTCCATCAGGAGGAACGGAAATGGCTCAACGCATCGTAGTCGATCCCGTCACCCGCATCGAAGGGCATCTGCGCATCGACGTCGAGGTGGACGGAGGCAAGGTCCGCAACTCCTGGTCCTCCGGCCAGATGTGGCGCGGCATCGAGGTCATCCTGCAGGGGCGTGACCCGCGCGAGGCGTGGCTGTTCACCCAGCGGATCTGCGGCGTCTGCACCACCGTCCACGCCATCGCCTCGGTGCGCGCGGTGGAGAACGCCCTCAACCTCGAGATCCCGCTCAACGCGCAGTACATCCGCAACCTGATTCTGGCGGCGCACGGCCTGCACGATCATATCGTCCATTTTTATCATTTGTCGGCGCTCGACTGGGTGGACGTCACCTCGGCGCTCAAGGGGGATCCCAACAAGACCGCCCAGCTCGCCGAGACCCTCTCCCCCTGGCAGGGGAACAGCCGGCGCGAATTCGAGAAGGTCAAGAACAAGCTGGCCGATTTCGTCGCCAGCGGCCAGCTCGGCATCTTCACCAACGGCTACTGGAACCACCCGGCGATGCATCTCTCCCCCGAGGTCAACCTGCTCGCCGTGGCCCACTACTTCCAGGCGCTCGAATACCAGCGCAAGGCCAACCAGGTCGTCGCCACCCTGGGGAGCAAAACCCCCAACATCCAGAACCTCGCGGTGGGTGGCGTCGCCAACGCGATCAACCTGGACAACCTGACGACGATCAACATGGACGTGCTCTACAAGGTCAAGGACCTCCTCGCCGAGGTGCAGACCTTCGTCGAGCAGGTCTACGTGCCGGACGTGATCGCGATCGGCGCCATGTACCCCGAGTGGCTCGGCTACGGCGCCGGGGTGACCAACTACATGGCGGTGCCCGACCTGCCGCTCGACGCCGCCGGCACCAAGTTCGATCTGCCGGGCGGCACGATCATGAACGGGGACCTGGCGACGGTGAAGCCGATCACCCACTTCGGCGATCCGTACTTCCAGGAAAACGTTTCGGAATGCATCGCCCGCGCCTGGTACGACGGCGACTGGACCCGCCATCCGTATGAGGAGGAGACGGTCCCGAAGTACACCGACTTCCAGGACGACGGCAAGTATTCCTGGGTGAAGGCGCCGCGCTTCGACGGCCATCCGATGCAGGTCGGGCCCCTGGCCCAGATGCTGGTCGGCTACGCCAGCGGCGACCAGGCGATCAAGACGGAGGTCGACTCGGCGCTGGCGCAGGCCTCATCGATCGCTCACGTCAAGCTCACTCCCGCGGTGCTGCACTCGACCCTGGGACGCCATCTCGCCCGCGCCCTGCGCGCCAAGCTGCTCGCGGGCCTCGCGCTCAAGCACTGGGACCTGCTGGCGGCGAACATCGGCAAGGGGGACTACACGACGTTCAACAAGCCCGAGTTCCCCAAGGGGGAGCAGCGCGGCTTCGGCTTCCACGAGGCGCCGCGCGGCACGCTCTCCCACTGGGTGGTGATCAAGGACGGCAGGATCGCCAACTATCAGGCGGTCGTCCCCTCCACCTGGAACGCCGGACCGCGGGACGCCAAGGGGCAGCTTGGGCCCTACGAGGCCTCTCTGCTGGGCAACCCGGTGGCCGACGCCGAGCATCCGCTGGAGGTTGTGCGGACCGTCCATTCGTTCGATCCGTGCCTCGCCTGCGCCGTGCACACCCACGATCCGCAGGGGCATGAGGTCGCGCGGGTGAAGGCCCTCTAGGTGAGCCGCGCATGTGGGAGCCAGAGATGAGCCGCACGGCGATCCTCGGACTCGGCAGCGTACTGATGGGCGACGACGCGGCGGGGCCGCACGTGCTCCGCCGCCTCGAAGCCGAGTACGAGCTGCCGTCCGAGATCGAGATCCTCGATCTCGGCACCCCCGGTCCCGAGCTCGCCCACATCGTCGAGGGGCTGGACGCCCTGATCGTGATCGATACGATCAAGGCGCCCGGCGACCCCGGCGATCTCCACGTCCTCCGCCGCGCGGAGATCCTGAGCGGCAACGGGGCCCCGGACCGCCTCTCCCCCCACGACCCCAGCCTGCGCGGCGCCCTCGTCGCCGCCAGCCTCCTCGGCCGCTCGCCGGAGGACGTCCTGCTGATCGGCATCGTCCCCGGCGACAACCACCTCGGCATCGGCCTCAGCCCCGGAGTGCGCTCCGCGCTCTGGGGGGCGACGGCCCTGGTGGCGGCGGAATTGGCACGGCTGGGATATGAGGTTCCGCGCAGGAAGGAGCGGGCGGGGGACAAGGTCTGGTGGGAGAAGGATTGATCCAGGCCTCCTTTTTGCAGAGAGCCCCTGACGCAGGCCAGCGGTATGATCTTCACGGGCCTTGAGCCGGGCTGGAAGCGAAGAAAAGGAGCCTTGGATGGACCCGAAATCTCAACGGCGGGCCGCCGGATTGGGCGTGGCGGCGATCCTCACAATCCTGCCTCTCGCGGCGGCTTCGATCCGGGCGGACAGCTCCGGCTCCGCCGCGACTCTGGGAAAGTGGAGCGCCCCTTTTGACCTGCACGTGATCGGAACGCACAGCACCCTGTTGCACGGCGGCAAGGTGCTGTTCTTCTCCTATCCCACCCCAAGCGCGCACGGCTCGGCCAGTTGGACCTGGAACAGCACGACCGGTGTCAGCGCCCAGGTCCGCTCCATCCCCCGCAGGGACATCTTCTGCTCGGGCCATTCCGTGCTTCCGGACGGCCTCGCTTTCGTGACCGGTGGCACGATGTGGGGCACTCACCGGTTCGCCGGCGCCCATGAGACGAGCCTCTTCGATCCCGCCACGTCGACCTGGTCGCGCGGCCCGACGATGACGTACGCCCGCTGGTACCCGACCAACCTCACCCTCCCCAACGGCGACGTGCTGATCGTCTCGGGCACGGACACCAGCGAGCAGCCGGTGGCCGCCGTCGAGCGCTTCAATGTGGCGGCGGGCACCATCACCGTGCTGCCGTCGAGCGCCGACAAGCTGGTCGACGAATATCCGCGCCTGCACGTCCTGCCGAACGGCAAGGTGTTCATGGCGGGCCAGGAGGGGGATACCTTCCTTTTCGACCCGGACGCCGCGCAGTGGACCTTCGTCGACACGATGAATTTCGGCGACCGCTACTCCGGCACGTCCGTCCTCCTGCCGGGGCTGCGGAAGGTCCTGGCCCTCGGGGGCAATCAGACCGACCCGGAAGCGCCGGCGCTGGGCACCAACCCCCCGACGGAGACCGCCGAGATCATCGACCTGTCTCAGGCCACGCCGCGGTGGCGGTACACCAACTCCATGCACTACGCCCGCCAGCACGCCAATGCCGTGCTGCTGCCGGACGGCACGGTGCTGGTGGTCGGCGGTGGCCAGAGCGGCCCCTACAGAAAGCCGGTCAAGCAGGCGGAGCTCTTCGATCCGGAGAGCGAGACCTGGATCCTGATGGCCACCGAGACCACGCCGCGCGCCTACCACTCGACGGCGATCCTCCTGCCCGACGGGCGGGTCCTCTCGGCGGGGATGGATTCCGGCAAGTGGAAACAGACCGGCGAGATCTATTCGCCCCCCTATCTCTTCAAGGGGCCGCGGCCCAGCATCCTCGCGGCCCCCTCGACGATCGCGTACGGCTCGGCCTTCACCATCCAGACGCCTGACAGCGCCGACGTCCAGAAGGTCGTGCTCCTGCGGGCGGGCTCGGCGACCCACTCGGTCAACTTCGAGCAGCGCTATCTGGCTCTCACGTTTTCACCGGGCGAAGGCCAACTGTCGGCCACGGCCCCGGCCGGAGGAGCGATCGCTCCCCCGGGCTGGTACCTGCTCTTCCTGGTGAGCTCGGGCGGCGTGCCGTCCGTCTCCGCGTGGGTCCACGTCGGCTAAGGGTGCTGGTGATGGTGCTGATGCCGCGCGTGCTCCGGCGTCAGCACCGCCCGCGCCTGGGACCTCTCCTCCAGCCAGTCCAGCCATTGCGGCATCCCCTCGCCGGTGACCACGGAGACCGGGATCACGCGCGGATCGGGCATCACCTTGGCAAGGTTTTCCAGCAGCACCTCCAGGCGCATGCCGGGCAGGTACGGCAGCAGGTCGACCTTGGTGACCAGGACCAGATCGGCCTTGCGGAACATCACCGGATATTTGAGCGGTTTGTCCTCCCCCTCCGTCACCGAGAGGGCCACCACGTTCTCCGCCTGGCCGAGATCATAGACCGCCGGGCAGACGAGGTTGCCGACGTTTTCGATCACCAGGAGATCGAGGCCGCGCCAGTCGCCGAGCGCGTGCAGCGCCTTGTGGACCAGCTCGGCGTCGAGATGGCAGGCGGTGCCGGTGGTGATCGAGACCGCGGGGATGCCCGCCTTGCGCAGCCGCTCGGCGTCGTTGTCGGTCGCCAGATCGCCGCTCATCGCGCCGACGCGCAGCCAGCTCCGGGCGCGGGCGGTGGCTTCGAGCACCGCCGTCTTGCCCGAGCCGGGCGAGCCCATGAGATTGATCACGAAGACCCCGGCCGCCTCGAAATGCTCGCGGTTGTGCCGCGCCGTCCGCTCGTTGCCGGAGAGGATCCGTTCCTGGATCTCGACCGGGACCAGCTCGGAATCGCCGCATCCACAGGTGTCACACATCGGCCACCTCCATCTCAATCTGTTCCAGAATGATTTCGTCCCCCGACGCCAGCCGCGCCCGCGACCGGCAGACGGGACATTGCAAGGTTTCCCCGCGCGCGATCGGCCGGCCGCAGGAGGAGCACTCCCAGACCGCCGGCACGGCGCGGATCTCCATCGGAGCGCCCTCACAGATCGTGCGCTCCCGGAAGACCTCGTAGGCGGAGGCCAGCAGCTCGGGATCGACGCCGGAGAGCTCCCCCAGCGCGATCCGGATGCGGCCCACCGACGAGGCGCCCCGCTGCCGCGCCTCGGCTTCGACGCGCTGCATCAGGGATCCGACGATCGAATATTCGTGCATGGCGCGTCCTTTCAGCAGATCCGCGGCAGCGGCTCCCCTTCGGGCTCGGCCAGCAATCGCCGGCCGAATCCGGTGTCGAGGAGCAGCGCGCCCTCCGGACCGGCGAGGCAGGTGCCCACGATCGCCGCGTTCCGTCCCAGAGGATGGCTGCGCAGCGCCTCCAGCACCCGTTCAGCCGTGTTGGGCCGGACGCCGATCACCGCCTTGCCCTCGTTCGCCACATGGAGCGGCTCGATGCCCAGCAGCTCGGCCGCGGCCCGCACCGCGGGGGCCACCGGCACCGCCGATTCGTAGAGCAGGATGCCCACGCCGGCCTTGGAAGCCATTTCGTGCAGAGCGCTGGCGAGGCCGCCGCGGGTGGGGTCCTTCATCGCCACCACGTCCTCACCGCCTTCCACCAGGACTCTGCGGATCAATCGATTGAGCGGCGCCACGTCCGAGCGCAATTCCCCTTCCAGGTCGAGACCGTGGCGAGCCGCCATCACGGCCATGCCGTGGTCCCCGATCGTGCCGGTCACGATCAGGAGGTCCCCGGGACGCAGCCCGGAATCCGGGACCACGCGGTCGGTCAGCGCGATACCGGTGGTGTTGAGGACGATGCCGTCCAGCTCCCCCTTCCCCATCACTTTCGTATCGCCGGTCACCACCGTGGTCCCCGCCTCGCGGCAGGTATCCGCGAGCGAGGCCTGGATGCGCCGCAGATCGTCGAGGGCGAAGCCCTCCTCCAGGATCACGCCGCAGGTCAGGCCGAGCACCTCGGTGGCGCCCATCATGGCGAGATCGTTCACCGTTCCGGAAATGGAGAGCCTTCCGATATCACCACCAGGGAAGAAGACCGGATGGATCACGTGCGAATCGGTGGTGATCACCAGCCAGCGGTCGCCGACGCGGATCGCCGCGCCGTCGTCCATGGCCGAGAGCCCGATTCCAACATCTTCAGAAGCATTTTCAGGCGCCTCGGCCGCGCCGGCGAGGAAGACTCCTTCGATCAGGGCCCGCATCGCCCGGCCGCCGGCGCCGTATTTCATCGAGATCCTCTCGTCGAGGATCGCGGGACGGGGGGAAAGGAGAGTGGTCATACCGCAACCTCCACCTGAGGGGTGAGGGATCGAAGATCCGGACGCCCCCCATACTGATGCCAGATCCGGCACGCCCCCTCGCTCGACACCATGCAGGCGCCGATGGGCCGGTCGGGAAGGCATTCCTTGCCGAACATCGGGCAGTCGTGCGGCCCGGCGAGGCCGGAGAGGATCGCGCCGCAGATGCAATCCTTCGCGAGCTCGGACGGCTCGGTGGTCCAGAGCGACGTCACGTCGATATCAAAACGGCGCCGGGCGTCCGCCTCCGCGAATTCCTCACGGATGCGGAGATTGCCGTCCGGCACGAAGGCGATCCCCCGCCACTCGCCCCCCGCGGTCTCGAAGACGCGCCAGAGCTGCTCCTGCGCCCGCAGGTTGCCTTCCTTCGTGACGCAGCGCGGGTACATGTTGGCCACTCCGCCGCGGCCGTCGCGCACCATCTCCAGGAGCTTCACCAGGCCGGCCAGGATGTCGAGCGGCTCGAAACCGGCCACCACCACCGGGCGGTTGTATTTGGCGGCGAACGGCTCGAAAATCCCCCAGCCGGTGATCGTGGCCGCGTGGCCGGCGCCCAGAAATCCCTCGATGCGGGTGCCCGGAATCTCGGCCACGATCTCCATTGCCGGCAGAATGTATTTGTGAGCGGACAGCACGGAAAGATTCTTCGGCCGGTCCGGCGACAGGATCACCGCCGCGGTCGCCACCGCCGTGGTCTCGAACCCGGTCGAGAAGAAGACCACCTCCTCGTCCGTCGAACGGGCGAGATCGACCGCCTGGGAGACGCTGTAGACCACGTCCACCTTCGCCCCCTCGGACTGCGCGTCGGCCAGCGACAGCACCCGGCCCGGCACCTTCAGCATGTCGCCGTAGGTCGCAACCCGGACGCCGCTCTTGGCCAGCGCCACGGCCTCGTCCACCTCGGGAAGATCGGTCACGCAAACCGGGCACCCCGGCCCCATGATCAGATCGACGGACGGGGGGAACGAGGCGCGCAGACCGAAGCGGGCGATCGCCTGCTCGTGGCTGCCGCAGACGTGCATCAGCGTGATCGGCTCGCGGCCGATCTCCCGCGCCAGCCGCTCGAGCTCGCCCGCGAGCGCCTTCCCGCGCGCGGGATCGCGAAACTTGAGCTGCGCGAAACCGCCCTCCTGAGGAATCATTTTCGTATCTCCCCGGCGGCGAGCTCGCCGCGGACGTCGGCCGCCATCAGATCCTCGTCCGTGCTGTCGGCCAGGAGGCTCTCGTAGAGCTCCAGCGTCTCGCCGATATCCTCGGGTGGAATGCGGCGGATCGCGTAGCCCACGTGGTTGAGGACGTAATCCCCCGGCGCCACCGGCTCGTCGACGATGTCGAGCCGGATCTGCCGGCGGACCCCCCAAAAATCGACCGTGGCCAGAATGCCGTCGATCTCGATCACTTTTCCCGGAACACCCAGGCACATTACACACCTCCTTGTTTTACGATCGCATCCGCCACCAGAGCCTGCCCCAACGCCAGCCCCCCATCCCCCGGCGGCACCTCCCCGTGCAGGTAAACCCGCGGCCCGCCCGCCAGGACCTCGACGATCCGCTCCGCCAGCAGCGCGTTCTGGAAGCACCCGCCGGTCAGCACGACCGGCAGATCCCCACACGCGGCGCGGCTGAAGCGGACCACCTCGGCCACGGCGGCGGCGAGCGTGTTGTGGAACTTCGCGGAGATCACGGCCGGCGTCCGGCCGATGATGAGGTCGTCCACCACGGCCCGGACCATGGGGCGCGGATCAATTTCGAGAGGTTGAGAGAGGGATTCGACCGCGAACGGATAGACCCCCCGCTCCCCTTCGTCCGCCACCAGATTCCAGATCGTCGCGACCTCCCCCTCATACCGGGAGACCGGCCGGCCCAGCACCAGCGCCCCGATCGCGTCGAACCAGCGCCCGACGCCGCGAGCCCGCGGGACATTGAGGCCGGTTTCGATCATCTTCCGGACCACGGAGAGGGCGCGGGCCTCCACGCCGTCGAAAACCGAAAAGCGATCGATCGGCGGATCGCCCGCGAAGGCGTCGTCGAGCACCGCCAGGGCCAGGCGCCAGACCTCGCGGATGGCGCGGTCGGACCCGGCCAGCGGCATGGCCCGGAAGGTGGCGATCCGTTCGTAGCCCGCATAGTCGACGATCAGGAATTCGCCCCCCCACGCCGTGCCGTCCGTGCCGTAGCCGGTGCCGTCGAACGCGATTCCCAGCACCGGACCGGCGAGCCCGTGCTCCCCCATGGCGCTCGCCACGTGGGCGTGATGATGCTGGACGCCGATCTTCACCGTCTCCGGCCGCTCCAGTGCGTATTTGGTGGAGAGATAGAGCGGATGGAGATCGTGAGCGATCACCTCGGGCGCGATCCCAACCAGCCGCTCCAGGCGCGCGATCGATTCCTGATAGGAGCTGTAGGTCTCCGCCGTCTCCAGGTCCCCCACATGGGGCCCGAGATAGGCGGCATCCCCGGCGCCCAGACAGACGGTGTTCTTGAGATGGGCGCCGCAGGCGAGCACCGGCCGCGCGAACGGGCGCGCCAGCGCGACCGGCCGCGGGGCGTACCCCCGGGAGCGGCGCATCACCAGGGGAGCGCCCGCGATCACCCGCGCCACCGAATCATCGCAGCGGCTCTCGATCTCCCGGTCGTGCAATAGAAAGAGATCGGCGATCTCGCGCAGGCGGTCGAGGGCCTCCTCGTTGCCGCGCGCGATCGGCTCCTCCGAGAGATTGCCCGAGGTCATCACCAGCGGGCGGTCGACCTCGGCGAGCAGCAGATGATGGAGGGGGGAATACGGGAGCATCACGCCGACCAGGGGGTTGTCCGGAGCCACCTCGGGAGCCAGCACCGAATCCGGCCGGCGCCGCAGGAGGACGATCGGCCGCGCGACCGACGCGATCAGCCGCCGCTCTTCGTCGTCGAGAAAAGCGATCCGCTCTGCCGCCGCGAGGTCTCGCACCATGACCGCGAACGGCTTGGCGTCGCGATGCTTGCGCTGGCGCAGGCGCTCGACCGCGGGGCTCGACGTGGCATTGCAGGCCAGATGAAAGCCGCCGATCCCCTTGATGGCCACGATCTTGCCGGCCACGAGGCTGAGGGCCGCCGAGCAGACCGGATCGTTCCCCTCGCGCCGCTCCCCCCTCGCGTCGGCCGCCCAGAGCTTCGGACCGCACACCGGGCAGGCGTTGGGCTGGGCATGAAACCGCCGGTCCTCGACCCGCTCATACTCCGCCTGGCACCGCGGACACATCGTGAACGCCGCCATGGTGGTAGACGCCCGATCGTAAGGAACATCCTGAGCGATGGTGAGCCGGGGCCCGCAATTCGTGCAGTTGGTGAAAGCGTACCGGTACCGCCGGTCCCGAAAATCGAAGATCTCCCGCTCGCACTCCGGGCAGGTGGCCAGATCCGGAGGAATCGACACCTTCCGCTCCCCCGCCCCCCCCTCGCTGGAAACGATGACGAATTCCGAAACCGCCTCTCCCGGAATCGCCTCCGCCTGGATCTCCCGGAATTGGATCTCCCGAATGAGCGCCGCCGGAGGAGCCTCCGTCCGCAGCCGTTCGGAGAAGACCTCCAGGGCCTCTGGGGGACCAAACACCTCGATCTCCACCCCCCGCGAGTCGTTCCAGACCCGCCCCCCCACTCCGGATTCCCGGGCGATCCTGTACACCCAGGGCCGGAACCCCACCCCCTGAACTGTGCCGCGGACCTCGATATGCCGTCCCACACACTCCCGCTCCGCCACCACCGCGGCGCTCACCGGGAAACCTCGTTGAACCATCTACGGGAACCGTCCATGCGGAACCTCCGTGTCTCGATCTCCTTTTTACGCTTGATCTTACGAACCGCGCGATACCTGATGGGAGGGGGGTGGGGGCGTGGGGGGGTGGGGATGGGGGGCCACCCGGGCGGGTGGGGGGAGGCTACCGCCCTCGCCATGCTGGGCGCGATGGTACGGCCGGAGAACTGCCGGAAACCCGAGATCGTCGCCGACGCCGCCCACATCATTCTCACCCGGGACAGCCGGAGCGCGACCGGCAACTTCTGCATCGACGACGAGGTGCTGGCCTCGGCCGGGGTGACCGACCTCGACCGCTACGCGGTCCAGCCCGAGGGGAAGCTCTTCCACGACTTCTTCGTGGACTAAGGGGGCAGAGGGCGTCGCGAGCAATGTTGGGATCTGTCGGCATTATGTCGGTTTTTGTCGGACTCTGTCTGAGATAAGACCATGATTCAGCCTTCCCCCTCTCAACACCTCGCAGCGGGGCCAGGCACGGCCCTTGCTCTTCCCTGGACGCGAACCGCAGTCCGCATCCAGGCCGTCCATAGGTCCTCCTGGGAAGCCCTCAGGAGAGAGGAAAGGAGTGTGCAATGAGAGCTCGTCTGACCATTCTCGTTCTTGCCGTCGCGGTGAGCTTGCCCTGGCTGGCCGGGAGCACCGGTCCCCAGCTCGCGCTCGCCGCGCCCGCCCCCACCGGCGGCCCCACGCCGCTGCCGCCCGGCTGCGCTTTCCCCTCCGGCTGGAGCCCAGGGAATCCGGTCGCCGACGCCCAGCTTGCCTGGCAGTTGTTTGTCGCGGCGAACTGCAACACCGGGAGCCAACTCGCCTGGGAGGGCTGGATCGAGCAGCTCGACCTCTACACGAACCCGACTGCGGCGAAGAAGGCCGTCAAGCACCACCGCCTCCATGGCAGCCCGCTCGCCCTAGTCAGGATGGCCCGCAAGTCCGGCATGACCCTCCAGCTTAGCCCGAGCACCGACTGTAACCCGATGGGGAACCCGCCGAGCAACGTCGTGCAGAACACCATCTGCGAGGAGGTGCACCTCAACCCCTTCGCCCAGAGCTTCCTCACCAGCAACAGCAATAACTACCAGTTCCGCTCCGGCCAGATCCTGGCCGCCCAGAACGGCACGGACATCCAGTTCCCGCTGCCCGCCATCGAGGTGAAGGTCGACTGGATTCCCGGCTCCGATTACAACCCGCCGTTCACCTGCAGCACCCCGCCCCCGGGCGTGCACGTGGAGAATATCGACGGCACCTGCTACGCCATGGCCGGCATGCACATCATCTCCAAGCTGGCCAAGAATTGGATCTGGGCGACCTTCGAGCCCCAGAGCTCGCAGACGAACCCCAACCGCTGCAAGACCTACGGACCGTGCAACGACCCCTGGGGCTCGCAGCCGGCGGTAAGCTACGGCGGGGTCACCGCGCAGACCCCCGCCCTCCAGGCTCTGATGGCCTCCGCGAACCTCGCGCCGGAGTTTGCGAACTATCGCCTGGATGGCGTGCAGACCCAGTTCGTCGATGCCCAGAACAACCCGACCCTCCTCGGGAACTCCATCATCGAGGGCGAAAATGCTGCCGTGCCGCCTGGACAGGCCTCGTGCATCACCTGCCACTCGATCTCCTCGATCAAGACCGACGGCACCGATGGGATCACGCTCCTCGGCAGCGTGCCGCAGATCGGACCCGAGTACCAGCCGCCCGCGGGTTGGATCGCGCGCGACTTCGTCTGGTCCATGCTCCTCGCCTGCCCCGGGGGCAACCAGCCGAACTGCCCGGCTTCCACAACCACGGCGGCGAAGCTGACGAAGAAGACCGGCAAGAAGAAGTGAGACGCCCTGCGGGGCGCCGAGAGGGGCGCCCCGCTGCCTCCGCACCCGTAAAATGCGGCTTGAAAATAAAGGATTTGTTAAGAGCTCCTGAGGGGGAGAACCATGTACGAGCTCTCGAACGGCCACGCCATCCTCCGCATGACCCCAAGTAGGCGCAGATCGCGGGCGAAGCGTCTGGGCGGCTTGGTGCTGGAAGCGATCCGGCGGTCGAAGAGGCGGGGATCGACACTGGATACTCCCCCTCGTCCGACACGCTGCGCGCCCCGGACGTGGCCGTCGGCAACGTGCCCAACACGCCCGGCTGGGTGCAGGGAGCGCCGCCCCTGGCGGTGGAATATTGCGATACGGGACAGGACGGGAAAGAGCTCGCGGTCAAGATCTCGCTGGTTTCCCTCTTCTCCCGTCGGGAAGGGGGGGAGGCCGGGAGAAGAGGGCCGGGCCCCCCAGGGGGATCACATTGAGGGTCAACCTGCCGGGGACGCCGACGAAGCCTCCCGCCGCACCGCGCTCTCATGCCACCGCCGCAGCACGAGATACGACACCCCCGAGAGCAAGGCATACAGAAGCACCCCCGAGCCCGCTAGGAGGGCGAGGGCGGCGAACATGCGCGGGATGGCCAGGGTGTAGCCCGCTTCGAGGATGCGGTAGGCCAGGCCGGAGGCGGCGCCGCCGGTCCCGGCGACGAACTCGGCCACCACGGCGCCGATCAGGGCCAGGCCGCCGCTGATCCTCAATCCGCCCAGGAAGTACGGCAGGGCGCTCGGCAGGCGGATGTAGCGGAGCACCTTCCAGCGGGAGGCTCCGTAGAGACGCATCAGGTCCAGCAGGTGGTGGTCGGCGCTCTGGAGCCCCAGGGTGGTGTTCGCCGCCACGGGGAAGAAGGCGACGAGGAAGGCGCAGAGGACGAGGGCGAAACGGACGTCCTTCACCCAGATCAGCAGCAGCGGCGCGATGGCCACCAGGGGGGTGACCTGGAGGATCACCGCGAACGGAAAAAGGCTTCTTTCGATCCATTTCGCCTGGATGAGGAGCACGGCCAGACCCCCTCCCAGCACGGCCGCCGCGAGCAGCGCCTCCCCTGTGACGGCCAGGGTTTGCAGCAGCGACGGGTAGAGCAGCGGCCAGTCGTCCCGCAACGCCGCGGCGATGCGCAGCGGGCCGGGCAGCAGGTATTCCGGGATGTGCCGCAGGCGCACCACGGCCTCCCAGGCGGCGAGAGCGAGGGCCACGACGGCAGCCGGCGGCAGGACGTTCGCGAGGAAGCGCCTCATGGCCCTCCCCCCTCCCCGAGCGCCTCGGCGAGCCGCGCGGAGACCGCCCGGCAGGTACGCAGGTAAGCCTCCGAACCGCGATACTCCGGCCCGCGGGGGACCGGGGCGTCGACGGCGATCTCGCCCACGATCCGGCCCGGCCGCGCCGAGAGGACCGCGATGCGGGTGGCCAGGTAGGCCGACTCGTAGACGCTGTGGGTGACGAAGACGATGGCGAGGCTCTCGCTCCGCCAGAGGTCGAGAAGCTCGTCGTTCAGCCGCCAGCGGGTGATCTCGTCGAGCGCCGCGAAGGGCTCGTCCAGCAGCAGGAGCCGCGGCCGGACCGCGAGCGCGCGGGCGATGGAGACCCGCATCCGCATCCCGCCGGAGAGCTGCCGCGGATAGGCCCGCGCGAAGCCGCCGAGCCCCAGCCGCTCCAGCCTCTCCCCGACGCGGCGGCGGATCTCGGGGCGCGGGAGGCCGAGGAGCTTCAGGGGCAGCGCCACGTTCCGCTCCACCGTGGCCCACGGCATGAGCGTCGGCTCCTGGAAGACGAAGCCCACGGCGTGGGGGTCCGGCAGGCGGCGCTC
>Ga0308175_100001312_pt1 | contig 16834 bp, 12 predicted proteins | sample PhyCR1_3_FD_203893 | JGI IMG/M metagenome (GOLD analysis project Ga0308175, IMG submission 203893) | Soil microbial communities from UC Gill Tract Community Farm, Albany, California, United States - DLSLS.C.R1 | ecosystem: Environmental > Terrestrial > Soil > Agricultural land | place: USA...
TCGCCGACGGCGGTCGGGCGCTCAACTCGTTCCGCGAGATCAAGCCGGACGTCGTTCTGCTCGACCTCATGCTGCCCGGCGTGAGCGGCATCGACGTCTGCAAGCTGATCCGCGCCGAGTCGGGCGTTCCGATCATCATGCTCACCGCCAAAAGTGACACTGTCGACATCGTGCTGGGCCTGGAGTCGGGGGCCGACGACTACGTCGTCAAACCGTTCAAGCCGAAGGAGCTGGTGGCCCGGATGCGGGCTCGGCTCCGGCGTACGGACGAGCCGCCGGCCGAGTCGCTGGCGATCGACGACGTCCTGATCGACGTGCCGGGCCACTCCGTCTCCCGCGACGGCCAGCAGATTCCGCTCACGCCGCTGGAGTTCGACCTGCTCGTCGCACTTGCCCGCAAGCCACGCCAGGTCTTCACCCGTGAGGTTCTGCTCGAACAGGTATGGGGATACCGGCACGCTGCGGACACCCGGCTCGTTAACGTCCACGTGCAACGGCTGCGGTCGAAGGTCGAACGCGACCCCGAGCATCCCGAGATCGTCCTGACGGTCCGCGGCGTGGGGTATAAGGCAGGACCCCCGTGACCGTCCGGCCCCGGATCGGCCCGGACGGGTCGATAGCCGTCGAGCCGGACCACGCCTCCGTCGAGACTCCCCGGACGGCGGGCGCCGTTGACGAGGAGCCGGAGGCGGAAGCTCCCGCCCCGCCGTCGACCACCCCTCCTGCCGGCACGACCGGAGGTGTGGACGCCATCTCCTCGGCCCGCCTGGCCGGACCTTCTGCTGACGGTGGCGACGTCCGACCCACAACCGAGGCCGCCGGTGACCCGCAGTCGTCCACTGCGGCCCCCTCGGTCGTCGATGCGGCAGCCGCGCGTTTGGCCGTCGCCCTGGCCAGGCTGACCGGCGGGCCGCGGTCCGCCGAGCCGACCGTGGACGCCGTGGACGCCGTGGACGCCGCCGACGCAGCGTCGATGCCGATCCCCTCGTCCGCGGACACGGTGGACGGGCCGCGGTCCACCAGCGGCACCAAGCCGGGCTGGTCCGGCTGGCACCGAGTCCGTACGCGGCTCGCACGCCGGCGGATCGATGCTCGCTTCACCGTCGCGAACTGGTTCCGTTGGGTCGTCGAGCGCTGGCGTCGCTCCCTGCAACTCCGGGTTGCGGTGACCACGATGCTGCTCTCCGGTCTTGTCGTGATCATCGCCGGCATCCTGTCGGTCGGGGCGATCAGCTCCGGCGTGCTGGACAGCAAGCGCAACGCGGCGCACGCGGAGGTGATCAACGGCGTCCGAGTGATCCAGGACCAGCTCGCTGCGGCGGCTCCGCAGGACAAGAACGGTCTGAACCGGGCCACCCAGGCCCTGCTCGACACGGTCGGCAACCGAGGTGCGGCCGCCGGCCTGTTCTCCATCGTCGTCGTCGTCCAGGGCGCCACGCCGTCCGTCTCCGGCTCCACAGACGTGGCGGACGTACCCCAGCAACTGCGTGCGCTGGTCGAGCAGGGCAAGTTTGCGGACATGTTCTCGCCGGTGCGCACCGGGGACGGCACGTTCACCAAGGGCCTCATCGTCGGCGCTCCGGTCCCGCGACAGCAGAGCGCGGTGCAGCTGTACTACCTGTTCCCGCTGGAGTCCGAGCAACGGACGCTCACCCTCGTGCGCAACACCGTGCTGTTGACCGGCATCCTGCTCGTCGCCCTGCTCGCAGTCGTCGCGCTGATGGTCACGCGCCAGGTCGTTCGGCCGGTGCGGGTCGCGGCCGAGGTCGCCGAGCGATTTGCCTCCGGCCGGCTGCGCGAGCGGATGACGGTACGCGGTGAGGACGACCTGGCGGCGCTGGCGGCATCCTTCAACGACATGGCCGACAGCCTGCAGGGCCAGATCACCAAGCTGGAGGAGATGTCGCGGCTTCAGCGTCGTTTCACGAGCGACGTGTCTCATGAATTGCGCACCCCGCTCACGACGATTCGCATGGCCACGGACGTGCTGCACGCCTCGCGGCCCGACTTCGAGCCGCACGTCGCCCGCTCCGCGGAACTGCTGCATGCCGAGCTCGATCGGTTCGAATCCCTGCTCGCCGACCTTCTCGAGATCAGCCGGTACGACGCACACGTAGCCGTCCTCGAGCCCGACCCGATCGATCTGCGCAGCCTCGTCCGTACCTCCGTGGACACCGTCGCTGCGGTCGCCGAGAGAGCCCACGTCGGGATCGAGGTCGACATGCCGGACGGCCCGGTGGTTGCCGACGTGGACAGCCGGCGGGTGGAGCGGATCCTGCGCAACCTTCTGGTCAACGCTGTCGAACACAGCGAGGGCAGGCCGGTCGAGGTCGCCCTTCGCGGCGACGGACGTGCGGTCGCGGTGACCGTACGGGACCACGGTGTCGGTCTGCGCCCGGGAGAAGCCGCGCTGGTGTTCGATCGGTTCTGGCGCGCGGACCTGTCGCGCAACCGGCGGACCGGAGGCACCGGCCTCGGTCTGTCGATCAGCCTCGAGGACGCCCGCCTGCACGGCGGATGGCTGCACGCCTGGGGCCGCCCGGGCCACGGCGCCCAGTTCCGGTTGACGTTGCCGGTGCACAGCGGTGACCTCGTCGTGTCGTCGCCCCTGCCGATCGAGCCTGCCGATGTCACCAGGCCCGCGGGCGCCGGCCAACGCACGACGCCGGGGTGGCCCGCATGATCAGGTCCGTCCGGCGGCGCCGGAGAACGACGGTCGGTTTGCTCGTGACCGCCGGTGCGCTGCTCGTCAGCACTGGCTGTGCCAGCATTCCCGTCACATCTCCGCCCCAGGTCATCCCGCAGTCCGTGCCGGCAGCCGCGCCGGCCGGTGGCGACATCCGTTACGACGGGATAGTGCCGCGACCGGGAGAGGCTCCCGAGGACGTCGTCCGGGACTTCCTCAGGGCGGGCGGTAGCAAGGAACGTGCACACACACGGGCCCGGGCGTACCTCACCCCCACCGCCTCCAAGCATTGGAACGACAACGCCGGCGCGCTCATCATCGAGAACAGCTTCTACGTCGACACCCAACAGGGCGATTCGATCAGGAAGTTGTCGGCGCAGCGACATGGGCGCATCAATGAGGACGGCTCCTATGTCCCCAGTGAGGGGGCCTTCAGCTTCCTGTTCCATCTCACAAAGGTCGACGGGGAGTGGCGGATCGACAATCCTCCCCAGGGACTGCTCATCGAGTTGAGCACGTTCGAGTCGGCCTACCGGCCGTACGACGTCTACTTCCTCAACTCCGGCGAGTCGAAGGTGGTCCCGGACGTCCGCTGGTATGCGGCGCCGCCCGACTCGCTGGCCACCCTGCTGGTCACCGCCCTCGAGCACCCGTCGAAGTGGTTGGCGGACGCGGTCTCGAACGATCTGACCGGAGTCACGCTCGAGTCCAACATCGTGCAAGAACGCGACCGTGTGAAGGTTTTCCTGACCGGTCTGGGTGACCAGGAGGACACTCTGCCCGCGGGAGGCTTCGCCCAACTCGTCTGGACCCTCAGCCAACTCGGCGTCGGCGCGGTGGAGGTCTACTCCGACCACCAGCTGATCAGGCCGCCGAAAAGTCCGGACCTGACCCTGCAGCAGCTGAAGAACTGGCAGGGCTTCGCCCCGGACAACCTCTCGGTGAATGCGTCCGGCTACTTCATTCGCGACGGCGCGGTGTGGACCACCAAGGACGCCCCGCTGGCCGGACCCGCCGGGCGCAACTCGTTCGGGGCGGTCTCGGTGGCGGCCTCGGTCGATGAGAGCTCCGTCGCGGTGGTCCAGCGCAGCCCAGCCGGCGACAGGCTCTACGTCGGCGCTCCAGGGTCGCTGCGCCCGACCGTCTCCGCCGCCACGTTGGCTCGCCCGACGTGGGGATCGGGGATCCGCGAGGTCTGGACGGTGCGCGACGCCCGCGACGTCCTGCTGGTGACGGTGGACGGCCATGCCTACCCCGTCGAGGTACCGCAGGCGCAGCAGATCGGGCCGATCCGCGCGGTGAGCCTGTCCCGGGACGGAGCGAGGGTCGCCGTGGTGGCCGGGGCAGCCGGTCGTGAGCGGCTCTGGATCGGCGTGGTGGGCAGGGAGGACGGCGCTCAGATCCAGGGGCTGCGGCCGCTGGACGTCGGCGACACCCCCGTCTCGGACGTCAGCTGGGCCGACGCCGGCACGGTGGTCGCGCTGACACGCTCCGGCGAGCAGGACAGCAGCCTCTACTCCATCGACGTCGACGGAGGGTCGCCAGCCGTGCTCGTCTCGACGGCGGGTCTGCCCGGACCGCCGACCGCGGTCGCTGCCGGTCCGACGTTGCTGACGATCGCCGCCGGGACGCTCTGGCGGACGCCGGTCGCCAGCGAGTCGTGGACAAGGGTGGAGGACCGTCGCGGCGGTGAGTCGGCGCCCGCCTACCCGGGCTGAGATCCGACCCGGGCAACGCTGCCCGAGGCATCCCATCGCTCCACCTCCACTCGTCCGGACGGGAGCAGTCGTACCAACCTCGTGTCGGTGGGCTCAACTCGCCGTCCACAGGCAGGACCGTTGTCCACAGATCGCGAACTCCCCCTACCGGGAGTCTGCTGACGGCGGCACCGTCGTTGCGTGTTCCCCGCCCTGGCCGATCTGGCCTTCCCGACCCGGTGCGTCGGTTGCTCCGTCGCCGGTGGACCCGTCTGCCAGCGGTGCCGGCAATCGTTCGCCCGACCCCGGCGACACCGTCCGGACCCGGCTCCGCCCGGTCTGCCACGGGTGGTAGTCGCGGCGGACTACGCCGGTGTCGTGCGCGACTGCCTGCTGGCCTACAAGGAGCGGGGACGTCACGACCTGGCACGGCCGCTGGCGGTGGCGTTGGCCGCGGCCGTCGCCGAGTTGGACGGCGGGCCGATGTGGCTCGTCCCGATCCCGTCAGCCAGTGCGGTGGCGCGTCGCCGCGGTGGCCAGCACGTCGAGCGGCTGGCCCGACATGCGGCCCGCGCCCTTCGCCGACGGGGCGTCTCAGCCCGAGTCGCCCTGGTCCTCGGGCTGACCACCGACGGGCCGGACAGCGCCGAGCTCACCGCGGCCGAGCGCCGGACCGCCGCGGCGGGCAAGTTCATCGCTCGGCCACAGCGAGTCCAGTCCTCCCGTACCACCACGGTGGTGATCGTCGACGACCTGGTGACGACCGGGAACACCGTTGCCGCCGCGGCCGCGGCCCTTCGCGACGTGGGCCTTCCCGTCGCCGGTGCAGCGGCGGTCGCCGGCACTCGACGGACGTTTCCTCGGTATACGAGGAGCAACGCCAGGCTACGATTCGTGCCCGTTGACCGGGCCCGCGCCGAAGATTTACCAAGACTTAGGCGGTGGTGTGCACGCATGTCGGGTACGAGTCCAGCGGACCAGAATCGCCGCGGGGTGTCCGCACCCCACTCGGCTCGGCTACGGTCAGGGAGGACCTGGGTAGAGGAGGCGTCACGCCGTCACCGGCTCTGGTTCCGGTGGTGTGCCGCTCGTGGCGGGCCGAACTCGCCGCGGTGCGGAGCCGAGCACGGCGGGCGCCCATCACCGCAGTGGAGGTCGCGTGGACGTTACCGTCAGGGGCCGGAACGTGGAGGTGCCCGACCACTTCCGGCAGCACGTCACGGAGAAGATCGAGCGGGTCGAGCGCTACGACCACCGCATCATTCGTGTCGACGTCGAGCTCTACCACGAACGCAATCGGCGTCAGTCGGCCTCCTGTCAGCGCGTCGAGGTGACCTGCGCGACCCGCGGACCGGTGGTCCGTGCGGAAGCCTGCTCGTCCGACTTCTACCGCGCGCTGGATGCCGCGGTGACGAAACTGGACAGCCGGATGCGACGGGCAGCGGATCGCCGACGGGTGCACCGCGGCACCCGCACGCCCACATCGGTAGCGGCCGCGACCGGCGGCGTCGCCCTCAACGGGACGACGCCGGTGGTCACCGTGAACGGATCACAGGAAGCACAGGAGCAGGAGGAGTTCGGCGGCCTCGTCGTCCGGGAGAAGGAGCACTCCGCCGAGCCGATGACGATCGACCGCGCCCTGTTCGAGATGGAGCTGGTCGGCCACGACTTCTATCTCTTCTCCGATGCGAACACCGGACGGCCGAGTGTCGTCTACCGCCGCAAGGGCTACGACTACGGGGTCATCCGGCTGGTCGACTGAGGTGGGTGTTTTCGGCCGACTGGCCGTACGCCGACCGGTCCCTGATCAACTCGGGATGGCAGAATGCCCGCTGTGTGCGTCGGGACACCGGCGCGACGGCGTCGCAGGATGCGGGAGCGATCGGTGACCGAGGACAGGGGAACGGATCGGGCCGGCCGGTCGGACGTGGTCCGGGTGCTGCTGGTGGACGATCACGCACTGTTCCGGCGCGGTCTGCGAGTGACGCTCGAGCTGGAGCCCGACATGGTGGTCGTCGGGGAGTCCGGGGACGGCGCGGACGCGGTGGCGAAGGCGATCGAGACGCTGCCCGACGTCGTGCTCATGGACGTCCAGATGCCACGGCGCGGTGGGATCGAGGCATGCTCGGCGATCAAGACCGCGGCGCCGTCCACGAAGATCCTCATGCTCACGATGAGCGACGACGAGAGCCATCTCTACGAGGCGATCCGTTCCGGAGCCAGTGGCTACCTGCTCAAGGACCTCCCGGTCGACGAGGTGGCCTCCTCGATCCGGGCGGTGCAGACCGGGCAGTCGCTGATCAGCCCGGCGCTCGCCGCGAAACTGCTGACCGAGTTCGCGGCGCTGGCGAAGCGGGGCGAGTCGCCGCAGGCGGCGCCGACCCCGCGGCTGACCGGCCGCGAGATGGAGGTGCTTCGGCTGGTCGCCCGCGGGATGAACAACCGCGACATCGCCCGCGAGCTGTACATCAGCGAGAACACGGTCAAGAACCACGTCCGCAACATGCTGGAGAAGCTGCAGCTTCACTCACGGATGGAGGCCGTTGTCTACGCCGTGCGGGAGAAGTTGATCGAGATCACCTGACGCCGATGTCAGCCCGGCGGCATCAGGCCGTACCGAGCCTCGTCCGTGCGTCCGCCGGCCGAGGTCGGCAGCCGCATCCGCGTGATGCCCTCGAGTTGGAAGCCGGCTCTGGCCGCCACCTGCCGAGAGGCGGTGTTGGCCGCGGCGGCGCCCAGTTCGAGCCGGGCGATCCCGGCCCGGGTGAACGCCCAGTCCGCCACCAGCCGAACCGAGCGGGTGGCGAGCCCGCGCCCCCGCCAGCCGGCACGCAGGCCATAGCCGATCTCGGCGATCCGGAAGGCGGGCACGGTCATCCGCAGTCCGAGCGAGCCGGCGCAGTCACCGGTGGCAGTCTCGACGATCGCAAACCTCGCCTCCGCGCCGGCGAGCCACGCCGCGGGCGCGCCCGCGACGAAGACCTTGACATCGGACGCGGTCCACAACCGCGTGGAGGTGGCCCACCGCCGCGACTCGGGATCGAGCCGCTCGTCCAGCAGCGCGTCCTCGTCTCCGGGTCTGACCCGGCGCAAGGTCACCACCCCGTCCGACAGCTCGCCGACGTCCGGCAGGCCGCGTCGCATGGGCAGCGCCGAGTCCGTGGCGAGTAGGGTGTACAGGATCGCGTCCGCACGGGTGCGGCCGGTCGGCAGCGCCGCGCGCAACTGCCCCTCGCGGCGGAAGCCGGCGGCCAGCGCCAGCCGCTGTGCCGGCTCGTTCGCCGGATCCGCGAGCAGCTCGACCCGCACCATGCCGTGCCGGAACGCCCAGGCCGACAGCGTACGGACGACCTCCCCGCCATACCCGCGACGTCGGGCCGAGGCGGTGATCCACACCTCCAGCCGGGCGGTGGCGGCGCACCGCAACGGGTCGACGCACAGGTTGGCGGCGCCGAGCAGCCGGCCGGTGAACCGCTCGGTCACCGCCGTGCGCATCCAGCTGGTCTCCCGGTCGTCCGTGGCGGCGGCCCAGAGCCGGGAGCGACGGTCCTCGTCGACCAACCGCAGCTCGTCCAGATCGCCTGGTCGCAGCGGACGAAGCAGCAGCCGCGCCGTCTCGACCCGAGCGGTCGACCACTCGACCTCCGCATACCCGGTCACGCTGCCTCCTCGCACCGCCGCGCGATCTCCATAACCCGGCACGGAACCAGCCATCCGTCCGTTCGACACTCGGGGTGGTGCGCCACACAGCCGCCTACGATGGTGTCTGTCGAGCCGTATCGAGGGAGCTGACGTCGCACCGTGGTACTGAACAAGATCCTGCGCGCCGGAGAGGGGAAGATCCTCCGCCGGCTCAAGGTGATCGCCGATCACATCAACACGCTCGAGCCCGACTACGTCGAGATGACGGACGCGGAGCTGCGGGAGCAGACCGACGTCTTCCGCGAGCGGCTGGCGGACGGTGAGACGCTCGACCACATCCTGCCCGAGGCGTTCGGGGTGGTGCGGGAAGCGGCCAAACGGGTCATTGGGCAGCGGCACTTCGACGTCCAGATGATGGGCGGCGCTGCCCTGCACATGGGATACATCGCCGAGATGAAGACCGGTGAGGGCAAGACGCTGGTCAGCACGCTGCCGGCATACCTCAACGCGCTCGCCGGCAATGGCGTGCACGTGGTCACGGTGAACGACTACCTGGTCAAGTACCACGCGGAGTGGATGGGCCGGATCCACCGCTTCCTCGGGCTCGAGGTCGGCATGATCCTCGCGCAGATGCCGCCGCCCGAGCGGCGTGCTGCATACGCGGCGGATATCACGTACGGCACCAACAACGAGTTCGGCTTCGACTACCTGCGCGACAACATGGCCTGGAGCCGCGACGAACTGGTCCAGCGCGGCCACCACTTCGCGCTGGTCGACGAGGTCGACTCGATCCTCATCGACGAGGCCAGGACGCCGCTGATCATCAGCGGTCCGGCCGAGCAGAGCGCGCGGTGGTACCAGGAGTTCGCCCGGCTCGCGCCGATGCTGAAGAAGGACACCGACTACGAGGTCGAGGAGAGCAAGCGCACCGTCGCGATCACCGAGGCCGGGGTCGAGAAGATCGAGGACCAGCTCGGCATCGAGAACCTCTACGAGGCGGTCAACACCCCGCTCGTCGGCTACCTCAACAACGCACTCAAGGCCAAGGAGCTCTACAAGCGCGACCGGGACTACATCGTCACCAACGGTGAGGTGCTCATCGTCGACGAGTTCACCGGCCGCGTCCTGCACGGCCGCCGCTACAACGAGGGCATGCACCAAGCGATCGAGGCCAAGGAAGGCGTCGTGATCAAGGACGAGAACCAGACTCTCGCCACGATCACCCTGCAGAACTACTTCCGCCTCTACGAGAAGCTTGCCGGGATGACCGGCACGGCCCAGACCGAGGCCGCCGAGCTGCACCAGATCTACAAGGTCGGCGTGGTCTCGATCCCGACCAACATGCCGATGATCCGGGACGACCAGCCCGACGTGGTCTACAAGTCCGAGACGGCCAAGTTCAACGCGGTCGTCGAGGACATCGCGGAGCGGGTCGAGGCGGGTCAGCCGGTCCTGGTCGGAACGGCCAGCGTGGAGAAGTCCGAGCTGCTCTCGTCCATGCTGCTGCGCCGGGGCATCCCGCACGAGGTGCTCAACGCCAAGCAGCACGAGAAGGAGGCCGCGATCGTCGCGCTGGCCGGCCGCTCAGGCGCGGTCACCGTCGCGACGAACATGGCCGGCCGCGGCACCGACATCGAGCTCGGCGGCAACAAGGAGTTCGTCGCCGACATGCAGCTGCGCGAGCGCGGCCTGTCGCCGAGCGAGACGCCGGAGGAGTACGAGGCGGCCTGGGAGTCCGCCCTCGAGGACGTCCGCGCGCAGGTGCAGAAGGAGCACGACGAGGTCGTCGAGGCCGGCGGGCTGTACGTGCTCGGCACCGAGCGGCACGAGTCCCGGCGCATCGACAACCAGCTGCGCGGCCGGTCCGGGCGGCAGGGCGACCCGGGCGAGTCGCGCTTCTACCTCTCGCTCGGCGATGACCTGATGAAGCGGTTCAACGCCGCCGCGGTCGAGACGATCATGACCCGGCTCAACATGCCCGATGACGAGCCGATCGAGTCGAAGATGGTCTCCCGGGCGATCAAGTCAGCGCAGACCCAGGTCGAGCAGCAGAACTTCGAGATCCGCAAGAACGTCCTCAAGTATGACGAGGTCCTCAACCGGCAGCGCACGGTTATCTACGACGAGCGGCGGCGCGTGCTCGAGGGTGCCGACCTGCAGGACCAGGTCCACAACATGCTCACCGACGTGGTCAGCGGATACGTCGAGGGCGCGACCTCCGAGGGTTACCCGGAGGAGTGGGATCTCGATCAGCTCTGGACCGCGCTGCGCTTGCTCTATCCGATCTCGGTGACCATCGACGAGGTGATCGAGGAGGCCGGCGGTGACCGCAACGGTTTGTCCGCGGAGCAGCTGACCGAGCTGCTCGTCGATGACGCGCACGCCGCCTACGAGGCACGTGAGGAGGAGCTCGGCTCCGAGGTCGTGCGTGAGTTGGAGCGGCAGATCGTCCTGCAGGTGCTCGATCGCAAGTGGCGCGAGCACCTCTACGAGATGGACTACCTGCAAGAGGGCATAGGCCTGCGGGCGATGGCCCAGCGCGATCCGCTGGTCGAATACCAGCGCGAGGGCTTCGACATGTTCAACGCGATGCTCGACGCGATCAAGGAGGAGTCGGTCAGCTTCCTTTTCAACGTCGAGGTCCAGCAGCCCGCCCCGGAGGAGCCGGCGGTGGACGCCGAGGAGGTGCCCGCCCTGGCGGCTCCGGTCGCCCCGCGGTCCGCGCCGGCGCTGACCGCGAAGGGCCTGCACACCGGTGGCCGCTCGGACAACCTGCAGTACTCGGCGCCGACGCTCGACAGCACCGAGCCGGAGAAGGCCGCGACCGGAGGTGCCGCCGTCAGCAGTGGCGAGCCCGGCCGCAACGCGCCCTGCCCCTGCGGCTCGGGCAAGAAGTACAAGCGCTGCCACGGCGCACCGGCCGCAGCTCGCTGACCGCTGCCACCGCCGCCCCAGACCGCGCTGGTCCGGGGCGGCGGTGTCTCCCGCTCACCGCACCTCGAGGGCGACCGCGCGCCAGCGGCCGTCGAAGCCCTCCAGCCGGGCGGCCGCCGCCGAATAGACCGTGCCGCGCAGAACGACCGCGGCGATCTCGGCCACGCCGTCGGCGGGCTCGCTCACCCGTACGGACTTGACCAGCGGCACCACCCCTGGTGCGGTCTTCCACCGCACGTCGTAGGTCATCCGGGAGATCTGCGAGCGGACGGACTGGCTCGTCCACTCCTGCAACTGGGCCGACGCACGCGAACCGGCCAAGGTCTCGAACACCGCTTGCAGGAATCGCGTCGCCCACAGTTCCGGATCGGGCAGATTCCGGCGCGCGGTCGGCTGCGGATCGAAGAAGTCGATCTCATGCTCGAACCGGCGCGGCGCCGGCTCCTCGAACGGCAGCTCCTCCCGCTGCCGGATCACGCCGAGCGGGCCATCGGGAAGCTCGTCGTCGTACGGCGGCTCCAGCCGCGGCACGCGGCGGACGGTGGGCCGGCGCGATCGGCCGGCCCCTCCGGACGAAGGATCGAGCGCGGGCACGGACACGGGAAGGTCCTTCCTCAGAGCGAACGCTGGCGGTCAAGGAGGATACCGGGAGAAACGGGCAAAAGGGAGTTTTCATACCGCGCTGAATGGTAAATCGACGCTCACGTTCGGTGCCGAGCGAGTTGGTTTCGACATTCCGCACCGGCTACCAGTGGAATGCACGATTCTGGCGTCCACATAAGACAATGGACGTCCGGTGTGGATTATTGCGCGGCAACGCGTCGATTCGCGTCCCTCGTTGGGATCCAGACGGAAGGACAGCGTACGAGATCGGTGGCGGCGGGTCTCGCCGCCACCGGGGCGATCAGTCGGGAGGCAGTGGTTCGTCCCGGCCCAACGGGTGGGCTTCGACGAACCGTCTGGTCTCCGCGTACATCCGCTCGATGTACGCCTCGAGCTGTTCGCGCTCGACCCTCCATTGCCCGCGGCCGCCGATCTTGATCGCCGGCAGCGCGCCGCTGCGCACCAAGGCGTAGGTCTGGGATGCGGAGATGTTGAGTACGTCGGCCACGTCACCGAGGGTCAGAAAGCGGTCCGGGGTCATCGATTCCTTCCAGCGCCATCTCATGTCGACCCACCGTCAGTGTGGCATCGGCCACGTACTCCTGATGGACGTGAGTCCAACCCAGCACCGTGACTAGTAGGGTGAAAACGGTCAGAAGGTGTATAACGTCGTTGACGCACTCGAGGGGAGCCAGTGTGAATCCGCCCGTCCTTCGTGAGCTGACGGTGAAGCTGGGTGTCCCACCGGCAGCACCGGCTGTCATCGAGCCGGACGCTGAGTTCGACCCCGGAGCGGAGACGCAGTCCCGTGACTTGGCTTACGCGCGTCGTCCGCCGTGCCAGGCCGCAGAGCCGGGCCGCGGGAGGGTCGTAGCGGTGTGGGGTCCGGCCGGGGCGCCGGGGCGAACGACGGTCGCGATCGGCGTGGCGGACGAGGCGGCGCGGCTCGGGGTCTCGACGCTCTTGGTAGACGCCGACCCGTACGGCGGCACGGTCGCGCCGACCCTCGGCCTGCCCGACGAGACCGCGGGGCTCGCACTCGCCTCGCGCGATGCGGCGGCCGGCAGGCTGGACTCCGTCCGGCTCGCGCAGCGCAGCCGGCAGCTACGCCCGCGGCTGCGGGTGCTCACCGGTCTCCCTCGGGCCGACCGCTGGCGTGAGCTTCGGACGGCGGGACTGGGCTCCGTGCTCGACGAGGCCCGCCGGTTGTGTGCGCTCACGGTGGTGGACTGCGGGTTCTGCCTGGAGCAGGACGAGGAGCGGACCGGACCCCAGCGCAACGGCGCGACTCTGGCCGCGGTCGCGGTCGCGGCCGCGGATGTGGTGCTCTGCGTCGGCGCGGCTGGTCCGATCGGGCTGCACCGGCTCACTCGCGGTCTGGACGAGCTGCGCGAGGCGCTGCCCTGCGTTGCGCCGCGCATCGTCGCCAACCGGGTCACCGGCGCCGCGACGGCCCGCGACGTCGCGGCGGCGCTGCAACGCTGGGGTGACATCGTGGCGAGTGCCCACCTCCCGGCCGACCAGGCCGCGCTCGACGCCGCCGCCCTGGCCGGAGCCACGCTCGCCGAGGTCGCACCGGCCAGCCCGTTGCGTCGATCCCTCGTCGATCTGGCTGGCACGGTGACCGGCGTCTCCCGGCCGGTGCCGGCGCGGCGGCGGCGCCTGTTCGCCCGCCACTGAGCTGTCCGCCGTTCTCCCTCCCCGGGCGCCCCGCTGCCAGCCGTCGAGCGGACACCCCGCCAGTACGCTCCCGGGCTGTGCCGTTGGCGGCGTTTTCCGGTAGACGTGACGGCGTGGGCGGACACCTTCGCGGACTTCTCGTCGACTACGGGGGCGTGCTGACGAACCCGCTGCCCGAGTTCATGGCCGAGTGGGTGAAGGCGGACGGCATCGACCCTGACCGGTTCGCCGAGCTCATGCGTCGCTGGCTCGGACCGGGCGCCGATCGCAACCCCGTGCATGATCTGGAGACAGGCCGGATCAGTGCGGCCGAGTTCGAGCGCCTGCTCGCGGCCGAACTGCTCGAGCGAACGCCGGCGCAGCCGGGTGCGGCCGACCGTGCCGCCGGCATGCTCACCCGGATGTTCTCCGGCATGCGGGTCGAGAGCAGCATGATCGACGTCGTGCGAACGGTCAGGGCGGCCGGCGTCCGCACCGGGTTGCTGTCGAACTCCTGGGGTCTCGACTACGAGCGCGACGGTTGGAACGCGCTCTTCGACGCCGTGGTGATCTCCGGCGAGGTGGGGCTGCGCAAGCCGGACCCCGCCATCTACGCGCTTGCCTCCGAGCGGCTCGGCCTGCCATGTGAGCAGATCGTCTTCATCGACGACCTTCGTCCCAATGTGCAGGCAGCGGCAGCAGCCGGCATGGTCGGCGTGCAGCACGTCGACCTCGAGACAACGGTGTCGGAGCTGGAGATCCTCTTCGAGACCTCGCTGCGCTGACCGCCGTCCGGGAGCCGTTGGTCGTCCGTCCATACCACCGTGTGCAAGTCCGATGTCGCGCACTGTGGACAACTTCTGGCCTGTGGACGGCTGCCGACGGCCGTCGCGCTCACGTGTCACGATGGTCGTGCTCCCGCGGATCAGTCAGGTCCGCCGCGGCCGGCGAGGAGGTGCGTCCACATGGCCGATCGGCTGAGCGCGCTTGACGTCTCGTTCCTTTACATGGAGGAGCCGACCACTCCGATGCACGTGGGCGGCCTCCTGGTGTTCGAGCCACCGCCGGATGGCTTCGACTACGACCGCCTGGTCAAGCTCATCGAAGACCGGATCGGTCTGGTCCCGCGCTACCGGCAGAAGATCCGCTGGGTGCCGGGTCACCTCGCCAACCCGATCTGGGTGGACGACGCCGATTTCGACATCACCTTCCACGTACGCCGATCGGCGCTGCCGCGGCCGGGCTCAGATGAGCAGCTGCACGAGTTGGTCAGCCGGCTGATGTCCCGGCGCCTCGACCGCAACCGCCCGCTCTGGGAGATGTATCTCGTCGAGGGCCTCGAGGGCGGTCGCATCGCAATCATCAGCAAGACCCACCACGCGATGGTCGACGGGATCAGCGCGGTGGACATCGGCCAGGTGATCCTCGACGTCACGCCGACCCCGCGCGACGTGCCTGAGGACCTGTGGATGCCGGCGCCGCAGCCGGGGACGGTCGGCCTCGTCACCGACGCGGTCAGCGATCTGATCCGGCGGCCGACCGGGGTCGCCGACACGATCCGGATGGGCGTGCTCGACCTGCGGACCACCGCCGGCAAGGTGGTCGGCGCGATCGGTGGTCTGGCCGCCGCGGCCAGGATCGCCGCACGTCCGGCTCCGTCCACCCCGATGAACGTGCCGATCGGTGAGCAGCGGCGGTTCGGCGTCGCCCGCACCGATCTGGACGACTACAAGCGGGTCCGCAAGGCGCACGGCGGCACTGTCAACGACGTGGTGCTGGCGACGGTGGCTGGCGCGTTGCGCGGCTGGCTGCTGTCCCGGGGCGAGGCCGTCACCGCCTCGACCACGATGCGGGCGATGGTGCCGGTTTCGGTCCGGACTGACGAGCAGCGCGGCGCCGGCGGCAACCGCGTCTCGTCCTACCTGGTCGACCTGCCGGTCGGCGAACCCGATCCGGTCGTCCGGCTGTCCCAGGTCAGCTTCGCGATGAAGGGGCACAAGGAGTCCGGCCAGTCGGTCGGGGCCGACGCGCTCGTCGCGCTCGGCGGGTTCGCGCCGCCGACGCTCCACTCGCTCGGCGCCCGGGCCGCCAACGGCTTCACCCGGCGGCTGTTCAACCTCGTCGTGAGCAACGTGCCCGGCCCACAGTTCCCGCTGTACGCGGGTGGTGCGCAGATGCTCGAGCTGTTCCCGGTCGTCCCGCTCGCCCGCGGGCAGGGCCTCAGCATCGGGCTCACCTCCTACAACGGGCGGGTCTACTACGGACTCAACGCCGACCGGGACGCGCTGCCCGACGTCGAGGTGATCGGGGCGCTGCTGGAGGAGGCGCTGGCCGAGCTCGTGGATACGGTCAGATGAGCGTCAGGGATGGGGACGGCGTACGCCGCGGGCTCGTGCTCGGAGCCGGCGGCGTGCTCGGGCTCACCTGGATGATCGCCGCGGTCAGCGCGCTGGAGGCGGAGACGGGCTTCGACGCCCGCGACGTCGAGGTCTGCATCGGCACGTCGGCCGGATCGGTGCTGGCCGCGCTGCTCGGCAGCGGGATCGGCATCGACGTGGCGCTGCGCCACCAGCAGGGCATCCCGGCGCCGGCCGACCCGGACATCAGCTGGGACTACGACCGCGACAGCGGAGGCGCGGTGCCGCCGCGGCCCGGGTTCGGCATCGGCTCGCCCCGGTTGCTGCTGACGGCCGCCCGGCATCCGCGCCGCGTGCCACCGATGGCTGCCTTCTCCGCCGCGATGCCGCGCGGGCGCGGGACGCTGATCCCGCTGCACCGGATGGTCGAGTTCGTCTCCGAGCCGCTGTCCGGCGGCGGCTGGCCGGCGGCGCCGAGCACGTGGATCGTCGCGATGGACTACGCCGCCGGGACCCGCACGGTGTTCGGCCGGGCCGGGTCGCCGCCGGCCACGCTGGCCGACGCGGTGACCGCGTCCTGCGCCATCCCGGGCTGGTACGCGCCTGTCGTGATCGGCGGCAGGCCGTACGTGGACGGTGGGACGCTGTCGCCCACCTCGCTGGACCTGCTGGCGGGCGCCGGGCTGGACGAGGTCTACGTGCTGGCGCCGATGGCGTCGTTCGCGTACGACCGGCCTCGGTCCGCGATGGCCCGGGCGGAGCGGCGATGGCGGCGGCTGGTGACCCGACGGGTGCTCGCCGACGCAGAGGTGCTGCGCGAGTCGGGCACCTCGGTCACGCTGCTCGGCCCCGGGCCGGATGACCTGCGGGCGATCGGGGCCAATCTGATGGACCCCCGGCGCCGGCAGGCGGTGCTGGCGACCGCACTGCGGACCACCGTGGCGGCGTTGCGCGGTGACGGCGGTACGGGATGGCCGCTGCAGGCGGGATCGGTGAGCTGATGCGGGTCTACTTCCCGGCGACCACACGGACGCTTCGGGAGCTGGTCGACACCGGCGAGCTCGGACCGGCGCCGCTGACAGGGTTCGCCGTGACGCCGCAGCTGCGGGCCTGGTATCGCGACAGCGACCTGGACGAACTGGAGTACGCGGCGCTGCTCGACGCTGCCCGTGGGTCGCTGCGGCTGCTCGATCAGGATCCGGGTGCGATGCCGCGCCGCGCCGTGGTTGCCGTCGACGTGCCGGACGAGCAGGTGA